>FWWM01001721.1_pt1 | contig 64595 bp, 56 predicted proteins | sample 2228351 | NCBI WGS metagenome assembly FWWM01 (sample SAMEA103939774, study PRJEB20133) | metagenome
GGGAGGGCTGGTGGCAGCCCGAGAGCTTCGGGCGCGCCTTTCCCCGGGGCACCGGGTGGTGCTCGTGGAGAGACAGCCCCGGCATGTGTTCTCCCCCTCGTTGCTGTGGCTGATGGTGGGAGCGCGTAGGCCGGAGCACATCACCCGGGACACCGGTTGGCTTTCCCGGCGGGGCGTCGAGGTGATACCGGGCGAAGTCCGGGCCATCGACCCCCAGCGGCGGGTGGTGGAGACTAGCCGCGGAACGGTACAGGCCGATGCCCTGGTGGTCAGCCTGGGGCTGGACCGCACCCTGGACCCGGTACCCGGCGCCGCGCAGCACGCCCACGAGTTCTACTCCCTGGAGGGTGCCGACCGCCTGCGCCAAGCCCTTCAGCGCTTCCGCGGAGGCACGGTGGCCATCGCCGTCCTGGCAACTCCATACAGCTGTCCGGCTGCGCCCTACGAGGCGGCCTTGCTCCTGGACGCGTTCCTCCGCCGGAGGGGGTGCTCCTTCCGGGTGGCGGTCTACACGCCGGAGCCGTACCCCATGCCCACGGCGGGGCCCGCGGTGGGGCAGGCACTACAGGCCATCCTGGAACGGCGGGGCATCCACTTTCGGCCCCAAGTGAAGGTGAGCGAGGTGAGGGAGGGTACTCTTGTCCTCTCCGACGGGAGCGAGGCTCCGTACGACCTGCTCGTCGCCATTCCGGTCCACCGGGCGCCCGAGCCGGTGCGGAACTCCCCGCTCGCGGGGCCCACCGGCTTGGTCCCTGTCGACGGCGCAAGCCTGCAGACCCGCTTTCCCGGGGTGTGGGCCTTGGGCGACGTGGTCAGCTTGCCCCTGCCCGGGCGTTTTCAGCCTGATGCGCCCCTTGCGTTGCCGAAAGCGGGCGTTTTCGCGCACCGCCAGGCCGCCGTGGTAGCTGAATACGTAGCGGCGCACCTCGAGGGCGGCCGGCCGAGCTCCCGCTTCGATGGCGTGGGCTTCTGCTTCGTGGAGGCCGGGGACGGGCGGGCTGGCTTCGGGGTCGGGTGGTTCCTTGCTGAGCCGACTCCCAGGGTGCGGTTGCTGACACCTGCTCGGAGGTGGCACTGGGCTAAGAGGTTCTTCGAACGGGCCTGGCTGGCATGGGTGGAAGGCAAGGCGTGGGGTGAGGCCATGTTGCACGTGATGGACGCGTGGGCAGTGCGCGGTCTCGCAAGATGACCGGAGGCGTCTGTCCCCCGTTGGGCCGCAAAGGGCCGGGTGCCTGGGGGGCACGTATACCTTTCTGTCCTCGGGATATGGCCCCCTGTGCAGGAAGCCGATCGGGCGCTGTTTGGCTGCCTGTTTCCCTGTTCGTTAGCTTCTGGCGCTGCGACGACCCCATGGGTCGATGGGGCATCCTCGCTCGGCGCCACGGAAAGGTGATCGACCAGTGTTTCATCGCTTTCAGTGACAGGTACTCCGTATTCCAAAACTAGGGTTACATCTGCTCCGATATCGTGCGGCTGGCCAGTCTGGCCCCACATATCCTTGGTTTTTGCGTCTCTTACCGTCCACGGCGGAGCGGATGTTCCCCACATCCACGAGGTCCGAGTACACTAGGGAGTTGAAGACGGCAACCGCCTTACATTGAAACTGGTGCCTTCGATCACAAGACGCCAGATCGGTTGTCCGAACCTTTGACCATGGAATGGCGGTAGCTGCAGGAGCGTCCGATCTCTCGAAGCGTGTGAGGGAAGGCCTGTTGACGCCGTATCGCTTTCCTCGTCAGGAATGCATGCCCTCCTATTGGGAGGTCCCTGATTCCCAGCGCCATCTTCGCGCGAGCGTCCCTTTTCCTGTCCCTGCTCTTCCTCCTTTCCCTGATATACATCGAGCTTCTGGGACGGGGAAGTACTGGTGCCGTGGCTGATAGCGATGGTCGTGTTCGGTTACCTCCTCCACGGGGCGCCGAAAGGACTCTTTTGACGTGCGGCGTCACCGGCAGAAGATCGGCGACTGCTTCATTGCCTTCACAGATCGAGCTTTAGTGCACCAGACCTACGACGACAGCCAGGGCGCCATCGTCCGCCGGGAGATCCCGTTTTCCAACCTCATCGGGTTCCACCACGGAGTGGTGCCCAGCGAAACGCCGTTGGAGATCCCCGTCCCTACCGAAAAGGAGCCGCTGTACAAGAGAGCTCTAATGACCCTGAAGGAGGTCTATTTTCTGCCTTATAGGACACCCCCTGCGCACGTCGTCCTCGTGCGGTATTGGGATGCCGAAGGGTGAAGATCCGCTCTGAGGCTGAATTATCTGGCTTATGACGTGCCTGGGCCCCTGGAGGAGACCCTGAAGGAGGAGTGGGCGCAACTGAAACGTGAGCAAGGAGAAAGGCTATGACCATTAGACGCACCGCCCGTTTCCTACTCGTCCTGCTCGCCCTTGCATTCATCGGCAGTATCTTCTGGTCGTTCTGGATCGACACCCTGCGGCCCTCTCTCCGGCAGGAGAACTACACCTTCGCCGTCGTCGAGACCGGGGGCTTCTTATTTGCCGTGTTGGCCGCGGGCCTCATGGTCTACAGTGCCTACATATTCCTTCGGAACATGTACGCCCTCTGGATGGATCCCGATTTCCAGCTGAGGGTCCACGTTGTGCAACACAGGAAGGAGTTCCCACGGGAGGTCGTGCGCCGAGCCCGTCGGGAGAATGCAGCCGCCCTGTTGCGGGCCGGGCTTCCTGCCCTGCCCTGGTTCGGGCTGGGATGGGGGTTCCTGCTCATCGGCGCTTTTCTGATCCGGACAGCGGAGGGGAACCTGTAACGGTGGTAGGCAGGCACGGCCAGCGCTTCCAGCGGACTCGTCCCTCGGCTCGCGCTCCTGAAGCCTAAACATCGTAAGCCATCACAAGGAGCACTGCGCATGGGAGTTCGGCCCGCTTTCTGGATGTTCATCGCGTTCCTGCCTTGGATCGCTTACTAGTCGCTTTCGGCACTGGGAGTAGTTGCACCGGGCATACTGGTCGCTTTCGTCTGCACGCTGGCGATCAGCCTATACCGGCCGCGCGTTGGGAATCTACAGCTGATGGATGGAGCCATTCCGTCTTCTTTGCGCTCCACCTTCTCTTCGCGGTCGTCCTGCGCAGTGATCTGTTTTTCGTCTACGGCGGGGTGCCAGTGTACGTGGCACTGGCGCTGATGGCATGGGGGTCCCTCGCCGCGCGCAGCCCGTTCACTTACCAGCACGCACGCGACGACTGGCCCCGGGGATACTGGCACCATCGCCTGTTCCGCCTGACTAACGTGATCATCACCACGGTGTGGGCGATGATCTTCACACTCGGCATTGCCCTGAATGTAGCGGCGTCAACGCGGCCAGAACATAAGATATCGCTGGCCATCGTGCTCCCCAACGCCCTGCTCGCCCCCGCCACAGCCGTCTCCATCCTGTTGCCCAGGTGGTTCCGCCAGTGGACGCTGGCGCGGGAGATCGAACGCACAAAGCGCCCTTTCGGCTGGAAGCCGCCGGTGCTGCCGAAGGCCTCGCCCGGCTCACCGTATGAGTACGATGTGATCGTCATCGGCGCGGGGATGGGCGGCCTTACTGCGGCTGCGCCTATGGCACCGCGTGGCTTGAGGACCCTCTTGGTCGAGCAGGCTCCCCACGTGGGCGGGTTCTGCGCCAACTTTCGCTGCCTCCACCGAAGGTGCACCTTCGACACAGGCGTCCACGACATCACCAGCTTGGGCCCGCATGGCCCGGTGCGCTGGCTACTGCGCGAACTGGGCCTCGACTCGCGCCTGGAGTTCGTCCGAATGCAGCACGAATACATCCGGGATGGTTTGCGCCTGCGCGTGCCCGATCACACGCGGACGCGTTCGTCGCCCAGCTAGACGAGCTCTTTCCTGGCGAACACAAGCACCTGCGGGAATCCTTCGGCGAAATGCGGCACGTCTACGAGGAAATGTATGCCGACGTCGAAGAGCCAGGCGGCACACCTATGCCGACCGATCCAGAAGAGATGCTGCGTTATCCGCTGACGCATCCGCACCCCTTCCGCTGGATGGAACGCCCCTACCCCGAAATGCTCGATACTTACTTTACCGATGAACGTCTCAAGGGAGTGTTGTGCACCCTGACCGGCTACCTGACCGAGCGGCCCGAGACGCTGACCGTGATGCAAATGGCGCCGGTCTATGGCTATTACTTTGAGGCGGTTTCTACCCACAGGGTGCTCGGGGCAGTTGGCCCGAGCGCTCGCCGAGACGATCCGAGCCCACCGACGCACGATCCTCCTGCGCAAGAAAGCGACGAAGATCTCGGTGAGCCGCGGCACTGCCACTGGCCGATGGGCGGACGTTGCGTGCCCACGTGGTAGTTTCGAACGCTGACGCGCGGGGCACGTTCCGCGAACTGGTTGGCCGGGAGCATCTGCCCGAAAGGTTCCTCGGCCGGGTCCAGGCCCTGCAACCCTCCACTTCGGTCGTCGCCGCCTTCCTGGTGCTCGACTGCGAGCTCCCTCTCGCACCCATAACGATATATCGTCCTCCGAACGTACTAGGATTGGCCCTGACCGTCCCATCCAAAGCGGCTCCATCCCTTGCACCGCTCAGACACCGCGTGCTGACGGCTATGGCCTTGGTTCCCCCGCCCGAAGCCGCCACGTGGAACATGGCCGACCCACAGTACCGAGTGCGCAAGGCGGCCTTTGCGCACGAGGCCGTGCGCCAAGTGGAAACGCTGTTGCCCGGCTTGGGGGAGCACATAGTCACTTGGGACGCGGCTGCGCCCAGAACGGTCACGCGCTACAGCGGGCACCCCGATGGGGCGACCTACGGCTCGGCGCGCGGCACCGAGCGTCTACCGCACCGAACGCCCATTCGCCACCTCTACCCCGTCGCCGCAAGCATCTGGCCGGCCAGCGGGGTCGAGGCAGTGGTCATCTCCGGCATGCTGGTCGCTAACACCATCTACCGCAACCGCCGGAGATCCGTCGTGTAGTACCATATCAGCGGTTACACAGCAGACCGCTCTACTTCCCAGGGCAGGCGAAGCGCATCCCGTTCGGCGGCTCTCGGCAGTAGGGAGGTTGGCCATGTCGGAAAGCTCGCGCGGTGCTCGAATTCAACAGGTCGCTCAGGCAGGCGAGTACTTCGTCCTCGCCGAAGTGAACAAACGCGGGGCGTTCGCCGTACCTTTTGCCGGCCGTATGCCTAAAATTGATATTATCGCCTGCAACAGGGATCAAAGCCGTAGAGTCTACATACAGGTCAAAACCAAGCGGGGCGGAAAGACATGGCATTCGAGCATCGTTGGGTCGGAGCGCACGTCCGAAAATCCGAGAAGTCTCGGTCCGTCATGCGAGTACACGCGGAGCTGCCTTGCTCGGCGAGCCGCCGAAGGCGCCGTTAACACCCTCGAGCATCACAAGCGGAACACAATCGACAGAGTTCGCCCGTCGGCCCAGTCGCGGGCATCCTCGTGGGCTCGTTGGCCCCTGCGTGCCCGGTGCGCCCTGTCACCCTACCGGCTTTTTACCGACACCTCCTTCCCAGCTCTCGATCGCCATGGCCCGCCACGCCCCTGCATCCTGCACGTGCCAGCCGACCGTGGGCGCACTCGCCCCGCGCTGGCCTCTCACAGAGGTGACATCAGAGCGGCCGGCATCCGCCCACTGAGAAGTTCGATGCTCGCGCCGTCTATGCCAGTAGCACAGGTCGGATCGCCAGAGTCCTGCCCCGGCACCGGAACACTGCTGCGGTTATGCCCAGGAACACCGGCTAGACGATGTAGGCTCTGTCAGCGCCATCGCCGCGGCGATACGACCCATGCTGTCGACTGGCGCTGAGCACATCTACACGGCTGGGCTGTCCAACAGCGCGACCATCGCTTTCCTGAAGCGCGGCATGGGAGACGTCCGATCCCGTGGCCAGGGTGGCCCCTGCGGCAGGAACGCAGGATATCGCCCGGTGCAGGCCTGGACAGGCTATGGCTGTCAAGCGCTTTCGCGGGACCTGCGCGGACTAACTGCCGTATAATGGCTATGCTGGCAATAAGCCGCTCGCGGGTGCGCGGTGCGCCTCGGTGGGAGGGTCGATCGACAACTGGATCGAGGCTGGCCCTCGCCACCCTCAGCGTGAGACACGGGGTCTGCCGATGTCCATCACCAGCCTTCCCCTTCAGCGTACTGGCAGCCGTGTGCGAAGCCCTACACGATCGTCGGTGGCGGGCATGCCCGGGCTGGGAGCGGGAGTTCGGCCCGGGGAGGCGGCATTCAACCGTCGGCGACGGTTGATGCCGCCCGGATCGTTCGGGCGTTATCTATTGCCCATCCAAAACCTCGAAGCTGTGCGACACTGACGAGGCTACCATGGACCCGCTCAAGACTGGGATGGCCCTTTTACTGGCCCTCGGCCCACTCTTCCTCTCCTGTGCCAGCGGCGGGCCGCCTCCCACTCCCGAGGAAGCAGCCGCCACCCCATCACGGCCCACAGGGGAAAATCCCTTCGGGCTAATGTTGTCCTCTCAGCTGGTGCGGTCCTCCCGGGGGATCGGCATCGCCAAAAGGTTGGGTGCTGTCTACTTCCGGCCCACATCCATTTTCCTGGACCGATGGGATGGGACCTGCCCAGAGTGCGACATGGCCCTGAAGGCTGGTTTTAAGCTTATCCTGACCGTCCGGAACAGCGGCCCCTTGCCCACAGCTCCACCCAGCGACCTTACCGAGTATCAGCGCACGCTGAGACTGGTGCTGGACAAGTACCACCCAGCACTCCTAGTGGTGGAGAACGAGGAGAACTCGGCCCTCTTCTACACCGGCACGCCGGCCGACTACGCTGACCAACTGAAGGCTGCCTGCCGGGCCGCGCACCAAAGGGACATACCCTGCAGCAACGGCGGGCTGGTCAGCACGCTGGTGGCCCTGCTAGTCTACGACCACTACCTAGAGGCCGGGCAGGCCGCGGCCGCGCAGGACTTCGCCTCAAGGGCCCTCACGGCAGAGGAGCGAGAGCAGCTAGGCTCTGCCAGGGCGCACGAGCAAATCGCCAGGGGCAAGGCACTACTACAGGCCTACCGGGCCGCTGGCGCAGACTACGTGAACTTCCATTGGTACATCGCCGATACCCACGCGTTAGAGGAAGCCGTGAAGTATCTTAGGGAGCAGACGCGCCTGCCGGTCATTACCAACGAGATCGGCCAGCTCACCGATGACCCCCACCAGACAACGGCCACCATGGGCAAGGTCGTGGAGTTAGGCCTGCCCATCGCGGTATGGTTCGGCCTAGATGGCCCGAGAGCACGGGGCCTAGTGGACCCAGACGGCCGCCTGCGGCCCACCGGCGAGGCTTTCCAACGCTTTATAGCTGCGAATTTTCCCACGCCATGATGTCGATGGGCGGCCCTGCAAACAGATGACCGCGGCTCCCCGAGGAGCTGGTTTGAAGCTTCTGCCTGCCCCCCCGCGACGGAGCATCGTGGTTGGGAGCCCCTAGCGCATGAGTCCTGAAAGCCAAATGGGCTCAGCGGCAAGCCGAAGGGTCCACCGACCCAAATGGCGCTCCAGCAAGTAGGAGGCCAGCCCTTCAGTGGAAGCTCCGCCCCAACCCATGGGGCCAACAGCCCCTTCATTGGCGAGGCCCCTGGGTTTGACTGATCCCCGTAGGTACGCCATCCCGACCCTATGCATATCCCTAAGCGGTCCCCTTATACGCCGGACTGCCGTGTGTAGCTGCGGCCTCAGCCTTACGGGCGGATCTCCCTACTGCAAGGAACCGTCCGCAAACCCTGCCCCGAGGCGCAGCCGGCCCCTTCCGCGGCACGGCGAACATCGTATAGCCCAAGAGAGGGGGCATAGATCTACGCCTGGCAAGCGCCAGGAGCTCACACGGCACGGATGGCTGCCGACCGGGCGTCGAAGGTGCACCTCCTCGGCCCCTTAGACCCCAGCACTACGGCACCAGGCCACGGGGGAGACAGCCGGGAAGCAATCGGAGAGGCCGGCTTAAACCTAGCCACAGGGGTGTGTTGACCAGGGGTTGCTACCGAAAGCAGCAGAGCTACCCCGGTGCTAGCTCCCCGAACTATTTATACCAATAGGTCATGTGCAACGCTGATATGATGACTATATGTTTGCCACTGTACTAAAACTCCATTGTAGAAACAACGCCAGACGTTCCACAGGAGGCTGTAATGGGCCACATCTTAAAGACAGGATCGGGATGCCTTGCCGCGGTTTTCGTCCTCATGCTATTTGACGGGGCCTGTAGGGCCGAAGACAAGGGCGGGAGCAGGACAACGCGGCCTTAGGGATCCATGTCCACACCTTCGGCACAGGCCGCGGCATCCACCGCCACGGCTCGCCCGACGTCGGCCATGCCCGTGCAGTACAGGGAGTTGCCCAGCTATCGGTCGTCTGCGCTAACCTGGAGGAACATCCTCGTGCCAGCTCGGATAGGTCGACAGGAGCTTATCCAGCTGGCAAGAGAGCTTCATCGCAGAGATCCCAATGGCTTCTACCACATCTTCAACGACGACTCCCAGTTTGAGGAGTTCAAGAACCGGTAGATAAATTATGGCAAGGTCATCGACAAAGATGGACAGTTAAACTACGTGTACGAGTGCATCAACACAGCTTATTGTATAGAGCTTGTGCGCCAGGGCAAGGAACCGTACCCGTTTCCAGAACAATGGGCCAAGGTGCATTACATAGCTAACATTCAGAGGATGATAGAAAAAGATGGCGCGTGGTGGGGGCTCTGGGATGGCTTTGGGCCGAAAAGATAGCACCGTTGGACTAGGCGGCTTGAGGAGGCGGACCATGCGCGGCCCATCGCACTACCTTTCACCGTGCCGGACATGCATCATCGGGCCGAGACCGGGTTCGTCTTTTTAGGGCCATAGTCCTATTGTCAAAGGGGCACATTCTGCGATACTGCGAGCGGCATGGCTTTCACCGTGGAGCGCCCACGGCGGCACCGCCACACCGGTTGGGCCCCGTATCCATCGTCAATTGCCCGCGCCGCTGCGCAGTTCAGGACCCCTGGCAACAGCGTGCCCCGGGCAGGTCAGCCCGCGCACCATGGGCGACCCGACGGCCATGGAGGCAGCTCCCAGCAGTTGCCCTCCCTCGGCCTCCGGGCTCCATGGCACACCTGGGGGCCGAACCGTCACTAAGGGGGAGATGGCGCGGGAGGGCTCGATACTCCGTAGCTTCCGGCCCCCTCAGACCCATCTGTGCCGAATCAACCCACCCCTGCCAGTGCCGACCACGGCCAGGCCAAAGCTTGGGCCGCCACGCCTGTCGCCATCTTCAACGGCCGATCGGCGCCCATCCCCGGCTTTAACGGTACATCCTCCCGTCACTTGCAGCCCCAATGGCAGGGGTTGGTCCTGATCGCTCATCCGGAATCTAAGTGACCCGCTGCACTTTGCCCGAGGGCCTTGCGGCCCACTTCCAGGCCCAATCCTTCGAGGGTATGGCACCCTGTGGCCGTGGTATCGGGAGCACAAGGCACCCGCCTGCTTTTCGCGCCGGGCCGAGGCATCCCAGACCCGAGGACGCCAGCCGTCGCACGCCCGAACCTGTGGGGGCACCCCTGGCCCAAGGGGTCGCCATAGTTCGCCTGGAACCCGCACGCCCGAACCTGTGGGGGCACCCCCTCGGGGCACGCCCGTGGGGCTAGCACGCAGGAAGCTATAGGCACCGACCTCCAGACGCCCGAGCCTGTGGCAGAGCCAGGCTGTCCCTGTGCTTCCGCACCCTGTAGCCACAGCCCTCGTTGGCCGAACCTTCTACTCGGTCGGCCGGGCCCTGCTCGAGCACTGTCTGCCCATGAAGCGATAGCAGCCCTTTCCGCGCACTCTCTCAGGACAGGTCCGGCGCACCATGAGCAAGCCTGCGGCCATGGCTAGGGATCGAGCCTGCCGCACCGTCTTGGTCGGCCCTGGCTAGCCCGGATGGCTATCTCCCGATTTCAGCTTGACCCCTTCAAGTCCGGGGCAGTATACTGCCCTGATTTCAAGCAGCTGTATACTCATGTGAGGTATGGACAGCAGGGGCAAGCGCGTAGTCGTCACAGGCATGGGCGCCATAACCCCCCTGGGCAACGATGTTGACACCACGTGGCAGCGCATAGTCAGAGGGGAATCCGGCATCGACCGTATAACCCTCTTCGACCCGGAGGGGTTCGAGACCCAGATCGCAGGGGAGGTGAGGGGGTTCGACCCTTCCCAGTACCTTGGGCCGAAGGAGGCCCGTAGGTTGGACAGGGTGCTCCAGTTCGCCGTGGCCGCGACGGTTCAGGCCCTCCGGGACGCCGAGCTTACCATAGACGGGCGAAATGCCGAGGATGTCGCAGTTCTGGTAAGCTCGGGGATCGGGGGCCTCATGACTCTCAGCGAACAGTTCAAGGTGCTTTTCGAGAAGGGCCCCCGGCGCATAAGTCCCTTCCTCATTCCCATGATGATCATAGACATGGTGGCCGGCCAGGTCTCCATCCACACGGGGGCTAAGGGCCCTAACTTCTCCGTAGTGTCGGCCTGCGCTACAGGGGCCACCTCCATCGGCGAGGGAGCGGAGCTGATACGGCGGGGCGATGCCAGGGTGGCCATAGTGGGAGGATCCGAGGCCTCCATCACACCCATCGGCATCGCGGGTTTCAACGCCATGAATGCCCTCTCTACCCGCAACGACGAGCCAACCAAGGCCAGCAGGCCCTTCGACGCCCTCCGCGACGGCTTCGTCATGGCCGAAGGAGCCGGAGTGTTGGTCCTGGAGGACCTGGAACACGCCCTAGACCGAGGTGCCCGCATCTACGCTGAGGTGTTGGGCTACGGCGCCACAGCCGATGCTAGCCATATCACTCAGCCCGCCGAGGGCGGCGAGGGCGTGGCCAGGGCCATGCGCATGGCCATGGGCAAGGCAGGCCTCCGCCCCGAAGACATCGACTACATCAATGCCCACGGCACATCGACTCCCCTCAACGAGAAGTACGAGACCCTGGCTATCAAGTCGGCGCTGGGAGACCACGCCTACAGGGTGCCAGTGAGCTCCACCAAGTCCATGACCGGCCACATGCTGGGGGCCGCAGGGGCCGTGGAAGCCATCTTCTGCATCCAGGCCATACGGACGGGCATCATCCCACCCACCATCAACTACGAGGTGCCCGACCCCGACTGCGACCTCGACTACGTTCCCAACGCCGCCAGGGCCGCCCAGGTGGATGTGGCCATGTCCAACGCCATGGGTTTCGGCGGACACAACGCGGTGCTCATCTTCGGCCGTTACACCGAATAGGCACCGTTACTGCCTCTTGGGAAGCCATATATTGAGGTAATCCCGATAGGCAAGATAGTAGGATCTGCCCATGGCCGATTGGGCTCTAGGGTCCAACCGGGTAGGATCCTTCTCAAAGAGCAGGACCCCGAAGCGACGCTCCTCGAGCATGCGCACGAAGGCCGATCCGTCCCACAGCCCGCTCCGAGCTGCCCAACCCATCATGAAAGTGTCGTCGAAGAGCACTTCCTTGCCGGCCTTGAGCAATATCTGGCTGTTCTCCGACAGTGCAGGCCCCGGCTGCTCGGCCACAAGCTTCGTCATCTCCAAATAGCGTGTGCCGTCGACAACTTCGGGCATGCGCCCCAGGCTGTACCACCTCTCCCCCGAGGCGCTGGTGCCCGCCGCCAAAAGGAGCAGGGCGGCAAGGCCCACTCCCGCGGCCTTGCTCCACGGGTCCTTCGACAGGCCCAGGGCCAGGGGCATGGCCGTGGAGAAGATCGCCAGCGTGGGCAGTGCCGGCAGGAGCAGGCCGTAATTCACGCCTGCTCGGCCGTTGATGGCCCCTGTCTCCAGCAGGGCCACCAGTCCGTAAAAGGACATCAGGCGGAGGCGGGGATAGATCCACGAGAGGACCCACCCGACCAGGCCAGCCAGCGCCAGGGCGCCGTTGTTCGTCCACAGCTTGCGCAGCTGGTATTCGAGCTCGATCCATCGCCACGGTATCACAGCCTGCAGGAGGATCGTGTGCAGGGTGTACCCTCCACGGGATGCCACCTCCAGGGCCGCATAGGAGGCCGAAACAAGGCCTACAACGACCCCCAGCCACCCGACGGCCCCCCTTCGGCGGGTAACCACCATGTAGGCCGCCGAAGCCGCCAGCCCCGCCACAGCGCTCTGCTTGGTAAAGATGGCCAGAACCAACGGCACCACCGCCCCGTACTGCCACCGCGTCCTCCCCGTGGCCACCATACAGAGGCCCACTAACTCCAGGGCCAATGCTAACATGTCCGGCTTCTGAAAGGATCCCCAGACCCAGACGAGGCCGTTGCCCAAAAAGAGAGACCCAGCGGCGATGCCAGCCCACGGGCTCCTGCTCACCCTGGCTGCTAGCCAGGCCGTCGCGCTGGCCGCTAGAACCGAGCTGACCAACGACAGGGCACGGCCGAAACCCATGTCTAGCCTGCCTGTCCCCTGCCAGATAGCCACCAAAAGGCCGTAGAGCGGAGGGTACGGGGAGGATACAAAGCGGTCCGGCTCCAGGGCCGGATAGGGATTCTGCCCTTGAGCTATCAGGTAGGCCATGTGGAGCACAACACCCTCGTCGAAGTCCACTTGCCAGGGAAAGGCCACCATGGTTAGACCGTGACGAAGGGTGCCCACCACCTGGGGCGCCATGAGGCCGGCGGCCGCTATACAGACAGCCGCCCATGCTGCCCTTCGCCATAGACGAAGGTGCATCGACAGACCAGTCACAGCTCAACCTTCCGAGGAGCGCCAAGAGCCCGATAGCGGCCCTCTCGGCTTTCCCGTAATAATACATGTGACATCTGCCGCCGGAGAATGCCGATATGCAGGACGTACACTCCCTTGTAATAACGAATGCCAGGCTGAGGGGCTCCGAGGACACCGTGGACATCGCCATAGATGGGGAACAGATAACCGCCCTGGGCAGGGACGTCGGTAAGGGCCAGCAGGAGGTCGACGCCCGGGGCGGCCTGGTAACGGAATCTTTCGTGGATCCCCACCTGCACCTCTGCAAGGTCTACACCTTTCGCCAGCTGGGAGCCGAGGCCCTGAAACAGTACCAGGAGGCCGGCATGGGCGGCGCCATGACCGCCATCGAGATGGCCGCGGCCATCAAGGCCAGCTATGCAGAGGACTGGATCTACGAAAATGCGCGGAGGGCGCTTCTGGAAGGTCTAAAGTACGGCGTCACCCACGTGCAGGCCTTTGTGGATGTCGACACAAAGGCCAGGCTCGAGGGGGCCAAGGCTGTCCTGAGGGCCCGCGACGAGCTCAGGGGCATAGTTGAGGTCAAGGTGGTAGCCTTTCCACAGGACGGCCTGCTTCGGGACCCGGGGGCCGAAGAGTACGTCAGGCAAGCCCTAAAGTTGGGCGCTGACGTGGTGGGCGGCATCCCATGGATCGAATACACTGCGGAGGACATGCAGGAGCATGTGGCGGCCATTTTCCGCCTGGCCCGGGAGCACGATTTGTCCGTGGCCATGCTGGTGGACGACGCCGGCGATCCGGGGCTGCGCACAACGGAGACGCTTGCAAAGGCAGCCTTGGGCCAGGGCTGGAAGGGCCGCGTGACGGCATGCCATGCCCGAGCCATGGCCCTCTACCCGGAGCCCTACTTTAGAAAGCTCGCGGCCCTGGCCCGCAGGGCCGACATCCGCTTCGTAGTCGACCCCCACACCGGCCCACTGTACGCCCGGGCCTTCGACCTTCTGGCAGAGGGCATCACCGTGGCGTTGGGTCAGGACGACATCGCCGATGCCTACTACCCCTACGGCCGGCACAACATGCTGGAGATAGCCTTCCTGGCCAGCCATCTCATGTGGTCCATGGCACCTCAGCAGGTCCAGCAGGTCTACGACATGGTCACGGTCCTGGCCGCCAAAGCCATGGGCATCGAGGGGCACAGCCTAAAGCCCGGCTCCAGAGCCGACCTGGTGGTGCTGTCCGCCCGCGATGTCTACGAGGCCCTGGCTGAGCATGAGCCTCCCAGGTATGTGATCGCTCGCGGGAAGGTGAGGGTCGAGAACACAAGCCAGACAGTGCTGGACCTTCAGTAGTGGCTATGGCGTCCCCTATGTCACAAGAGAGCTATACTGCTCCCTATGCTAAGCATGCTCCGGCGTGGACCCGCTCTGCTCACCTTTTGGGCGCAGGGCCGGCATGCGCCACTAACAGGAACCCTTTTCCGTTCCTCGGACTAGCCTCTAAGGACGCCACCTAAGGATGCGGTTGCCCTTCATGTCGCTGAAGACGACGCTACCGTCCGTGTCCACGGCCAAACCGTGGATAGGGCCCTCTGCTTTGGCCAACAGGCTTAGAGAACCATCCTTTTCGAGCCGCAGAAGCCGCCCATCCAGCAGGGCCATGAGCAGCCGGCCATCCTGGGTCAGAGCTACGTCGTCCACCCCTGAAACCCGCACCACCAGGTTGCTCCTTCCAGAGGGATCGACCCTGTGCACCCCCTGCCCGAACTCATCAGCAACGTAGATTTCCCCGGCAGGCCCAACGGCTGCGCCTGTGGGTCGAACGAACCCACGGGCAACCTCACGCCAGCTGCCATCACGTGGGTTCAGCAGGAGCAGTCGTCCGTTGGGGCTGTCAGGAACTACCACTTCGCGCGCCGCGGGGTCGTAACCGAGGCCGTCTATTCCTGCCTTACCCGTAGGATTAGGTATTTCGGCCAACAATTGCCTTCGGCCGCTGGCCCGGTCGACTAGCCACAACCGGTTGGTCCCCTGCTCTGCCAGCACAATTTCGCCCTCGGGCAGAACTACCACGCCCTCGGGCACCTTGAACCCGGTAGCTACAACGTGAAGCTTGCCCTCGGCATCCAGCTCGTTGAGCCCCGAGTTGCCCTGATCCGAGAAGATCACCGCCCCTGCGTGGTCCAGCGCCAGATCGTCCGGAGCTCCCGCGCCATACCCTATCAGCGAAAGCCCCGGCCCTTGAGCCCGAACTGGAGAGGCGGTGGGCGAGGCAACCGACGGCGCCCCACGCGAAACGGTGGGCGATCGGACGGAGGACGCCGTTGGGGTAGCTTCGCCACGGCCGACGGCGCCAGCCTCGGCCGTGGTCCCGGCACCAAAGGGCACCGGGGTCTCGCCAGTGGGCCCCTGCGAAACCGAGCATGCCGCCCAGAGCGCTACCACGAGAATTTGCACTGTCCCCAACAGCTTCCGCGCACCCATGCCCGCACCCATAGTACAGACCGCCGCCTCGAAGGGGAAGGGCCGCAACCCCTCCGTCGATCACACCATACCAGCTTCCGACCGTGCCTCACGTGAGAAGAAGATGGGCCGCGAGGGCTGTCACCTCGGATCCTTGGCCCATGGGCGATACAGCCGCGCCGCAAGGCCCACCCCGCCCCGCTCCAGATGGCAACCGCACCAGGCCGATGCTGTCACCCATCCACAGGGCTAGCCCAGCGCTCGCCAAATTCGAGCTGACCGCTCCTGTTAAGGCCATGGGCTCTTCGGTACACTCAACCCGTCTTGGCACAGCCTCGCTGTCACATTCGCACCGCCCGAAACTGGGATGAGGAGGGGAATGCCGTGTGGAGTACAGAAGGCCCCTTTCTGACCGGACAGACCCTTCCGCGAGGTCTGCACAGGATGTTCCCTGCATCGGCACGGGGCCCCTGCCCATGCGCCCCAGCTCGGCCAGGTGGGCGTTGCACCAGCCGATGCCTGGACGACGTGGCAGCGGCCGCCACGGAGCCAGGCACGGGGTGAGGCACCTTGCCTGCGCCACCGCCAGCCCCGAGGCTGTGAGGATACCACCGAAGGTCCCTGGAGGCGGCCCAAGCCCACATCCCCAGCATTCAGCACGTCTGCCTTAACCTTACGCGTTGCTGCTCCTGCAGGCTCACGCAGCTGCATCCAGGTTACAGGGCGGTTCCGCAAACCCAGCACCCCAAAGGCCTGCGAGGGGCCCCGCCGCCACAGGCATATTGAACAATCCCCCGGGAGGCACCCCGTTGGCCATGCTGAGGAGACCCGTCCTTGAAGGCACTCGGAAGCGTGGGGGCTAGGCCATGCCTCCAGCACGCTTTGTAGCTTCGTAGATCTGGCGCGTCAGCTCGATGTGGCCGAGATGTTCCGACTGGTGGGACACAATGTTGCCGAGCACCCACCGAACCGTCTGCTCGCCGAAGGTTCGGGTGGGCACCAGCCGGTCCATGTCCTGAAAGGTCAGGCCGGCTATGAAGTCCTTGGCCCTGGCAAAGCTTCTGTCGAAGAGCTCCAGCACCTGGGCCGCATCGGCGCCCTCAGCTCTGAATTCGGCTTCGCGGTCCCTGCCCACGTCCTGACCCCCTATCACCTGCAACGTCCAATAGGTGATGGATCCGGCCATATGGAAAACGAGGGCGTAAATGGAGTTGGTGCCCTCCGGCGTCGGCCTCCAGTTAAGGGCCTCGGCATCCAGCCCCTGCACGGCCTCCCTAACTCGCTCCTGAATGCGGGTCAGCAACGATATCCAGTCCTCAGTCCTGCCCATCTCTGACCTCCGGCCGTCCACCACTGTGTAGTTAAGATGATAGCACGCTCTCTGCCTGTCCATGCCGTGAGGCATGTCAGCGCGTTGAACCGAGCATCTACGGGCTCGCTGCACCCGGCATTGGGCGTCTGGACCTCCCAGGGCCAAGACAAGGGCTGCAACCTCCTCATGATAGGGGTGCAAGATCCAACCCCCTTCGCTGCAACGCCCCTCAGGGAATGATCAGCACATGCCTGTGCTGCCCTCCCAGCCCTAAGGTGACCGTTAAGTCAAAGGCAGACAGGCACCGAAGACGATCTGGTGAAGCCCAGGGAAGTTTCGAGCCACTTTCGGGGTGTTCAGGATGTTCGAAGGATCCTATGAAGCCTTAAGTTGCTTCCAGCGGCCGTTGGTGAAGAAAACTACCCCATGGCTACGGGCTGAGGCCTCGGCACCTCGGGTGAGATCCTCCCCAGCGACAACAGCTAGGCTATCGGCCTCCGGGGCAACCTTTCCGATGATGCGAGCCGACTCAACGGCCCGCTCCACGTCGTACTTGTCTACCTTTACGGACACCTCGACCGCCAACCAAACTTCCCGGTCGTCCCGTCTTGCCGTCACTATCAGGTCGGTGTCCTGTAGCCGTTGGCGCTCCTCGGGGGTTATAAGCCCCTTCTCCTCCCATTCGTAGGCCATATCTGAGATGCGATCTATGGCGAGAACCCTGCAGCGCCTGAAGCCCGCCCTCCCAAAAATGGCAGCTGCCCGTTCGCGGTAGTAGCGTTCCAGGTCTCTGCCCTCAAGCTTTCCGACCCTCCGCTCCAGCCGGGTGAGGCGCTCCTCGAACCTGTGCTGAACCTCGACCAGCTCCTGGGTGACTTGCTCGAGCCTGCTCAGGCGCTCCTCGGTCCTAGCCTGCGCCTCCGCTAGCTGGCGGAGCTCCTCCTCGGTGCGCCTCTGGGCCTCAGCGAGCTCGGCGACCGCCTGCTCCAGCCTGTCTACCCTGCCGGTGAGTGCGGCCACGGCCTCGGTCAGCTGCTGCGTGACCTGCTCCAGCCTGTCTACCCTGCCGGTGAGTGCGGCCACGGCCTCGGCCAGCTGCTGCGTGACCTGCTCCAGCCTGTCTACCCTGCCGGTGAGTGCGGCCACGGCCTGGGCCATCTCCGCAAATCTGGCGTCCACCTCGGCCCGGAAGGCCACGAACTCCTCGTAATGCCTCCTCTGCGCCTCGGTTAGCTCCTGGACCGCCGCCTCCAGCCTGCTCAGACGCTCCTCGGACCTCGCCTGCACCTCCGCTAGATCCCTAACGGCCGCCGCCAGCTCGGACACAACCCCAGGAAGACGCAGAAGCTCCTCGGTCAGTAGCACAGCCCGAAGCTGCTCCTTCCACTCTGGATGCCCCCTCAGGAGCTCAACCAACTTGGCCAGATCGTTGGCAGACAGGGTCATTTCAGGTGCCTCCTGGCCTATTCTAGCAGAAACCAAGCCTCCTGGCAGGAGCCCATGGCCATGGGAAGCAAACTTGGTCGGCAGTTTGGCGGCTCCAGGTACCCGACGGCTGCTCACAGGCTGAAATGATCCCTGAAGCGCGATCGGTAGGGAGACCATGCAAACCTCCCATCGCAGGGGCCGATCCCTCTTTGGGGAGCAGACCATCTCGGTCATGCGGTTCTAGGGATAGTTGGGCGACAGCCCCATGGACGGACCCTCGGAACGGCCCAGGCGCCCCGGCGCTACCCAACACGCCCGCGGCGCACTGAAGCGTCCCCCAGCCAAGTGGGGTCGGAGCCCCGGACCCCCCGCCAGCTCGCCCGCCCTTCAGCACACCCTTGAGGTGCGGACAACGGCCGAGGCCCATCCCACACAGCGCAGCAGCCAGCTTGGCTTCCTGAGCTCCACAGGGCATCCGAGGCCGGCGAAGGTACGGGTACCCACGCGGCAAGGGCATTGCCCAAGGATCGCCACAGCCGCTCACAAGCATTCCCCTGTGACGAAGGGTCCTTGACTGGAGGCACCAACCTCTGTGGCACGAGGGCGCAGAGGGAATAGATCCTCCAATACGCGGGCCGAGCCGTACCGACCTGCCGGTTTCGCCGCCCATCAGGGCCACACCACCTCCCAAGCCTTAATCTGCGCTACGCCCTGCTGGGCAAGCTCCGAAGTTCGATGGCGACCATATGTCTCGACGCGTGACGCGCACGCGTGGCGGGCCGTTGGCGGCCTGTGGCTGGTGAGCCACCACGCAGGGCCATGACAGGGTGCCAACGCCGCGGCACGGCAGGCTCCCAAGCCGGGGCCGACGACGTGGCGGAGGCTCGGAGGCCGCGGGCAGCTGCATGCGCGATGCCCCTGGCATCCCCGCCCGAGGGAGTACCACCAACGCCCTGTTCACCGGAACCAAGGCTCTAGTCAAGACAAGTCACTGCTACGCTGCGGAGGAGCGAGTGCAGGGGACATTGGCCAGGCGGGTCCGCAGTGCATCGAATCCCTCGCCTCAGTCGGGCTCCTGCCCGTAGCATGCAGCGTCTCGCCTGGCGGCAAGGCCTCCTCGGCACGCCGACCATGGGCCAACGGCCAGGCCTGACGTACGGCCACAGGATGCGGATAGCCGTGATCCTGAGCTCCGGCTGAAAGGTCGGCCCTGGGCGCCCTGCACAGCCGTCTTCGGCCGGGAAGATCGTTGGACAGGCGGCTCAGGGAATTCCTCTGCGCTGCAGAAGATCGCGGCCTCGCAAATAAAGAGCCACTGTCCCAAGGGACAGTGGCGGCGGAAGCGACGGGATTCGAACCCGCGATCTCAGCCTTGACAGGGCTGCGTGTTAGGCCTCTACACCACGCCTCCAGCGATTCAAATTATACATTCTTGCGGCCGGCACTGCAACGAACCCCGCGACCTCACGGGAGGAGGGCTTTCGCCAGGGCCTCCAGGTTCTCCATGTCATCCAGGTAGAGCCACTGGACCATCAGCCTCTGGACGCCCGCCTCCTCTAGTTCGGCCGCCTGGTCGGCTACCTCCGACGCCGTACCTACCAGGAAGCCGTCGTCTCTGAGCTGGCGGGGGTCGCGGCCAGCGAGCCGGTCCCGCAGTCCGGCCGCGGTGCGATGGAAGACAGCTCCTGTCATCAGGGTCCTCTTCACCTCTTCGGGCCGCCGTCCTTCCCTTGCTACCATGGCCTCCAGAAGGCCGTTGAGCTGGCGAAACCTATCCGCATTGAGAAAGACGCCGTTCCACTCGTCGGCGTACTTGGCTGCCAGGCCGAGAGTCACCTGTCGGCCATTGCCGCCTATCACGATGGCAGGGCTACCTCTACGGCGCTGTTCGGAGAGTATCTGGGCATCCTGCAGTTGATAAAAGCGCCCCGAGTATTCGACCGTTCCTTCGCTCCGCAGCAGTAGGTGGACCACCTCTACCCCTTCCCTGAACCTCGCAAACCTGTCCCTCTTGTCCAGGAGAGGCAAGCCGAACTTACGGTGCTCCCTCTCCTGCCATCCGGCACCGAGTCCCAGCCTGAGCCGACCGCCAGAAAGCTCGTCCACTGCCAGGGCGGTCCAGGCAGTTATCACGGGGTGACGGAAGGAGAAGGGCGTCACCAGCGGGCCGAACTCGATCCTCTGGCTGTTGTCGGCCAGCCAGGTAAGGGACGCCCACAGTTCAAGGGCTTCCTTGTCGGGAGGTCTGGGGTTTGTAAGGTGATCCGACCTGTAGAGTCCGGCAAAGCCCAGTTCCTCCACAGCCCTGGCGATGCGCTTCCATCTGGTCCACGTCAGGCCATCCTGGCCCTCTACCATAATGGCGACTTCCATAGGTCCGTCCCTCTGGTGTCGAGGGGCACCTACAGGGCCCCCTCCGGCTCCTCTCTTAGCCAATCTATGATATCAAGCAGGGTGTCGCGCAGGGAGTATCTGGAGGAATAGCCAATAACGGCCTTAATGCGGCTCAGGTCCGGAACCCTCCGCCTCATGTCCTCGAACCCTTTCTCATAGGCCTCATCGTAGGGCACAAGTTGTATCTCCGATCTGGACCCTGTGAGCTCACGTACCATCTCTGCCAACTGCAGGATGGTTACCTCCTCCTCAGAGCCGAGGTTGAAGATCCCGCCCTCCGCGGCGGGGGATTGGGCGAGATCTATCAGGCCGCGGACGACGTCCCTCACATCGGCGAAGCAGCGCGACTGGGTTCCATCGCCATACACGGTTATGGGCTCTCCCCTCAGGGCCTGTGACACGAAGCGGGGCACAACCATGCCGTAGGTGCCCCTCTGCCGCCGGCCAACGGTGTTGAAGAGCCGCGCTATTACCACCGGAAGCCCGTACTGTCGCCCGTAGGCCAGGGCCAGATATTCCTCTATCGCCTTAGAGGATGCGTAGCTCCACCGGCTCTTGGTGGTAGGGCCCAGCAGGCAGTCGTCTTCCTCGGAGAAGGGCACCTTGTCCAGCTTCCCATAGATCTCAGAGCTCGACGAGATGAGCACCTTCTTCCGGTATCGGTTGGCCAGCCTCAGCACGGCGCGACTGCCGAGGACGTTGGTCTCGATCACCCTCACCGGGTCGCTCACGATGAGCTGTACCCCCACGGCGGCGGCCAGGTGGAAGATGACGTCGCACTCGCTGGCCAGCCTGTCCATCACCACCTCGTTCATGATGCTCTCTATGGCGAGGCGAAAGCGGGGCCTTCCCATCAGGTGCTCGATGTTTCTGAGCCGGCCGGTCGAGAGATCGTCTATAACGGTCACGGTGTGGCCCATATCCAGGAGCCGTTCGGCCAGGTGGCTTCCTATGAACCCAGCGCCGCCCGTTATGAGTGCATGCATGAAGCTTACACCGCCAAGAGCTGTTCCAGGGCCTTGGAGGAGCGCTGTTGACGGAGGGATACTTCTCGGTCCAGGGCATCCAACTCTGCCCGCACCCTGTCCAACGCTAGGTTCCCGGGCGTTCCAGGTTGGGTGCGCTGGCCCAGGGCCTGCTCGATATCCGGCCTCTCGAGTTTCCCGAGACCTTCCGCCACCTGGCGGTAGGCCTGGCGGAAGGGCACTCCCTTCTTCACCAGCGCGTAGGCGGCATCGGCGGCAAAGATCTCAGGGGTACAGGCGGCCTCAAGCCGCTCGCGGTTCACCTCCAGACCTTGCAATACCCTGAGGCAAACTTTCAGGCCCAGGGCTACCTGCTGAAAGCCGCGGATCAGCGGCCCCTTGGTCTCCTGTACGTCACGGTTGTATCCTGACGGCAGGCCGGCGGTGGTCTGAAGGACCTGGGCCTCCCACATCATTACCTGACGGGCCCTGGCCCTCAACAGCTCCATAAGGTCCAGATTGAACTTCTGGGGCATTATGCTGCTTCCAGTGAGCAGCTGCGGCGACACCCGAAAGAAACCAAACTCGGCAGTGGTGAAGAGCAGGAGGTCCGCCGCGAAGCGGCTCAGATCCAACATGACCTGGGACAGGGCATGCAGTATAGCTGCCTCGAACTTGCCCCGTGAGTTCTGGCAGTAAAGGGTGTTGAGCTGAAGACGCGAAAAGCCAAGCATGGCCGCCACAGCTTCCCGGTCTATGTCCAGGGGCACGCCGTAGCCGGCGGCGGAGCCCAGAGGGCTCTGGTCGTTGAGGTCGTAGGCGGCCAGGAGGAGCCGCACATCGTCGAGGAGGGCTTCGGCGTAGGAGGCGGCCCACAGCCCCACCGAGGAGAGCATGGCGCGCTGAAGGTGGGTGTAGCCCGGCATGGGCACTCGCCCGTGAGCTTGAGCAAAATCCAGGAACCCCCTGCCCAGCTCGAGGGCCAGCCCGCACACTTCGATGAGGCGCTCCTTCGAGTAGAGCCGCAGGGCGGCCAGCACCTGATCGTTGCGCGAACGCCCCGCATGGATCTTCTGCCCGAGGGGGCCGAGCCGCTCCGTAAGGAACCGTTCCAGCCTGGAGTGGATGTCCTCGTCTCCCTGCTCCACCACCAGGGATCCAGCCTCAGCAAGCTTCAGGGCCTCGCCCAGGCACCCCTTGAGGGCCCAGAACTCTCCATCGGAGAGCAATCCGGCCCGCCAAAGTCCCCAGGCGTGGGCCATGGAGCCCACCACATCAGCCCTGGCCAGGAAGTTGTCAAGCACGGCATCCTCGCCGATCTCGTACTCTTCGGCCAGCCGGTCCAGCTCGTAACCCTTGTCCCACAGCTTCCCCATCTTGAAGCCTATATTACCCGAAACGGGGGCTGCCGGGTGGTACAATTGGCTGACCTAGGGGGTTGGGATGACGCTTGGAAGGCGCGTCAAGGAACTGCGCCAGCAACGGCGCATGACGCAGGTGGAGCTAGCCAAGAGGGCTGGTATCTCCCCGAGCTACATCAGCAAGCTGGAGGCCGACAGGTATCGCCGTCCGTCGGCCGAAGTTCTGCTAAGGCTGGCGTCGGCCCTCAACGTGGCGGTAGAGGAGCTCTACAGGGCCGCCGGCTACTCAGTTGGAGCCGACGAGGCCCCGGCTCCGGACCCCGAACTGGCCCTCTACCTCTCCCGTATCGGCAGGCTGAGCCCTCAGGACCAGAGGGTCATCAAGAACGTGATTCGCAGCATACTGGAGCAGCGGGAACCGTGATCTCACCTTCGGTGCTCGAGAACCTACGTGCCACGGTTGAAGGTTATCGGCTCCACGCCCAGGTGCCCGTCAGCCTCGAGCCCCTTCTGGACGGGGTGCAGGTAGCCTACCTTCCGCTCAGTAGAAGGCTCCTCGGGTTCAGCCTGGTGAAAGGCCATCACACCTTCATCGGCATCAATAGGCGCCTTAGCTGGCCTCAGCGCCGCAGGGTAGCGGCCCACGAGCTCGGGCACATCCTCTGCAAGCACCCCTCGGCCCTGCACTACATGCTGGACATGAACTGGCTCACCGATCGGCTAGAGGCCGAAGCCGAGGCCGCAGCGTCTTTCCTGCTGGTCCCCTGGCCCCTGCCCGCGGAAGCATGGGGTCTGGACCTTCAACACCTCAGCGCCCTGCTGGAGGTGCCAAAAGAGACCCTGAGCCTAAGGATCAAACTAGCCCAGCGGCTGGGCCTCTGATCCTCAACCCTCGGCCACAAGGACGTATACCCCGTGCAGGCCGGTGGCCCCACTGGGGTAGGGATCGGTGAACTCGGCCTCCTGCCAGCGGCCCTTGCCGTCTTTCGCCCTCACCCGCATCATGCGCCCTCCCGTCCGGTCGGGCCTCCATTCGGCCGTCCAAATCACCCAGGTATACGGGCCCAGGCTCGGACGCAGCTGAGCTGGCTGCCACGTCTTCCCATCGTCGAAGCTCACCTCCACGGCCGATATGGAACGGTCGCCCGCGAAAGCTATTCCGCCCACCATCACCGGGGCCATCCCCAGGGTCGATCCCATCTCGGGCACATCGATGCGAGACATAGTCTTTATCTGGGCCACATCGTCCCAGCCCTGCCGCTCCCAGAAGCCCCTGTAGTCCTCCCCCACGGCCTCGATGGCCGTTAGCCACTTCACATTTTTCATGCCGTAGATGCCCGGAACTATCAGCCTGGCAGGAAAGCCGTGCCGGTCGGGAAGGGGCTCGCCGTTCATCTCCCAGGCCACCAGCGTGCCGGGATGGAGGGCCTTTTCCAAGGGTATGCCGTCGGAATAGTCATCGGCGGCCCGGAGCACCACGTCCACAACCCCATCCTTGAGGCCCGCCCTCTCCAGGAGCAGGCTGAGGCGTACGCCTCTCCACAGGGCGTTGCTGATGAGGTCGCCGCCCACCTCGTTGCTTATGCACTCCAGCGTGGTGTACTGCTCGACGCTGGGTAGGGACTTGAGCTCGTCGTAGGTGAGCTCATACGGGCGCTCCACAAGCCCTCCCACCGACAGCTTCCAGCCGTCGACCTTCACCGTCGGGTCGACCACGTTCTTGGACACCAGGTAGAAGTCGGCGTTGGGCGTCACCTCGGGCGGGAGGCGCCCGTAGGATCGCGCCGAGGGCGGCGTTCCCCGTCCCACATCGGCCAGAAGCTTCACCAGCCCTCCCAATCCCAGAACGGCCAGGCCTCCGACTGCCACCAGGAGGAGGCGGCGCCTTCCCGGCTCAACGGCGGGTCCGGGCGCGGCCTGCCTGCCCATCAACCACCCGGTCACCATGCCGTAGCTCACCATCTCCACCAGCAGAGCCAGGGTGGCATAGCCGGCGGGCGGCCGGAAATAGCTTGGAGCCAAGGCGGGAAGCACTATGGCCACTAGCGCAACCCAGATGGCTACCGAGGCCGCCAGCAGGACGGATATGGCCCTAGCCTGATCCCCAGGCTTCAGGCCCGCAGCCCTGACCAGGCCCAGGGCTGCGAGACCTCCGAGGACCACCTGCACCACCGTCAGGGATACAGTGAGCAAAGGCTTGCCGTAGTAACCCAAGGTGTCGAGCAGGCGGGAGAACACTTCCCCCGGCAGGAGGAAGATAAGGCTCTCACCAAAGGCCTCCGGCAGTGTGACGAGGCCCGCCACGACGCGAAGCGCCGCCATCTCCAGGACGGCCACCACCATCCCTGCCGACCCAGCAAGAAACGCCCTAACCACTCCATGCACCTCCCATCCGCCCTGGGCCGGATCCAGGCTACCTGCTGAAGTATACGGCTCAAGTTACCCGAGCTGCCGTTGGGCAACGGAGCGGGCCATCTACCACGAGCGCTCAGATGTGCAGCCCTCAGTCGAGACCCTCTTCGGTCCAGCACGCTACGGGCCAAGCCCGAAGGATCGATGTCCCCTGCTTGCCCAGCAGTGGAGAGTGCCAAGTTAGTAGCCGAAAGCCTAAGGTGATCCCCAGGGGCGGCCGTCCTCCCAGCACTCCTTCACCCGGTTGGGGCACGGCCAAGGGCTGGGCCCCTCGTCCCGTCAGCGACGGCTAGCAGACGGCGGACCTGCCGGCCATCCGTTCGAGGGCCCTTGTCCAAGGCCTCCATGGCCGCTGTGGCTTAAGGGCACCGGTGGGGCACGGGAGCGGTTGGGCAGTACACCCCTGTCGCAGAACTGCCTTCTCCAGGGCCTTTCTATCAGGGTAGGTGCCTTGTGGTTTGCCCACGGGAGACCTTCCTGTAACCGCTGGTGGACAAAGGTTGGGCGTCCTGTCCTTCCTGCCTCCTGGATCGCCCATCCTCCGAGTGGCCTAACCCTCCGGGCCATCGACACGCCCACGGAGGAAGATCTGGCCCAGGGCCTTACTCTCTTGCAAAGAGCGGCCAGCTCCACGGCCAGTTGGGAGAGCGTCGATGGAGGCCCTCTAAGACCAAATACCTTCCTCCGGACTGGGATGTACGGGGTGTGTGGAGGTTCTAAAGCGCGAGGGACCGCCATCGCTGGCTTGAGTAGGTGTAAAATCTCCTGAAAGCCGCTCCCAAGGAGGGGAAGCATGCAGGTGATACCGAAAGACACCATCACGCCGCGGCCTGTGGCCGATGAGGGCGCACAGGGTGTGCTGATACAGGTCCTCATCAACGAAGACCGGGGAGCGCCGACCTTCGCCATGCGCCACTTCACTGTAGAGCCCGGCGGCCACACCCCCTTCCATGCTCACGACTGGGAGCATGAGGTGTACATACTGGAGGGAGAGGGGGAGATAGTGGGCAAGCAGGGCTCCATCCCCTTCCGGGAAGGATGCGCCGTCTTCGTGCCGGCAGGCGAGCTGCACCAGTTCCGCAACACGGGCGACCGGCCCATGCGCTTCCTGTGCATGATCCCCCTGAGGAGCACGGGGGCCCCTGCCGCCACTGTGCAGTTGGCCCAGGGGCGCCCTACCCAGTGCGGCTAGGAGGCCCGGATTGGAACGAGTGCTCAACTTTATAGCCGGCGAGTGGACCGAGGCCTCCTCGGGACAGTGGTTCATGTCGTACAACCCTGCCAACGGAGAGCCCGTGGCGACAGCTCCCCTCTCCGAGAGGGAGGATGCAGCCAGGGCGGCGGAGGCCGCAAGGCAGGCCTTCGAGGGATCGCGGTGGCCTCAGGACCCTGCCCTCAGGTCAAAATTGCTGTGGCACTGGGCCCAACGGCTCGAGGCCGATGCCGAGCGGCTCGCTCGCATCCTTACCCTGGAGAACGGGAAGCCAATACGGGAATCTCGGATAGAGACGGGCAGGGCAGACAGCGCCATCCGCTTCTACGCCGGGCTGGCCCGAGCCCTCTACGGGCGGACGCTTCAACTGGGCCCCAACATCTTCTCCATGATCAACCACGAGCCGGTGGGTGTGGTGGCGGTCATAGTGCCGTGGAACTGGCCTGTCACCCTGCTGATCCGCTCCCTGGCCCCAGCCCTGGCGGCCGGGAACACGGTAGTGGTCAAGCCGGCCAGCTACACACCTTGGATATCCGCCGAGATACTTCGACCCCTTCTAGAACACCCGGAGCTGCCCAAAGGCGCGGTCAACTTCGTGACGGGACCCGGCGGCACCGTGGGGGACGAGCTGGTCACTAGTCCCGAGGTGGACATGGTGGCTTTCACGGGCGACTCGGCCACGGGCAAGGCCATCATGCGCTCCGCAGCAAGCACGCTGAAGAGACTGGCGTTGGAACTCGGCGGCAAGTCGCCGAACATCATCTTCGAGGATGCCGACCTGGCCAGGGCGTTGCCAGCCGCCGCCGAGGCCATCTTCACCACCTCCGGGCAGATCTGTACGGCAGGGTCGCGGCTTCTGGTTCAGCGCAGCATAAAGGATGCGGTGCTGTCGGGCCTGACAGACATCGCGAGGAGGCTGAAGGTGGGGCCAGGACTAGAGGAGGACACCGACATGGGTCCCATAGTCTCGCAGGGACAGCTCGACCGCATCCTCAGCTTTGTGGAGGTCGGCAGAAGACAGGCCAGGCTTGTGGTGGGAGGACACCGCCTCGAGGGTCCGGAACACCGGCGAGGCTTCTTCATGGCCCCGACGATCTTCGCCGACGTGCCGTCGGACTCACCCCTCTTTCAAGAGGAGATCTTTGGGCCGGTCCTGGCCGTGGAGGCCTTCGACAACGAAGAGGAAGCCCTGGAGCTGGCCAACGCCACTCCCTACGGTCTTTCGGCCGGCCTTTGGACACGCAACCTGGACCGCATGCACCGCTTGGCCAGGCGCCTAAAGGCGGGTACCGTGTGGGTGAACCAGTACAACCGCTTCTACCCAGAAGTGGAGGTTGGCGGCTACAAGGAGAGCGGCATAGGCCGCCAATACGGCCTCGAAGGCCTCCTGGAGTTCACCCAGACCAAGAGCATCAACCTCGAGATCTCCCAGGGCTGAGGAGGCGCTAGGCCTCGCGCATCGGCTTGAGCCGCACCTGGATGCCGAAGGGGTCCGTCAGAACGGCGGACCCCACATCCCTTCGCACCTCTGCGGCATCCGACAGCCGCCGGACGGCCAGTTCCCATGCCTTGGGCTCCAGGTAGATGCTGAAGGCCTTGAGACCCCTGGTACCCGGCTCCAAGGAGCCACCCCCGTAGCTGTGCCAGACGTTCAGACCGAGATGGTGGTGGTAGTCACCCGCCGCCACAAAGAGGGCTCCGCGCCACCGCAGTTTCACCTCGAAGCCCAGCACTCCGCAGTAAAAGGCTTCGGCCTGGGCAAGGTCCGACACCCTGAGGTGCACATGCCCCACCTCCACCCTGGACGTGCCCTCGCCTGGACGCCGCAGTTCGCCCATGATGGCGTGCAGGTCCAGGGGTAGGGTGTCCATTTTTATGGACAGGCCTTCCCGGGGCCACTTCTCCCGCGGCCTGTCTGCGTATATCTCTATGCCGTTGAGCTCATGATCGTGAAGGTAGAGGGCCTCGCTCACCAGATGATCGGCCGCGCCGTCGAGCTGGATGCCCAGGTTGGCCATGCGGCCCAGGGCCCTGGCCAGCTCCCTTCGCGAGGAGACCCTGAAGGCGGTGTGATACAGGCCGGGCGCCCTAGGAGCAGGGTCCCTCGCCTGAGGATCCTCCCGCAGCACCAACAGCGGCACCGCGGGCTGGTCCGGATGATACACCAACTGCGTCCCCTCCCTCGAAGTCGGAGCGCACTCCAGAAGATCGCAGTAGAACTTGGAGACACGGGGCGCGTCCCGGACCACAAGCTCCACTTCCCCCAGAACCAGACCCTCAGGAAGCCACGAGGCCTCGGACATGGCACACGCTCCCCCGGACAGGCTATTGCCATTGTAACATTTTTTTCAACGGTTGAAAGCTTTAAAGGCAGTTAGCGGAGCGTGGACTGGTAGCTCCTCTGTTCCGGCTTCCACCATCCCTTGATGTAGCTCAGGATGGCCCGGACCTCCTGCTCGGTGAGCTGTCCTCGGAAGGCGGGCATGCCGCTCCTATAACCTGGAGGTGCAACGCTGGCGCCCCCATCCAGGATTATCTTCATGAGCACAGCATCGCTGTGGTGCCAGGTATGACCTGTCCAGTCGTGGGGCGGCGCAGGGTAGGTGCCGTCGGGCCTTGGCTTCTGCCAATCGGGCTGGCCCTCCCCCTGGGCTCCGTGGCAGGAGGCACAGTACTGCTGGTAGAGCTGCTGCCCGGATGCGGTGCTAGGCTGGGGCCTCAGCAATAGCACGGTGGCAGCCAGGGCAGCGGCGGCAAGGGAGATGGGAACCATCAACTGCAGGTATCTTCTCATGCACACTTCCCCCACAGAGTGCTGCAATCGGGGGAGGCCCCTGCGGCCTCCCCCGTGCATAGCGATGGGGGTGGGCTACTGGTGCTCCTCCTCACCGACCATGTCCAGGAACGTGCCGTGCCAGGCATGGTACCACACCTGGCCGGAGAAGCCGTTGACGCTGAGCATGCCCACCACCTTGCCGTCCCTCTCCACATGGATCGTGTAGTAACCGTAGAAGCGGTCGGCATCCTGGCTGGCGGTGTAGCCCGGCATGGCGGCATCCAGCCACTGCTGGGCGTATTGGACGGCCTGCTGGGCAGTTACGGGCATTTCGGCCGTGGCGGAGGGCAGGCCCCACCGCATGTGGCCGTACTTCAGGTTCCACATCATGTTGGGGCCGGGCTCGGGGTGCACTGTGCCGACGTAGGGGTCGATAAGGATCTCGAAGGCCCCTATGCCCGTAGACTTCTCCCTGATCTCAGCGTAGAAGTGGTTGTTGAACTCCATCACCTCGGCGACTTCCAGGTCCGAAGATATGCCGCTGGCATACTGCTCGGCTATCTCCTTGGCCCGTTCGATGGAGATGCGCTCGCCGCTGGGCACCCTGCCTCCCCAGTAGCCCATCATGCCGCCGCCGTGCATGCCCCAGCCCGGGCCCATCATCCCCCAACCCGGGGGTTGCGCCCCCGGCTGAGCGCCCGACTGGGGTGTCGTGCCTGCCCATTGCCAACAGGACCAATAGGAGGCAGGTGCCTGGGCAGCCACTACGGCCCCTCCCACGGCCAGCACTGTCGCCACCGCCGCTACCGCTATGGCCAGCTTCGCTGTCCTTCCCATGGATCTCCTCCTGTGAGGTTCATTCCTTTCCAAGGATCTCCTTGGCCTTCCTGTACTCCTCTTCGGTGATCTCACCGCGGGCAAACCGGATATCCAACAGCTGCCTGGGGTCCGGCTCCCTCCGGGAGGTCCTGGCTGACCCCACCAGGGAGCTCACCAGCCAGATAGCTAGGCCGGCTACGAGGAGCCAGAACAGGATCATACCTAGCCAGCCGATCCAGCCCCAGCCGAACCCTCCCCATCCCATCATAGGTCCCCACATCATCGCTATCGCCTCCTTCGATCTTGCTTTCAATGGGAAGCATAGCCCCCGTCGTTGAAAGGGGGATGAAAAATCCTTAAAGCTTCTGTAAAGCGTTAGGCCAGGGGGATAGTGAAGCGGAAGGCCGACCCGCGGCCGTGCCCAGCGCTTTCGGCCCATATGCGGCCCCCGTGGGCCTCCACGAGGTGGCGGGCAATGGTGAGCCCTATCCCGCTCCCTCCCGTATGGCGCGCCCTGGAGCGATCCACCCGGTAGAAGCGATCGAAGACCTGATCCAGCTGGTCCGGCGGGATCCCCTCGCCCGTATCCCGAACCGTTACGGTAACCCAGTTGCCGTTGCGGGCCGCATCCACCCTTACGCTTCCCCCTTCCGGTGTGGCACGCAGGGCATTGGAGAGCAGGTTGTCCATCACCTGCAGGAAGCGGTGGCCATCGGCCATGACCAGGGGCAGGCTGCTTTCCGCCGAGAGGCTGAGGTCTACGCCCTTGGCCTGGAAGGCAGGCCGGAACTTATCGACAGCCTTCTCCAGGAGTTCGCGCAGGGATGTAGGCTCAGGATCGATCTGTAATCCACCCTCCTCTATGCGGGACAGCTCCTGAAGGTCTTCCACGAGCCTGGTGATGCGGTCCAGCTCCGAGAGGGCGAGCCCTAGGCTCCTGCTGTCGGCAGGAACCACACCGTCCTCCATGGCCTCGAGGTACGCCCTGAGGCCCGTCAGGGGGGTTCGCAGTTCGTGGGCGACATTAGTGACGAATTCATGCCGCACCTGGTCCTGCCGGGCCAGCGCCGCCGCCATGGCGTTGAAGCTGGCCACCAGCTGCGATATCTCATCGGAGGCCAAGTATTCGACCTTTCGGCTGTAATCTCCCTTTGCTACGTGCCTGCTGGCCTCTATCAGCGCCTGCAGGGGGGCTGTGATGCGCCTGGCCACGAAGGCGCTGACCAACAGGGCAACGAGCACCGAGGCCCCAGTAGCCAGGAGCACTGCCTGCGTCATCACACTGCGGAAGTCCTGATACAGGTCGGCCATCATGCCAACCGCCATGGCCATGCCGCGGCCCATGTGCATCTGCATGGCGCTCATATGGGCCGAGAAGGCCAAAGGTGCTACCGCCTGGGACGTCGTGAGGAGCACCACAGCTCCCACCAGGATCACGGCCAGGTAGGAGAGGAAGATCTTTACGCTGAGCTTCTGTAGGAGCCCTTTCACTTCGGATGTTCCTCGAAACGGTAGCCAACGCCCCTCACGGTGGCTATGAGCCTGGGATCGGCTGGGTCGTCTCCGAGCTTCCTCCGAAGCTTGCCGATATGGACGTCTACGATGCGGTCATCTACGAAATCGTGGGTACCCCACACCATCTCCATGAGCTGCTGCCGGCTGAGCACCTGGCCGTGGTGTCTGGCAAGCGCCAGAAGCAGATCGAACTCTATCTGGGTGAGCTCTACCTCCTCACCCCTCACGGCGACCTTCCGCGCCGCCTCATCTATGCGGAGGGATCGGAAATCCATCACCTTGGTGCCAGCACTGTCCCTGGAACGCCTCAGGACAGCCTTGATGCGCGCCACCAGCTCCCTGGGGCTGAAGGGCTTCACCACATAGTCATCTGCCCCCAGGGTGAGGCCAACTATGCGGTCCACCTCCTCGGATTTGGCCGTGAGCAGTATGACGTACGCATCCGACCCTTTACGCATCTTCTGGAGCACCTCGAGGCCGTCGAGGCCGGGCAACATGATGTCCAAAACTACCAGGTCCGGCCTCTCGAGCTGGAAGAGCCGTAGGGCCTCGACACCGTCCGAGGCCGTCACCACGTGGAACCCTTCTTTCTCCAGGTAAGCCCGCACCACGCTTACCACTGCCGTCTCATCGTCTACCACAAGTATCTTGGCCATGGCCTTGCGTCCAGACGCTTTCCCCCAGCAGATCTCCAACGCAACCGTAGCTGCACAGTCGAAGCCCCACGGCCCAGCACATCTGGGTCTTCGGCTCCGTTATCTGTGTCCGGATCCATTTTAGACCTTTCGGATGCCTGTCATGGCACTGGCCTCCGGCCCGGAGGAGGGTTATAGGACGTACAGCCGCGCGTGAGGCTCAGTAGCAGGTTGGAGGCCCTGACTACTCCCCGCGGCCGGGCCGGGTCCTGGTCCCTTAACGGCAGGGGCCGTGGGCTGTACAATATAGTGGTAGCTGTTGGTGTGGGTTATGGCGCCTAGGGCCAATCTTTTGCCCCTGTTCCCGCTGCGGACCGTGCTCTTTCCGGGCATGATGTTGCCCCTGCACGTCTTTGAGCCCCGTTACAAGCTCATGCTTCGGGATCTTAGGGGCACCGACGGCAGGATGGGCATCGTGCTGATCCGCAGCGGCCAGGAAGTGGGCGGGCCTGCCGAGCCCTATCCCGTGGGCACCGTGGCCACCGTTCAGCAGGTGACGCCCCTGGGCGACGGCAGCTTCCAGGTCCTATGCCTGGGGGTAAGGCGCTTCGCCATCAGGCGCATAGTGGCCCTGCGGCCGTACCTACAGGCCGAGGTGGCCGAGATGCCGGATGACGATGACCTGGAGGCGGCGGTGGAGCTGATGCGCAAGGCGCTGGACCTCTTCAACACCTACGTCAATCTCACGGTCAGCCTCACCAACAAGCCGGCCGCCCTGCTTTCTGAGTCTCTGGGTCCCAGCCTGCTATCCTATGCCATCGCCTCTCGCCTGGACATCTCGTTGGACGAGAAGCAGAGCCTGCTGGAGGAACGCTCGGCGGCGGAACGCCTCAGGCAGGTGATCCGCCTGATCAAGCGCGAGCAGGAGCTGATGAAGTTCTTCGCTGTACACATGGGCGCCGAGGAGGACTGGGAGGAGGAAGAGGACGACCCCGGCTTCTCGCTGAACTGATCAGCGCAGCCGGCGCCGCCTGTTGACCACGTAGTCCACCACCACGTACTCGCCAAGCCGTTCGGGGGTTGTGTAGAAGGCCCGCCCCTTGTTGATCTTGGTCATCTGCTCGACGAAGTCCAGCAGATAGAAGCCCCGCTCCAGCATGAAGGTGTTGATGGTGATCCCCTCCCGGGTGCACCTCGTCACTTCCTTGAGGGTCTCCTGGATGGTGCGGTAGGTGGGCGGATAAGAGAAGTAGACCCTGCCCCCCTCTATGTGGGCCGTGGGCTCGCCGTCGGTGACCAGGATTATCTGCCTGGTGCCGCCTTTGTGGGGCGCCAGCAACTTACGGGCAACCTGAAAGGCATGCTGCATGTTGGTGCCGTACTGGTAGTCCAAGCCGTCTAGCCACGGGAGGTCCTCGGGCCGGATGGGGTTGGCCCGCTGGGAGAAGGCCACCAGATAGAGGTTGTCCCTGGGGTACTGGCCACGGATCAGCGAGTGGAGGGCGAGGGCCATCTTCTTGGCGGCGGTGAAGCAGCCCCTGAGGAACATGGACCGGCTCATGTCGAGCAGGAGGACTGTGGAGGTCTGGGTGAGCCTCTCTGTGCGGTAGACCTGGAAGTCGTCCGGCCGTATGCGCACTGGGGTGCCGGGGCCCTCCCGCTCTACCGCGCTCATGAGGGTGTCCTCGATGTCGAGGTGGAAGGGATCGCCGAACTGATACGGCTTGGTGTCGTCAGACCTATCGCCACCAATCCCTTCCCTGGCGGTGGGGTGGTTGCCGAAGGAGGTAGCCTTGAGGTTGCTGAAGATGTCCTGGAGCGCCTTCTGGCCAATGCGGCGGATGGCCTTGGGGGTCAGCTCCATGCGGTTGCCCTTGCGTTCTATGTAGCCGGCCTCTTCCAGGGCCCTTTCGAGCTCCTTGAGCTCCTCAATCTGGTTGGCCGCCTCGTCGCCCAGGAGCTGGCGCACTTTCTCCAGGTCTATCTGTTGGGGATCGATGCGCCCCTCATCGGGGTCGAGCTGTTTTTCGAGCTCGGTGATGTCCTGCAGCTGGCCCATGAGCCGCATGGCCTGCTCGAAGGTTATGTCCTCCTGTCCTCTGAAGTTGAACCCCTGCGCCAGCTCGTCCATGGGGTAGAGGGCGTCCAGGTTGGCGGCCAGGCGGGCCAGGTCCCACCTGAGCCTGTCGTCCCTGAGGAGGTTGTCTATGGCATCCTGGAGCTGTTGGCGCATCTCGGGGCTGAGGCTGTTGAGGAGGGAGCGCATCTGGGCTATGCGCCTCTGCAGGCTCTCCACCAGCTCATCGAGGCTGTTGATGCCTGGGCCAAAGAAGTGGCCGTACTTCTGCATAAAGGATTCGAAGTCCGGCTCTCCGCCCTGGAGCCGCTCCTCCAGCATGCGGTTCAGCTCTTTGACCATCTCGCGGATCTGGGCCAGGTCCTCCGGCGTCATGGACTGGATAGAGTTCATGAGGCCCTGAAAGTACTGGCCCATGAGCTGCTGTTGGAGCGACTTTAGGAGCTCCTGGAACTTCTCCTGGGCGGTGGGCTCCATGAACTCGTAGTCCGACAGGGCCTTTACGGCCCCTCCGAAGTCCTTGGGCAGCTCGTCGAGGAACTTCTGTTTCTTGGAGGCCATCTTTTCGAGCATCTTGCGCAGGCCTTCGGGTGCATCCGACGCCCTGGCCTGCTCGAGCCGCCGCTCAATACCTGCCCGCTCGGTCTGGATGACGTCTTCCAGCCGCCTCTGCAGGTCCTCCATTATGGAGCTAAGGTTGTAGCGGTTGAGCTGCTGCCTCTTCAGCTGGCGGAGGCGTTCCAGGAGGTCCTGAAGGCCGCCGTGGTGCCGAAGCCCCGGCATGCCCCATCGGTATATCCGCTGGAGGATGCGCTCTATGTCTCCGTCCTCTATGAGCTGGTCGGCCACCTGGTCCAGGAGCTCGCCGGGCTCGAAGGGGGAGACGTCCTGGGTCCCGTCCCACCGCCTGTAGTAGAAGAGCTCCATGCCGTCACCTCCGATAGTAGCTCTGTCCGTCGGCCCGGTCCTTGTTGAGCTTGCGGTGCAAATGCAGGCCCTCGAGGATGAACTCGACGGCCGAGGCCAAAGCGGCTGGGGATTCGCCCACCCCGAGCCGGTTCACGGCCTTGCGCAGCTCATCGGATCCCTTCACCTGCTGAAGGTACTGGGCCGAGGGCATCATAGACGAGGCTTCTACTATCAGGCCGTTCTCGAAGCTGGCGAGCAGAGCCTGGAACTCCGAGAGGCGGAACCGCCGGTTGAAGACGTTGAGCACGGCGCCCTGGACGATCTTCTCGATGATCTTATCCTCGCGGACGTCGCCCACGGTCTCCAGCTCTATCTTGCCGCTGGTGGACGGCAGGACGGCCGCGAGGTCGCTGATGCGGGGCACGGCCTCCGGCTCACTCAGGATTATGGCCCTCTTGACCGCCGAGCTGATGATGTTCTCGTAGTTGCAGATGCTCACCCGCACGCTAACGCCGGACCTTTGGCTTATGTCGCCACTGCGGCGGGCCAGGTGGGTGATCTCGGCCACGATCTCCTTCATGTAGTCGGGCACGTTGACGCTCAGGCCATCGGTGTCGAAGGGGGTCCGCTCCTGGTCCATGATGGAGATCTCGGCCTGCAGGGTCTTGGGGTAGTGGGTTCGAATCTCGGAGCCGAAGCGGTCCTTCAGGGGGGTGATGATGCGGCCCCGGTTGGTGTAGTCCTCCGGGTTGGCGCTGGCCACCACATACAGGTCCAGAGGCAGCCTTATCTTGTAGCCGCGGATCTGTACGTCCTTCTCCTCGAGGATGTTGAGCAGGCCCACCTGTATCCGCTCTGCCAGGTCGGGAAGCTCGTTGATGCAGAAGATGCCGCGGTTGGTCCTCGGTATGAGGCCGTAATGGATGGTGAGCTCGCTGGACAGGTACCTTCCCTCGGCCACCTTTATGGGATCGACCTCGCCTATAAGGTCGGCAATGGTGGTGTCGGGCGTAGCCAGCTTCTCGCTGTAGCGGCGGGACCGGTCCAGCCAGGTTATGGGGAGGTCGTCTCCCATCCCCTCCAGCTTCTCGCGGCAGGCCCGGCAGATCGGCTTGAAGGGATCGTCGTTGATCTCGCAGCCCTCCACCGCTGGGATCTCCTCGTCCAGGAGGGAAACCAGGCTCCGGGCAATGCGCGTCTTGGCCTGGCCCCTCTCGCCCAGGAGCACCATGTCGTGCCCGGAGAGTATGGCGTTCTCTATCTGGGGAAGCACTGTGTCTTCGTAGCCTATGATGCCGGGAAAGAGCCTCTCGCCCGTGCGAAGCTTGCGGATGAGGTTTTCCCTCATCTCCTCCTTGACAGTCCTGGGCCTATAGCCGGACTTCCTCAGCTCACCTAGGGTCTTGGGTTTGCTCATTACGCTGTGTCACTCTCCTTCCTAGCGTCGGGTCACGGGAATTGTGGGCTTCGTCAGTACTGTTCATCCCAGCGGCGCGGCGGCAGGCTGGGCCAGGGCGCGGCCGCATCCACCTCGCCGCGGAAGCGGGCCACAGCCTCCCTCACCGTGGCAGGGCTCCGAACCCGGTCCCTTTTAAGCTGTTCCAGAAAGTCCCTGCGGGCCTGCACCTCTTCGGCCAACAGAACAGCGTCCAAGCCCAGCTGGTGGGTCAGCGGCTCGAGGGCCTCGGTCCAAAGATGCTCTATCCTGTCCGCCGACCTGTTCCATCGGGCCAAGGGCACCAGGGCGTAGCTGGCCCGGGAGGGAAGGACCAGGTCAACGCTGGCCACCCTTCTGCTCACCGCGCCGTTGAGGCCCACCAGCGTCAGGCAGACGATAAGGTTCAGGTGCGCCAGGTGCCCGGCGGGCACCAGGTTGGGCGGACCGGCCAGCAGCTGGAACACACCCTGAGGGGTTGAGGCATGAACGGTAGTGCCCAGAGCATAGCCCCTCTCCAGCAGGGAGAAGAGATGGGCCACCTTGCGGCCCCACATGTAGACCGGAAGGTCCGGGCTGATCTCGTTGCACAGCAGGTAGGCCTGGTCGGCCGGATACAGCTCCGTGAAGCTGAAGTCCTCGTAAAGGCCCTGGGTAAAGACGAGCCTGGTGCTTACGGGCAGCAGGTCCACCAGGGCCGTGAGGGTAGTGGTCTTACCGGCCGACGGCGGCTCGGCGGCCACCACCACCGAGGACCTGCGTTCCATGAAGATCCATAGCAGGGCCGCCAGGCGGGAATCCAGGCTGCGGGCTTCTATCAGCTGGACTATGGAGAGTGGAACCGATGGATACCAGTGCCAGCCCCACCAGTGGAAGGGCTCTTCGTATAGGGCCATAGAGCGCACACCTCGCGCTCACCTTAAGGAATGATACATCGGATAGTCTGTAACGGGCAACAGGTGGACCGCTCAGAGGGCTGGTAGCAGGGTTTGAAGGAGCGGTATCGCTGCAACGACCACAGGCGCCACTATTATACCAGGAAGCAGGTTGGCAACCTTTATCTCAGCCTTCAGGCCCAGCAGCTTGATGCCTACCCCCAACACCACGGCGCCTCCCACGGCGGTCATCTCGGCCACCATGGCATCGGTGAGCATGCTCCGGAAGAGGCCGGCCCCCAGGCTCAGCCCACCCTGATAGACCAGAATGGTCAGGGTCGAGAAGAGGACCCCTGGCCCCAGGGTGGCAGCGAAGGCGAAGGAGCTGAAGCCATCCAACACCGACTTCATGGCTAGCAGTCTGAAATCGCCGGTGAGCCCATTCTGGATCGAGCCCAGGAAGGCCATGGGGCCCACGCAGAAAACGATGCTGCTGGTGACGAAGGCCTCGGTAAAGGTGGAGTGCCCCGAGGCGAATCGGGCGCGCAGGCGGTTTCCAATGCCCTCCAGGACGCCCTCCAGGTTTAAGGCCTCGCCCACCACAGCCCCTATAAGGGTCGAGCCAAGCAGGATCAGGATGTTCTTGGTGGACAGCGCCATCTGAAAGCCTATGACCATGGTCACGAGCCCGAGGGCGTGCATGAGGGTGTTGCTCATCCTGCCCGGCAGGCGCCCGCCCGCCAGGAGGCCCAACGAGCTGCCCACCAGCACGGTGGCCAGGTTGATGAGGGTGCCCGACACCATCCACAGCATCTAGCGGCGCACCGTGGCCAGGAGCAGTCCTATGGACAACAGGGGAACCAGGCCGGCCACCACCCACATGAGGCCGTAGCCGTAGCTCTGGGCCAGCCAACCCATGGCCACGGAGCCTGCCACGATCCCCAGCTCGAAGCTGGAAGTAAAGGTGGCGACCCCGGCACCCTGCCGGCCAGGGGGCGAAAGGTCCACGGCCAATGCCATAAGGGCCGGGTGCACGAGGCCGTAGCCCAAGCCGTACAGTACCCCCGAGGCGATCAGCATGCCCAGTCCGGACAGGTAGGGCAGGAGCAGGATCCCCAGGGCAAGGATGGCCAGCCCCGGCATGATGCAGGCCCACCTGCCCAGCCTGTCGGCCAGCCTTCCAGCCTGCCAGCGGCTAACTATCAGGGTGAGTGCATAGGCCGTGAAGAACAGGCTTGGATCGGCGATGCCCCGCGCCTTGGCAAAGACCGCCACGAAGGAGACCACAGCCCCGTAGGTGAAGGTCAGGGCTGTGGCTCCCAAAGCTGCCGGCCACACCCTCGGCTCCAACAAGGGTCCGGCGGCTCCCCGCGCAGCCGCAGGCCGGTTCTGGGGAAGGAGGAGCGCCATCAGGAAGGAAAGCCCCGCCGCCGCCGAGGCCAGCCCGAAGAGGCCGGAAAAACCTGCCGCGTCCATGGCCTGCCAGCCCAGCCAGGGAGCACCCGCCATGGCGCAGGTAAGGGCAATGCTCCAAAGGCCCATGGCCTCGCCCCTGCGCTCCGGGGGCGCCAGATCCGAAGCCAGGGCTATGGCTCCGGTAGTCCAGAAGGCTATGCCCACGCCGTGCAGCACCCGCAGTACAAGGAGCAGGGAGATGGAGCCGGCGAGACTGTAAAGGGCCGCCGAAAGGGTGAAGATGACCGTCCCGGCCACGATAACCAGCTTGGAGCCGTGGGCATCCACATAGCGCCCCACGAAGGGACGCGGCACTATGGCCCCCAGGGAGAAGAGACCCATTATGAGCCCGAGCTCCAGGTCTCCGCCGCCCAGGTTGTAAACGTAAAGGGGGAGCGTGGCTAGCAAGCTGTAGAAGCTCCCAAAGGACAGCATGGTAGAGGCCATGAGGATCAGGAAGCCAGGGGATGGGAATCGGGTTGTCCTAGGAGCGGGCCTGACAACGGCATCCATGGCTATGGCATTATACTGAAATTGAGCCTACAGCGGAGGCAACCTTTGGTGAGACTGATGCTGTTCCTGGGCCTGGTGGTGGCCGTGGCCTGCGCACCGCCATCCGCCCCAGGCGAGACTCCATCCCCGCCTCCGAGCCCCACGGCACCTCCCTCGCCGCCCCCGGGTCCCATCGCCTCACCCTCACCCTCTGGACCGTCGCCGAGCCCCTCGCCCCAGGTCCCAGCCCCCACCGCGCCCGGCCCTTCGCCCACGGCCAGGCCCACCCCATCGGCTGGCCCATCGCCCTCGGCAACGCCATCGGGAGAGATCTGCGGATACCTGCGCGCGGGGGTGGAAGCTGGCTGCCTTATCCTGGAGGCCGACGACGGCAAGGAGTACCTGCTCGTGTTCCGCGGCGCACCGCCGCCCGAAGTGAGGAACGCCATGGACAAGCGGGTCTGCGTGACGGGCCGTCCCGTGGAGGTCGTGAGCTACTGCATGCAGGGCACGCCGCTGGCCGTGGACAGCTTCAGGGTAGTGGGACCTTGAGCCCCCTCCGGCGTCTTCTGATCTACCTGTCGCGACAGCGTTGGATGCACGAGCTGGTGATGGGATGGGCGCCTACCAGGGGTGTAGCTTTAAGGTTCGTGGCCGGCACGGCCAGGGCCGACGCCCTCGCCGTGGCCGCCCGCCTCAACGGGGCCGGCTTCTTGGTGACCCTCAACGAGCTTGGAGAGGACGTCCGCACCCCGGAGCAGGCCGAAGATACGGGGAACGCCTACGCGGAACTCCTGAAAAGCATCTGGGAGCAGGGCCTCAAGGCCTACGTGTCCGTAAAGCCCAGCCACGCCGGGCTACGCATCGACCCGCGGCTCGCCCGTAAGGTAATAGGCCGCATCGTGGCCGCCGCCGCCCAGTTCGACAGTTTCGTCCGCATGGACATGGAGGACTCAGCCCTGGTAGACCCCACCCTGAACCTCTACCGGGAGCTCTGGTCGGAGGGCTACGGCGACAGAGTGGGGGTTGTCATCCAGGCTTATCTGTACAGATCCAAGGACGATATGGAGGAGCTGCTGGAGATGCGCGCCAGGGTGAGGCTGTGCAAGGGGGCCTACGCAGAGCCGGCCTCTGTGGCCTACCAACGGAAGGCGGACACGGACAGGGCCTTCGTGGAACTGTTGGAGAAGCTGATGCAGAGGGGCACCTACCCGGCCATAGCAACTCACGACCCACGCATGATAGCCGCCGCCAAAGAGCTGGCCGAGATCTACGGCAGAGATCCCTCTTCCTTCGAGTTTCAGATGCTCTACGGGGTGAGGCGGGACCTCCAGGACCAGCTGGTCGCCCAGGGCTACCGCGTGCGCATCTACGTGCCCTACGGCGAGAACTGGTATCCCTACCTCATGCGGCGCCTTGCCGAACGACCGGCCAACCTGGCCTTCTTCCTCAAAAGCCTCCTGAGGGGATAGACCGCCATCGGGAAGGCTCTCGGCCCTCAGGCCCGCCCTTCGCCAGACCGCGGCGAGGCTCTAACTCGCCCATCGATCGGCGACGGCCAAAGGCCCCGGGGCTGACCGCGGACCGATAGGACCCATCGCCGCGGCCATGTGCCGCGGCAGAGCTCCAAGAACCATGCCCCCCACACAAGTCCCGGCCGCCCTGTTCCCATCCCGTTTTGCCGCGCCTGCGGATAGCCGTGGCACCGCTGAAACTGTGGCTCTCCAGGCAGGGGTGTGCGCCACGGCCTGCCCTGTGGCATCGGCGCCGGAGCAGGTCGGACCCGGGAGGACCTGAAAAAGAACGGCACGGGCCTGCGCTTTTGTCCCTCGGAGCTTCCCAGAGGCGCCTTCCTGAGGAGGCCGTCGGCCCCGAGGTGCAGCCGAGGGCTGGCTCCTCTGGCACAGCCGAGTTTGCACCGAAGGTCGCCGGCTTCTGGCGCCCAGGCGCGCCTGTATGGGAGTAGGCCGCACGCCGTGCCACAGCCAGTCGTCCTGGCGACCCAGCCGCGCCTGCAGGGACAAGCCTTCCCGTTCACCGAGGCCAGCAGAGCCGAGCCCGGCCCAGGCGCAAGGGTCCTGGGCAGGTGCGACAGCCCTTCCGTAGGGTAGCGGCCTGGCCCTTGAACCGAGGGGATGGATGCGAGCCCTTCGCACCGAAAGGAAGGGGCTGGCAGGGCTTTAGCGGCGCCGGGTGCAGGCTTGCGAACCGGCCCTCCCATGGTGTATATTAGGGTGTCCCCCATCGCTGTACCGCCCTCGACCAGAACCCTTTCGCTGGCCGAACCGGGAGAGGTCCCATGCTGGACATTACTAGGCTCCTTGACGACGGTTTCGACCCTGCGGGCCACCTCAGATACGGCCACTCCGGCCAGAAGCCCAGGAGGCCCGTGGTCGTCTGGACCCTCACCCAGAGCTGCAACCTAAAGTGCATCCACTGCTACGCCGACGCCGTGGCGGGGAGGGTGTCAGGCGAGCTCACCACCGGGGAAGTGGCGGACATCATGGCACAGCTGTCGGAGGTGGGCGTGGCCGCACTTCTGCTCTCCGGCGGGGAGCCGTTGGTGAGGGGCGACATCTTCGAGATAGCCTCCATGGCCTCCGAGATGGGGATCCCGACCACGCTCTCCACCAACGGCACCTTGATCGATGGGAAGATGGCCGAACGGATAAAGCTGGCCGGCTTCCGGTACGTGGGCATCAGCTTGGACGGCCTCGAGATGCGCAACGATCTCTTCCGCGGGGCCCGGGGAGCCTTCCGCAGGGCCCTGGCCGGCATCCGCAACTGCAGGGAGGTGGGCCAGAAGGTGGGCCTCAGGCTCACCCTCACCCGCCACACCGTCGGAGACCTTCCGGGCATATTCCGCCTTATAGAGGATGAGGGCATCGAGCGGGTCTGCTTCTACCACCTGGTCTACTCGGGCCGAGGCAGGGGCATCAGGGAAGCAGCGCTCTCCCCGGGAGAGGTCCGCACGGCCGTGGAGGCCATCTTCCAGCAGGCCTGGAGATGGCTCCAGGAGGGCTGCAGGATAGAGGTGCTCACCGTGGACAACCATGCCGACGGTCCCTTCCTGTACCTGTGGGCCAGGCGCAACCTGGATTCCCAAAGGGCCGAGCGCATCCGGAGCCTACTGGCTAGAAACGGCGGCAACAACTCCGGCGTGGCCCTGGTGCACATCGATAACTTTGGCAAGGTGCACCCTGACCAGTTCACCTGGGGCCAGGTAGTAGGGGACCTGCGCAGGCAGACCTTCCGGGAGATATGGCTCGAGCCCGGCCACCCACTGCTCTGGCAGCTCCGGGACCGCCGATCCCTTCTGCCGCAGAGGTGCCAGGGGTGTCCCTTCCTGGAAATGTGCAACGGCAACTTCCGGGCCAGGGCGTGGGGATACACCGGCGACTTCTGGGGCATGGACCCCGGCTGTTACCTCTCGCACGAGGAGCTCGGCCATGCCGCCTGAAACTTCCCCCGGAGGCTTCGACTTCGACAGGGCCCCCATAACCGTGGCCTGGGAGATCACCAGGGCCTGTGCCCTCGTGTGCCGCCACTGCAGGGCCGAGGCCCAGCCCCGGCGCCACCGTCAGGAGCTGACCACCGAGGAAGGCTTCGACCTCATCGACGACATCGCGGCCACGGGAACTAAGGTGCTGGTCATAACGGGAGGCGATCCCTTAATGAGGCGGGATGTTTTCAGGCTTATGGCCAGGGCTGCCGAAAGGGGCCTCCGGGTTGGCTTCTCCCCCAGCGTGACGGCGCTGCTGCGCCGCGAGGCCCTCGAAAGGGCGTTGGACTCCGGCATGACCATGCTCCACATTAGCCTCGACGGCCCCAACCCCGAGGTGCACGACGGCTTCCGAGGCGTCAGGGGCTCCTTCGCCCGAACCGTCGAGGTCCTGCGCACCGCCTCCGAGCTGAACGTCGACCTCCAGGTAGGCACCACGGTGACCAGACACAACCTGGCCCACCTGCCGGCCACGGCCAGCCTGCTTAGGCAGTTCCAAATCTCCATGTGGAGCGTATTCTTCTTGGTGCCCACCGGCAGGGGCCAATTGAAGGACATGATCTCGCCCGCTGAGCACGAAGCCGTGTACCACTGGCTCTTCGACCTGTCCGGGCAGGTGCCCTACCAGATACGCACCACGGCGGCTCCGGCCTACCGCAGGGTGGTGCTTCAGAGGCGCAGGGACGCGGCCACCGCTCCCAGGTATCTGTTCCTGGATAAGGAGCCCTACCGCCACACGGTCATCAACGACGTCAAGGGTTTCGCCTTCTTCTCTCATCTGGGGGAGGTGTTTCCTAGCGGGTTCCTACAGATAGCCGTCGACAGCGTGCGGCGGCGACCTTTCTCGGAGATATACCGTCGTTCCGAGGTCTTCGTTAACCTGAGGCGGCCCGAACTGCTCAGAGGCAAATGCGGCTTCTGCGAGTTCAGGCAGATATGTGGCGGCTCCAGGGCCCGGGCTTACGCCCTGACCGGCGATTACTTGGCAAGCGAGCCCACCTGCACCTACGTGCCGCAAGGCCTGGCACGCCGGCGGCCTGGGGTCCACCCCTCGGGCGCGGGCGCACCTGCAGCCGAAGGCTCACCCTCCCTCGGCCGAGCTCTACCGTTCGACCCCCGATAAATGCACATGGGCGGCCTCTTCCTGCCCTTGGCCGCCGAACCCTGGCAGGGCACTGTCGTGTCGTGTAACAGTAGAGGGGGAGTATTCTGGACAACAGCGCGCCGTTGAAAGATGTCTCCGCTCGCCTTTGCGCTCCAACTGGTCAACGCGGCCCTGTCCCTCTTCATATGGCTGATCGTGGGCAGGGTTCTGCTGACGCTTATAACGGGCGGCCACCGCAACTTTTTCTCCGATCTGTTCGTCCGGGCCACAGAGCCCATCTACCGTATAACCCGGGCCCTTCTGCCGGCTGCCGTTGCCGACCGCTACGTGCCCCTGGCGGCCCTCGTGGGCCTGCTGATCCTCCGGCTTGCCCTCCTGCCACTGATAAAGCTGGGACTGACCTAGAGGAGCCCCACCAGCACCAGGTCCCTGATGCGCGTCACGCCCTTCCTCAGGAGCCGGGCCAGCTGGCGCTGCCAGACCTGGGCCGTCACCATGGCGTCGGTGAGGGCGTGGTGATCGGGCAGGACCGCGATGCCCTCCCTCTGTGCCAAGGACGCCAGATCGAGCCCCTCGCCGGAAGCCTCGGCTCCCACGATGCGCCCGCCGTCCGACGCCAGCCACTGGGCCACCCTAGCGGTATCCACCCATAGCCTGGGCAGGGGCAGAGCCCCCGTGCTCTCCCGTGCCCTATCGAGGAAGCGCCTGTCCACATCCACTCGGTGGCCCACCATCACCGTGTCGGCACAGAAGTCGGCCAGTTCGGCCATCACCTCTGCCAACTCGGGGGCATTGTGGACGTCCGACGGCCGTATCCGGTGGATGGCCACCGTGGCGTGCCAGGCGCCCGCGCGGGGCCTGACGGTCCGATAGAAGGTATGGCCCAGAAGGATCGACAGGCCGCGCATGCGCACCGCACCTATGGAGAGGATCTCGTCGCGGCGCTCGTCCAGGCCAGTCATCTCGGCATCGACCACGGTGAAGAGTGTCTCGGTCAGAGGCTGGTCGGCTACCCCCCGCCAAGGCTGGAGGCGCTCGACCAAGGGCCTGAACTGCCACAGGGCTGGCAAGAACATCCCTCAGTCCTCCCCGTGGAACTCCTGTCGCACCACTGTCTGCACCCTCGATACCACCTTGAAGGCCTCCTTGAGCAGGCTTCGCTCCAACGACGAAAGCTTGGAGGGATCTATGAAGTTGGAAGGCTGTCTTCCCTCCCGCACCGCCTCCCACTGGTGGCGGAACCGCAGGTTGAGGATGAAGTCCAGGGCCTGGGCCAGGTCGTCGGCCAGCTCGGGATGGATCTTGCCCATGGCCCTCAGGGCATCGATCCTGTCGAAGGTGTTGGTCTCCTCAACCCCGTTCTGGAGGGCGAAGAGCCTGACCAGGTTCACTATGGTGGAACTGCCTCTGTGCTTGAGATCCAGCTGGTTCTTGTGCTCTCCGCTCCGTTCCACTATGAACTGGCCCAGGAAGCCGATGGGGGGCGACTGGGCCGTGGAGATGTTGGCCATGTGTACTAAAAAGGGCCGGCTTCGCGACATGAGGTTGGTTATGTAGCGTCTCAGCTCATGGGCCAGGGCTTCGTCCCCCACGACGCAACGGAAATCGAAGAAGATGAGGGAGTGGAGGACCACATCCGGCTCGGGGACAGCCACCCAGCGGTGAAACTGCTGTTTCCACTGGCTCAGGGGCAACACCCACTGAGGGTTGTCGGCAGTGTAGCGTCCGGGGCAGGGTGGGAACCCGATCTCCACCAGCGCCGACACCATCCGCTGGCCCAGCCTCAGGAAGTAGTCCCTGCAGCGGTCAGCATCGTCATCTTCGGGGTCGGCGTAGACGATGGCGTTGTCCTGGTCGGTCTTTATGGTCTGCTCCCGCCGGCCCTCGCTTCCCAGCACAAGCCAGCAGAAGTCTACCGGCGGCGGCCCCAGCTCCTGCTGAAGGAGAGAGTGAAGGCGCAGGATTATGCGGTCGTTGATCTCCGCGGCTATGCGGCCCAGTTGGACGGCCCGCACGCCCCGGAAGAGCAGGAAGGGCAGGAGCTGCTGCATCTGGCCCAGCAGGTGCCTCAGGCCGTCGATATCGGTCTGGTGTTCCACCGATTTGGCGATGAAGAGGGCCGAGGTCCCCTGGCTAACAATGATGTCGTGGTCGGTGATCATGCCCACCGGCTTGCCGTCGTCCACCACTACCAGGTGGTGGATGTTCCGGCCGATCATCAGCCGCACGGCATCGGCCACGGATTCCTCCGCCGATACGGTGATGAGGGGTCGGCTCATGATGGATGCGACCGGCTGGCGGACGTCCACCCCTGCGGCCACTACCTTCTCCCGGAGGTCCCAGTCGGTAACGATGCCCACGGCCCGGCCATCATCGTCCACGACCACCACGGAGCTCACTCGGTGGGACGTCATGATGCGGGCCGCCTCCTGGATGGAGGCGGCCTGGGGGCAGGTCAGGACCGGGCCGTGGGCCAGATCTCGCACCTTCTCCAGGAGGGGAAGCTGGCTGTTGATCTCGGCCAGCGACACGCCCCTGCGCAGGACCTCGAGACTGGCGTCCAAGAAGTGGCGGATGGAGAAGTGCACCAGGTACCGCGTGAAGGCCGGCTCCGAGGCCAGCAGCTCCTCCACCACCGACCTGGGGACCGCGTAGCAGATGGTGTCCTCCACGGCTATGTCGTCGAGGCGCCCCACATCGCCCTCCAGGCTGGACAGGACTCCCACCAGGTCGCCCTCGCCGGCCACATCGACGATCACTTCCTCGCCCGCCTGTGAGGTGATGGACTTCTTCACGGCCCCTTTTTCGATCACGTACAGGTATCGGCTCGGCGGCCCCGAGCGCCTGGCTAAGACCGACCCCTTGGGGAAGAAGTGGATCTCAGCGCTGGCCGCAACCCTGGCCAGCCTATCCTCACTGAGGAACTGGAAGGGCGGCACCTTCTTTAGGAAGCTTATGGCCTTCTCTTGCACGATGTTGCTCAATGGAGGGGACCCCCGTCCGTCTTCCCAATACCTTTTTTATCAGCACGGGGTCCCGATTCTCAGGTGCCGGTGGCGAAACGCCCAAATTGGAGACTTTTCTGCACTCTTGGCAGGGCGAACAGCGACGCCCGGGCGGCACCGTGCACCTATACTTTACCTAAAGTAGGCGCCCCCCTGCGGCACACCGCCGGTACTGTAGGGGGCTGTATTCAGCCTGAAGAGGGGAGAGAGCCCATGGAGTTGATCAACCCCATAGTGGCGAGGTGGCAGAGGGAGGCCCGGGAGGATCCGGAGGGTTTCTGGGCAAAGGCAGGCGCCAAGGCCCAATGGTTCCGCACATGGGATGAGACCTTCAGGTGGGAGTTTCCGACCTTCAAGTGGTACGTGGGCGGCCTCACCAACCTGAGCTACAACTGTCTTGACCTCCAGGTGGCCAGGGGCAGAGGTGGCCATGCAGCCCTGATCGCGGAGGACGAGAGAGGGGAACGCAGGGTCTTCACATACGCCCAACTGCTCCAACAGGTCAAGCACTTGGCCGCGGCCCTAAGGGGGCTGGGCATCGACCGGGGGGACCGGGTGGCCATCTACATGCCCACCTGCCCCGAGGCCATATCGCTCATGCTGGCGGTGACGCGCATCGGCGCCGTGCACCTCGTAGTGTTCGCGGGCTTCGGCAGCGGCGCCCTGGCCGACAGGATACGGTTGGCGGGCGCCAAAGCGGTCTTCACCTCCGACGTTACCTGGAGGAAGGGCAAAGAGGTGAGGCTGAAAGGCATCGTGGATGAAGCCCTTTCCTCCGATACCGAGAGCGTGCGCTGGGTGGTGGTCCTCAGGCGGGCCGAGGGCCACGTGCCCATGCAGGAGGGGCGCGACATCTGGTGGGAGGACTTCCTGGCCATGGGGAGCGGCCAGCCCACTGACCACGCCGTGATGGAGTCCAACGACCCTGCCTACATCTTGGCCACATCCGGCACCACGGCTAAGCCCAAGCTGGCCGTGCACACCCACGGCGGCTACCAGGTGGGGATACGGAGCATAGGTGAGTGGTGCTTCGGCCTCAAGCCCGAAGACGTGTGGTGGTCAACCTCGGACATAGGCTGGGTGGTGGGGCACAGCTACATCGTTTACGCGCCGCTCCTACTGGGGTGCACCACCATCGCCTACGAGGGCGCCCTCGACCACCCTGGGCCCGAGACCTTCTACCGCATCGTGGAGCAGAACCGGGTGACCGGCATCTTCACTTCGCCCACGGCGGTGCGACTGCTGATGCGCTACGGTACGGAGCCCTCACGGGGCTACGACCTTACATCGGTGGAGCGAGTGGTATGTGCTGGGGAGGTGCTGAACCCGCCGGCATGGGAGTGGCTGCAGAAGGAGGTATTCGGCAACCGGATACCTGTCATAGACCATTGGTGGCAGACGGAGACCGGCGGACCCGTGGTGGGAAATCCTTACGGCATCTCCATGCTCCCCATCAAGCCGGGATCGGCCGGAGTGCCTCTGCCGGGCATGGAGGTGGCCGTCATGACGCCGGATGGACAGTCCTGCGGCCCGGGCGAGAGGGGGATCCTCGTTATAAAGCGGCCCTTCCCCAGCCTCACTCCCACCCTCTGGGGCGAGCCGGAGCGCTACGGCAAGGACTACTGGGAGCGCATACCAGGGGTCTACTTCACCGGCGATGCCGCCCAAATCGATGAGGACGGCTACGTCTGGTTCGCGGGCAGGGCCGACGAGATCATCAAGATCGCGGCCCACCGGATCGGCACCATAGAGGTTGAGAACGCCTTCCTGCGGCATCCGGCCGTGGCCGAGGCGGGCGTCACCGGAAGGCCCGATCCCCTCCGGGGCGAGGTCATATCCGCCTTCATAGCCCTCAAACAGGGCTATCAGCCCTCGGAGGAGCTGGAACGGGAGCTCTTGGAGACGGTGCGCCGCGAGCTGGGGCCCGTGGCCGTCATTGGCGAACTGAACTTCGTCCGCGCCCTGCCCAAGACCCGGAGCGGCAAAATAATGCGGCGCGTGCTCAAGGCCGTGATCCTCGACCGAGACCCCGGAGACATCTCCACCATAGAGGAGGAGGGCACCGTGGAAGAAGCCAGGGCCGCCTGGCAACAGCTCCGCGACATGCTCAAGGTGGGCATCTGGGTGCAGGACACCGGCCAGGCCCCCTCAGTGAAGTAAGCCCTCGGACGATCCCACGCCGAAGAGCTCACAGGGCCCGGCCCTGCCCAGGGGCACCATGGCCGAGGACACGTGGGCCAGCACCTTCCTAGGAGCAAGCCGGGAACTCCAAAGGCTATCGCACACGGCCACCAAGGGTATCTGCCCCCCAGCCACCGCCTCCACCACTTGATCCTCGCCTCCAAGCCCCATGGCTGTGGAAAGAGGAAAGTCGTAGGGCGTGGGATTGCGGCCGTCGGACACCAGATAGTAGAAGGCGGCCCAATCGCTGGCTACAAAGACCTGCCCGTCCCTAAGGGGCCGGCCCAGCGCCTCGGCCACCTCACGCGCGACCTCCACCCTGTCGGCAGGCAGGAGCACGCCCCTGAAATGGGGCAGGTCGGACCAAACCCACCCGCCCGAAAGGACGCGAGCTGCAGGCAGGAGCGCAACCAACAAGAAGGATGCCATCAGCCCGGCGTAGAAGGCTGGCGTCAAGAAGCGGGCAAGGGCTCCCCAAGGTGGGCTTTCAACCACCCAATCCATCGCCACCAAAGTCCACAGCAGGCCGTAGGGCACAAAGGTAGCGACATGCCCGATGGTGGCCCTAGGGTACAGCCCTGCCAGGCAGGCACCGGAGAAGAGGGCAAGGACCAACAGTTCCCTGCGGCGGCCGGAGCCCAATGCCGTGGAGATCAGCCCGCTGGCTGCGGCCGCAGGGATCAGCAGGTACGCAGCGATGTGGGACACGTACCACAGCCTCTGGGACACGGCCTCCGAGGATCCCAGCAGCCCCTCCAGCCCCTGCCTCAGACCATCCCAGAAACCGAAGCCGGCGTCCCTGAGGTAGGTGCCCTTCATCAGGCCGTATTCCACAAACTTAGGGAAGGCGCCTTCCAGGGCCACGGGCACCAGGGGAGGCAGAGCTCCGACAAGGAAGCCCAGCAGGACCAGAAGGCCCAGCCTGAGCAGACCGCCCCAGCCGGCCGATGCGGCGGTCGACAGAACGGCAGCCCCGAGGGCGTAGGCACCAATGTTCTGTTTCGAGGCGAACGCTAGGCCCGCCAGAAAGCCCGCCAGGCCCCAAACCTTGCTTTGGGATGTCAGATAGGCCTCCAGGGACGCGGCGAAGGACACCATGAGCATCAGGTTGGCAAGGGGAGAGTAGAGGGAGTCTGCCACGGGCGGCACGATAAGGAAACAGGCCAGGGCAGCCGCCGAGGCCGGCAGAGGCTTTATCCCGAGCCTGACAGCGCAGCGGGCCACCAGGAGCGATACGGCCACTTTGATCGCCGCCTGGACAGCCCGCAGCACCACGACCTCGGTGCCAAAGAGCAGCGTCCACGGCACCGTCACATAGAGGGAGAGGGGAGTGACGCCGAGAAAGAAATCGCGATAGGGCACCTCTCCACTGAGGGTTCGGCGCACCACCTGCAGGAACCAGGCCTCGTCCGTAACGGTATCGCGCATGAAGGGCTGCAGCACAGCCAGGAAGGCCAGGGCAAGGTAGAAGGCCCAGGGGCCAAGGGAGAAGCTGCGGCTCAGCACTGGGGCCGCTCAGCTCTGATGAGCTGAAAGGCCCAGGCAGGCCCCCAGCGGCTCCACCTCTCCAGGACCTCCTGCAGTCTCGCACCCCACCGTCGGTTGGCCAGATGGGGCGGGAAGAGCCCGAACTTCCGCACCCACAGCCCCTCGAGGCCCGCGGCCTCCGAAGCCCTCCGAAGGGCACCTTTCGTAAGTCCGGCGATGCCGCGCTCGGCGCGCCAGCTCATGCCGGGGGTAAGGAATATCTGCAGGTAGAACAACGGGTTGTAGGGGTTAGGCTCCACAAACACCACACGGCCTCCCGGAACCAAGGCTCTGGCCATCTGAGCGAAGGCCAGGGGCAAGTCCAGGATGTGGTGGAGGACGAAGAACCCCACTACGGCATCGAACCGCGAATGGAGCTGCTGCGGAAGGCTGTGGATGTCTGCCTGGTGTACCGGTATGTCGTACCTGCCGCCGTCAAACCGCCGGAACTGCTCTATGAGGAACGGCGACAGCTCTATGCCCTCCACACGAAGCCCCATGTCGGCCATTATGAAGGCATGCCGGCCCATGCCGCACCCTACCTCCAAGACGCGACTGCCGGGACCCAGCCCTCCTGCCGAGAGCGCCTCCCGTACGTGCCGCAGAATGTAGGGGGTACGCCCGGGCACCATGGTGGGCTTGATGCGCTGGCCAAAGTACCAGCGCTGATAGCTATTGTGCTCCTCTATCCGTTCCGAAGGCATCTCCTCTGGAATCTGCACGGGATCTCTCCAGGCTTCCGTACAGGGTATAGGGCGCGCCATTCGAGGCCCAGGCCTGAGACCCACGCCAGCCTATGCCCCATCTGGCCCTCAGGGCGATCTCCAGGGCTGCCAGGCCCAGCTTGAGCCTTTTCCCAGCGGTATAGCTCGAACGACCCGCAGGCCGCGGATGCCTGGGGGCCCTCAGGGCGGCAACCTTGGCGTGGGAAGCCCCGACCATGGCCAGGAGGTAGGGCTCCCGCACCTTCATTTCAAGGAGGCGCGACACCAGTGGGCGGCTCAGCAGGCAGTAGGAGCCTGCCCCAGTAGGCAGGCCCAGGAGCAGTCGCAGCAGGCCCTTCAGGATGCGACTGGAGATCAGCCTGCCGCGGGCCTCGTAAGGGCCCTCTCTGACCACCAACACTGCATCTGGGGCGTCCGGCATGTTGGCCCTGGCGTATAAATGCGGTATCAGCTCGGGAGGATCCTGCAGGTCGCTGTCCAGGACTGCCACGTAACGGCCGTTGGCCCACCTCAGCCCCACGAGCAGGGCCCGATGCTGTCCCAAGTTGCATTTCAGGTCCACGATCCCCAGGCGAGGGTTGCTCAGGGCCATCGTCCTCAACAGATCCCCAGAGCCTTCGGGGCAGGCATCGTTCACGAGGACTATCTCATAGGCCACGTTCAAGGGGTCCAAGGCCGCTTCGATGCGCCTCACGAGCTCAGGCAGGAAGGGCGCCGTGCGGTAGACCGGGCTCACTACCGAGATCTCTATGCTTTCAGAGGCCAAGGCGATCCCTCATCCATTCGAGATGCACCCTCAACCCCTCCCTCAGGGTATACCTGGGCTCCCAACCGAGGAGCCTCCTGGCCGCCGATGGGTCGGCGCGCCAGTGGGACCTATCCACCGGGCTCGGAGGATGGGCACCCAGCTTGACCTTCAGCGGACGCCCCACCAGCTCGGCGACTAGCCCTGCCACCTCCTCGTTAGAATAGTCCTGACCGGTGCCGATGTTAAGGGCTTGCCCAGGGGCAAGCTCGCGTAGAGCGGCGGCCATCGCCGCCTCCACCACGTCGTCCACGAACACGAAGTCGTGCCTGAATCCAGGGTCCGTGAGGGCCACCTCTTGGCCGGTCAGACCCGCACACAGCAGCCGCGGTATTAGGCGGTCCATAGCCTCCCAAGGGCCATAAACGCTGAACGGCCTGAGGATGCAGGCCGGCAGGCCCAGGGCACGGGCGTAGTAGCCGACCAGGTGGGAGGCCTGGGCCTTGGCCATGCCCCTGAAGCTTCGAGGCTCCAGGGGAACGCTCTCGTCCATGGGCGCATCGGCCGCCCGGTACTCCGTGGAACTACCCAGATGTACCAGGCGGGGTACCCCTGCCTCCAGGCAGGCCTCGATCACCGCAAAGGTGCCGAGCACGGAAGTATGGAGCTGGGCCAACCTCTGATCGGACGTCTGTGGGTGGCCGTAGGTGATGGCCAGGTGAAAGACTATCTCTGGCGAGCGGTTCCCAATGCTTGTCCTAACGGCAGTGTGGTCGGTCACGTCGGCGACGACCAGGTCCAGGCGATGGAGGATGTCGGCCAGGCGCCAGGGCTCGGACCCGGGCCGCACCACTGCCGTTACGCGGGCCCCCTCTACCAGGAAACGCCTGGCGAGGTTGCTGCCGATGAAGCCGCCGGCTCCGGTGATCAGGACCTTGGTGCCCGACCACTCCCCCATCTCTCGCCAGCTCCCGATGCGAAGAATGCCTCTGCCTCCACGACGGCCCTGTGGAGCTCCGCCCGGTCGGCCTCGATCTGCGCCGGGGTGCGGGCGAAAGCTTCCTCCAGGGCAGCCAGGATCTTGGGGATAGCGTCCTTCAGGCCGCGGCCCGCGGTGTCCCTCAGGAAGGAACGGCGCAGGAAGCTGAACTGACAATCGAGGCGGGCCATCTCGCCCATGAGCAGCCGACAGGGCACCGGAAAGCCCCTATGGGGCAGGGTGAGGCCGCCAAAGCCGAAGGGGACCCTGAAGGACATCCTCACCCTCTCCAAAGTGCCGTCCAACAGTGGCAGGAAAATGTTCCTTTGGCCTCGGTCTATGGCCAGGTCGTTGAGGCCGAGGTAAACCCTAATGAGGGGCAGGGAGGCCAGCTCCTCCACGGCCGCCACAGCATCTTTGGTCTCCACCAGTATGCCCAGGCCGATCCTGCCCTTCACAAGTTCGAGCGCTCTCTCGACCTCCTCCCTGGAGCGCACCATGGGGAGGAGCAGCTCGGAGGCGCCCGCCTCTACGGCCGACTCCACCTCCTGAGGGGTCCAGGGGCCGAAGGGATTTATGCGGCATAGGATAGGTGCTTCGGTGAACGCCCGGAGGCGGCGGAGATCGTCGACCGTATCTCGGCCGATGCAGGTGTCGTAGCCCCGCTGGCGCTCGGCCTTCCCTTTGTATTCCCAATCCACCACGAGGCCTGCAGCGCCGCCCTCGATGGCCTCGAGAGCCAAGGCAACGTCCGTCGTGAAGAGGTACAGCTCAAAGGGCCGAGTCAGCATCTACTTGGGCATCTGGCTCTCCGCCCATCTCTGAGGGTTTGCCAGCCAGCAGGGCCAGCGTAGACCCCCATGGCAGGCTGATCCAACTCTTGCCGGCCAGTTCCATACGGGTGATGGCCCCCATTATAGCGTTCAAGACCCCGGGAGGTGCATCTTCCACATCGCGCCAAAGGCGGCTGTTTCCAACCAGGGTCCGGGCCAGGGCCAACAGGGGAAACAGGAAGGACAAGTAATAAACGAGGTCAAGGATCTCAAACCCGGCCCTTCTCACCAGCTCGGCCAATCGGTGGCGGGTGTAGCGCCGCAGGTGGCCGGCCGCCCGATCCCTGTAGCCGTAGAGCCAGGGCGTCGCGGGCACGGTGAGGATGAGCCACCCTCCGGGCTTGACCACCCGGAAGATCTCCGAAAGGGCCGCCGCATCGTCCACGTGCTCCAGCAGGTCCAGGGCCAGGACAGCATGGAAGCTGTTGTCCTGGAAGGGGAGGGCGGCCGCATCGGCCTGTAACACCTGCCCTTGGCGGGAGATTTCCTGAGCCATAAGGAGGGCATCCCAGCTGAGGTCGAGGCCAGCCGCACGCCACCCCAAGCTGGCCAGCCTGGCCAGGTTACGGCCTGGGCCACAGCCGAGGTCAAGTATGCGAGCCTCGGGAGGTATGCGGCAACGGTGAAGCCAACTGGCGACCAGGGCCCACCTGCCCGCGAACCAGAAGTGGCGGTCCTGCATCTGCTTCAGTCTCAGGAGCCGCTCGCGCGACAGGGGTGCACCCGCACGCCCGTCGGGCGTTTCGACCGTGCCTCGGAGCCGGGAGGCGTCCGTCATGGCCGGCCGGGGCGGAGCTGTGGCTTGTTTCGGGAGCGCAGCAAACGGGTCGTCACCATCTCCATGCCCCCGGCACGGGGCCTCGGTGCCGTATTCTCCAGGGGCTGGTGGAGGCCTATCCTTCCTTCTCCTCGTACTGTTTTTTGATCTCCTGGATGACTGTTGGGTCGGCGAGGGTTGTGGTATCTCCCAGGACCCTTCCCTCGGCTATGTCCCGGAGGAGCCTGCGCATGATCTTGGCGCTTCGGGTCTTGGGAAGCTCGGCGGTGAAGTAGACCCTGTCGGGCCTGGCTATGGCCCCTATCTTCTCGGCCACGTGCTCCCTCAGCTCCTCGGCCAGCTCCTGGGAGGGCCTGTGCCCTCCCCTGAGGGTCACGAAGGCCGCTATGGCCTGGCCCTTGATCTCGTGGCTTATGCCTATCACGGCAGCCTCGGCCACGGCAGGATGGCTCACCAGGGCGCTCTCCACCTCCATGGTCCCTATCCTGTGGCCCGAGACGTTCACCACGTCGTCCACCCTCCCCAACAGCCAGTAGTATCCCTCCTCGTCCCTCTTGGCACCGTCCCCGGTGAAGTAGACCCCCTCTATCCTCGACCAGTACTGCTGCCTCCACCTCTCGGGATCCCCCCAGATGGTCCTGGCCATGGCCGGCCAGGGCCTCCTGATCACCAGGTACCCTCCCCCTCCCAGGGGCACGCTCCTTCCCGCCTCGTCCACCACGTCGGCCTCTACCCCGGGGAAGGGGAAGGTGGCCGATCCGGGCTTGGCCTCCGTTATCCCTGGCAGGGGGGTTATGAGGATCATCCCCGTCTCCGTCTGCCACCAGGTGTCCACCACGGGGCACCTTCCCCCTCCTATGTTCTCCCAGTACCAGACCCAGGCCTCGGGGTTTATGGGCTCCCCCACGGTCCCCAAAAGCCTGAGGCTGCCCAGGTCGTGCCTTCTGGGGTACTCGACGCCCCACTTCATGAAGGTCCTTATGGCCGTGGGTGCCGTGTAGAGGATGTTGACCCTGTACTTCTCCACCACCGCCCACCACCGGTCCCTGTCAGGGTAGTCCGGGGTGCCCTCGTACATCACCACCGTGGCCCCGTTGGAGAGGGGCCCGTAGACTATGTAGCTGTGGCCCGTCACCCAGCCTATGTCCGCCGTGCACCAGTAGGTGTCCTCCTCCTTCAGGTCGAAGACGTACCTGGCCGTGGTGTGGACGCCCACCAGGTATCCCCCCGTGGTGTGGAGGATCCCCTTGGGCTTGCCCGTGGTCCCCGAGGTGTAGAGGATGTAGAGGGGATGCTCGCTGTCCAGAGGCTCGGGCTGGACCAGCTGGCCCCTGCCCTCCTCCATGAGCCTGTGCCACCAGTGGTCCCTCCCCTCGACCATGGGCACCCTGGTGGGGTCCATGGCCCTGTTCACCACCACCACGTGCTCCACCGAGGGGCATTCGGCCACGGCCCTGTCGGCGTTCTCCTTCAGGTGCACCACGTTCCCCCTCCTCCAGGCACCGTCGGCGGTGATCAGCACCTTGGCCTGGCTGTCCTGGATCCTCTCCTTGAGGGCCTCGGGGCTGAAGCCTCCGAAGACCACCGTGTGGGGTGCCCCAAGCCTGGCACAGGCCAGCATGGCCACGGGAAGCTCAGGCACCATCCCCAGGTAGATGGCCACCCTGTCTCCCTTCTGCACCCCCAGCCTCCGGAGGGCAGCGGCGCACTGGTTGACCTCCCGGTAAAGGTCCTGGTAGGTCAGGACCCTGCTGTCCCCAGGCTCCCCCTCCCAGACTATGGCAGCCTTGTTCTTCCTCCAGCCCGAAAGGTGCCTGTCAACGCAGTTGTAGGAGGCGTTGAGCTGGCCGCCCACGTACCACTTGGCCCAGGGAAGGTCCCACTCCAGCACCCTCTCGAAGGGCCTGAACCACTCCACCTGGCCCGCCATCTCGGCCCAGAACCCCTCGGGATCGGCCTTGGCCCTCTCGTAGATCCCAGCATCCTTCCAGTTCGCCTGCCTCCGGAACTCCTCGCTGGGCGGATACCTCCTCTCCTCCCTCAGCAAAGCCGATATGGGCGTTTTGTTCACCTCCTCACGCATGGCTCATGACCTCCTGACAGAAATGCTGGGGCAGAGCCGTCGAGGCTCTGCCATGTGTCTCCCATCGCTGGAAGGTCCGTCTGGCGGCTTGACTGTGCAACTGTCCCTCACCAGCAACCATGGCAGCTCCAGAGGATCGGGGAGGGCCCAGAGGAAGGCCCTCCCCGAAAAGTGCTCCCTACTCTTCGCCTCCCGCGACGGGTTTCGGCTCCGGAAGGACCATCTCGCCGACGGGCACCCGGAGCTGATCCACCATGTCCTGGATGTATTTGGGAGAGGGGGCTGTCAGCAGGCTCACCACTATCTGCAGGCCGAAGTTGGCAGCCATGCCGAAGATGCCGGCCGACAGGTGCGAGAGTCCAAGCACCGTTATCCGTGGGTCGACATAGTTGGCCACCATGTAGGCGGCGCAGGTGAGCAGGCCGCCTATCATGCCCGCTATGGCGCCGGACCCGTTCGCCCTCTTCCAGAAGATGCCGAGGAGCACGACAGGGAAGAAGGTAGATGCCGCCAGCGAGAAGGCCCAGGCTACCATCTGCACAATGAGGGCCAGCCTCGGCAGTGCCGCCAGGGCCGCGGCTACTGCAGCCACCAGGATCATTGCCCGGCTGAAGAAGAACCGGCGGCCGTAGGAGGCGTTTGGGTTGATCAGTTTGGCATAGATGTCGTGAGAGACGGCCGTGGCGATGACCAGGAGGAGGCCGTCGGCGGTGGAGAGCGCCGCGGCCAACCCGCCGGCTGCCACAAGGGCCGCTATGGTGTAGGGCAGGCCGGCCAGCTCAGGAGTGGCCAGCACCACTATGTCTCCCACTATCTGCAGTTCGTTGAACTGCAGTATGCCGTCCTTGTTGAGGTCGTTAATGGCCAGCAAGCCTGTTTTTGTCCAGCTGGCCACCCAAGCTGGCAGGCTCGCTATGGGCTGGCCTACCACATTGGTGAGCACCTCCCATCGGGAGAAGGCGGCGTAGGCTGGTGCCGTGAAATACAGGAGGAAGATGAAGAACAACGACCAGCCCACGCTGATCCTTGCCTGCTTGGGGTCCGGCACCGTGTAGTACCTGATCAGGATGTGGGGCAGCCCCGCAGTGCCTGCCATGAGACAGAAGGTGAGGGCCAAGAACTCCCAGGGGTAGCCGACCCAGTCCCTGTTGGTGATGGCTGGGGGCGGGTTGAGGCCCAACTGCTTGAAGCTGGCCACTGCCGAAGCGTTGGAGAGGGCCTGCTTGAAGGGCTCCACATAGGGGGGCAGGTTGATGCTCCGCTCGATCTTCACGATCTCATTGAGGGCCTGGCCGTACATCAGCTCCGATATGGGCACGCCCGTGAACCGGGCTGAAAGCACGGTTACGGGGATCAGGTAGGCGATGATCAGGATGATGTATTGGGCCACCTGGGTCCAGGTGATGGACTTCATGCCGCCCAGGAAGGAGCATACCAGCACGCCGGCCAGGCCGAGGAACACGCCTACCTCGAAGGGCACACCCACGAAGCGGCTCATGATGATGCCAACTCCCGTCACTTGGGCAGTTACATAGGTGAACGACACTATGATGGCGCAGATGGCGCCCACCAGACGGGCGGCCCTCCCCTTCTCGGCAAAACGGGTTGCCACGAAGTCTGGGATGGTGTACTGGCCGAACTTGCGGATGTACGGCGCGAAGAGAAGTGCCAGGAGCACGTAGCCGCCGGTCCACCCCATAATGTAAGCCAGCCCGTCATAGCCGAGAAGCCAGAGAGTACCGGCCATCGATATGAAGGATGCGGCGCTCATCCAGTCGGCACCCGTGGCCATGCCGTTGAAGAAGGCAGGCACCCTGCGCCCAGCAACGTAGTACTCATCGAGCCGGCGGGTGAAGTTCAGTATGCCCACCACGGCGTACAGGCCCAGGGTGACCAGCAGGAAGGCCCACCCTATAACCGGACGCGGTAGACCCGCTCCTACCTCCAGCAGACCCATCACGAAGGAGAATAGGAGGAAGCCTATGGTAAAGGCCCCGTAGATCCTGAAGAGACGGCTCTGGAAGACGCTGACCTCTCTCTTTGAGACGCGGTATCCCTCTTGTGACATCTCTGCCTACTCCTCTTCCTCGAACCCGTACTTCTTATCGATAACTCGGTTCATGACAAGGGCGTAGACGAAAATGAGCGTGACGAAGATAACCAGAGAACCCTGGCTAGACAGGTAGTAGCCTAGGGGGAATCCAGTGAGGATGTGGACGTTGTTCAGGAGCTTGGCGAAGGGGGGGTGTACATAGGCCGCAATGAACCAGATGATCAGGAGCACAGTGATGAGGCGCGTGTTGGCACGCCAGTAGGCCTTTAGCCTCTCCTCTGTACCCTCAGGTTGATTGGGCTTGGCCATCGCGTCTCTCCTTTCCTCTTCGGTTTTCGCTGGGAACCTACAAATCTCGGCAAGGCGGCGCCTACCCCACCTAGTGACTAAAGTAAGCTCTCGACCCGTGCGTAGGGAACAGTTTGTCGGCAGAGTGCATAAAGTTACGCTTTAAATGCACTTCTCAAAGGGCGAACGGCTCTCGCCGAGTGCGATCTCCAGCCGGAGAAGGCCCGGCCGGGGGCCCGGGAAAGATGGGGGAGGGACCCCGGGAGCGGAAGGTTATGGCAGGTGCAGCTCTAGGGCCCAAGGGGCCTTTGCTGCATGGTGCATCCAGCCCCTTGCCTGCGGAGGAAGGGACAGCCGTTCCAGTTGTGTAGGGTGCTTTGGGCGCCGTCCGCTAGAGGCCCAGCAGGGCCTTCAGGTCGCGGACATGGCCTCGGCTGACGGTGATCTCGGACTTGCGGGCATCGCTGAGCCTCAACAGGTAGGCGCCGTTGAAGTAGGGGCATATCTCGGTGACCTTGCGAAGGTTCACGATGAAGCTTCGGTGCACCCTTAGGAAGGTTGGGCCCGGCAGCCTCTGCTCCAGCTCGTTCAGCGAGAACCGCGTCGCATACACCTGGTCGTAAGTGTGGACGTACACTACGTCGTCGCGGGCCTCGGCGAAATAGATCTCGGAGAGGTCCATCAGCATGGTGCGGCCCCGGCACTCCACCGGCAGCCTGTCGAGCTTCATGGGCATGGTCGCTGTTTCAGCCTGCCGGTTCCGCCCTACCTTCAGCCGGTGCAGGGTCTCCCGGAGCCTTTCGGGGCTGACGGGCTTCATGAGATAGTCCACGGCTCGGAGGTCGAAGGCCCTGAGGGCGTACTCGTCGTAAGCCGTAACGAAGACCACGTCCGGCGGGTTCTCGAAGCCTCGAACGATCTCTATCATCTCCAAGCCGGACAGGCCGGGCATCTGGATGTCGGCAAAGATAGCCCTGTAGCGGCGCTGTCGGAGCAGGCGCAGGGCGTCCACCGAGTTCAGCGCCGTGTCTATCTCCATCTCTGGCTCAGCCTCCCGAAGGAGGAAGCTCAGCTCCTCCACCGCGGGCTCCTCGTCGTCAACCACTAGTACGCGCCACACAGCAACCACCTCAGAATCCTGCAGTTTGGCCTACACGGCCCTTGCCCCCACCTTGTACTTGGGTATGCTGAAGCTGACCCTCCAGCCCTCGCCGGGCCTTGTATCTATTTCTAGCCCGTAGCCAGGGCCATAGACTCCCCGAAGCCTCTCGTGCACGTTCACAAGGCCGATGCCGTAGGGGCCCTTGTGGGGCTGTTCCAGCAGCCCCTTGGCGAGGCTGGGGTCCATCCCTACCCCATCGTCCTCGATGGAGATCCAGCACTCGTTCCCCCTGTCCTCAGCTATGATGGCCACCTTTCCGGGCCCTACCTTGCGGCTGAGGCCGTGGCGAACCGCATTCTCCACCAGGGGCTGAAGGATAAGCGTCGGGACCGCAGCGGACAGCACCTCCGGCGCCACCCTGTAAACCACGTTAAGCCTGTCCCCGAAGCGTGCCTTCTCGAAGGTAAGGTACTGGTGCACGTACTCCAGCTCCTGCGCCAGCGTGCTGAACTCCCGCTTTCGACGGAAGGTCTGCCTAAGGAACTCGGCGAAGTCCGTGAGGAGCTGGCGGGCCGTGTCTGGCTCGGTCCTGATGAAGGACACTATGGTGTTCAGGGTGTTGTAGATGAAGTGGGGAGATATCTGGGCCTGCAGGGCGGCGAGCTCGGCCTGGGCGAGGCGCGCTGCCTTGCGGTCCAGCTCCGACATGTCCATCTGCAGGTTCATCAGGTGGGCAAGGGCCGTCACGGTCTTGACCTTTCCGGTGGTGATGGGCTGACCCTCGCCGAAGAAGACTACCAGGCATCCTACTACCTTGCGGTTCATCAGCAGGGGCACGGCCACCGCCGAGGCCAGGGGACAGTCGGGGTGTGAACAACCCACCTCGGCCCTGGAGCGCGCCACCGCTGGCCTGCCGATTCTTAGGATCTCGGATGCCAGCCGCGTGAGGGGGCGCCCTCCCACCTCGTGATGGTCGGAACCCTGGCCGGCATGGGCCAGTATGGTCCGGCCGCCAACTATTGCCACGGCCGCAGGCTTAAGGAAATCGTAGATGAGCTCGGCTGTGCGTGCTGCGGTGACGCGGTTGAGACCCTGGCGCAAGTACGGCAGCGTCCGGTTGGCCAGGGCCAGCGTCTCAAATATGGCCTGCTCCCTGCCCGTGGTCACCGTGCGCAGCCGTGTTAGAGCCACGTAGGCCGCAGCAGTGCCTATCGCCATTATGGCTACCAGTGCAGCGATCGCCGCCATGTACAGAGCAATGCCGGGCTCCATGTCCTGGCTACTCCGCTATGTACTCCGAGCGTATCCCGGAGGATTCTGGCACGTGCAGTTGGAGCATCTTCAGCCGGATGTCGGTAGGCAGGGTGCGCCGCGTCATGAGGGAGCCTACGACCATGGCCAGAAAAGAGGTTGGCACCGTCCAGATGGCGGGCTGGGCCAGAAGGGTGGCGCCCAGTCCCAGATCGGGGGCATCGCCGCCCGACAACATGGTAAACAGGATCGAGAGGGAGGATAGCCCCCCTCCCAGAACAACCCCCGCCAGGGCGCCTCGTGCCGTGAGCCGTCGCCACCAGATGCCAAGGGTCATAAGGGGAAAGAAGGCGCTGGCGGCTATGGCGAAGGCCCAGCCCACCAGCATGTTTATGTGGAAACGGCCGACAGTGAGGCCCAGGACCATGGCCACGATGCCGGCGGCCAATGCAGAGAACTTGAACGCCTGGAGCCTCTCGTAGTGGGTGGCTGTGGGCCTGAGCATGCGCGCATAGATATCGTGCGCCAGCGCTCCGGAGACGGCCACCAGAAGTCCGGAGCTGGTGGACATGAAGGCGGCAAAGGCGCCGGCTGCCGTTACCGCCTGGAGCACCTCTCCCAAGAGGGGGTTTGGAAGGCGTCGGGGGAGTTCCAGCATGAGGGCGTCAGTGCGCCCCGCGGTGTACAGGTCGGGAGCGTGCACCCTTCCCAGAAGGCCCAGGATGGGCGGGAACAGGTAGAAGAATCCGATCATGCCCAGCACCACAAGGGTGGTCTGCCGGGCCGCGTGGCCGTCCCTGTTGGTGTAGAACCGCACCAGGATGTGCGGCAGCCCTGCCGTGCCCAGCACCGTAGCGATGATGAGGGAGTAGGTGGCCAGCAGCGGATAGCCCTGCCCGCGCGAAAGGGGGCCGAAGGGCTGGCCCCACTCCGGTCCTGGCGCGGTTCCCTGCCGCACCGCCTCGGCCAGCTCCGGTGGAGGGGCGACGGTGGCCAAGTGCCAGTTGTGGGCGTAGGAGCCAAAGAAGGCCATCAGCACGAAGGCCGGTACGGATATGGCGAAGGCCTTCACCCAGAACTGGAAAGCCTGCACGAAGGTTATGCCCCGCATGCCGCCCAGGGCCACGTTCAGGGTGATGATGCTGCCCACGGCCAGCACGCCTGCCCAGTAGGGCAGACCAGTGATGGTGGAGACCGTGAGCCCGGCCCCCTTCATCTGAGGCAGCATGTAGAAGATACCGATCACCAGGACAAAGAGGGCCGCCACTTTCCTGAGCAGTGGCGAGTGGAAGCGGCCCTCAGCAAAATCCGGTATGGTGTAGGCACCGAACCGCCTCAGAGGCGCGGCCACAAAGAGCAGGAGAAACAGGTACCCAGCCGTGTAGCCCACGGGGTACCATAGCACATCGGCCCCGAAAGTCATCACCATGCCGGCGATGCCCAGGAAGGAGGCGGCGCTGAGGTACTCCCCCGATATGGCCGACGCGTTGAGGATGGGTCCCACGGAACGGGCGGCTACGTAGACGTCGCGGGTTGTCCGGACCAGCCGGGTGGAGTAAAGGCCTACCGCGATAGTGGCCACCGCTACGCTTATGAAGGCCAGGAGGGGCAGCCAGTGCATGCCGAACCTCTACCTGAGCAGTCTGGTGAACTCGTCCTCGCGCTGCTTGGCGGCACGGGTGTAGTAGGCTGCCAACAGCCAGAGGAAGGGGTACATCAGCCCACCCAGAAGAAGCCAGTGGATGGGAAGCCCCAGGAACGTCACCGAGCCCAGCTCCGGGAACAGCGTGTACACAAGGGGCATACCTAGAAGGACCAACAGGAAAGCCGCCGCCACACCCAGGCTGAGGGACAGCTGCCTATGGATGAGGTGCTGCAGGAAAATTTCCCCGTAAGATGTCTGCTCCACGATCTCCTGGAGGGCTGTGTCTATCGGAAAACGCTCGGCATCCTCCAGCACGGCAGTGTCGTCGAGGGAAAGCTCTTCCTCGGCGCTCTCTAGGTCGACACTGTAAACCTCGTCCAGATCATCGACCTCGAAGGCCGGATCGTACCATCCTGGCTTGTCCATGGCTGAACGACCCCGCTCCGTGCTCCCTCAGCCTCTCATGGGCCAGTTCCCCAGCCCTCGCGCTGGGGCCCGATCATCCGAAAAAATGTTGCCGTTATGTCGGTAGACCAACGGTATCTAGTGCCCCCTGTATGACCCTCTGTGCGCGGGTGTGGGTCCATTATAGGGTCCGGGGTTGCACTATGTAAAGGCCTTTGTGGGCAGTCGCAGGGCTATCCCCCTTCATGGCCGGGCGCAACTGCAAGGTCGGAAGCCTTCGGTACAACAGTGCCAAGCAAACTAACGAGTGTCCATCTGCTTCCGTAGCCTCGGACCAAGCCTGACCGCGCTCTCGGGCAGTTGAGCAGGCGGCCAACTCGACGCACCGGCTTCGTGGCTCTAGCAGGGAAGCCTTCCACAAGCGGTCGGGCCAATCGGCTGGCCCAGAGCGGAGGGAGGGACGGGGCCATCCCCGGTCCAGCCGAGGCGGCAGGCGGCTGGGGTCCCTTGGAAACTGCGGAGCTGGATAGCAACCAGAGAGCTTGGGGGCCGATCCATGGGGCCTTCAGGGCGCTTCCGGGTCCGTTACGGGAAAGAAAGCAGGCGGCCCCGGCACACTTGCCGGGGCCGCCAAGTTCGGCGCTAGGTTAGGTGCGCTGACGCCTCAGGACAAGACCCGCCGCCATCAGGGATGCCCCTACCACCACGAGCAGGTCCCAGAGCTTAGGCCCGCCGCTGTCCTGTCCCGTGACGGGCAGCACCACCGCTCCTGGGGTGGGCGTGGCCTGCAGGGGCAGGACCTCGGCCACCGGAGTGGGAGTCGGGGTCACCACCAGCGGCGAGACCTCGCTCACAGGCGTCGCCGTCGGCGTAGCTGTTGGCTCCGTGGTTGGTGTCGGCGTGGGAGACGGCCCTCCGCCACCCCCGGGCGGGCGCGTGGCCGTGGGCGTGGCCGTTGGCGTCTCGGTAGGCGTTGGTGTCTCGGTGGGAGTGGGCGTCTCTGTTGGCGTGGCCGTTGGCGTCTCGGTGGGCGTTGGAGACTCCTGCACTAACGGTGTCTCCGTAGCCGTGGCCGTCTCCGTAGGGCTGGGCGTCTCTGTGGGCGTCTCTGTTGGCGTCTCGGTGGGCGTTGGTGTCTCGGTAGGGGTGGGCGTCTCTGTTGGCGTGGCCGTTGGC
>FWWM01001707.1_pt1 | contig 64463 bp, 67 predicted proteins | sample 2228351 | NCBI WGS metagenome assembly FWWM01 (sample SAMEA103939774, study PRJEB20133) | metagenome
CACCACATCGCCGTGGACGATGAAAAAAGAAATAACGGCCGCGAGCGGTTGTCAAGGGTAAAAAAACATCCCCTTTGGGGAGAACATAGTCTTTTCGGATAAAGCCGGTGGTGCCCGCATTTTAGAAAAAGTCACCGGGTTAATAATTAGCCCTTTCCAGATATGTGTTCGGCAAGGATTGCTTGTAATAAGCCACGAAGGCATAGCCAGAAGGTTGTCTGTACAAACGCCATTCAAGCTGCGCCTCGTATCTGATTACGGACGCGCGCAGATTTCTGCGTGCTATGATCTGTTTGTCCGTACAGATACGCCCCTTTGGGCATGGGTTAACAATACATTTTGCTTTCACCCCCTCGCCTCAAGGGGTGGCACCGGGCGCTCGGGCGGGCCCACGTAGCGGCTTAGCGGCCGGATGATCCGGTTGTCGGCCAATTGCTCCATCACATGTGCCGACCAGCCCGTGATGCGGCTCATCACAAAAATCGGCGTGTAGGTTTCAATGTCGAAGCCCATCATGTAGTAGGCCGGTCCGGTCGGGTAGTCCAGGTTCGGGTAAATCTCCTTCTGCTGCACGACGACTTCCTGGATGGCATCGTAAATGGCCATCAATTCCTGGTGGCTCAGGCGTTCGGCCAGTCGGCGTGTGTAGCGTTCCATGACGGGCACGCGCGAGTCGCCGTAGCGGTAGACGCGGTGCCCGAAGCCCATAATCTTCTCCTTGCGGGCGAGCGCTTCCTCTACCCAATGGCGGGCTTCCTCCGGCGAGCGGAATGGCTTAAGCATGCGCATGACCTCTTCGTTTGCGCCGCCGTGCAGCGGACCCTTGAGCGCGCCAATGGCGCCCGTGATAGCACTGTAGTAGTCTGAAAGTGTCGAGACGATCACCCGGGCTGTAAAGGTGGAGGCATTGAAGCTGTGCTCAGCGTAGAGGATAAGCGATACGTCGAAGGCCTTGACTACCTCGGTTTCGGGCACCTCGCCAAAGTACATGTGGAAAAAGTTTTCGGCGAAGGTCAGGTCCTCACGCGGCGGGATGAAGTCCAGTCCATGCCGACGCCGGCGATCGGCTGCCACGATCGTGGGCAGCTTGGCCATCAGCCCGATGGCTTTGCGGCGGATCGTGTCGATGTCGGCGTCGGTGGCCTCCGGATCGTTCGCACCGAGCAGGCTGACGGCGGTGCGAAGCACGTCCATAGGGGTGGCGTCCGTTCGGAGCAGCGCCAGCAGGCGGTGGACGGTTTCATCCAGCCTGCGTTGGCTTCGTTCTTCCTGCTCGAAGGCCTCAAGCTGAGCACGCGTGGGCAGCTCGCCATAGAGCAGCAGGTAGGCCACCTCCTCGAAGCGGCATGTTTCGGCCAGTTCGTGTACCGGATAGCCCCGATAGTAGAGCGCGCGCTTTTCGGGGATGACGTTCGAAATGGCCGACTCGTCGGCGACCACGCCGGCCAGACCTTTCTTTACTTCGGTTGTCTCAGCCATGGGGATGCGATCTATTGGTTTTCGGATGACGGGGTGGTTTCCTCCAGACGGAAATTGTACACATTTCTGTCGAAAACCGTGTAGCGCTCGTACTGAAGCAGCTCATAGAGTTCTTTGCGCGTCTGCATGCGGTCGAGCAAGGCCTTCTGAGAGCCTGCTTCCAGCAGGTGGCGGAAGCCTTCCTCGACGGCTTTCATGGCCAGGCGGAGTCCAGTGACGGGATAGATCACCATATTGTAGCCCAGCCTGTGAAGCTGCTCGGCCGAAAGCAGGGGCGACTTGCCGAACTCCGTCATATTGGCCAGCAGCGGCACATTGGGCAACGCTTTCCGGAAGGTAGCAAATTCCTCTTCCGACTGGAGTGCTTCGGGAAAGATCATGTCGGCGCCGGCTGCTACATAGGCGCGGGCGCGTTCAATGGCTGCCTCCAGGCCCTCGACGCCGCGGGCGTCGGTGCGGGCAATGATTAGGAAGTTTGGATCGCGACGGGCCTGCACGGCTGCCTGCACCTTACGCTCCATTTCTTCGACGGGCATGAGCGCCTTGTGATCCAGGTGGCCGCAGCGCTTGGGGTTGACCTGGTCTTCTAAGTGGCAGCCGGCCAGTCCCATTTCTTCCAACTCCTGCACGGTGCGGGCCACGTTGAGCACCTCACCGAAACCCGTGTCGATGTCCACAATGGCTGGCAGGCCGGTGACGCGGGCGATCTGGCGGCTCCGCCAGGCCACCTCAGTGAGTGTGGTCAGACCGACGTCGGGTAGTCCCAAATCGGCCGAGAGCACGGCGCCGGAGACGTAGACGCCATCGAAGCCCAGGCGCTCGATCAGCATGGCGACCAGTGGCGAAAATGCTCCCGGAAAACGCAGCAACCGTCCACTCTGTAAGGCTGCGCGCAGCGCGAGGCGCTTGGCTTCTGGAGGCGTTGTGGCAAACAGCATGGTAGTTTTCTGATCCGTTGTAGATGCTGTTAAACTAAACGAATCGCCCGAGAAATGCTTCCCGGAAGGCTGGCGTCAGAAATCTAACTTTAATGCCCAAGAACCCACAGCCTGTCCCGCAGAGATTGCGGCGATTCGAAGTGGTCGAGCGGGCCGCCACGCTGCACAGCGTACTGACGAAGACGGCCACCTGGCGTCCCAGACCGGTACGTCTCCTTTCACGACCGACTTCAAGGCCAAGCGCCGCGCGATCAGGCCGTTTCCTGCACAGCCGACCGGGTTCGCGTTTCTCTGTCGGGTCGCTGAAAAAAGCCGCGAAGCCGGTCGGCACAACGCATCGGAAGTATGGCGCGGCTTCAGTCTGGTGCTGGCCGATCTGCAGATGCTGCAGGGCGCAGCGCTGCTTTGCGTTCAAGTTATGCTTCCCCCTCCCTTTTAGGGAAGGGTCCAGGGGGAGGGTGCTTTCTGGTTTTGTTCAGCGTCGGTGTTTGGAAGTGCCGGCGTTGGCGATGGATTCGGCGAGACCCCCTCAGTCGCTTCGCGGCAGCTTCCCCTGGGAGGGGGAGCGTGTTCTGGGGGCAGGCTGGTAGTGGCCCTGGGCGCTGGCGCGCGAAAACGGCCAGGCTTGGCTCAGGCGTGTTCGATCATGGCATATGCGTTGGTTTCACAGCGGCCGTTTGTCCAGGCAGGTGCGCCACAAACGAAACTTCCCCCTCCCTTCTAGGGAGGGAGTCAGGGGGAGGGTTGTCTGATCAACACCCCCTCAGCCGCTTCGCGACAGCTCCCCCTGAAAGGGAGAGCGTGATCTGGGAGGCAGGCTGGCATTGGATTCAGTAGGTCGTGCCTTCTTGCTACCTTCGCCAGCCAGGTAGGGGCGGACCCTAGTGTCCGCCCGATACATCTACCGAAAAGACGATGACTCATCCCGGAGGCAGCAGACCAGCCGGCGCCTATGACCGGGCGCCCTCCCCCTGTCACTGGGAGCAGGTGCTTGGTTGCAGCAAGTTGCTCGGTTGGTATTAGAATAGGCAGCGCAAGGCATTGCACGAAGCACCATGCCCCGGCATCAGTCGTGCGTCACATGGTGCAGCAGCTCCTTGTAGCGGGCAAGGAACGTGTCCAGGTGCAGCCCTTCAGCGAGAGCGTTGGCCGCCTCGTCGGCCGACGCGATAGCCGGTCGGCGCGACACGCGGCCCAGCACGGGCACATGGCACATTTCCTCAAGCATCGCGGGATTCGTTTGTTCGGCCAAGTCAGGGACTTCTGGATAGCCGCATAGCACGATGCCCACTACCGGTAGACCGCAGGAGCGGGCGTAGTGGATGGTTAGAAACGTGTGGTTGAGCGTGCCCAGGCCGGGACGCGATACCACCAGCACGGGTAGCTTCCAGCGGACGGCCAAGCCGGCGTAGTCGAGCGTTTCGGTAAGCGGCACCGCAAGCCCCCCGGCCGTTTCAACGAGCACCCAGTCGCGGTCCTGAAGCCGCTGCCAGGCCGCCTCGATGCGGTCGAGGTCCACCGGACGGCCAGCGCGGCGCGCGGCCACAAGGGGCGCTAGAGGCTCGGCGTACACGCAGGGAGCTACCTGATCGGGCGGATCGTCCACACAGGCCCCTTCGGCCAGCATCCGGGCATCGGGTGGCCAGCTTCCAGGCCCTCCCTCCCAGCCGGTCTCGACGGGCTTAAGCACCCCCACCCGATAGCCCGCTTCCGCAAGCAGCCGCGCCAGCCCAGAAGCTACGACCGTCTTGCCTACGCCGGTGTCGGTTCCGGTGATGAGGAGTCCATTCATGCTTTCTTTAGAACTTTCCGCGCAAGCGATTCCAGTTCGGGTAGCGCGTCCTCGAAGGCCCCGCGCAAGATGGCCGTCATGTCGTCCAGTTCAGCCTCGCTCGAAGCAAGCGGCGGCATGAAAATCAGCACCGATCCGATTGGCCGAACGAGCATACCCCGCCGACGGGCATGGCGGGCTACCAAGAAACCCACCTGCGCCCCGTAAGGGAAATGGGTGCGCGAGGGCCGGTCGGCCACGATTTCAATCCCTACCATGAATCCGGCCTGCCGCACTTCGGCTATGAACGGATGATCGGCAAGCGGGGCAAGTCCAGCCTGCAACCGCTCGATCTTCTTGGGAAGTGACGGGAGCAGCGCAAGCAGCCGCTCCAGACTCGCAAGTGCCACGGCGCAACCCAGGGGATTTCCCGTGTAGGAATGGCCGTGGAAGAATGTCTTGCGCTCCTCAACTTCTCCCAAAAAGGCCTCGAAGATGCGCTCGGTCGTAAGCGTGGCAGCCAGGGGCAGATAACCGCCCGAAAGTCCCTTGCCCAGGCAGAGTAGATCGGGCGTTACTTGGTCGGCCTCGCAGGCAAAGAGCCGGCCCGTACGCCCGAAGCCGGTTGCCACTTCGTCCACAATTAAGAGCATGTCGTAACGGTCACACAGGGCCCTAAGTTTGCTTAAGAATCCCGGCGGGGCCGGCAGGATGCCTCCGGCGCCCTCGACGGGCTCAACGATCACGGCGGCAAGCTCCTCATGGCGCGTGCGCAGCACGTCCTCGACCGCTTCAAGGCTTTCAGCCAGCCGCTCGTGGGGATAGGGGTAGGGCACCCGGGGATGGCCGGGCAAAAGATCAAGAAAAGGCCAGTGAAATAGGGGATCAGGTGCCACGCCTACGGCTCCCAGCGTGTCGCCGTGGTAATTGTTCAGAAACCCAAGGATGTAGCGTTTGGAGGGCCTGCCCTGGTTGGCCCAAAACTGCACGGCCATTTTGAGCGCGATCTCCACGGCCGTGGCGCCGCTGTCGGAATAGAAAACGCGCTGAAGACCCGGTGGCGCGACATCAATGAGCCGCTTGGCAAGCACAACGGCAGGTACGTTCGCCTGGCCCAGCATGGTCGCGTGGGCCACGCGCCGGAGCTGGGCCTCAATCGCCGCGTTCAGTTCAGGCACGTTGTGGCCGTGCACGTTGAGCCAGATCGATGAGGTGCCGTCGTAGTACCAGTTGCCGTAGATGTCTTCGAGCATCACGCCTCGGCCGCGCCGGATGATGACCGGATCGCCAGCCATGTACTGCTTCATGGGCGTGAAGGGATGCCAGACGTAGCGCTTATCCCAGGCCACAAGCGTCTCCGGAGCCAGTTCGTCCAGCGTGTCGAGGATCGATCTTTTTTCCATACGCAACCCCACCCTTTACCATTGCAGCAGGACGGCGGCCGAGAGCAATCCAGCGCCCACAGCCGTGAGCAGCAACAGATCGCCGGGAGCGAAGCGGTGTGCTTCGAGCGCCAGCACGAGCGGTATGGTGGCCGCTGAGCTATTGCCGATGCGATCGACGAGGTTGATGGTGCGGTCCTCCGATATGCCCAGTAGCCGTCGGGCCTCTTCGATCAGTCGGTGGTTGGCCTGATGGGGAATCCACCAGGCCACATCGTCGAGGCTCAGGCCAGCTTGCTCGAGCACCCGCCGGCCGGCTTCGGCCATGCCGGTAGCGGCCCTTCGGAAAAGAGCACGGCCGTTTTTCATGGTCATCAGGTGTTCGCCGCGGGCCACGCGTTCGGGGGTAAGCGGCAGGCGGCTTCCGCCCGCCGGGATGTAGAGCTCATCCCACGAGGAGCCATCCGCTCCCAGCCAAGTGGCGAGGATCCCCCGTGAGCCTTCCGAGGGACCGAGCACCACGGCGCCGGCCCCATCGGCAAAAAGGGCCGAAGTGTTCGGATCGTTCGGATTGATGCGGCGGCTGAGCACGTTGGCGCCGATCACAAGCACCACGGTATGCTGCAGGCGCACGTAGCCCTCCGCGAGCGCCAGCGCATACAGGAAGCCGCTGCAGGCGCCGGCCAGATCGATGGCACCGGCGCAGGTGAGTCCCAGCCGGTGCGCCACGACAGGCGCCGTGGGAGGAAGCAGGTGGTCCGGGGTGCTCGTGGCCAGCAGCAGCAAGCCGATGCGGTCGGGGGACAGCTCGGCCTGTGCCAGCGCGGCCGCCCCGGCACGGACGGCCAGATCGCTTGTGGCTTCCTCAGGGCCCACAAGCGGGCGCTCCCGGATGCCCGTGCGCCGCGCGATCCAGCCCGGTGGCAGGCCCAGGCGCCGCTCCGTTTCAGAGCTTGGCTCGCGATGGGCCGGAAGCGCCGCGCCTACGCCCAAAACGGCTGCCCGCTTCGCCGGTAGGGCGGTAGTCGACTGAATCCGTGCGGTCAACGGCTGTTCAGGAAACATGGGCCTGGACCGTTTCGGCTTTGGGGAAGGCGGCCAGGGCCGCCTCCATGTCTTCGTCGGTGTGGGTGGCCATGGGAGCCAGTCGGATCCGGCTCGTCCCAGGCGGCACCGTGGGCGGACGGATGGCCGGAGCGAGCACGCCGCGCGTTTCCAACTGGGCCGACAAACGCAGCGCCGCCTCAGGCGCGCCCACCAGCACGGCCAGCATGGGCGCTGGCGGTTCGTGCTGGACCCGATAGCCCAGAGCTTCAAGTCCGGCTTTCAGGCGGGCAACGTGGGCTTGTTGCCGGCGCCGGCGCATAGCGCCTTCGTCCGTTTGTACCAGGCGGACGGCCTCCAGCGCGGCGGCGGCCAGCATGGGTGAAATCCCTGTGCTGTAGATAAAGGCACGGCCGTGGTGCAGCAGGTAGTCCATAAGCACCCGAGATCCTAGTGCGGCGCCCCCTTGTACGCCCAATGCTTTCGAAAGCGTGGCGACCTGTACGGGAATCCGATCGGCTACCCCCAGATAATGGGCGGTGCCCCGGCCTTCAGGTCCCACGATCCCGGTGCCGTGCGCATCGTCCACGATGAGCACAGCATCGTAGCGGGTAGCCATTTCGGCCAGCTCCGCAAGGGGCGCTACCGTGCCGTCCATGCTGAAGATGGCGTCCGTTATGATGAAGCGGTGGCCGCCCGGGGCCGGTCTGGGCCCTTTGAGCAGTCGCTCAAGGTGCTCCAGGTCGCGATGGCGATAGTATCGAAAGCGGGCGCGGCTTAGCCGAGCGCCGTCGTTTAGGCTGGCATGGTTGAGCGCATCGGCGAAGATCTGATCTCTTGGACCCGCCAGCGCCGAAAGCACGCCCACGTTGGCTGCGTAGCCGCTCGGGAAAACCAGGGCGGCCTCGGTTTCTTTGAGGGCGGCCAGCGCCGCTTCGAGCGCCTCATGCACGGGGCGGTTGCCCACCACCAGGCGAGCGGCTCCAGCCCCGACTCCCCAGCGCTCCAGCGCTTCGCGGGCAGCCGCCTTCAGCCTTGGATCCGTGCTCAGCCCCAGGTAGTCGTTCGAGGCCAGGTTCAAAAGGCGGTGGCCGTCGCGTTCCACGTACGGACCGGCGGCAAGCGGCCGGAGCGTGCGGCGCAGTCCTTTTGCCTCAAGTTGCTGAAGCTTCACAAGAAGCCATTCCATGGGAGCGGGCTGGTTGTGGGGTTTCAGGCACAAAGCCCAAGTCTTCGATCATCTGCCAGTCGGCCTCGGCCGCCTGACCTTTTTCGGTCAGGTAGTCCCCCAGAAACAGGCTGTTGGCCACCATGAGCGCAAGCGGCTGGAGGCTTCTGAGATGCAGCTCACGTCCGGCCGAGGCTCGGATCTCCGCTTTGGGATTGACAAACCGGAAGACCGACAGGTAGCGCAGACAGGCCCAGGGGGTTAGGTGGCGGACAGTCCGTCCATCACCCAGTGGGGTGCCCTTGATCGGAATCAGAAAATTGACCGGGATTGATGCGGCGTGGGCATCCCGCAGCGCGTAGGCCATGTCAAGCACGTCTTCGTCCGTTTCGCCCATACCGAGAATCACGCCGGTGCAGGTTTGCAATCCAGCCTTGAGGGCGATCTGTACCGTGCGCACGCGGTCTTCGAAGGTGTGGGTCGAGCAGATGCGCGCGTAGTGCCGCGGGCTTGTGTTCAGGTTGTGGTTGTAAGCATCCACGCCAGCTTCTTTGAGCCGGTGGGCCTGCTCTTCGTCCAGAATGCCCATGCAGGCGCAGATCTCCAGGGGCAGTTCGGCCTTGATGCGGCGGGTGGCTTCGAGTACGGTTTCGAGTTCCCTCCGATGCGGCCCGCGGCCTGAGGTTACGATGCAGAAACGCTGAGCCCCGGCCGCGTAGGCTTTGCGGGCGCGGTCAAGAATTTCTTCTACCGAGAGCATGCGATAGCGCGGAATAGGCGCTGTTGAGATGTGCGATTGGGAGCAGTAATGGCAGTCTTCCGGACAGAGACCGCTTTGCGCGTTGAGCAGTACGTTGACCTTGACGCGGTTGCCGAAAAAGTGCCGGCGCACGCGCCAGGCCGCCTCGACAAGGCGCAGCGTGTCTTCGTCGGGAAGCTGCAAAAGCGCGCGGGCTACCTCGCGCCGAGGCGGCCGGTCTTCAAGTGCGTCGGCCACCAATTGATCCCAGGCGATGTCCATGGCGTTCTCATATGTTGGGTCAGGGGTTGGCGGTAATAGGTTGCAGGAGGACAACGTCCCCGGCCGAGATCGTTCGGCGGGTACCCTCCGGAAGGCGCAAACGGAGCGCTCCGGAGGGCTCGACGTCTTCGGCGAACCCTTCCACCGGTCCAGCAGGGGTCTCGATGCGTACCGAACGGCCCAAGGTGTAGCTGAACCGACGCCAGGCGCCGAGCACGGCCTCGGCGTCGGCCAGGCGCTCGTACCAGTACTCCAGGCGGGTAAGCAGCCTTGCGAGCAGGTCCACGCGCCGTAAGCCGGGCCGGTAGGCTTCAAGGTAACCGGCTTCCGGAGGCAGCGGGGCTTGGTGCACGTTGAGGCCGATGCCCAGAAGGAGGTAGCGGACTTCCTCGCCGTGCAGCTCCGCTTCCATCAGTACGCCAGCCAGCTTGCGACCATCAGGGGCCAGGAGGTCGTTGGGCCATTTCAGGCCACCCACTTCGGCCGTTTCAGCCAGGGCTACGCCAGCCGCCAGCGACAGCCTAAGCAGCTCCGTAAGCGGCAAACGGGGTCGTAGCAGCACCGAAAAGTAAAGGCCAGCGCCGGGTGGGCTCATCCACGGGCGTCCACGCCGCCCTCGGCCACCGGTTTGCTGTTCGGCAAGCACAACGGCCCCTTCGGGCGCGCCTGCTTCGGCCCAGGCCCGCAGTTCGTCCTGGGTGCTTGTTGTCGTGCCCAGGTACCGGTAGGAGCGGCCAAAGCGTCCCGTAAGGAGCGGTTGCAATAGATGCGGCGCCGGACTCCCCGGCCGCAGCCGATAACCTCGGCCCTGTACGACCTCGACGGGGTAGCCGGCCTCCTGTAGCCGATGGGCCTGCTTCCAGATGGCCACGCGGCTTAGCCTTAGACGTCGCGCCAACAACGCTCCGCTGGTGAATGTCTCGTCCAAGCAGGCCAGCAACGACACATCTTTCATGTTAACCAAAATAGGGCATATAAGTTAACAAAGCAATGCCCAGACGATGGCGTTGACAGCGCTTGACAAGAGCGGTAAGTTTCTCCAAAAAGCCAAAGATGTGTATGCATAGCTTTGCTTCGCTGTTTTTAGCAGGGATGTGTTGCCTGCTTGTGGCCTGTTCGGTACTTGAAGGAAAGGAAAAATCTTCCGTTGAGCCCCACTGGGAATTGGTCTGGTCCGACGAGTTCGATTACAACGGCCTTCCAGATCCGAAAAAATGGGATTACGACGTAGGTGGTCATGGTTGGGGTAATCAGGAATTGCAGTTTTACACGCGCGCGCGGCTTGAAAATGCCCGGGTGGGTGATGGCGTGCTTATTATTGAAGCGCGGCGCGAGTTGTATGGGACCCACGAATATACATCGGCCCGACTGGTGACGCGTGGAAGGGCGTCCTGGAAGTATGGCCGGTTTGAGGTGCGTGCGCGGTTGCCTTCCGGAGTAGGCACCTGGCCAGCGATCTGGATGCTTCCGGATCGCCAGACTTACGGCAGCGCCTACTGGCCTGATAACGGCGAGATTGACATCATGGAGCATGTTGGTTTCAATCCCGACGTAGTGCACGGTACCCTTCACACGAAGGCCTATAATCACCAACTGGGCACGCAGCGAGGCGGCAGCATTCGAGTGCCCACCGCACGCACCGCTTTCCATGTGTATGCCGTAGAGTGGACGCCGAAGGAGATCCGCTGGTTTGTGGACGACTCGCTCTACTACCGCTTTCCAAATGAGCGTCTGACCAATTCCAACGCCGACTGGCGCCACTGGCCCTTTGATCAACCGTTTTACCTGATCATGAACATCGCGGTTGGTGGCACCTGGGGCGGCCAGCAGGGCGTCGATCCGGAAGCCTTCCCGGCCCAACTCGTGGTTGACTACGTGCGCGTGTACCGATGGGTGGAATAAAAGCGGCGAGCCAACCCGGTCACTGACGGTAGTGGGTCTCAGGAAGGGTTAGTTGCCACTTCTTCGGCCAGGGCGAGGGCACCCAGTACGCCGGCGCGATCACCGAGTGCCGGTGGCACGATGAACGTATCGAGGTCAGGCAGGGCCACGTAGCCGTTGATGCAGGTGGCCACGTGGCGGCGGATGCGCGGAAACAGGTGCGTTTGATGCATGACGCCGCCACCGAGGATTAGGCGTTGGGGCGAGAGTGTCAGGATCAGGTTAGCCAGTCCAAAAGCCAGGTAGTGGGCTACTTCGTCCCAGGCTGGATGGTCGGGGGGAAGTTCCGGGGCCGGTCGACCCCACCGCACAGCGATAGCCGGGCCGGAGGCCAGTCCTTCGAGGCAGTTGCCGTGGAACGGGCAGTGGCCGGGACGGTTATCGCCAGGTAGGCGAGGGACAAACAGATGGCCGATCTCGGGATGCTGGTGGCCGTGGTGACGGTGGCCGTTGACGATGACCCCTCCGCCGATGCCTGTTCCGATTGTCAGGTAAACGAATGTGTGCAGGCCGCGTCCGGCTCCCCAGCGTTGCTCGCCCAGCGCGGCCGCGTTCACGTCGGTGTCGAAGGCGACCGGCACGCTCAGCGCGCGGCGTAGCGTGCCCGCCACGTCGGTGTGTGCCCAGCCGGGTTTGGGTGTGGTGGTGATGTAGCCATAGGTAGGCGAGCTTGGATCGGGATCGACGGGGCCGAACGAGCCGATGCCCAGCGCTGCAATCGGCTCAGGCTGGCGTCGGAAGAAGTTGATTACGCGGCCAAGCGTTTCCTCGGGCGTTGTGGTGGGAAAGCGTTCGAGCGCCCGGATGTCGTCTGGACCGGTACCGACGGCGCAGACGAACTTGGTGCCGCCGGCTTCGAGACCTCCCAGGAGTGGACGTTTGGCCATGGCATGCTTACAGGATGTCAGTGCTAATAGTCAGTACCAATAATAAGTGATGGTGTCCATGAGGCGTCGGGCCATATGCAGGTTGTGCTGCGCGATCTGGCGACGGCGTTCGGGGCTGAGTGTAAGCGGTCGGGCTGTGTCGTGCAGTGTGGGTGAAAGGGGGTGCTCCAGCCGTTGCTCCCATTCGATGCGCCAGCCGAGGGGTAATCGTTCTGGAAGCGACTGGTCCTGAAGGATCAGATACAGCAGAGCCCAGACACGTACCGTGGCATCGAAGTCGTAACCGCCGCCCAGCGTAAAGAGTGCGCGGCCGCCCGTGTGTTCGTCGGCCAGCGCCTTCAGCCGCCGGAAGAGCTGTTCGTAGGCGCGCGTCGAGAGCAATAAGTCGGCCAGCGGGTCCTGAAAGTGGGCGTCGGCACCGCACTGGACGACGAGCACGTCGGGTCGAAACATCACAAGGGCATGGGGCACGACGCGCTCGAACACTTCCACGTAGCTTTCGTCGTCGGTGAACGGCTGCAGCGGCACGTTCAGTGAAAAGCCCTGGCCGCGGCCTTCTCCGATTTCCTCGACAAATCCGGTGCCCGGAAACAGGTACTGGCCGGTTTCGTGGAGGCTGATCGTCAGGACTGTGTCTTCATGGTAGTGGATGGCCTGCACACCGTCGCCGTGGTGGACGTCGATGTCGATGTAGGCTACGCGCAGCCCGGCTTCGGTCAGCGCCCGGATGGCGATAGATAGGTCGTTGTAGACGCAGAAGCCTGAGGCGCGGGCTGGGTGGGCATGGTGAAAACCACCACCGAGCTGCAACACGGTGGTGGCCTGGCCCTCGGCGATCAGGCGGGCGCCGTGTAGCGTGCCCCCTACCAGAATGCGGGCAGCCCGGTCCATGTCGGGAAAAACGGGTACGTCGGGGGTATCGAGGCCGAACGTCTCGGCATCGGGCACCGACTCGCCGAGCGAGGCCGCCTCAACGCGTGCCACGTAGTCCTCGGTGTGCACGCGGAGCACCTCCGTCCGTGTGGCTTCCGGCGGTCGGATGGGCGTCGGCGCGCAGCTCAGCGCTTCCAGCAGGGTCCAGAGCATTTCCAGTCGCATTGGGCTGAACGGGTGCTCTGGGCCGAAGCAGTAGGTCAGGTAGTCGGGGTGATAGACGACGGGGACCACGGTTTGTGCGGGGGCCAGATGACTTCGAAGCCTTCCTGTCGGAGTGCGTCGGCCAGCGAATGCGTTCGGTTCGTATCGACGCGCAGCACCACGCGCAGCCATTCGGAGGATTCCGGGTAAGAGAGGATGGATAGGATATTCACGTGGTGGGCAGCCACAGCCGAAGCCAGTGCGGCCAGGCGGCCAGGCGTGTGCGCCAGGCGCACTTCGATTCGGCCACTGGGACGGTCGGCGCCAGTCAGGCGTAGCATCGCCTCGAGCAGGTCGGTTACGGTAACGATGCCCACCAGTTCGTCGCCGTCGAGCACGGGCAGGCAACCGATGCGGCGCATGCGCATCAGGCGGGCCGCTTCTTCCACCGGATCGAGCGGCGTGGCTGTAACGACGCGGCGCTGCATGACCGAGACCACCCGGGCGTCCGGTGGAAACGGATGTGGATGTAGCGCACTGGTGGCCAGGCGCAGATCCCGGTCGGTGATGATACCCACCAGACGCCCTTCGTCGACGACAGGCAAGTGGCGGATGGCACGTGCCTGCATGAGCCGATAGGCGGCTGCGAGCGTGGCGTCCGGTACGATCGTCTGCACCGGACGCTGCATGACGTCCTGCACCAGCATGGTTTGTTCAAGCAAATGCGGAAGGCCGCTCCCAAGCTTACGATCCATGACGCGGAAGCGCAAGCTTGAATCCTAAAAGTTGGCACGACGTAGGACGCTTGAGACGCAAAGCACGGCGGATCAATATGCGGCACGCACGGCTGCTTTTCTGGGGACTTTGGGTCGGCTTGCTGGCGCTGGTGGCCGGACGCATGCCGGCTCCGGAAACGCGGCGCGGGTCGGGACCGGATACGCTGCAGGTAGCGCTTTATGTGGCGGAAGGTTGGGCCAGTTACTATGGGACGCGATGGGCCGGGCAACGGACGGCCAGCGGGGAGGCGTTCGATCCCGAAGCGTTTACGGCCGCGCATCCTACGTTGCCTTTTGGCGCACGTGTGCGCGTGACCAATCTCCGGAATGGCCGCTTTGTCGTGGTGCGCATCAACGATCGTGGACCACACGTTCCGGGTCGGATTATTGACGTGTCGTATGCCGCCGCCCGTGCGCTAGGCATGGTGCGCAGTGGGACCGCGCCGGTGCGGATCGAGTGGCTGCCGGAGACAACAGTGGATTAGTTCGTACCCGAGGTGCGGATGACGAGTCGGTCCGGTAAGTCGTTGCGCTGAGGAGCTGGGTTGAGTAGCGGACCAGTCAGCGGCGTGTCAAGCGCGGCCACGAACGGCGCCAGCGTCGAAAACAGAAACTCCTGCTGAAACTCAAAGAAGTCGTCATCGAAGCCGGCCCGGTCGCCTTCGTGCCCGACAATGTCCAGAAAGAGCAGGCGTGGCCAGTCGGGAAAGCGCTCTTGGGCTTCGCGCAGTAGCCGAAAGACCGCTTGGGCAGCTTCTTCGAACGAATCGTCGGGGCCCACCACGTAATAGATAGACACCGTGTTATCGAAATTCATCCAGATGCCCGGCTTTTTTGGGCGATTATAGGCAGGCACGAAAGCAGGACCTTCCATGACCGGCGATGCAGTTTCGTCTAAAGCGTTGCGGTGAACGAACGCCCGCCCCAGTCGTCGGATTCGCCTTGTCCGGCTTTTAATCAAAAAGGCCGGATACCTTGGTGAGGCATCCGGCCGGTTGCCGGGTCGTGCGTGCGGCGCTTAGGCCGGCACGCGCAGGCGATTCAGGACTTCGACAAGGGCACGGCCCACTCTTTCGGCCGAGGCCGGATTCTGGCCGGTTACGATCCGATCGTCCACTTCCACGTGAGCGGCGAAGTTCTTCACCGACACATGGATGGCGCCCAGCTCCTTCAGGCGCGTCTCCAGCAGGAAGGGTACGATCTGGTCCAGCTGGACGGCCTGCTCCTCTTCGTTCGTGAACGAGTTAATCCGGCGTCCTTCCACGAGCGGCCGTCCGTTAGATAGCCGAATGGGGATCAATCCGGACGGCCCATGGCATACAGCTCCGATAGCGCCGCCCTGCTCGTAGATACGGGCCGCGATGCCGGCGATTGCCTTGCTTTCTGGAAAGTCCCACATCGTGCCGTGTCCGCCCGCGTAGAAGATCGCCACGTAGCGGGCCGGATCGACCTGCTCGGGAGCCAACGTCTCATCCAGCCGCTTGCCGTGCGTTTCCCAAAAGGCTTTGTTGATCGGGTCGTCCAGCTTGTAGCTTTTCGGATCCATGGGGGCCTTGCCGCCCTTTGGACTGACGAAATCGATCTCGTAGCCGGCTTCGTGCAGCACGTGGAACGGGTGGGCTACCTCTGACAAATAGTAGCCCGTCTTCTGCCCTGTGCTCCCCAGCTCGCCGTGATTTGTTAGGACAAACAGAATGCGTCCCATGATGGCCTCCCACTTTATACAACATGCACGGTACATGAATGGGAGAGATGGGCACAGGTTCGGGCGGTTTTTTGACGAACCTGCAACAGATTGGCTCGAATAAAAAACGCCCGGCCTGCATAGACCGGGCGTTTATCTTTACGCGTTGGGAGCGTGTTTAGAACAGTTCGGACGACCGCGAGAGGCGTTCGACGTTCATGGCGCTAAGCCCTTTGGGCGTGCGCTCGACTTCGTAGGAAACCTCTTCGCCTTCGCGAAGCCCTTCGTCCCAGCCAAGACCGGGCACATTGTTACGGTGGACAAATACGTCCTTGCTGCCGTCATTGGGTTCAATAAAGCCGTAGCCCTTGTCGATGTTGAACCACTTGACGCGTCCTCGTTGAGCCATGATACCTTTGGTGTTGTGTCGCCTCGCGCAGCGCAAACCGAAACCCGTACCACCCATGAAGAGCAACCCGGAAGCGGCCAGACCGCAGGAGGTGACGTCGTGTAAAGTAACGTTAACGGTAGTCTCAACGGATGCCCGAATCGAAGGTTCCGGGATGAGAGAAAAAAAGTTTTAGGCAGGCATAAGGGTGATCTTCTCTGGCCAGCGCGTTGCGGGAAAAGTTCAAAATTTGGAAATTGCCAGCAACCCACAACCGAAAAATTGGAGAGCAATGCAGCGCCTAGCCATTTGCACGCTGGCAGGATGGCTGGTGGCCGTTACGGCCGAGGCGCAGCTTCGGCCGCCGATCGACTCCACGGTAGTCACGCACCACACGGTTACGGTGAATGGCCAGCGCATTCCCTATCGGGCCGAAGCCGGTATGCAACCGGTCTGGGATGAATGGGGGCGGCCAATTGCCACGATGTTCTACGTCTATTACGAGCGCGAAGACGTGCAGGACCGCACCCGACGACCGTTGATCTTTTCGTTCAATGGTGGGCCCGGCTCGGCTTCCGTCTGGATGCATATCGGCTACACCGGTCCGCGCCGCGTACGCATCGACCCGGAGGGCTTCCCGATTCAGCCTTATGGCATCGAGGAAAATCCACATTCTATTTTGGACGTCGCGGACATCGTCTATGTGGACCCTGTTAACACGGGGTTTTCGCGCATTTTGAGCGATACGGTAGATCGGCGGCAGTTCTTTGGGGTAAATGAAGACGTCACCTACCTGGCCGACTGGATTGCTGCCTGGGTAAGCCGGCATGGGCGCTGGCGCTCCCCCAAATTCCTGATCGGCGAAAGCTATGGCACGACGCGCGTGGCGGGGCTGGCCGGCGCGTTGCAGGAGCGCCACTGGGTGTACCTGAACGGTGTCATGCTGGTCTCGCCCACCGGCCTGGGCATCGAGCGGGATGGACCGGTAGGCCAGGCGCTGCTCCTGCCCTACTACGCGGCAACCGCCTGGTATCACCAGAAGTTGGCGCCTGCTCTCCAGCAGCAGGACCTGGAGAAGCTGCTTCCAGAAGTGGAAGCGTTCACCGTGGAGGAATACCTGCCCGCGCTGGTGCGGGGCGGCTTTTTGGAGCCAGCGCGTCGGCATGAAATTGCCCGTCGCGTGGCTGCTTATGCAGGTCTTTCCGAAGAAGTGGTCCTCCAGTATAACTTAGCCGTGCCGCGCAATGTCTTCTGGAAAGAGTTGCTGCGCCAAGAAGGGCTTACCATCGGTCGGCTGGATTCGCGTTACCGGGGCGTCGATCGACAGGCTGGTGGCGAACGCTTTGACCACGATCCGGCGCTCAGCGCCTGGAATCACGCCTTTACGCCGGCCATCAACTACTATCTACGCGAGGTGCTGGGCTTTCGCATCGACCTGGAATACTGGATCTTCGGGCCGGTGCATCCCTGGAATCGCGAAGGCGACGAGACCGGCGAGCAGCTCCGACGCGCCATGGCGCAGAACCCTTATCTGCACGTGCTGGTGCAGGCTGGCTACTTTGATGGAGGGACCGACTACTTTTCGGCCAAGTACACGCTATGGCAACTCGATCCGAGCGGCAAGCTGCGCGACCGGCTCTTTTTCAAGGGCTATCGCAGTGGCCACATGATGTACCTGCGCGATGAAGATCTGGCCGCGGCCAACGACGACCTGCGCGCCTTCATCCAGAAAGCCCTGGAAGCTACTCGGATACCGGCCCGCTACTGAATCCATAACCAACCCGGAGCTGACCATGCGATTTCGAGCTGTCTGGCTATCCGTGCTGCTGCTTGGTCTGGTCCCAACACTTCAGGCGCAGGACCGAGCTGCCTGCCATGTGTCCCTGCCATCGGCCGACCGTATCGAAGCGGTACGCGCCTACATCCGCCAGAGTTGGGACGTACTGACGCGCTCGCACCGCGACCTGCTAATGGCCGTGCAGGACCCCAAAATGGAGCACGAGTCCGGCACGCCTTGGCCGCTCTATATCGCTGCTACAGAAGACTCGGCAGCGGTGTGGCATCGGCTCCAGCAGGAATTGCCCGACTCCGTGCTGCAGCAGATTGTGCTCCGGGTACTGCCCGAAGACCCAGTGGCGCATCTGGAAGAAGTTCAGCCGCACGGGCTGCTCTACCTGCCGGAGCCTTACGTGGTGCCGGGTGGCCGCTTCAACGAGATGTACGGTTGGGACAGCTACTTCATCGTGGTGGGGCTGCTGCGCGACGGGCGCATCGATCTGGCAAGGGCCATGGCAGACAATCACCTCTACCAGGTGCGCCACTACGGCAAGGTGCTCAATGCCAATCGTACCTATTACCTGACACGTTCGCAGCCACCGTTTCTGAGCGCGATGGTGCTGGCCGTTTACGCGCACACCCAGGATCGCGACTGGCTGGCCGCGGCCGTCCCGCTCATCGAGCGCTATTATGCCTACTGGACCACACCGCCCCATCTGGCCGGTGAGACGGGACTTTCGCGCTACTACGATCTGGGCGAGGGACCAGCGCCCGAAGTGGTGGCTGGCGAGCGCGACGCACAGGGCCGCACGCACTACGACCGCGTCCGCGAATACTATCGCACGCACGAGGTGACGGCCTACGATAAGTCGCTCTACTACGTGGCCGAGGCTGATTCGCTGACGCCGCTTTTCTACAAGGGCGACCGCTCAATGCGCGAATCGGGCTTCGATCCCTCCAACCGCTTCGGTCCGTTCAGTGTGGACATCATCCACTACGCGCCGGTGGGCTTGAATGCCCTGCTGTACCGGATGGAGACGGACCTGGCTCGCATTCACGAAATTCTGGGCGATACGACGGCCGCTGCCACATGGCGCGCCCGGGCCAAGGCGCGGCGCGAACAGGTCGACCGCTACCTGTGGGATGCCGAACGCGGGCTGTACTTCGACTACAACTTCCGGACGGATCGCCGTAGCGGTTACGTATTTTCTACCACATTTTACCCGCTCTGGGTGGGGATGGCCTCGCCCGAGCAGGCGGCCCGCGTGGCGGCCAACCTGTATTTGCTGGAGGCGCCCGGCGGCCTGCTCACCAGCTCGAACATCAGCGGGAGCCAGTGGGATGCACCCTACGGCTGGGCGCCGCTCTACCTGATCGCTGTTGAAGGCCTCCGCCGCTACGGCTACGACGAGGCGGCCGATCGGCTCACGGCCAAGTTCGTGTCGATGATCGTGGAAGACTTCGAGCGAACCGGCGTGATTCTGGAGAAGTACGACGTGGTGCAGCGTCGCTCTGACGTGGCGCTGCGCTACGGCTATACGTCGAACGAGATCGGTTTCGGCTGGACGAATGCCGTTTTTGCCGAGCTGCTGGCCCAGATGGACTGACGCAATGGATCGACGGACGCACTGGGAGCGCATTTACACGACACGACCGGTCGAGGCCGTCGGATGGTACCGGCCGCATCTTGATACGTCGTTGACCTGGATCCGGGAGTTGAACCTGCCCCGCAGGGCGCGCATCCTAGACGTGGGCGGCGGGGCTTCGACGCTGGTGGACGACCTGCTGGCGCTGGGCTTCGAGGACGTCACCGTGTTGGATCTTTCAGCCACAGCGCTGGCACATGCCCGGGCGCGTCTGGGGCCGCGCGCTGACCATGTAATCTGGATGGAAGCCGACATCACCGAGGTGGCACTCCCGGAAGCCGCCTACGACCTGTGGCACGACCGGGCCGTGTTTCATTTTCTGACGGAGCCGGAAGACCGCTCCCACTACCTTGAACGGCTCCGGCAGGCGCTCCGGCCCGGAGGATTTCTGATCCTGGCGACGTTCTCCCCCGAGGCGCCACCTACGTGCAGCGGCCTGCCGGTGGTACGCTACGACCTGGAAACGCTGGTGCGCACGGTAGGATCGGGATTCCACCTGGTGCGCCACGGCCGAGAGCATCACGTCACGCCTGGTGGCATGGCTCAGCCGTACCTGTACGCCTGCTTTCAACGCAACGAGGAAGAAAAGCCATGACGCGTGCGCTGCCTGCTACCATGCGGGCCATGGTGCTGGAAGCCCCGAAGCGTCCGCTTGTGCTTCGCGAGCTGCCTGTGCCCGTGCCCGGACCGGGTGAGGTGCTGCTTCGCGTGGAGGCGTGTGGCGTGTGCCGCACCGATCTGCACATCGTGGACGGCGAACTGCCCGAGCCCAGACTGCCGCTGATCCCAGGACACCAGATCGTAGGGCGGGTGGTGCGACGCGGTGAAGGCGTGACCCGCTTTCAGGAGGGCGACCGCGTGGGCGTCCCCTGGCTGGCTGAAACGTGCGGAATGTGCCGCTACTGCCGTCGCGGCCAGGAAAACCTGTGTCCGAATGCCCGCTTCACCGGCTACACGCGCGACGGGGGCTTTGCCGAGTTCACCACGGCCCTTGCCGACTACTGTTATCCCCTTCCTGATGACGTGTACGATGCGCCGCACGCGGCGCCCCTGCTCTGTGCCGGACTGATCGGGTATCGCACCTACCGGCTGGCCGGGCCGCATGTCGAGCGCCTGGGCCTGTACGGCTTTGGCGCGGCCGCGCATCTGATCATCCAGGTGGCCGTGGCCCGCGGCCAGCAGGTCTACGCCTTCACCCGGCCCGGCGATACGGCCGCGCAGGATTTTGCCCGAAAACTGGGGGCCGTCTGGGCCGGTGCCTCGACAGAGCGCCCGCCCGAACCACTCGATGCTGCCTTGATCTTCGCGCCGGTAGGAACGCTGGTGGTCGAAGCGTTGCGCTCCGTAGATAAAGGCGGTGTGGTGGTGTGTGGCGGCATCCACATGAGCGATATCCCATCGTTTCCCTACCGGCTGCTCTGGGAAGAACGGGCTATCCGCTCGGTGGCCAACCTGACGCGTCAGGACGGCGAGGAATTTCTGAAACTGGCATCCACCATTCCTGTGCGTACCGAGGTCACCTGCTTCCCGCTGGAAGAAGCCAACGAGGCGCTTCGACGACTCCGTGAAGGAAAGCTTCAGGGCGCCGCCGTGCTGGTGATGCGATAGGGGTCAGGCGGGACGTCCTGCAATCTTGCGGTAAAGCCAGAGCAAAATCAATGCGCCAATTACGGCCAGAACCAGACTGCCCAGGTCGAAATCGACGGCTCGCCCCTCGCCAATACCCAGCAGCCCGGCCAGGAAGCCACCGATCAGGGCGCCGACAATGCCAATGAGAATGGTTACTATGATACCACCCGGGTCTTTGCCCGGCATGATCCATTTAGCCAGCGCGCCCGCCAGCAATCCCATCACTATCCAGGATAAAATGCCCATCAGTATGCCGTGGTAAAGGTGAAACCTGCTATAGCTTAGCCGAAAAGGATGGCGGGCTGGTAGCAGTATTGGATTTTTCCGAGAGTTCGTTTGGACGCAGAATGAGGAAGGAGCTTAACAGATTGGGCTGAGCGCCTGGAGGAGTAGGCGGCCGGCAATGAGGATAGCCAGCACGGCAAAAATGCGGCGGAGCCAGACGGTACGAAGGCGGTGGGCAGTCTGCACCCCAAAGCGGGCACTTATCGTGGCCGGAACGGCCAGCAACAGCCCGTGCAGCACATCTACATGGCCCAACGTGGGCATGCCAGGCGGGACGGTGGGCGACGTGAGCGCATAGCTCAGAATGCCTGTCAGAGAAATCAGCACAATTGTGGCGCTGGAGGTCCCGACTGCCCGGTGCATGGGGAGCCCCAGCAGTCGGTGGTAAAGGGGCACAAGGATGATACCACCGCCCACGCCGGCCGCAGCAGCCACCGCACCGGCCACTGTGCCGGCGCTCGCCAGCACAGGCCAGCGCAGGCGAAAGGGGGGGGCGGTGCCCGGATTATGGGCCTCACCGCGCAGCATGCGTAGCGCGACCGACAGCAGCACGAGCCCGAAGACCAGCCGAAAGGCCGTCCCGTTGTACCAGGGCTGGGTAGTGATGTAGCGTGTGGTGAGCGTGATGGCCAGTGCGCTAAACAGCCCGGCACCGAGCGCTACGGCGGGCACGACGGCCTGTCGTCGATACTGAAACCAGGCGCTGCTGAGCGAGGCCAGCAACGTGCAAAACAGACTGGTACCCAGCGTCAGCGGCGTGACCACCGAGGCCGGAATGCCGAGGGCCTGGAAGTAAAAGAAAAGCACAGGGGCAAAGACAATCCCACCACCAACGCCAACCAAGCCCGCCAGGAAGCCTCCCAGCAGACCAATGCCCACCATAAGCAACAGGTAGGTCGGTTGCATCAGTTCGGGGACAGAAGGGCCGCGTAGGCCCGGGTGTCACGAAGCAGTTCGGCCGCCCGCTGCACGATCGGATCGTCGGCCAGCAGATAGCGCTGGCGTTGCTCCGGCGAAAGATAACGGGCCAGTAGCTCCTGACGGAGCTGGCGTCGGAGCGCATCGGCTTCGCGCTCAAATGCCGCTTTCTTGGTCTGTGTCAGCGCATCGCGGAGGTTTTGCAATGCGTTCAGCGCTTGCGTGTAGTCGGCTGCTTCCAGTTGTGTTTGCAACGAGGCCAAGGTGTGCTCGGCGGCGATCTGATAGTCGAAGTTCCGGCTGTTCAGCCAGGCTCGAAATTCCTGCAGCATGCGATCGTCCACCCGAACGTCCGGAGTGGGCGGCTCTGGGTTTCGGGCCACGTAGTAGTTGGCAAAGAAGAAAAAGGCGGCCTGGCGGCGCAGTGCAGCTTCGAGCGGACCGAGCTCGGGGGTCTTGACCACCACGTCGGGCTCAATGCCGTGGCCGTCGCGTACGACCCGGCCGTTGCGCGTGTAGTAGGTGCGCCGTAGGGAGTCGGGCATGAGCTGACCATGACCGTCGTGTCGGCTGTAGTCGATGGCTTGGATGCTGCGGCCGCTGGGCGTATAGTAGGCGGCGGTGGTCAGTTTGACTGCTGTGTTGTACGGAAGCGGACGGATGATTTGCACGAGCCCCTTGCCGTAAGTGTTCGTTCCGACGATCAGACCACGGTCGAGATCTTGAATAGCGCCGGCCACGATCTCGCTGGCCGAGGCGCTGAGTTCGTTAACCAGAACCACCAGCGGCAGGTTGGGATAAAGCGGGGCCGACTCGTTGCGATAAACCCGCGTGCGGTCCGGCGTGCGCCCCCGTGTCGAGACGATCGGCGCGCCCTGCGGCACGAACAGTCCGGCTACTTCGACGGCTGCCTCCAGCAGACCGCCTGGATTGTCCCGCAGGTCTAATATCAGGCCCCGCAGCGGACCCGCCGCCTGAAGCTGTTCGATGGCACGGCGCACCTCTTCACCAGCACCCAGTGCGAACCGTTCCAGTCGAATATAGCCCAGTCCTTCCGTTGCGTCATCGTTCAGAAAGCCGACATACGTGACGTTTTTGAGCTGAACCTCCTCGCGCGTCAGCACGAACTGCAGCGGCAGCAGCTCCCCTTCGCGCTCGACGGTCAAGGTGACCGTGGTGCCTGGCTGTCCACGTAACATCTGGCGCACCGTCTCCAGCGACAGGCCGTCGGTGGGTTGGCCGTCGATGTGCGTGATGATGTCGCCCGTGCGAATGCCCTGCCGATAGCCAGACGTTCCCTCTATAGGCGTCAGCACCGTAAGCCGGCCATTGCGAAGACCCACATTCAACCCGACGCCGCCGTAGCGACCGCGCGTCAGTAGCTCGATCTCACCCCGGTCCGCCTCGTCGAAAAACGTGGTATAAGGATCCAGTTCGGCCAACATCGCATCGATCCCCTTGCGCATGAGGTGGCCTGGATCGATCGGATCGATGTAGTCGGTAACCAGCGTCTCGTAAAGGGCGCCAAAGATCCGGAAGTGCTTCTGCAGCGCAAAAAACGTGTCGCTATGAGGCGCGAAAAACCCGATGCCCAACCCCAGAAGCAGGACCAGCAGAAAGGTCAGGTTGCGTCGCGGTGTCTTCATGGCTGTTCAAGGTCCGTACAGGACACGGCGCAGTTCCTTCTCTCGGCGCCGGCTTACAACAGTCGCTATATGTATCGACAATTCATAGAGTAACAAAAGCGGAATGGCGACAAGCACCTGCGAGATCGGATCAGGCGGGGTAAACAGGGCGCCCAGCACCAGCGCGATGATCAGGGCATAGCGGCGGCCCTTTCGAAGCATGTCGCCAGTGATTAGGCCCATTTTGGCCAGAAAATACACGATCACTGGCAATTCAAAGAGCAGGCCCACCCCGAGGGCCCACATTGTGACCATGTTGAAGTACTTGGTAATGTCGAACTGGTTGACGATCTGCTCGGAGATCGTATAGTTGGCAAAGAACTGCAGAGCCAGTGGAGTAATGACCAGGTATCCAAAAAGCACGCCCAGGATGAAAAAGCCCGTGGCAAATGCAGCAGCAAAGCGCATGCCTTGCTTTTCGTGGGGATACAGGCCGGGCTCGATGAACTTCCAGATCTGATAGATGAGCACGGGCGAGCCGATGATGACACCTACGAACAAAATGGTGCCAAGGTGGGCAAAGAACTGGCCGGTTATCGTGCGGTTGAGCAGCTCCAGCGGCTTGGCATCCAGGTGAAACACCCGATACATGAAAAAGTCAGGACGGGTGGGGCCCAGCAGAATGTTGTCGATGATCCATTTACTGAAGAAACTGCAGAGGATCGTTGAGGCTAACACGCCCGCCAGTCCCTTAATCAGGCGCCACCGCAATTCCTCCAGGTGATCCAGAAAAGACATTTCGGCCATATCAGCCTCCGGTGCAGCCCGTGAAGGCGCACCGTCGCCCTGGGCAGGAGGCAACGGAGATGTGGTAGCCGGCGATGAACTACGCGATCCGAATAGTTTCATGGCTTACTCCAACACGGCGCGCTGCGGACCTACAGCGAGTCCGAAGCGCTTCGGGGTCCATCTCGCAGATTCAGGTCCAGCAGCGAATCAACCCAGAATCCTTCGGCCTCCAGCCGGCGCCGGCCGTTGCTCCAGGTGAAGTTGAACAGGGTTAGCACGCCGCACACCTCGAAGCCGTCGCTACGCAGCAGCATGATGGCCCGGGCTGCGCTGCGGCCGCTGTTGAGGATGTCGTCCACCAGCACGACGGGTTCCTCGCGGCTCAGCGGACCTTCGACCAGCCGGTGGCGGCCGTAGGGCTTGCGCTGCTCCCGGACGAAGCCGCCACGCAATTCTGGTGCACCGGGCGGAGGCGGCGCCGACAGGATGGCACAGACCAGCGCGTAGGCGCCGAAGCCAAAGCCGGCAACCTGGCGGATGCCCCGCGCGCGCACTCTTTCGGCCAGCACCTGACCAACCTCCCGGAACGTGTCGCCTTCCAGCATCGGGATCCGGGTATCCAGCAGCCATCCAATGGGCTGTCCACGCGGATCGGTAATGGGCTCTTGCTCACGACGCACCAGCGCCCGCGCATAGAGCCGGCGCCCGAGATCAACCAGGTCGGCGTAGGCCGACGGACTCAGGGTACGCTCTGCCATGGCCATGATGAAACCAGGGCCTATCTGGCCCATCTCAAATAAGTTGATCAGGCTGAAAACCACAAACCAGCCGGCTCGTTCCAGGCCTCAGGCCACCACGAAGTCGTACAGCGGAAACTGGCGACAAAGCGCCTCCACTTCCTGACGAATGCGATGCCGGAGCGCCTCGTCGCCGGGGTGGGCGAGCACCTGATCGATCCAATCCACCACCTGCCGGAACTCTTCCTCTTTGAATCCGCGCGTGGTCATGGCCGGCGTGCCGATCCGGATGCCGCTGGTAACGAAGGGACTCTTGTCGTCGTAGGGCACCATGTTTTTGTTTACGGTGATGCCCGCTTCACCCAGCAATGTTTCGGCCTCCTTGCCGCTCAGACCCTTGTTGCGCAGGTCAATTAGCACCAGGTGGTTGTCGGTGCCGCCGGAGACCAGGTTGTAGCCACGCTCCAAAAAAGCTTCGGCCATCGCCTTTGCATTGCGCACCACTTGCTGGGCATATTCCTTGAACTCTGGCTTGAGCGCTTCCCCAAAGGCCACCGCTTTTGCGGCGATCACGTGCATGAGCGGACCGCCCTGCGTGCCAGGAAAGACGGCCGAATCCAGCAGCTCGCTCATCTTCTTGAGCCGGCCGCTTTTGGGTGCCGTAATGCCGAAGGGGTTGTCGAAGTCGCGGCCAATCAGAATCATGCCGCCGCGCGGCCCGCGTAGCGTCTTGTGTGTGGTGGTGGTAACGATGTGGGCATAGGGCATTGGATCGTTCAATACCCCCGCCGCAATTAACCCGGCCGTGTGCGCCATATCCATCCACAGCAGGGCACCCACCTCGTCGGCAATCTCCCGGAAAGCCTTGTAGTCGAAGTCGCGCGGGTAGGCGCTCGCGCCGATTGAGATCAGCTTGGGCCGCACCTTACGCGCTTTGTCGCGCACCTTGTCCATGTCGATGCGACCGGCCAGCGGGCCCTCTTTTTCCACCCCATAATATTCGGCGTGGTAGAGGATGCCCGAGAAGTTGACCGGGCTCCCGTGCGTCAGGTGTCCGCCGTGTGCCAGGTCCAATCCCAGAAACGTATCGCCGGGTTTGAGCGTGGCCAGGTAGACGGCCGCGTTGGCCTGTGCGCCCGAGTGGGGCTGCACGTTGACCCACTCGCACCGAAACAGCTTGCGTGCCCGCTCGCGAGCCAACTCCTCGACGATGTCTACGTACTCACAGCCACCGTAGTAACGTTTGCCAGGCAGTCCTTCAGCATATTTGTTCGTCAGCGGAGAGCCCATTGCCTCCAGCACAGCCCGCGAGACAAAATTCTCCGAAGCGATTAGCTCCAGGCCGTGGTTTTGGCGCTCGACTTCCTTCTGGATGGCTTGAAAAACCTCCGGATCCTGAATTTCCAGTACCGACATGGCTTGCGTCGTTGGTCGTACAAGGCATCTTCCGGCAAAATACGAAAAAACACCGAGCCGGTTTGAGATGCCCTGTGCGAAAAGTTGCGTCAGCGTGCGGGTCGCTCGATGAGAAAGAACTGGCCGCCGATCCCCAGAAAGCGCCAGTAGTCCTTTTCGCCGTCGTCGCCGTCTGGATCGACCGTGTAGAGGCTCCACAGGTAGTAATTGTCACGCCGGGCAGCCTTTCGGGCCAGTACGGCCGCCAGATTGGCACCCACATCGGCAAAGGCCCGGCCAACGGCCGAGCTTCCCAGTTCCTGGTGCAGGTGCTCGGACGCCCGATTCCGTACGTATTCCTCAAACGCCCGGGGCTTCGGATTGTACAGGTACAGCACCCCGGCCACCGTCAGCAGCAACACCAGTCCGATCCGCATAGCCGCCTCCTCAGGTTGGTGGTTTGATGCGCGTCAGCGCATAGACCAGGATGTTCGTGCCCATGCGTAGGGCCGCTTCGCGCTTCTCCGGGGGATCGCCGTGCACCGAAGGCGCCTCCCAGCCGTCGCTGAGGTTCGTCTCGTAGGTGTAAAAGACGACCAGTTGTCCGTTGTGGAACAGACCAAACCCCTGCGGCGGCTTGCCGTCGTGCTCGTGGATTTTGGGCAGGCCGTTGGGAAAGTCGAAGTGAATATGGTAGATCGGATGGCTGAAGGGCAGCTCGACAAATTCCTGCTCGGGAAAGACTTTCTTCATCTCACGGCGGATGTATGGGTCAAGTCCGTAGTCGTCGTCGATGTAGAGAAAGCCGCCGTTTTCCAGGTAGCGGCGAAGCCTCCGGGCCTCGTCGTCGGTGAGCACAATGTTGCCGTGGCCAGTCAGAAACAGAAAGGGGTAGCTGAAGATGCGATCGCTGCTCAGTTCGACCACGTCGGCCTGCGGAGCTACGTCGATATTCGTGTGCTCGCGTACAAAGCGCAGCAGATTGGGCAGCGGCGAGACAGCCTGATACCAGTCGCCACCACCACCGTACTTGACAGCCGCAATGCGGAACGTGTAGTCCTCCTGCGCCCGAAGGGGCAGCGCCACACCGAGTAGAAATCCCAGCAGCAATAGCGTGCGCTTCATGGCCTCTGTTAGCTTTTGCATTCACAGCACGAACGCGACGGCGCCGCCAAAGTTTGGGCTGGACTTTTTGCGGCCAACCCGCGATCTTTGTTATATTTCAAAGCAAAAATGGGGCCATGGTGCAAAAACGAAGCAGTCTGCGCGTCCTTGTGGTGTTGCTGGGCAGCCTGGGGTTGCTTTTTGTACCGATGCATTCAGCCGGCGATCGGACATCTCTGGTGGCTACGTTTTCCATCGTCGGCTACGATCCGGCCACGGGGGAACTGGGGGTGGCTGTGCAGTCGAAGTTCCCGAATGTGCGGCCGATCGTACCGTGGGCGCAGGCAGGTGTCGGAGCCGTGGCCACCCAGAGCTACGCGGAGCTGGATTATGCGCTGAAGGGACTCGAACTCATGGCGAACGGCGCCACGGCCGAAGAGGCGTTGCGCATTGTGCTCCGTCAGGACGAAGGGCGCCAGCTCCGGCAAGTGGGCATTGTGGACGCACGCGGAAATGCGGCCAGCTGGACGGGTACCGAGTGCTTTCCATGGGCTGGCGGACGCGTCGGCCAATCCACGGGCGAGCCGGCCGCTGCCACGCCCGGCCACGTGGTGACGGGCTACGGCTACGCGGCCCAGGGCAACATCCTGGTTTCGGAAGAAACCGTGGTGGCCATGGCACGGGCCTTTGAGGAAACGAAGGGACCACTGGCCGAGCGCCTATTGGCCGCCCTTAAGGCCGGTCAGGAAGCCGGTGGCGACCGGCGCGGACAGCAAAGCGCCGCGCTGCTCGTTGTACGCGAAGGGGCGGGCTACGACGGGCTCGACAACTACATCGACATCTCCGTCTACGACCATCCCAGGCCCATCGACGAGCTGATCCGGCTCTATGAACTAAATAAACTGTACTTTACGCCTGGGCGGCCCGAAGACCTAATCCCCGTCACACCGGAAATTGCCCAAGAGCTGCAGCAAATCTGGAAGGATCGGGGCTTCTACGACGGCCCCATCAACGGCGTGATTGATACCACCTTCCAGCGCATTCTGATCGACTTCATGGGGTGGGAAAACTACGACATGCGCATCCCGGCCGTCGAGGCCGTGAGCCTGGCGGCAGGCGACACGCTCAAAATCGACCGCGTTATGCTGGAGCACATCCGAAAGGTCTACCGCGAAGGGCGCTGGATACCCCGCCGTTAATGAAAAGCAGGGTGCGTCGTCTATCTGAAAAAAGCGAACAGAATGGCGATGAGGGTTCCAATTTGACCTACCCAGAAGATAAACATCCATCGGATCAGATCTGACCGAACGCCTGCAATGCGCTCGCCCATCTTCGCCATTTCTGAGGTGATCCGGTTGTCTACGGCCGCAATCTGCTGCTGGAGTTTGGCAACCTCCTCCGTGATGCGGCGGTCCAGTTTGGCAACCTCCTCCGTAATCCGGTGATCCAGCCGCCCGCCCTCCTCGGCCACTCGTCGCTCAAAACGTTCTTCCAGAATGTTCAGCAAGTTATTGCGCTCATGGTAGGCTGCTTCATTCAAAAGCGTGATGAGCGCATCGACGCCCTCGTCACCGAGCTTTTCGCGCAATACCTTCGGTATGGTCAGAATTGCCATGCGCCCATGACGAAATAGCTTGTTTTCTCAACAATTCATGCTTTTCTTCGGAGGTTCCCGGGGATGGCATTCCGGCGCTCCGTCGGTTTACAGCGAAAGCGCACGCAGCGACTGCTGCAGGATTTCGGCCGAGCGGCGCAGGCCTTCCAGTTCTTCTGGAGCCAGCTCGGGTAGCACGCGGCCTTCGATGCCCTGCAGACCGATCACGCAGGGAATGCTCAGGCACACGTCCTGGATGCCGTACTCACCACGGAGGCGCACGCTTACGGGCAATACACTTTTCTCGTCGTCCAGGATGGCCTCGACCAGGCGGGCAATGACTACGCCGATGGCCGTGTTCGTATAACCCTTGCGCTCGATGATGGCGTAGGCTGCGCGGCGGGCCTCCTCGAAGATTTGCCGCATGCGTTCTCGATCGAAGGGGCGTCCCAGTACGGTGCGATCCAGAATGCGCTGGCCGCCGATGGCCACTTGGCTCCAGATGGCCACCTCCGAGTCGCCGTGCTCGCCCAGGATGTAGGCGTGGACTGAGCGTGGATCGACGCCGTAGTACTGGCCCAGCAGGGCCCGGAAGCGGGCCGTGTCGAGCAGCGTGCCTGTTCCGATGATGTGCTCCGCGGGGCGCTGGCTGAGTTCCTGCGCTACGTAGGTGAGAATGTCCACCGGATTGGTGGCCACGATCAGGATGGCGCCCGGTGCATGGCGGTCCAGCTCGCCGATGATTTCGCGGAAGACTGCGGCGTTGCGGTTGAGCAGGGCCAGACGGGTTTCGCCGGGGCGCTGGGCCACGCCCGCACTGATGATCACGATCTGCGCTTCCTGCAGGTCGGCGTAGGTGCCCGCCCGCACGCTCATGCTGCCCACAAGCGACTGCCCGTGCATCAGATCCATCGCCTCGCCTTCGGCGCGCCGGGCATCTTTATCAATCAGGATGAGTTCACTGGCCAGGCCTTTGATGAACAGCGCATAGGCCGTGGCGACCCCAACATGACCGGTACCAACAAGGCCGACAACACGACGTTGAAGCATGACAACAGGAGGTTGTTTTCTGGGAATCCTTTGTCTGCAAGTTACGAGCCCTTGCTTTTTGCAACTGAAACGCTCCGGTTAAAGAACCGCTACCAGAAACAAAACCCCCGGCCTCGTCGGAGACCGGGGGAGCATCTGCATGTCTGGATTGCCTGTACTTATTGCACCTGCAGGCTGGTACCGTAGACGGCATTAATTGCTGCGGCAGCCTCCTGCGCCACCAGCCGATGGGCGGCCGAGCTGGGATGCACACCGTCCAGGCTAAAGTAGGGACCAAACGGCGTGTTGCTGCGCACGTCCGGAAAGATTGGGATCTGGCCCTGGTTTTTGAGTTCGAGCAGTTTGTTGTTGGGGTCCAGGTACGCCCAGCCCAGCCCTTCGGCCTGCTGCTGGATGAAGGCGTTGTATTGCTGGACGGCCTGAACGATTGTGGCCGTCTCTTCGGGCGAAAGCAACCGCGGGTCGTTTACGCAATCGAGCGTGACGGGTTGTCCCTGCGCAGCCCTCCGGAGTAGCTCGCCAAAGGCGTACGAGAAGGGTACCAGCGCTGTAGCGCCTGTCGTGGCACAGTTGTCAGCTACGTCGAACGTGGGCGGAAAAGCACCAGCCTGCTCCACCTGGGCGTAGGCGATCCCCGGCGAGAAGTGCGGGATAACCGTCACGTTTGCTACGCCAATGAGCAGGCCACCCTGCACGCCCATCGTCTGGAGTTCCCCCAGCAACTGTGTGTAGCGCTGCTGGAAGGTGTTGATTGGCGTGACGAGTGCCGTATTGCCGGCGATGGCTGCGCCAAGTACGTCGTTGTTGCCAATCCAGACCGAAACGAAGGTCGGGCGCGCCTCGGCGGCAGCTTCGAGTTGGGTGCGGCCGCCCAGCAGCAGGAGCGTCAGCGTATTGGCCGAAGTGCCTTCGCCCAGGTTGGTAAGCACGTCGATTACCTTGGCGCCAGGCACAGCCACGTTGTTAATGATGCGCGGCAATGGCACCTGGCGGAAGGCGCAAAAGTCGCTGGGCAGACCGCCTAGGCGCTCACCCGTAAGGATGTTGACCAGCGGTGGCGGACAGCCCGGATTTCGGAGCAACGGCAGGTTAAAAGACGTGCCCATGGCGTTGGCCAACAGTACAGGATAGGCTTGCTGCTGGAGCGTGGCATTGATGCCACCGGACTGATAGCCGGCCGTGATGCTGTTGCCGATGGCTACGTAACGGGCAAACAGGGACCCACCGGTAGGCTCCGGGGGCAGCAGCCCTTCATCATGACAGCCAAGGGTGAGCAGCAACAGGCCAAGCAGCCCCCAGCGCAGCGGTCGAAGCGTCATAAGCCAGCGATTGCGATTCATGGTGATGGCTTTCTGGATGGTCCGAAATTAAAGCGAGACGCTGACGGTTACCGAAGCCACATGGGTGGCGATCTGGTAGAGGCCACTATTGAGCGCCGGCGTAGGTTCGGTGCCCGGTTCGGGATCGACAACGCGGCCGCGCCGGTCATCCTGCCGGACGTATTGATAAGCCAAGTCCAGCATCACGCCACGACCCAGCCGCCAGCCCGTGCCCAGCGTAACCAGGTTGCGATTGGCATCGGGAAGCAGCGGCGTGACCGTTTTCGACGGTGCGGCACCCTGAGCATGGGTGTAGCCCAGACGCACCTCGAGGACTGGACTGGCCTGAAAGAGCAGGCCGGTCCGGAGCGTGTGTGTGTTCCGGTAGTCCTGGATGCGTACGATCGGGTCATTCCCTTCCGGCTCGATTACAAGGCGTTCAAATTCGCCCCAACCCGTCCATTGATAGTCGAACAGGAGCGTCAACGCTGGCGTGGCCTGCCAGCTGATGCCGGCGGCAAACTGGGCCGGCATGGTGAGTTCGGTTGCTGCGTCACGGTCGGCCAGCGGGCCCTGCGGTCCAAAAAGCCCCAGGCTGGCAAGCACTGCGTCGAGCGGCGCTCCGGCTGGGATCGTCTGGTCACCGAGTTCGACGGTTGTCGGAATGATGATGCCGGTCGCAAGCGGGCTGAATCGGATTGTACCCGTGTATTCCAGCTTAATAGCGCTCAGGTAGCGGAGTCCGATCCGGAATTGGTCGGTCACCTGAAAAAGCATCCCGACGTGTCCGCCGAGGCCGTATGCCTCGTCGCTTTCCATCTTCACGTTGGCAAAGGCAGTTCCCGCCGGGATGCCCAGTGCGGCAAAAGGCACGCCGGGCAGCGCTTCCTGGCGGGACAGATCGAGCTGTTGCCAGAGTGCAACGGTGCTGACGACCAGTACCGGGCCAGCCCCCACCATGACCCGTTCGGAGAACCGATAGGCCAGCGTGGGCTGCAAGTAGGTGGTCTGCACGCGCGTCCGATAGCTGACAAAGCTTCCCTCGAAGGTGCGCGGCCACCGGAGCTCCAGTCCATAGGGCGTGTAGGCGCCGAAGCCCACAGCCAGGCCCGGCGCGGCCTGCGTGACGGCAAACAGGTGTGGTACCAGTACCGGGTGTTCTTCCAGATGCGTCTCTTGCCCAGTGTAGTCGTTTGTGAAGCTGCCGCGGCTCAGATAAAGCGTGGCACCAGAAGCCACGGCCAGCCGGTTAACCAGGGCTAGGCCGGCCGGATTGAGCGCGACGGCCGAACCATCTGCGCACGGCTGGGCCACGCCGGTACCACCTCGCCCGATTGTGCAGGCGCCCGGCGGGTTCAACGTGAAGCCCTGTCCCAGCGCAGGTAGGCTCAGCAACAGACTGCAGAGTCCAACGAGAAAACGCTTCCGAAGCCGCGGAAGCATAGCCTCTGTTGCGATGCGCATGGTGCTTTCCAAGCAGGTGAACGTTTGTTTAGTGCTAACAATAAAAAATTCCTGCAAAGAATTCAAAGGGGTCAGGGCGAATGGTGCAATTTTACACCCCATCCGTTGGGAGCCAAAAATCAACGGAAGCGTAGTGTGGCGTCTTTGAACACATGGACCATGCCTCCGAACGGTCTCATGCGGATCGGTATCGTCTACGATCTGTTCGACGACTATCCCTGGGAGGCGGGCGAGCCGCCGGATGCCGACGCCGAAAACGAGCCGCCAGAGACGGTTGATCTGTTGGCAGCGGCCATTCGTAAACTGGGACACCGGCCCGTTCGAATCGGTACGGCTTACGATCTGCTGGTCGAACTACCGGATCTGCGCATCGACTGCGGCATCAGCATTGCCGAAGGGGTACGCGGTCGCAACCGTGAGGCCTACGCACCCATGCTGTTTGAAATAGCCGGTATCCCCTATATCGGCTCCGATCCGCTGACGCTTTCGCTCAGCCTCGACAAGGCCTGGACCAAAGACCTGGTTGCGGCCGCTGGGGTGCCCACGCCGCCGTACCGGACCTATGCGGGTCCCGAGGCCATCGATCCAAATGATTTGCCCGGGCCGTTTCCACTGTTCGTGAAACCTCGATACGAGGGCTCCTCGAAGGGCATTACAGCTGCCTCCAAGGTTCCTTCGTTGGAGGCTCTGCGCGAGCAGGTGGCACGGCTGACGGCGGCCTACCGCCAAGAGGTGATCGTGGAGCCGTTCATCGAAGGGAGCGAGTTTACCGTGGCCGTCATTGGCAATAACCCACCCGAGCCACTGCCGGTGTTGCAGCGGGCGGTAGAAGCTACCACAGGCATTGGGCTGCACGCGCTGGCGCATCGGGGCACAGAGCCGGCAGCCGAGCTGGAAGCGGCACCTTACGTGCCGCTGACCGACGAACTGGAACGCTGCCTGCAACAGCTGGCCGTGCGCGTCTATGAAAAACTTCAGTGCCGCGACTTTGCCCGACTGGACTTCCGCGTCGATCATGAGGGCAAGCCGTGGTTTCTGGAGATCAACCCGCTCCCGACGTTTGCGCCGGACGGAACGTTTGCCATCCTTGCGGAATTGATGCAGCGGCCCTACGTGGACTTTCTGGCTGAGATTCTGCAACGCGGACTCCGGCGCCTGGGCCTGGCCTGAAAACACGGCATCGAAACTGTGGGGACGAGCACGTATGGCCTGCCCTCTTTTTGATCCTTCCCTTCCCGAATGGCGCGACTGGCGGTGGCAGATGCGCCACCGCATCCGCACAGCCGAGGAACTGTCCTGGTGGATTCGGCTCACGGACGAAGAGCGTCAGGCGATCGAAGCCACGCGCGGCGTTTTTCGCTGGAACATCACGCCTTACTATGCCAGCCTGATGGATCCGGAGGATCCAGACTGTCCCATCCGCCGCCAGGTGGTGCCCCGTCCGGAAGAGCTGGCCCCAGATCTGATCGGCGTGATGGATCCGCTTGAAGAGGTCGCCCACTCGCCGGTGAAAAATCTGATCCACAACTACCGGGACCGAGTGGCCTTCTGTGTCACCAGCGAGTGTGCCATCTACTGCCGTTACTGCCTGCGCAAGCGTATGGTCGGCGATGCCGCCTTCATGATGCGGAAAGCGGAGCTTCAGGCGGCTATCGACTATATTGCGGCGCATCCGGAAATCCGGGACGTGTTGCTGACAGGTGGCGATCCGCTGACGCTGAGCGAGACGCACCTGGCCTGGATTCTGGATCGGCTTCGGGCGATCCCTCATGTCGAGATCATTCGGATTGGCACCCGGATGCCCGTCAAGCTGCCCTATCGAATTACGCCCGAGCTGTGTCGCCTGCTGGAGCGCTACCATCCGCTGTGGATCAACACGCATTTCAATCATCCGAAAGAACTGACGCCCGAGGCTGCCGAGGCGATCGATCGCCTGCTACGTGCCGGGATTCCAGTGGGCAACCAGACCGTGTTGTTGCGTGGGATCAACGACGACGTTGCTACGATGAAAGCGCTCTGCGAGGGGTTGGTCCGCATGCGGGTGCGGCCTTATTACCTTTACCAGGCGCAGCTGATTGGCGGTACGGCCCACTTTCGCACGCCCATCGAAAAGGGTATGGCCATCATGCGGGCGCTGCAGGGGCGTACGACGGGTTTTGCCATCCCGAAGTACGTGCTCGACACCCCTTATGGCAAGGTGCCACTTGACGGATCGTACGTGCGTGGGCGGGCTGGCGACTACGTGATTGTCGAAACGCCTCGCGGGGTGCTCTGGGCCGAACCCAACCCAATCCCGCCGGAAGAAGACCTGCTGTTTCGTTTGCCCGAAATCCCCTGGCCGGAGCAGGTCGATACGATTGAAGTAGCGCAGCCGCTGCGCACCGGGGTGCATTAACGACGGAGTTGGTAGGAATAAATTGCACAATTTGTAGAGACTGTTGTATTTTCCTTTATGTCGCCTTCGGCAAGGCGTGTGACCATGATGCGGGCAATGCTCTGGCTGCTTTCTTTTGTTGAATTGTTGCTGGGATTTACACTGTCCCAGCCATGGCTCTACGTGGCCGGAGCGGCCCTGCTGCTGGCGCTGCTAATGATTGCGGTGGTGCGTTGGCTGCGCCGCCGTCGGCGAAAACAATTACCGGTGGTCATCCCGCCGCCCCCTGCCTCGCCCGAAGAAGAGTTGCAGGCGCTGGGTATTCTGGAGATTCGCCCTCGTCCGCGGACCCGCTCTTCCGAAGCCTCCGCCGAAACAACACCGAAAGCCATCGTTTCGGAGCCGACGTCTTCAGAGTCGGCTGCCGTCGAGCCAGAGGTTCCCCAATCCCAGGAAACCGCGGCAAAAGCGCTGGCGAAGAAGGCGTCGCAATCCGAGAAGTCGGAGCCATTAGTTTCTGAGGAAGTGCGTGATCCGGTGCTGACCCCCTGTTTGGACGCGTTGCGGGCGGCATTGGAGGCCCAGACGGTGGTGCTGCTGGTGCAGGAGGATATGTCGCTCGAATACCGGGTACTGGCCATCAGCAGTGAGGTGGGTGGGGCGCCCCCCGGCTGGACGTTCACGGCCTCGGTGCCACTCTTGGCGCCCAGTATGGTGGATCGGCCCGTCACGGTGCGAGAAGTTTCCGGCGAGCTGTACGAGGCGCTTGGCTACTACACCGAGACCTTGCCCCGGGTGGCGGAGGTGGCGCTTTCGCCCATTCCCTTTACGCGTGAGGGAGCGCTCTACTTTCTGGTGGCCGACGCGCCGGAGCAGAGGCGGTTTGATCGGCTTTCGGCCTCGACCCTGCTGATCGAGTTCGGGCGGTTGCTGGCCACTTTGCTGGAACTCCAGCAGCCGCGCAAAGCGGCCGAAGCGCGCGCCTACCGTCCGCGCCGTGAGATCATCGCTGAAGAGATGAGCCAGGCCCGGAGCCGAGGCGAGCCACTGGCCCTGGCGCTGGTGCATTTGAACCGGGCCGATGCGATTGCGGCCGAAGGGCCGTTAGCGCTGGCGGCTGCCGAGCAGGCCCTGAAGGTGGCCGTTCAGGAAAGCGCTCCAGATCAGCGCGTGGAGCGGTTTGGCGAACTGACCTATGGCGTGTTTTACCGGGCGCCGGTGCCTGAGGTTGAGGCCTGGGCCGCCCGGCTGCAGGCGCAACTGGCCGAAGCCGGCGGCTGGTTCGAAGGCGGCGTGAGCATCGGCGTGGCCGTGCTGCAGGAGCGCCACCAGAGCCCCGAGCAGTTCCGGGCCGACGCCACCGAAGCGCTCCGCGAAGCCTACGAGACAGGCACCTGCACCATTCTGGAATAGGTAAGCTTGATCCGACAAAAAGACGTCCATGCTCGGTCTGAAAGGGTCGGCCCGGCGCTCGTCTCCCCTGCTGGCGCAATCTCCTCTCCGAGAAAGCTTCTGGCGCCGCCTTTCGCCGCCACAACTGTTTGTCGGGTCGTTTTTGCTGCTGATCTTGCTGGGCACGTTGGGGCTTAAAACACTGCCCGGGCTCTATACTGGGGCACCGCTTTCGTGGCTAGACGCCCTGTTTACGGCCACCAGCGCTGTCTGCGTGACGGGGCTGATCGTGGTGGATACTGCTACGTATTTCACATTTTGGGGGCAGGCATTTATTCTGCTCTTGATTCAGCTCGGTGGATTGGGCATCATCACATTCACCACAGTATTGATCGTGGCGCTGGGGCGGCGGCTGTCGTTGCGCCAACAGGCGCTGGCTGCCAGTGCCATTGAGGCTGTGCCGCACGTCGATTATCGCCACCTGGCCCGCGATGTGGTGCGCTTCACATTCCTGATCGAAGCAGTCGGCGCGCTGTTGCTCTATCTCGGCTTCTTGCCCGAGCTAGGCTGGCGCGGCGCCTTCTGGCCGGCGGTTTTTCACGCCATCAGCGCCTTCTGTAATGCAGGCTTTTCGACGTTTCCCGACTCACTCGTCGGCTTTCGCACAAATCCTATTGTGCTGGCAGTCATCATGGGGTTGATTATGGTCGGCGGGCTGGGTTTTCTGACGCTCGAGGAGCTGTACCTGTGGCGACGATCGATTCGGGAACGGCGGCGTTTTCGGCTGTCGCTGCACTCGCGCCTCGTGCTAACCACGACGGTCCTGCTGCTCGGCGTTGGGTGGGTGTTTTTCGTGTCCTTTGAGTGGAAGGTCGCATTGGCCGAGCTGCCCCTGCCGGCGAAGTTGCTTAATGGTCTGTTTATGAGCGTGACGGCGCGCACGGCCGGCTTCAACACGATCGACTATGGCGCGGCTACCGAGCAGACGAACTTTCTGACCATTCTACTGATGTTCGTGGGGGGGTCGCCGGGCTCGACGGCCGGTGGGATCAAGACGACAACGATTGCACTGCTTGGGCTGCTGGCCATTTCCAGGCTCCGGGGACAGGAAATCCCGAGCTGCTGGAGTCGCTCGGTACCCCACGAGGTCGTGCAGCGGGCAGTCGGGCTGTTCGTGGTGGCCGTGGCCGTGCTTATGCTGGGAAGCTTTGTGCTGACGGCTACTGAGATCGAGCACGGCGTGACGCCACCGGGCGGCTTTCTGAAATACCTGTTCGAAGCTTATAGCGCCTTCGGAACGGTTGGTCTGTCCATGGGGGTGACACCGTCGCTTTCGACGGCCGGGCGCTGGATTATCATCCTGCTGATGTTCGTTGGGCGGGTGGGACCGCTGACGTTCGCCGCGGCGTTGACGATCCGGCGGCACCGTACGCGCCAGTTCCGTTACGCTTACGAAGACGTGGTGGTCGGATGAAACGCTTTGTCGTGATCGGGCTTGGCAACTTTGGAGCCAGTGTGGCCGAGGCACTCTACGCCGAAGGAAACGAGGTGCTGGCCATCGACCTGGATGAGCGGGCGGTCGATCGGATTGCGCCGCATGTGACGCGGGCGGTAGTCTGCGATGGCCGCGATCTGGAAACGCTCGAACGCCTGGGCGTCCGCGAGGTGGACGTGGGCATTATCTCGACAGGCGACGATATCACGGCCAGCGTGCTCTCGACGCTTGTGTTGCGGGACCTGGGCGTTGGGGAGATCTATGTGAAGGTGATCTCGCGGGACCACGCCCGCGTAATGAACCGCCTGGGCGTGACCGAGACGATCTTCCCGGAGCGCGAGTCAGCACTGAACCTGGCCAGCCGTCTTTCCGGCCGGGCCCTGCTCAACTACTTCCGCATCGGCACGGGCTTTGGCATTCAGGAGATGGCCGTGCCCGACGAATGGGAGGGCAAAACGCTGCGCCAACTTGAACTGCGTCGGCGCTATGGACTGTCGGTTGTCGCCGTGCGCGACGTGCTCAGCGATCAGATGCACATTCCACCAGATCCTGATGTGCCGTTGCGCGATACGGATACGCTTCTGGTGGCCGGGAAGGAAGAAGATCTGGAACGGGCAGCCCGTTTGAAATGAATTCCTGCATGCGCCATGATCTGTCGTCTCGGGGTCTGCCTGCTGCTTGGCCTGCTGATCGAGACGGCTCAGGCACAGTGCTTCGATCTAATGGGGGGTGGATCGGGTGGGCATAACTGGCGCCAGATCGAAAGTGCGCATTTCCGCATCATCTATCCCGCTTCTCTGGATTCGGTAGGGCTACGGGTGGTTGCCATCGCCGAGGCAAGCCATACAGCACTGGCCGCCTGGTTTGGGTTCGAATTGCAGGGCAAGCCGCGGCTGTACCTCTCCGACGCCGACGACATTGCTAATGGACTGGCCGTGCCGCTGGACGAGGGCTACAGTTGCATCTGGCTCTACAGCCATGATGTGGACACCTGGACGGGCACAACGCCTTGGCTCGAGCGGGTGGTGCCACACGAGCTGGCCCATCTGTTTCACTACCAGGCCGTGCGCGTCCGGCCCGCCTGGCTGAACCTGCTGCTCGGCCGGCCGCTGCCACGTTTCTGGACCGAGGGATTGGCGCAGTACACGACAGAGACCTGGGACGCCCAGCGCGGCGAGGGCTGGCTGCGCATGGCCGTATTAGACGATGCGCTCTCATACGAGGACGGCCGCTCCCGTTGGAACGCCCGTCTGATGTATGCCGTGGGGCACGCCCAGACGCGCTGGCTGGCCTGGCAACGGGGCGATTCGACAATGCGCCGTATCCTGTTGCATCGCACCCGACGATTGGGCTTGCTGGCTGTCCACGATTTTTATGCAGCGTTTCGCGACGTTATGGGCGCCTCTTATCAAACGTTCTATGAACGCTGGCGGCGGCACGTGAACGTGCGCTACAACACGATGGCCGGCCAGTCGGAGACGCTCGACGCGCTCCGCGGCGACACGCTGGTGGTGCCCGTTGCCTACGTGGACGATCTCGCATGGAGCCCCGACACGACGCGCTGGGCCGTGCTGGGCCTGCCATCTATGGAACGCCCCGTGCGCACGCTCTATGTAGGACGTCCAGGGCACTGGCGCGCCGTGGCTGAGGGCGACATCCGCCCGCCTGTCTCCTGGAGTCCGGACGGCTGCTGGCTTGCCTTTGCCCGACGGGAACGACGCCCAGGCGGCGAATTGGTGCACGACCTGTGGCTGGTGTCAAGCGATGGACGCACGCACCGGCGGCTTACCCAGGGTATGCGAGCCTTTGCACCGACATTCGCACCGAACGGCCAGCACCTGGCCTTCGTGTCGGTCGCTGAGGGTGTTGCGCATCTGCAGGTGCTGGACCTGAAGACAGGGACAGTTCGGCCGTTGAAAACATTTCCGGCTACGGTGCGGATTGGCTCGGCGCAGTGGCACCCTGGCGGCCGGGCGCTTCTCTTCGACCGCTTTGTTGAGGGGGTGCGCCGAGATCTGGTGTTGTGGGAGCCCGACACCGATAGCCTGATGGTGCTGACCGATGGCCAGCACGACGACCGGGGACCAGTCTGGAATCCGGACGGCCTCCATCTGGCCTTTACGTCACTGCGAGACGGCGTGCCGAACGTATTCGTGCTGGAACTGGCCTCAAAACAGGTAGCGCGGGTGACGCGGCTTGTGGCCGGAGCGCGCGTGCTCGATTGGCTGCCGCCTTCGCCTGGCTTTCCGGAAGGGCGGCTGGCTGTGGCCGTCACGCTGTCGAAATACGGTGAAGCGGTGCGGTTGGTGGACGCCCGGCAACGGGCGCCTGAGCGGTCCGTCGAAGTGCCCGAGCTCTACCAGGCATGGACGTCGCATGTGGCGCCTTCGCGCCGGATGCTCGACACGCTGGTGGTGCGTCCGATGCTGGTCTCGTCTTCGGAGCCCTATCGGCCGTGGGGTAACCTGACGCACGTTGCCTCGCTGATGCTGCCCTACTACCTGGGACCGCTGGGAGCAGGCGTGGGAGGATTCACGCTTTGGCTGGAACCGCTCGGGTATCACACGATCGCAGCCGGTGGCATGATCTCGGCCATGCGGCCTTCGTACAGTTTCGGAAGCATAGGCTATCTATCGCGACGTCGTTGGGGAATGGTAAACGGTACCCTTTATCGACTACACGGTGCCGTGGTGCCCTACGACAACGGGACCCTTGTGGAGGTGCAGACCGGCGTGCTGGTCGGCTTGCTCCGCCGCCTTCCAGCTCCACCCTATGGAAGACAGCGCCTCAACGTATATCTGCGCTACCGGGATCGACGACCGCTCTGGCCACGCCACCCCGAGCGGCTACGCGGATTGCTGTCGCCTCCGGCGTCCGGCCGGCAACTGGACGTGACGCTCAAGCTTCGCCTGGAACGACGGCGACCTTATCGCTATAGCGCCGTGCACCCGCTCGATGGGGAAGGACTGCGCTTTCAACTGCTGGGCGCTGCGCCCGTCCTCGGGGCGGATCTGCAATTTGTGCGGCTGGACGTGGCTGCCTATCGCCTCTGGTCTATGGGGGGAGGGCATCGGCTGTTAACCTATGGGCGCGCGCAGCTCCAGCGCGGCCGCAGCCTGCCCCAAGACTATCTTGGCCTTTCACGCGCCGACGCGGTGCATTTGCTCCTGCCAGACCTCGATGCAGAACTATTTGCACCGGCTTTCCATGAGCGCGTGCGTGGCTACCGACGACTGGCGGCGGGCCGCGTCGTGCTGTTCGGGTCGGTCGAATACCGCGTGCCGCTGTTGCCAGACCTGCAGACCCGCCTGTTGGGGCTGGTGCGACTGGGGGCAACGGCACTGGCCACCTTTGCCGATGGGGCGCTTGTGCGTGAGGGAATGAACACAGAGCGGCTGGGCGCAGGCCTTGAGCTGAAAAACGCGCTGCACCTGGGACCGCTGGTACTTACACACGCGCTGGGATGGGCCCATCCGCTTCGCCTCGCCGAGCCCGGCGCTCGCCGCGAGCTTTACTACCGCATCCGCGCGGCTGTGCCTTTCTGAGACGTGCCGCGTGGTTTGCGCGGCAAGAAAAAAACCCTTCGGCGAAAGTAGGCCGAAGGGGATTGTGTTTTGCAATAAGTTATCCCACGTGGATCTGCAATTCTTCGCGGCGGTGTTTCTGGCGAAGTTTGCGGAGTGCTTTTTCCTTGATCTGGCGCACCCGCTCGCGCGTCAGGCCGAAGCGCTGGCCGATTTCTTCCAGCGTTAAGGGATGCTCGCGGCCGATGCCGAAGTACAGGCGGATGATTTCGGCTTCGCGGGGATGCAGGGTGGAAAGGGCCCGTTCGATGTCGATTTTGAGCGATTCTTCCATGAGCCCTTCGTCCGGGGCCGTGTCCTCCTCGTTGGGCAGGACGTCGAGCAGGCTGTTGTCGTCGTCGTCGGTGAAGGGGGCATCCATTGAGAGAGCACGGCCCGTGTGCTGCAGGGCCTCGCGGATCTTTTCAACGTCGATGTCGAGCTCTTCGGCGAGCTCTTCGGCACTGGGAGCGCGCTCATGCTCCTGCGCCAGCCGCGCACTGACCTTGCGGATCTTGGAGATCGTGCCGATGCGGTTCAGCGGCAGGCGCACCACGCGGCTCTGCTCGGCCAGGGCCTGTAGGATGGCCTGGCGAATCCACCAGACCGCATAGGAGATGAACTTGAAGCCGCGCGTCTCGTCGAAGCGCTGGGCCGCCTTGATCAGGCCGTAGTTGCCTTCATTGATCAGGTCGGCCAGGCTCAGGCCTTGTCCCTGGTACTTCTTGGCGACGGAGACGACAAAGCGCAGGTTGGCGCGGGTGAGCTTATGCAACGCTTCTTCGTCGCCCTGCTTGATGCGCCGTGCCAGTTCAACCTCCTCCTCAGGCGTCAATAACGGGATTTTCCCGATCTCCTGGAGGTACTGATCCAGCATGCGTTGCTGGCGCGGGACGTACATAGCCCTTCTCCTGGGTTTGGTGACAGGTCTTTACGAGTGGCCGGTTGGTGGAAGGCTGTATACATAACGGCGGGCCCCCCTCCCTCTACACAGCAGCCCCTCCACGCAGGTGCCAACCGCTTGTTCCCAATGCATTGTGATCGGGCGTTTTACCTTCAGGCAAGGCGCCTATCCTTATGCGGAAGAATCCGGCAAGGTTTCCGCCGAAGATGCACAATTCGCACATTGCGCCAGAAGCGCATCGGCCAGACTCCGATCCGGCCGCATGCGCGGGATCTTGCTCTGGCCACTGAGGCGCTTCCGATGCCGCCGCAGCCATTCAAGGAAAGCGCCGGCGGGCAGCGCAACAATTTCCGGTTGGTCGAAAGCCCGGGCTTCGCGGCGAATCTGGTAGTGTCGATTAATCTGCTGCAGGTGGGCGTCGATGGCCGCTGCAAAGGCCGAAAGATCGGCGGGCGGTTGCTCGAACTCGATCAGCCACTGGTGGGTGGGGGGCTGGTCGCGGGTGGCCGGGCGCGGCGCAATGTGATAGTCGCGCACGCAAGCCCCGGTCTTTCGGCAGGCTTCTTCGAGGGCAGCACGGGCTTCGTCGCCAAAGACCGCTTCGCCGTAAAGATCGAGCATCTCGCCGGTGCGTCCGGCCACCACCAGCTTGGGTGGGCTGGTCTGCGTAAAGCGCACCACGTCGCGCATGGCGTAGCTCCAGAGCCCGCTGCACGTGGTCACGTAAAGCGCATAGCGCACGCCGGGCTCGACGGTCGCGATCGTGTGACGGGGCGGATCGGGCCGATGGCGCGCCTCCAGGGGGACGAATTCATAGAAGATCCCGTTATCCAGGTGTAGCAGCATGGCCGGGTCGTCGCACGTTGCCTGAAAGGCAAAGAAGCCTTCCGATGCGCCGTAGGTCTCGACGAAGTCTGGTGCGGGCTCACCGATCAACTCTTCCAGCAACGTACGGTATGAACTGAGTGCCACACCGCCCGAGATGAACACCTGCAGGTTAGGCCAGAGCTCACGGACGGTTGTCACCGGACGGCCCCGTTGCCGGCTTGCCTCTTCGAGCAACAGCTTGAAAAGGACCAGTCCCCAGGTGGGGGCCATGACCACCAGGCGGATGTCCTGGCGCACGGTGTGCCGGGCGATGGCCCGCAGTTTCTCTTCCCAGTTGGGCAGCATCAGCAATCGGTCGGGCACGGCCTGGTAGAACAGGCGCACGTACCACGGGGCATAACGCGCCACCAGTCCGCTGATCTCGCCGACCCAGGTGCCCGGATAGCGCGGGTCTTCATCGGCGCGGCCCGGTAGCGTCAGATGACGCCCTTTGAGAAAGTCGGAGCGGCCAGACTGCAGCAAATAGTTCAACCCCACCTCGATGCTGAAGCGGCGATCGGCCTGGAGCATTTCGCGGCTAACAGGAATGAGCATACCCTCCGAGGCGGTGCCGCTGGAGACGGCAAAATGGCGGATGCGTCCCGGCCAGCAGATGTCTGCTTCGCCGCACTGCATGCGGACAACCTCGTTGCGAAGATCGTCGTAAGTATGCAGCGGCACGCGTGCCTGATAGGCCCGAACCACGTCGCGCGCGCAGGCCAGTTCAGCAAAGCCATAGCGCCGACCCCATTCGGTGTGGGCAGCCCGCTTTAGCAGGCGGCGCAGCAGCCGGGCCTGGGTGCCCGCCGGATCCTGCAGAAAACGACGGTGATGACGAAGCAGCAGGTGTGGCAGCAGGCGGACGACGCGCATAGAGCGTTTCCGGTCGGAACGTCCGGCGGACTTTCCGCGAAAAAAAATCGCGCAGGGCGCGCTACGCCGTACTATATTCCGTGTTCCCCAAACGCCAAGGCGCCATGTGGCAACCTGAAGCATTCGATCCGGACCGGTTCGTGCTGAATTGTCGGGGGCGGCTGCTGGACTGCCGGCCCGGACTGCCCGGCGGCGCGCACGTGATGGGCATTCTGAACGTGACGCCCGACTCGTTCTGGGACGGCGGTCGATATCAGACAGTGGATGCTGCCCTGAAGCGGGTGGAAACCATGCTCGAAGAAGGGGCAGCAATCATCGATGTGGGAGGTGAATCGACCCGGCCGCGCGGGCGCATCTATGGCCAGGGCGCTGAGCCGGTCTCGCCTGACGAAGAACGGCGCCGCGTGCTTCCGGTAATCGAGGCGATCGTGCAGCGTTTTCCCGAAGCAATCATCTCGGTTGATACCTACAAGCCGGAGGTAGCGCGCGATGCGCTGGAGGCTGGTGCGCACATGGTCAACGACCAGACTGGGCTCCGGCTCTATCCGAAGATGGCCGAACTTGTTGCCCGCTACGGTGCTCCGCTGGTGCTCATGCACTCCGTGGGACGTCCGGGCGAGATGCCGCACGAGTTGCCCTACGACAATGTGGTGGCCGAAGTCCGGCAGTCGCTGGCCGAATCGGTCGCCCGTGCCCACGCCGCCGGAGTACGCCAGGTGGTGCTTGATCCGGGCTTTGGCTTCGGCAAGATGGCAGCCAAAAATCTGCAGTTGATTAACAACGTCGATGTGCTCCTGGGTTTGGGCTATCCCGTGCTGGTAGGCATCTCCCGCAAGAGTACAATCGGTCAGGTGCTGGGCTCGCCCGAGCAGCCGGTCACGCCGGAAGGGCGGCTCTACGGAACGCTGGGCGTGACGGCCGTGGCTGTGCTACGCGGAGCCACGCTGGTGCGGACGCACGACGTCCGGCCTACCGTCGAAATGCTGCGGCTGCTGGCAGCCACGCTGGCGCAATCGCGAACCAAATCGTTGTACGTTAGCTGAATCCTCCGAACACGCCGTGACGCTCATTCACTGGATTATTCCGATTCGCCTGGTCGATCTGCTGGAGATTGGCCTGGTGGCTTATGTGCTCTACAAGCTCTACCAGCTTATGCGCGGCACGCTGGCCGTGCAGATCTTTCTGGGCGTCATGGCCATTTATCTGCTCCAGGTGATTGTGACGGCGCTCGACATGACCATGCTGCGCCGCTTTTTCGGCGCGCTCAGCGAGGTGGCCGTGCTGGCCGTAATTATTCTGTTCCAGCCCGAAATTCGGCGCCTTCTTGTTATGGTAGCGCAGACCCCCTTCCTACGGCGTTTTGTGGCAGCACCGGTCCGGGAAGAAGTCATCAACGAAGTCTGCGCGGCCGCGGCTGAGATGAGCCGGCTGCGCATTGGGGCGCTGATTGCCTTTGAACGCTCGACCGGTCTGCGTCATTACGTTGAAACGGGTACCATCCTGAATGCCCGGATTTCGCGCGAACTGTTACTTACGATTTTCTACGACAAAAACCCGCTGCACGACGGAGCCGTCATCATTCGCAATCAGTTGATCGCGGCGGCCCGTTGTATTCTTCCTGTTTCGACGAGCATGAAGTTGAGTCCACACCTGGGCCTGCGGCACCGGGCGGCAGTGGGGCTGACCGAGCAGACCGATGCCTTTGTGGTTGTGGTGTCGGAGGAAACCGGGACGATCTCCGTGGCCCAGCAGGGAGAGTTGATTTCCAACCTGACGGTCGCTGAGTTGCGCACGCTCCTGATCGAGGCGCTGGAGGCGCGTCCGGCTGTAGAGGTCGAAGAAGAAACGTCGGTGAATCTGCAATCATGATCGAAGACGATTCCCTGTACCGACGGCGACGTCTGCGTCTGGTGGAGACGTTGCGGGAGAAGGGCATTCAGGACGAGCGCGTGCTGGAGGCCATCGCCCGGGTGCCCCGTCATCTCTTTGTGGAACCCGCGCTGCGCGCCCGTGCCTACGACGATGTGGCTTTGCCGATCGGCCTGAAGCAGACCATTTCGCAACCCTTCACCGTGGCCTATCAGACGCAGCTGCTGGAGGTGCAGCCGGACGATCGGGTGCTGGAAATCGGCACCGGCAGCGGCTACCAGGCGGCCATTCTATGTGCGCTGGGCGCCCGCGTGTTCACAATCGAGCGGCACCGACCGTTGCTAGAGCAAGCGCTTGCGCGCCTGGAAGCGCTGGGCTACCGGGTGGTGGCCCGTTGCGGCGACGGCTCCCAGGGATGGCCGGCCTTTGCGCCATTCGATGGGATTGTCGTGACGGCGGGCGCGACGGAAATCCCGGAAGCGCTGTGCGAGCAGCTCCGGGTGCCCGAAGGCAATCGGCCCGGCGGTCGCCTGGTCATTCCAGTGGGCAGCAATCACCAGCAGCGCATGATGCGCGTGCGCTGCACCGGACCTGGCACCTACGAGACCGAAACGCTGCACGTCTTCCGATTTGTGCCGCTCGTGCGAGAAAGCGAAGAAGCGCGGCGGCGTCAGTCCTGAAACAGTGGCTTCAGGGCAGCCTGCACCGCTTCGCGGGGAAGCTCATGGCCGGTCCACTGACGGTAAGCGGCGGCCGCCTGCCCGATGAGCATGGTCAGCCCGTCGATCGTAGTGGCACCCCGTGCAGCTGCCTCGCGTAGCAGGCGGGTCTGCAAGGGATTGTATACGAGGTCGTAGACGATCTGCTCAGGGCCGAAGTCCGTGGCATGCGGCCAGGGTGAAGCCACAACGTGCGGGTGCATGCCCACCGGCGTAGCGTTGACGATCAGCCGGGCGCTTCGGACAACCGGCGCTGCTGCGTCAGGGGTCCACACCTGCAGCGCCCGACGCGTGTCGTAAGCAGCAAAGCCGGCGGCCAGCGCTTCACCGCGCGAAGGCGTGCGCGCGACGATCGTCAGCCGTGTCGGCCGAAACTCCATAAGCAGCGCATACACCACCGCCCGGGCCGCTCCGCCGGCGCCTAGCACCACCATTTCCGCGCCCGTCAAGCGATCGGCCAGTGGCTGAAGCGGCTCCAGAAAACCCTCCACGTCCGTATTGTCGCCAACGAGCTCCACGGCGCCCGAGGCATCCGTGCAGCAGACAATCGTGTTGACGGCGCCGATGGCCTCGGCTCGGGACGTGCACCGATCCAGCAGCGGCCGAACGGCTTCCTTATGCGGGATCGTCACATTGGCCCCGGCGAAGCCGAGCGCCCGCAGACCCGCGATCGCATCGGGCAGGGCGTCTTTTGGAACACGACAGGCTAGATAGACGAAGTCCAGGCCTTGCGTCCGAAATCCCGTGTTGTGAATGAGTGGCGAGAAGGAATGCGCCACCGGATCGCCGAGTAGGGCAATCGGCCGAGTGGTCGCCCGAATTGAAACGTCGGTGCCTGGTGCCATCAGAAGCGGAAGCGTCGGACCAGTCCAGCTCCAATAAAATAGGTTTCCCGTTCGTGCAGGCCAACGCCGCCATTCACATCGAACTGGATGTCTGGCGTGAGCAGCAGCGTCAGGCCGCCTTCCAGGTAGTGCTGATTCTGTCCCGGTACGAACAGCTGCGCATAGCCGAAATAAGCGCCCGAAGGCAGCGTCTCCGAGAGCGTGACGTTCAGGGTGGCCGTCATCAGTCCTTCGTCAAAGCGCTGGCTGTCTACCCAGTAGCTTGTAAATGTACCGTTGGCCGAAAAGCTGAAACCCGGTCGCAGCGGCCAGTCGAGCGCCAGTGTGGTGGTGGGTTGCACCGAAGCAGCCTGGAAAACCCGATCACCTAAAGGCAGGCGCACCTCGAACAGGGCCACTACCGAGGGGATCAGCAGCCCTGTGCTTTCATACAGTGCAAGTTTGAAGCCTGCAGTCGGATCCTGAAACCCTTTCCGCTCCACATTGCGCGGATGGTCTTCGATACGATAGGACTGAAGGCCTGCCCGCAATTCTACGCGGGAATTCAGTCCGTAGCGCAACAGCAGTTGGCCAAAGCTATAGCTGTTAACGAGGGGCGCCCGGTCGTAGGCAAATCCGCCTTCAACCTGGAAGGTCTCGGGCAGAACCACTGCGGCTCCAATTCCAATGCCGGGGCGATCCGAAGTAAGTGGAGGCGTCTGCGCCTGGACAGAGGCAACAGAGCACAGAAAGGCCGCAATCAGCCCGTACGCACGTAGTTTTGGGTACTGCATAGCTTTACTACAGGGTTGGTTGATGGGTTAGAGGCTCAGGATAGGCGCCGGTCCAGCTGGCGGCAGGCGAGCCAGCCCGTTCCGCCGAAGATTACAGCGTAGAGAACCGGATCGAAGGAGCGTCCGACGATCCACTCGAAGAGCAGGTTGGTCACGCCGGCGCCAATGCCACCAAAAAGAAGAAAAACTAAAGTATAGATCACCCAGTTACGCAGGAGTTGTCCGAAACCAGCCATAATTTCATTCGGGTTCGAGGAAGCCGATCTTGCTTCAAGCATACGTCGAATCAGACTTTTTTTCAAGAGATTCAGAGGTGCTGCGTTAGGCCCATGTCCCAGAAGGCCGCTTCCAGCCGGGTGGCCTGGCGGAAGGTTTCCACCAGTTCCGGAAAGCGCGCCTCGGTCAGCCGGCGGGCCGCCAGGCGATCCAGTTGCAGGATGGCATTGCGGGCTACTTGCTGGTACGCTTCGCCGGCGTAGGTTTCGATCCAGTCGCGGTAGGGGTTCTGCGGCAGTGTTTCGGCAAACTGCGCATGCAGGGCGCGGCCAATCTCGGCATAGCCCACGATGCAGGGCGCCAGGGCCACCTGCAGATCGAGCACATCGCCCGAAAAACCGCGTTCGAGCACATAGCGCGTATAGGCCAGGTTGGCCCGTGCCTCGGGTGCGTCTTCCAGGTCGGCCTCGCTAAGGCCCCAGCGGGCGCAGTAGCGCACGTGCAGTTTCATCTCGTCGTGCAGCAGTGCTGAGATCGTATCGGCCGCGTGGCGCATGTCTTCGAGCGTGTCGGCCTTGACGAGCGCCAGCGCCCAGGCCCGTGCAAAGTGGATAAGAAACCGATAGTCCTGAACCAGATAGTGCCGGAAGGCCGCTTCGGGCAGCGTGCCCTTACCCAGTTGCTGCACGAAGGGATGCTGCGTGTAGGCCAGCCAGTCTTCGGCCACAGCCTGGCGTAACCGGGCAAACAGGCTCGACGGTGGCGCCAGCGGAAACTCAGGCAGTTTGATTTTGTCGGGCATGATTTTTCAAAAATGTAGATCTTCTCTGGGAGTTTATACCATCGTGCCCTTGCAAAAGCAACCCTGCTGCTGAAACGAGCCGGTAACATGATGGCGCCTACACGATCGACCATTCAGACCGAGGCGGTTCGCTGGCTTCGGCCGACTTTTGCGGAGGAGTTTTCCGAGCTGATTGCGGGCTTCAGTCTGCGTCACGGCGGGGTCAGCGCACCGCCGTTTGCCACGTTGAATCTCGGACTCAGCACGGGCGATCGGCCAGAGCATGTACAGGAGAACCGGCGACGGCTAGCCGAGGCCGTGGGCTTTGACGTGAAGCGGCTGGCGTTGGCGGGACAGGTACACGGGGCAAAGGTACGTGTAGTGGAGGCGCCGGGCCTGTATCCGGGCTACGACGGACTGGTAACGACAGCTGCTGACCTGGTGCTGGGCATTACGGCCGCCGACTGTGCCGCCGTATTGCTGTATGATCCAGAGCGACGGGTGTTGGGTGCCTGTCATGCCGGCTGGCGGGGCGTGGTGGAGGGCATCGTGGCGGCGACCATTGCTGCCATGCGGACGCTGGGTGCACAGCCGGAGGCGCTCCAGGTGTACGTGAGCCCTTGCATCGGGACGGCGCACTTCGAGGTTGGTGAGGAGGTAGCCGCCCGGTTCGAACCTGAAGTGGTGCTCCGACGGCCAGCGTGGCCCCGTCCGCACGTTGATCTGAAACGGGCTATCGTGCGGCGGCTGGTGCAGGAAGGCGTCCCGGAAAGGCAGATCGACGTGGCACTGCACGACACAGCTGCCTGCACGGTCGACTTTTTCTCCTACCGGGCCGAAGGCGGACGCACCGGCCGTATGCTGGGTTTCATTGGTCGGATGACCCTTCCCTGAGCGGTGGAAGCGCCCAGATGACCACGCGGCGATTGAGCCGGCGGCCTTCGGGTGTATCGTTCGGACCAATCGGTCGTGTGGGACCGTAAGAGACCACCTCAAACCGCTCGGGATCAAGACCGTGCGCTTCGATGAAATACCGCGCCACGGCAGCAGCCCGTGCAGCGGCCAGCTCCCAGTTGCTGGGGAATCGTTCCTTCAGGCGATCGCCGATGGGTACGTTGTCCGTATAGCCTTCGATGCGGAAGCGGTACTCTGGGAAGCGGACAAGCCGTTCGGCCAGCGCGTCCAGGAGTCGGCGCCCTCGGTCGGTCAGCGCGGCACTGGTTGGGGCGAACAGATCGTCGGCCAGCTCGACAGCCACGCGCAGGCCGCCGTCCTGACAGACGGCCAGTTCGTAGCGCAGCCGATCAACCGTTTCGCGCAGCGAGCGCATGTCCTGATCGTAGCGACCCGAATCGATGTAGTCGTAGAAGGCAAGTGCGTCGTGCAACACGGCCAGCGAGTCTTGCAATTGCGCGATTTGGGCCGCCTGCTGCTCCACCAGCACCTGTTGCGTGGCGCAACCGCTCGCCAGCAGGCCGCAGAGAAGGAGGATGCCGTAGCTAAGAGGCTTCATGCGGGTGTCGGGCAATCAGGGTGGCCGAGGATTGATCCGTGGGCATCAAGATAATCTCAGCAACGTTCACATGAGGTGGGCGTGTAGCACACCAGACCACGGCCTCGGCCACGTCGGCAGGCGTGAGGGGCTGGGTGCCCTCGTAAACGCGGACGGCCCGTTCGGCGTCGCCGCCAAAGCGCACCAGGCTGAACTCCGTCTCGCCCACCATGCCCGGATCGACTGTCGAGACGCGAATCGGTGTGCCGTGCAGGTCTATTTTCAATCCACGGGTAATGGCGCTTACGGCGTGCTTGGTGGCACAGTAGACCGTTCCGCCCGGATAGACTTCGTGCCCCGCAATTGATCCAATGTTGATTACGTGTCCACGTCCCCGAGCCAGCATGCCAGGCACCACGGCTCGCGTGACGTAGAGCAGGCCTTTGATGTTGGTGTCGACCATCAGGTCGATGTCTTCGATCTTGTTGGCATAAGCCGGATCGAGCGCCCGTGCCAAACCGGCATTGTTAACCAGTACTTCGATGGCCTGCCAGTTTTCTGGTAGGTTGTCGATGGCCTGCTGGACGGCCGCCGCATCGCGCACGTCCAGCGCAAAAATGTGCACGTCGGCGTTGTATGTGCGCCGCAGATGTTCGGCCAACTGCTCTAAGCGATCCAGCCGTCTGGCACAGAGCAGCAACCGGGCCCCGATCCGCGCAAACGCTTCGGCACAGGCTGCCCCAATTCCGGACGACGCACCCGTGATGAACACAATCTGATTCCGTAATGCCATGATGCAAGCGTCGGCGTCTGTTCTTAAAAAGCTAACACGCCTAAATTTTTCTGCAAGGAAGTACATGGAAATTTCGTAATTTGACTTCATGAACTATCGAGCGAGCATAGGGCTACTTGGGCTGATTCCGTTCATGGCGTGGGCCCAGACGGTGCAACGTCCGCTGCAGTCCGTGACCGGACAGGCCGTGGCCTGCGTGGAAGGACAGGCCGCCGGCTTTTCCTGCGACGGCGTTATGCTGCTGGCTTTTCTGCCGCTGGCCGCTCTTGATGGAGACTTTTCGCAAGAAGATTCAACGGCCGTTGAAGCCAACGACATTTGGGGTTGGGTGGACCCAGAAACTGAGCGTCGCTACGCACTGGTGGGGCTGAGTAACGGAGTAGCGGTGGTAGAGGTGACCGATCCGGTGCTGCCGCGCCTGGTGGCGTTTCTACCCGAGCCGTTGCATGACCATGCGCACAAGACCCGTCCGGCCCGTGTGGCGCACAAAGAGGCTAGCCCCTGGCGTGACATCAAAACCTATGGCTCCTATGCGCTTGTGGTGAGCGACAACAACCCAGGCCACGGCCTGCAGGTGTTTGATCTGCGCCAGCTTCGAACCCTTGCGCAGACGCCAGCCGTGCTGGAGCCGGTGGCGCATTACCATGGCTTCGGCACCGCCCACAATGTAGTGGTGAACGAAGCGACTGGCTTTGCCTATGCTGTGGGCGTGCGTGAGCACCCGGATTCGCTTCAGGCTTGCAACTATGGCTATCATGCCGTAGATATTTCGGACCCGCTGCATCCGCGCTTTGCTGGGTGTTTCAAGTCGTCGCTGGGCGGTCTTGTCGGGCCGGGTTACACGCACGACGCGCAATGCGTGGTATATCGGGGGCCGGATCCCGACTATCAGGGGCGGGAGATCTGCATCGGAGCCGATGAGACGGGCGTGGGCATTCTGGACGTAACGGATAAAGCAAATGTGCGGGAGATCGCGGCCATCCGATACCCGGACGTCGGCTATGCGCATCAGGGATGGCTCGACGAAGGCCAGCGTTACTTCTATCTGGGAGACGAGCTGGACGAACTGAAAGCCTGGCGTGCCTATCAGAACGGTCTGCGTCCGGATCCGCCTCGCACACGCACGCTGATTTTTGATCTGGCCGATCTGGATGCGCCCCGCCTGGCGGCCGAATACCTGGCTGAAACGTCGGTCATTGATCACAACCTGTTTGTGCGGGGAGAGTTGCTCTTTCAGGCCAACTATACCGCCGGCCTTCGGGTGCTGGACATCTCGGACCGGGAGCACCCGGTGGAGATCGGCTTCTTCGACACGTACCCTTGGGGCGATCCGGTTTGGTTTGCCGGAGCCTGGGGGGTGTATCCGTTCCTGCCCGAAGGCGTCGTGCTGGTTAGCGGTATCGGCGAGGGGCTGTTTGTGCTTCGGCCCGAGGTGGTGCCCACGGCGCGCGATTCGCTACCCGAAGTGTTGCGCGTAGGACTTTCGATTCCGATGCCCCATCCGTGGCGGACGACGACGCGGCTCTGGCTCCGGGTGGACCGCCCCCAGCAGGTGCGGGTGCAATTGCTGGATCTGCTGGGGCGGACGGTGCAGGAGGTGTACTGGGGTCTCGTAGAACCGGCGCAGCCGGTGCATCTTGTGCTTCAGGGCGAGCTGGCGCCTGGACTGTACCTGGTCCGCGCTGAAGGCGAGACGTTCACGAACGTGCGCCCGGTGGTGCGGGTGCCCTGAGTCAGGTGGAGACGGAACGGGGTTGCTGCCGCCGCTCCCACCATGTCAGCATTCCAACGAACAGTAGACCGCTGAGGGCCAGCAACAGTACACTGGCCACCGGGTCGGACCCATCAGGCAGCCGGAGGCGGCGCATTTCGTCGATCCAAGGCCAGAGCGCCCGGAGCGAGCCGGCCATCAGGCCCACCAGCACGGCCATGGTGGCGTCGTGATGATGGTGGATCAGGTAGTGTAACAGTCGCGCAAACAGTCCCAGTCCGGTAGCCGCCCCCAGCGCGAAGACCAATAGGTAAGGCAGGTGGTGCCTGGTCAGTGCCTGCAGCGTGGGTTCATAGAAGCCCAGCACAAGCAGCAGAAAGGCGCCGCTGATGCCGGGCAGGATCATGGCGCAGATGGCCACGGCGGCCGCCCAGAAAACCTGCCAGAGCGCCGGATCGGGCACCACCCGGGGCGGAATACCCACCAGTAGGAAGGCCACGACGGCGCCGCCGAGTGCCAGGAGGACTTCTCGCAACGTGCGTTGTTTGAGACGTAGCCAGGGAAGCAGGAGCGATCCGGTGATCAATCCGAAGAACAGACCGCGCATCTGTATCGGATAGGTGGCCAGCAGGTACAGAATCAGCCGCGCTGCGCTGAGGATCGCTGCGCCGATGCCCATCACCAGCGGCAGCAGAAAGGCCCAGGGAATGCGACGGAAATGCTGCCAGGCGTCAGTCAGGCGTCCGCGAACGACCAGCAACAGTGCCTGAAAGACCTGATGCACGGCCGCCACGAGCTGTTCATAAATACCCACCACCAGCGCCATTGTGCCGCCGCTGACGCCGGGCACGACGTCGGCCGCGCCCATCAGCAGCCCGGCCAGAAACGCGCGAAGCGCGGTGCGCATGTGCGAAAGCATGTGGTCCAGGCCGGGTTTAGCCATCCAGGCCGAGTTGCCGCCGGATTGAAGCGTCCCGGTAGAACTCTGGCAGCTCATCCTTGGCCGACGGATCCAGCCGGAGCGCCATCTTCAGCGAACGGATGCCCTCTTCGGAGCGCCCCAGCGCCAGCAGCGCTCGGGCCTGGCGGATGTAAGCGCGAGCGTCCGGGTTGAGCGTCAGCGCTTGGCGATAGGCCTGCAGCGACTCCTCAATGTAACCGGCTTCGAGGAGCGTCTCGGCGTAGTCGAGCCAGGCGTCGCGGTTCTGCGGGTCAAGCTCGATCACCCGGCGGTAAGACTGGAGCGCATCCTGTAAGCGCCGGGCGTTGTACTCACAATCGGCCTTGGCGTACCAGAACTCACTGGTCTCCGGCTGCAGCGTGACAGCTCGCTCCATACAGGTGATGGCCTCCTCAAAGTGCTCCAGCGCGTCGTAGCAGCAGCCCAGCCCGTACCAGGCCTCCGCGTAGGCCGGATCCTCTTCCAGGGCAAGCTGAAAGTACTGGATGGCCGTCTCGTACTCCTGTAACTCTTCGTAGGCCAGCGCGATGTTGTAATAGGTGGCCGGGTCGCCGCCTTCGATTTCCAGCACTTTCTCGTAGCTTTCGATAGCGCCCCGGAGATCGCCCAGATTGGTCAGCGCATTGCCCCGATTATACCAGGCCGAGCCGAAGTCCTCCTGGATGGCAATGGCGTAGTCGTACGACGCGACGGCTTCCCGGTAGCGGCCCATGCGGTTGAGCACGATGCCCCGGTTGTACCAGGCATCGGCTGAGTAGGGGTCTATCTCCAGGTGCCGGTCGTAGCAAGCCAGGCTGCGCTCATCATTGCCCAGGCGGTCGTAGCAGAAGCCCAGTTCATACCAGACTTCGGGATGTTCGGCATTGAGCCGGGCAGCTTCCTCCAGTGCCTGCACCGCCTCCTCTAGGCGGTCCATGCGCTCTAGGGTAATGCCTAGATTGTAGTAGATCTCATCGTTCAGCAGATCGATCTGTAGCGCCCGCTCGTAGGCCTGCAGCGCCTCCTCGAAACGCCCCAGATTGTCCAGCGTGATGCCCAGGTTGACGAGCGTTTCTGTGTCGGTGGGGTTGAGCGAAAGCGCCCGTTCGTAGGCCTGTAGTGCTTCTTCATGCCGCCCCAGATGGCTGAGTAGGATACCCCGACGCATCCAGGCGTCCGAGGCCGTGGGATGAAGCGCCAGCAGGCGATCGATCGCGCCCAACGCGTCCTCGAAGCGCCCTCGCTCGTAATAGTAGGTGGCAATTTCTTCCAGCGTATCCGAATCGAAATACGCCAACGACTGCGCTTCGTAAGCGGCTACCAGCTGCTCAATGTGGTTGGGGTCCAGCGCGTCGTCGGCGTCGTCGAAACCGAATTCAAAGAAGCTCATAAGCGCCGAAGGCTTTGAAAAATTCCGGGCTGCCGGCTTAAAAATCTTCCGGCCAAGCTATTAAAGCGATCCGCCCAAAAATGTTCGCGCTTGGCAGCTGCCGGCCTTCAGTTTAATCGCCAGCAATACAATTCGCAAGAACTTCGTGTCGGCCTGCGATGGTCTTTAGTATCGTCTGAAATCCTGCAAAAGCTAAGCCAGGAGGCTATGCTGATCAGCTTTGAAGGCATCGACGGGAGTGGCAAAAGTACCCAGGCCCGGTTGTTGGTGCAGCGTTTGGAAACGGCCGGCTACCGGACGCTGCTGGTGCGCGAGCCAGGCGGTACCGAGCTCTCGGAGCGTATCCGCCAGCTTCTGCTCGACCCGACGCTGGACATCGACCCTATGGCTGAACTGCTGCTATTTTCGGCCGCGCGGCGACAACTGGTAGTGGAGCGGATCCGCCCGGCCCTTCGAGCCGGCTATCTCGTGCTATGCGATCGCTTTTACGACTCAACCACGGCCTACCAAGGCGGTGGCCGCGGCGTTGTAGAACTGGCCTGGCTCCGGGACTTCAATCGGCGCGTGACGGATGGCCTTGTGCCCGACCGTACCTACTGGCTGGACGTTCCGCTAAAGGTGGCGCTGGCTCGTCGAGGCCACACGAGCGACCCGGATCGTATGGAACAGGCGGATCTAACCTTTTTCGAGCGTGTGCGCGAGACCTACGCGCAACTGGCCGCCGAAGAACCCGACCGCATCGTGCGCCTGGATGCCACCGCCAGCATCGAATCGCTGCACGCGCAGATCTGGGCCGACATAGGCCGGCTGCTGGCCCGAATCGGAACCCACCCTCCAGGCAATGGTTCTTCTTCCGACCGTAATGGTTGAGTTTCAAAAAGACGGATCATGTCTGTTTCCCCACAACAGCTCGAAAAGGTCAAAAACATCTTCCGGGCGTTTCTGAAGCAACGCGGGCAGCGACAGACGCCGGAGCGGTTTGCCGTGCTCGAGGAGATTTATTCGACAAGCGACCACGTCGATGCGGACGAACTCTACCTGCGGCTTCAGCAGAAAGGGGCGCGGGTGAGCCGAGCCACTGTTTACAACACGCTCGAACTGCTGCTCGAATGCGATCTGGTCGTCAAGCATCAGTTCGGTTCAAATCAGGCCAAGTACGAACGTGCCTACAGCTACTGGCAACACGATCACCTCATTTGTCTCGATTGCGGAGAACTGTTCGAATTTTGTGATCCGCGCATCCAGAGTATCCAGGAAATGGTGGCGGAAATCTACCAATTTGACATCCACCACCATGCCCTGAATTTCTACGGCCACTGCCGTCGCGAGAACTGCCCGAACCGCCCGGCCGCTGGCCGCGAGACCTTGGCTGCGGTCAAAAAGCCCGAAGTGCGTACTGGTGCGAAGGAATCCGCATAGGTGTCAGAGAAACGCCGTATTACGGACGAACTCGCGTAGCTGCCGCCCCTGCGTGTCGTAGAGTGTCACACGAAACTCCCGCTGTCCCAACACCTCAGCCAGGTCCTGTTCTGGCAGCGTGAACGTGGTGGTCTGCGCATCAAGCCGGAGCAGTCGCCGAACCCCGGACGTCACCTCGATGCGCGTAACAGCGGCCGGTACATGCGTCAGCATACAGGTGATCTGATGGCCTGTACGCCAGCAGTTCAATTCCGGTAGTTGTGCGGCCGGTTCGGTCGCTGCGTGCACTGTCGTGCCGTTCAGTCGGCCCCGCACGTCCAGCACCACAAAGTCCGGCGGATCCAGGCTTAGCAGTACCACCGCGCTGAAAAACAGGGTGAGCATTGTCACGGTAAAGTGCCCACCCAGCCAGTGCAGTACCCGCTTTTGGCGCTGACGGCGTAGCCAGGGGATCAGCCGCGGCACAAAGACAAGATGCGTGAGCGGCCCAAACCAGAACAAAAGCGCTCCATAGATGATCAGTAGGTTCGGCCAGTAGACGTCGGGCAGATATGAGTGCAGCAGGTTACCGATCGCCCAGCAGAAAAAACCAAAGAAAAACAGGGCGCCGCTTTTAAGTAGCTGCCAACTTGGTGTGCTGGCGTAGTAGATGCTTTTGATAAGGCGCCAGAGCTGCTGTCCCCGGCTGAGCCTTCGCCATCCTGCAGGTAGGATGTGCAGAGACTCAGCCGCCCCGTTTGTATGCTGAGTGCGTCGAGCGTTTGATTGCGTCCGCACTTCCATGTTATTTCCCCCGCTCAGCCAATCGCCCACAGGCGACCCAGCAGATACCAGTTCACTGCGTAGATGATGGCAAATACGGTCAGAAAAATGAGTGTCAGCGTGAACGTCCCCTGCATCGAGTATTCATGAATCGGCTTATCCTCGCTACCGCCGGAGATCAGCGGTGGCATTACCAGCGCCGGGTTATCGACGCGCTTTCCGAAAAGCAGTGACCCTACGGCCACCAGCAGGAAACTGGCGCCAGCGATAAGGGCCAAGATAGCAGTAACCCCAAAGATAGCGAACAGCGGGGAGGCGGCAGCAAAGCTGAAATCTGTGCCCGGGAAACTCATCACCGATGGATGCCGACGGGGCACGCCATAGAGCACCCCCAGATAAATCATCATGATTGTGGCCAGTCCCATGGTCACCGCATAGAAGTAGGGCTGAATACGGGCTAGTGGTTTGAAGGCCAGGTCCCGGTTAAACAGGACCGGCAGCGCAAAGTACACGAGCGCCATGAACGTCAGTGTGGTCCCCAGCACCACGGTGCCGTGAAAGTGACCGGGCACGGCCAGCGTATTGTGCCAGGTCAGGTTGAGCTGGGTTTGGCCCATGACCACGCCCGAAATGCCGCCGATAAAGCCGAACATAATGATGCCCAGCGTGGTGGCTGAAAAAGCTGGGTTCCCCCACGGAGCCGACCAGAGCCAACCGAAAAGGCCCTGTTTGCCGAATCCACGCTTGCGACGTCCAGCCTCCAATCCCGCTGGAATGGCAAAGGCATGGATCATGCTGGCCAGCACGGCACCATAGACCGCATAGGACGTGTTCCAGTGCTTCCAACTCATGTGCACGCCCGGATCGGCCAGCAGGTGGTGTGCTGCCCCCATGTTAATGAAAAACAGGTACAGCACGAAAGCCGTCCGCGAGAGTTTTTCGCTGGCGACCTCGGCACCGCCCACCACATGCGTTAGGAAATACCAGACCGTGATCATAGCTGCCAGGTTGATCTGCTGGCTACCATGACCGATGATCCAGTACATTTGCCGGTACCAAGCCGCGTCGATGTGCTCCACCACGCCAATACGCCAGAGGAACGTGGGGACGTAAGTGATCAGTCCACCTAGCAACGCCTCCAGTGCAATGATCGATGTGATGAATGCGCCGAAGCTGACCAGCGGGAGTGAGCGGTTGGGATGCTCCTGTTTTTCCTGCCAGATGGTGATGAAAAAGGGTAGCGCTGCCACGATCACGCCCAGGATGAACAGGATAGCGCCCAAATAGAACAGCGGCGGCGAGGGCAGCGGGGCGTACGAGGTCAGCAACGGTGCATTATCAGGAGCCCTGGTGGTGGCAATAGCATGGTTGATCATCAGCGCTGCCACCAGCATCACGAAGTAGCCGATTCCGGCCAGTCGAGGCGCCGGAAGTGGCCGGCCCAGCACCAGAGGCCCGCCGATGTACAGGATGGCTACTTCCATGAAGACCATCCAGAAAATCAGCAGATTCCAGGCATGGATGCTGAGCCACTTGTAAAAGGCAGGCGGATCGGCCAGGCCGATCACCTCCCAGCGCGTGAGCGCCACGAAGATGGCCGAGATACCCCCAATCAGCAGCGCCACCACGGCAGTTAGCGCAAACAGCTTCACATGGCGCTCGACGTCCCGGTGAATGCGCAACCCGGTGACTGAGCACGTCCGGAAGCCCTCGGCGTCATACGTTCCGGAAAGTAGCAGGCCAGCCATAGCTCATTCCTCCACGATGAAGATTCCATGCATGGTTCGATGCCCGACGCCGCAGAACTCGTTGCAGATCACGTGATAGACACCCGGCTCATCGAAGCGCATGGGAATAACCCATTCGTAGCCCGGTAGTAGCTGCAACGAGATTTGCTTGCTGAGCGCGTGCTCGGGTCGAATAGATAACCCGTGCTGCACATCGTAGCTGGTCAGGTGCAGCCGATAGGTCTTGCCGGCCTTTAAGATCACCGGCATTCCATCGAAGCCATACCGCATGGCCGCAATGTACACGTCCTCGCTGGCCGGGCGTAACCCCTGCTCGGTGGCCGTACTGGCCTCACGATAGGCGGCGAGCTTGGCCCGGTAGGCGGCTGGCTCGATCCGATAGGTGGGGCCGTGCTGGTTCTGGTTGCCAAAGAAAGTCCAGCCAACCATCCACCCAAAGAGAAGGAGTCCCCACACGACGCTGATCCAAACCCAGTGCTTCTCGTAGCGGTTGGCAGGAATACCCCACCAGTTTCCTTCCAGGGGTTTCAATGGCGAGCTCATGGCGTTGTCCCTCCTGCCGGGATGGTGAGCAGATCAATCACACCCCAGACGATGTAGGAAAGCACGAAAAACACGATGGCTGCCCCAGCTAGTAGCCAGGGATTATCATAGATCTGCTGCAGCCAGGGCGTTGACTGTTGCGGGCGTGTCTCCATGGCTTCGAGGGTCTGTCAGCGGAAGGTCGTTGCTTATAAAATAAATCGTATTTAATACTAATCAATCTTAATTTGCTAAAGAACAAATTTTTCACACTTGCCAAAACATCATGGTGCATGCGCATGCCATCCCCTGTCTTCTTTTCCCGGGCTGGAAGCACGGGCGCACACTGCGGTGCGCCCCTACCGGACAAACGATCTATCATGTAGGGGCGGACCACTGTGTCCGACCGATCATACCCGCCGGATTGTGTCCGGCACACAGGGTTTTGCGCCATCATGCACCGGTAAATCAGCGATCACAACATATAAAAAACCTGACAGATCATACCACCTTTGCCCCTTCGGACATCCGGAGCCGCATTCCACGCTTTTCGCCGGAGGCGCGTCGTGCCAACATGGCGCTAATGGAGCTGCTGCGGGCCATTGCCGGACGAAAGGGCGCCACGCCGGCCCAGATCGCGCTGGCCTGGCTGCTGGCGCAGAAGCCCCGGATCGTGCCCATTCCGGAAACAACCAAAATCCATCGTTTGCAGGAAAACATCGGGGCGGTTAGCGTCGGGCTTGGCTTACCTTGGAGGACCTGCAGGCTCTGGACGAGCGTTGGGCCAGCTCAGGCACAGCAGGTGCCCGACTACATCGAGCGGCCGGACGATGCCGCCGGGGTGCTTAACATCTATCCGGGCGACGGTGTGCCGCCGGGTTCGGAAGACGGGACCTGAAACGAGCGCGCCGTGCGCTCCGATGAAAAATGGTATCTGCGGGTGGGGGCCCATCCGGCGCTGTCTTTCACGACCCGGACGGTTGAGGGCGAAGAGCTGATCGTGGCCCGGAGGTTTCTGGCCGGCGAAGTGGCTGTCCGGTATCGCCTGACGCCGCAAGTTGTGGCCGGTGCGTACTACCTTTACGCGCATGGTCTGGAGCCCTCGGTGCACCGCCACGGCCATTTTCTGTACAACCCGGCCTGACATTTTCCGTTCATCCAGGCTGGGTGCTCGGCTTTCATCCTCAGGTGTACTACCTGCGTCTGGACGAGCGCCAGGGCTTCTACATGGCCACGAGCCTGACGCTGGGTCTGCCCCGAACGCCCTTCTCGCTGAGCGTGCTCGTCAACAAAATCCTGCACACCCGTATTTCCGGCGAAGACTGGCTCTGGAACGTCAGTCTGGTCTGTCGCTATCGGATGTGATCCCGGTCGGCGGCATCGTTTTTGGTAGAAACGGCGTAGAAAAAGGCGAGAAAGTTCGCTTTTTCTCCTTTGACTTCTTGTCGCGAAAGCTGTTTCTTTACAATGGTGCACAGGAGTGGTTGGAAATTTATGGTTCGTCTTGGGTTCATCGGGTTGCTGGCGGCATGGCTGGGGGCCTGGGCGCTTCCGGGGACGGTGGAGCTGGCCTTCTTTAGGGTAGCGACCGAGGGGAACGATCTGGTGGTGACCTGGCAGGCCAACCGGGAAGATGGCGTGCAGCGGTATGAACTCCGGCGGCGCACGCCTGCCAGCAAGGGCCAGTATGTGCTGATTGCACAGGTAGCGCCTCAGGGCGTGGGCAAACTCTATCGCTATGTAGATCGGCAAGTCTACAAGCAACCGTCCGACGAGGTAGCCTATCAACTCTGGGTCATTTTTACGGATGGGCCGGCGCAGCAGTTGGCCGAGCAGGCCATCAACTACACGCCCACGGCCGTCCGGCGCACCTGGGGTAGTATTAAGGCAATGTTCCAGAAATGAAGCGCACCCGCATTCTGACGCCGGAGCAGGTGGCCCGCATCCTGGATCGCATGGCCTACGAGGTGTTGGAACGCAATCGTGGAGGGGACGGACTGGTTGTCTTTGGTATTTTGCAAAAGGGTGTGATGGTGGCCGAGGCCCTGAGCACCCGACTGGCGCAGATCGAAGCGCGCAATTTCCCGGTAAATGCGCTGGACGTGCGGCCTTATCGGGATGATCGTCCCCCGGAGGCCGAAGTGGAAGACCGGTCACGGTTACATGTCGACACGATTACCGATCGCCACGTGCTGTTGGTGGATGACGTGCTGTTCACGGGACGAACGGTACGGGCGGCGCTGGATGCACTGTTGCGCTGGGGGCGGCCCCGTAGTGTGCAGCTGGCCGTGCTGATCGATCGCGGCCACCGCGAGTTTCCGATCCGGGCAGACTATGTGGGCCGGACCGTTCCGACAAAATATCAGGAGCGCATCGTGATGGTCGCGGAGGAAGGCTTAGCCGTCTACGTGGAAGAGAACTAGCCTTTATCCTTTATAAGGTATCGGAAGGAGTCACGAAGAGCCGAATCTCGAAGCCCTCGCGCACCTGCGTGCCTGGCTCGCGGCTCTGTCGGATGACAATCCGGGTGGTGTCGCCCGTGGTTTCGGTGATCTCGGGGGGTTCGACCACCACAGAGCGTAGGCGATGTTCCAGCAGGATGCGTTGAGCTTCGGCTACGGTGCGGCCAGTTACATCTGGCACGGTCACGAAATCCTCACCCAGACCGGTACTGTACCAGAGCGTAACCGTACTGCCTTCGGCCACGGAATCCCCCGGCGCGGGATGCTGCCGGGTGACGGTGCGGGCGTAGGGCGAGGGGATGGTATCTGGGCGCAGATCGTTGGCCTGGAGACCCAGAGCAGTCAGGCGGTTGACTGCTTCGCGCAATGACATGCCGATGACTGAGGGAACGGTGACCATGGGGTTGCGGCCGGTGTTGACAGTCAGATAAACGCGCCGGCCGGGTTTAACAGCGGCCTGGGGAGGCGGTGTCTGGTCGAGTACCGTTTCGATGGGTAGATCTGGACGAAACCGTCGGGCTGGAACGCGTTCCGGTCGTAGGCCCTGCGCCAGAAGGAGCTGCGCCGCCTGTTCGTAGGGAAGTTGCCGCACGTCCGGGACGTATTGGGCCACGCCGTGCCGGGTGTAGGCCGGCACAAGCCACCGGTCCACTACCAGATACACCAGCAGGGAAACGATCAGCAGCGCAAACAGCCCACCCCACAGGTAGGGGTTGCGCAGCAACTGGATCAGGTTGGTCAGTCGTTTCATTGTTTCTTAAGCGGCATTGGCAGGCGGCTGAAAGGAACCCGGTCGAAAAGGTAGAGTTTCAGCGATCCGCCTGTTGGGAAGGCAGAAGGTTGCAGCGGTTGAAGAAGATGCAAAAGCGCATCTGACGGAAACCCGACGGGCAGAAGGTTGTTTAAAGGGTTTGCCTGCGGATGAGTAGGTATCGTTCTTCGAAAGATTGAGGCTTCTGGCTGCCTGAGGCGTGGGTGGTCAGAAGGTGTCTGTTTGAAAAGCTGCGTCGTCTCTGTGAAGGGGAAATAAAAGTGGAGAGGGGGCTTGACGACGAGGCGGCGGTTGAGTAAATTGTTGGTCCGCGTCAGAAAAACGTGGGAGTTTTTGCTGGCGCGGTTTTTTGTGGTGCGTGTTCTTTGATGAGACTGGAGGCATAGCGAGCCCTGTCGATTCCGATGCGTCCTTGTGGCGCATAAGGAGTAGGTAGGAGCCAGGCTCAACAGTTTTGTCAAACTCTCTTACTACGGAGAGTTTGATCCTGGCTCAGGGCGAACGCTGGCGGCGGGCCTAACACATGCAAGTCGTACGCGGGGCTCTCCTTCGGGAGGGCTGCCGAGTGGCGAACGGGTGCGTAACGCGTAGGTAACCTGCCCTCGAGTGGGGGATAACCCCGGGAAACCGGGGCTAATACCGCATATTGTCTTAGCATCGCATGATGCTAAGATGAAAGCCTTTGGGCGCTCGAGGAGGGGCCTGCGTCGGATTAGCTAGTTGGTGGGGTAATGGCCCACCAAGGCGACGATCCGTAGCTGGTCTGAGAGGACGGCCAGCCACACTGGCACTGAGACACGGGCCAGACTCCTACGGGAGGCAGCAGTGGGGAATCTTGGGCAATGGGCGAAAGCCTGACCCAGCCACGCCGCGTGGAGGAAGAAGCCCTTCGGG
>FWWM01001734.1_pt1 | contig 64307 bp, 67 predicted proteins | sample 2228351 | NCBI WGS metagenome assembly FWWM01 (sample SAMEA103939774, study PRJEB20133) | metagenome
CCCGAGGGCGTCATTATGCTGAACTCTATAGCCCTCAAACACTTCAATTCTGCCGCTGTCCATTTTAACAGGGATATACACAATGTGTATTCTTTTAGGCTTTGTGATGATCTCGTAGAATTCCACAGGCAAACCTGATAGTTCAATTCCACGTTTTATTGTATATAACGTATTTTCAAGAAATGCGCTGTTGATATAAACCCCACTTATATGGGCCATGGAAAGTACATTTTCTTAATTTAAAAATTTTAATTTACATAGTATAAATGTAGATCTATATAGTTGCGTTAGAGATTTAATTGCCGGTTATGTATATTACATGACCTTGTACCTCGGAATTGACGTAGGGGCCACCTGGACTAGGGCGATTTTAATAGATGAAAATCTCCAGGTTTTTAAAAGATTAAAAATCAGAACTGGGGTTAATCCGCTGGCCGATGTGGCGGTGGCTGTGGAAAAATGGAGTTTTGACAGTATTGGCGTCGGGTCAATTGGGCCTATGGATTTAAGAAGCGGACGGGTAGTTAACTCGCCCAACTCGCCCTCTAGGCAATTCCCCTTAGTGGAGCCGCTGAAAAAATTCGGCAAACCCGTAGTGGTGGCAAACGACTGCGTTGCGGCGGTATGGGGAGAGTACGTCTTTAAACACCGTGTGGAAAACTTAGTTTACGTCACGTTGTCAACGGGAGTGGGGATTGGGGCTATTGTAAACGGGACTTTATTATTGGGCAAAGATGGAAATGCCCACGAGCTCGGACACGCAGTTATAGACTTCCGCTCTAGCCGCCAATGTGGATGCGGCGGTTTTGGCCACTTTGAGGCGTATGTGGGAGGGGCGAATATACCCAAGTGGTTTCAAGAGCTGACGGGCGAGGCGCTTAATGACGCCGCTGAGGTTTTTAAAAGATATAGAGATGGGGATTTTAAAGCGCGGCAGTTTATCGACTTGTGGCTTGACGCTTTAGCCGCCGGCATTGCCACTGTAATTGCCGCCTATGATCCAGAGCTGTTAATAATAGGGGGATCCATAGGGCTTAATAACTGGGATATTATATCTAGAGATTTGCCCATACGTCTAAAGAAGTACCTCGGCGTGAGGCCGCCGGCTATTACTCAAGCCTCTTTCGGCGACGACGAGGTGGCAATAGGCGCCGCGGCCTTGGCGTACAGAGTACCAGAAAGTTTGAAGAAATTCGGCTACCCTAGATAGAAAAATTTAAATCTAACACGGTGTTGCGGCTTAGTATGGTCCGTCGCTTTAAACGCGCCACTAAGTACAGACGGGGGAGTCGCACCCATGGGTGGGGCAGAGTTGGGCAACATAGGAAGAGCGGGGGATCGGGAGGCAAGGGCATGGTGGGCTTTCATAAACATAAATGGTCTCTTGTAATGAAATACGGAGAAAGCGGCACAGGCTGGCCGTTTTACGGCAAACACGGCTTTAAACAGCCGCCTCCAATATCAATTGAATGGAGGCCTATAAATGTAGGCACACTTGCAGAGCTGGTAAAAGAGTTGAAAGCAGAAGGAAAAGTGAGAGAGGAGGGGGGTAAGTATGTAATAAACCTGTTGGAACTGGGCTTTAATAAGCTCTTGGGGGGCGGGACAATAGACTTGCCGGTGATTGTATATACCCCTATTGCGAGCAGAACAGCGGTAGAGAAAATTGAAAAGGCTGGGGGAGAGGTCCGGATCATACATGTAATACATAGATGATGAATTTCTTAACTTTAATACCTACTGTTTCCAGGCCACCCCGCCGCCTTCCCCTTTCAAAAAGGCTATTCTGGACTGCAGTAGTAGCAATTGTATATATCATGATGACAATCACGCCGCTTTACGGCGTTCAACATACTACACAGCAGGGGACTCAACCGCTCCAACAGCTTTTATCAATAATCTTTGGGACTGCGTATGGCACCTTGGCCCACCTAGGCATTGGCCCTATAGTAATCGCCGGAATTCTATTAGAGGTTTTCGCCTTCTCCGGCATATTAAACCTAGACTTAAACAAACGGGAGGACCGTTTAAAATTCACTTTGCTTTTGAAATGGACTGCGTTGGGCATAGCAGCAGTTGAGGCCGTTGCTTATGTGCTCAGCGGTCAGTTCGGACCTGTCACTCCTCTAGGCGGCCTTTTGATTGTATTACAGCTATTAATAGCCACAGTAATTATAATACTACTTGATGACTTAATGTCAAAAGGATGGGGCATTGGCAGTGCAATTAGTTTAATTATATTTCTCAGCGTTTCTAAACAAATATTCCTCAGCCTTTTCTCATGGGACGTCGCAGTAGACAACGCCGACCAGAGGCATATTGTCGGCCTCATCCCGGCGCTAGGGGCCGCGTTGTATGATTTATTTGCACACGGCAACGCCGCATCGATTGTGGGATTAATTAACCGCGAGGTATGGCTGAAAGGACAACAAACACCTACATACCTCCCGGATTTCATAGGCCTTATTTCCACTTTGCTATTAGCCTATATAATTCTCTACTTGGAGATGATGAAAGTAAACATACCAGTGACGGCGGGGCAGTATAGAGGTATTAAGTTCACAATACCATTGAGATTTGTGTATGTATCAGTGTTACCTATTATATTCACTACATATTCGTTGTTACTAGTGGGCCAGTTGCTTTCACCTTTCCAGCAAAATCCTGTCATAGAGGCAATTTTAATGATAATTTTCCCACTGCAAAGAAATTTCTCTAACGTTCCCGCATTGGTACTACACTATTTAATTTACGTGGCCCTCGCTATAGCCTTCGCCTGGGTGTGGGTACAGCTGGCTGGACTAAGCGCCGAAGATCAGGCTAGGAAGTTCGCCCAGTCCCAGCTACACGTGCCCGGTTTTAGACAGAGCGAAAAGATACTGGCAAAAATTCTGGAAAGGCCTATTAATGCGTTGACTATTATAAGCGGCTTTATAGCTGGTTCATTCGCAGCTCTTGGCAATATCCTAGGCGTATGGGGCGGCGGCACTGGACTTATCCTACTTGTAGAAATTGCTTTACAATACTACGCACTGGTAATGCGCGAACAAATGCTCGAGATGTATCCAGGATTGAGACAGATTCTTGAGTGAGGGACTCCCGCGGCACTCCTAACTTGCTGAGTAGTACTATATCGGAATAGCACGGCCAACGGTTAAAGACGTGGTAGAGGCCGCATTGTTGAAGACACTGACGGGAAAGGGCGCGGAAAGGGGGAGAATAGCTCTCTTCGCTGATCAGCTAGCCGCTTCAAGGCGCTGAAAGACGCCATTGACCAGCGAAGAAGGGGGAAGCCAGCTTAGTCCTCGGGCAGTAGATTTTAAAAACCGGAATTTTAAATACAGCCATGGGCGGTCGACAGAGGACATCGCTTTTCATGACCAGCGAGGAAGAGGCGAAAAAACTCGGCATAGCCACAGAGGAGGAGGAGGAAGAGAAAAAGAAGAAGAAGAAAAAAGAAGAGAAGGAGGGAGAGCGGAAAAAGAAGAAGTAAGTGTTTTCAATCGCAATACCTCACGACTTTCTTTCAGAGATCCCAGACGAAGCTGGGAAAGTCCGCAAACTCGGCTACTTGGCAAGGGCCGCAGCCATCTTTAAAGCTGAGTACATAATTATATACCACTACGGCACTCCCCGCAGAGAGGACATAGACTTCGCTAAGACTGTTCTTGAGTATTTAGTCACGCCTCCGTATCTTCGAAAAAAGGTATACAAAATAGATAATAGGCTGAAGCTCGCCGGCTTGCTACCCCCGCTTAAAATCCCCAGTCACACAGTGCCTGTAGAGCCCCGCATAGGCGAAATTCGCGAGGGAATTGTGGAAAGGTGGGATGGTTACTACTCCCTTATTTACATAGGCGGCGGGAAATACGCCAAGGTGCCAAAGCCCTACCCCATTGGAACTCGCCTGCTCGTGAGAATTGAGGGGACAACCTCCAGGCCAGACACTTACAGGGCGGCGGTTTATAGAGGCGCGCCGCCGGACTACTGGGGATATAAAATCGACGTAAGGCCTCTTCAAAACCTATCCGAGGGCTTTGACACAGTAATATTAACTGGAAAGGAGGGCAAATCGATCTGCGAGGCCAAGCCAAAAATTGGGAAAAAGACGTTAGTAGTGTTCGGCGGGCCGCGTAAAGGCGTTGACGAGATATTCAGAGAGGCGGGGCTGGAGCCTCCCGGAGAGCTTATAAACTTCGCCCCGGGGCAGGGCGTCGAGACCATTAGGACAGAGGAGGCAGTGTTTATAGTGCTCTCTATTTTAAATTACATCGCCAAATGCTCATATAAGCGAGAAGCCCTCTAGCCTCACCCCTCTCTCTACTGTTTTATGCGGCCAGACCTTGACCCTTCTCAGGTGGGCTCCGTCTCCTACTATCACATTGTCGGCAACTACAGCGTCTTCAATCACTGCGCCGTCGCCTATTTGTACATGGCGGCCTATTATTGAGCGCCTTATCACAACGCCACGTCCTATATAAGATCTGTCCATTACAACGGAGTCCTCGATTACGCTGTTGTCCCCTATAATGACGTAGTTGTCAATCACAGTGTCTCTCAAGTAGGAGTTATCCCCTATTTGTACGTGCCTGCCTAATAGTAGGCGCCCTTCAGCCTTTATTTGGCCGTTTTTAATTGCCTCGGCGATCTTCTCCTTTAGGGCTTTTGACTGCTTGCTTTTACCCTGTGCAAAGACTGAGGGCGCTATCTCCTCTGCCTCAAGCTCATACGCAGTTAGATGTCTTAATAAATACTGAACAGCCTTTAGGTAGCGCTCGGGAGTTCCCACGTCAAACCAATACCCCTTTGTGTGATAGCCATATACCGGAAGGCCTGCCTCTATTACGGCGGGGATGACGTCGCCCCCAAAGTCCAGCCTTCCCTCGGAGTATAGCTTACCCCCTAGCTCTCCCTTGAAAAACGACTTAAAGTCCTCAGAGAGTAAATATAGGCCTGTGTTGACTAAATTACTGGGCGCCTCCTCTCTCCTCTTGGGCTTCTCTACGAATTTTAATATACGCATGTTATCATCTACTGCAGCAACGCCGAATTCGCTTAAGTCGCCTGTCTCCTCTTTAAGAGCTATTGTGATAAAGGCCTTTTTAGAGCTGTGAAATGAATACATCTCTTTCACATCTAAGTTAAAGATGTTATCGCCCTGGATTACTAAAACTGGCTCGTTAATGTCGTAATATTCCAGCGTTGCCAACACCGCCTCTGCGTTGCCGCGGGTCTCTACTCTAGGCATATATCTTATTTTAATGTTCACGCCGTATTTGACCGCAAACCAAGACCCCTCGCGGAAGTAGTCGTAAATATCGCGGTAGTTGTGATATCCCCTCACGCCGAAGTAAAACTCCTCTATTCCCTGCCGTGCCAGATGGAGAATAGATAGCTCCACTAGGGGCCTGTTGAGAAAACGTATCATTGCCTTGGAGGTTTCCACTGTGAGCGGCCTAAGTCTCGCAGCCTCGCCTCCCACGGGAATGACAGCAATTCTTACCATGTTTATCAATAACTCATAAATTAAAATTTTTAAGGGGTGATAGCTCTAAAGTACGCAAATTGTCTCGCTTTTTCATAACAGTATTCTAACATCTCTACAGTATTTCTAAGCCTGAACTTGTTGTCTACATACTGCACTATGTGTGCCCGCGGCGGCGCTTTGATAACGCCCGTGGCCATGCCCTCCATGGCCCTGCCCAACTCTTGCGGGTTTTCTGGCTCTACTAAAACGCCGTAGCCGTCTATCACCTCGGGCAGCCCCCCAACCTTAGTGGCTATGACGGGCGTGCCAAGTGCCATGGCTTCAATGGCCGAAATGCCAAAGGGCTCCCACCTCGACGGCATGACTAACGCCTTGGCGACATAGTGAAGCGCCTTGTAAAGTTTCGGCGGGATTTTCGCCATGGAAAGGGCGGCTTTACCGCGCCTCTCCCAGACAAGCCCCCTTATATACTCTTCATACCCCCTCTCCCCAGCCGGCATGCCGAGGATTAATAGCCGCGCGTGCGGGGCGTAGTCAAGGGCTTTTATTGCAATATCAAACCCCTTCTGAGACGCCACCCTCCCAACTGCAAGAAACAGCGCGCCGTTTTTGTCCAGCCCCCCATCCACGCCTAATCGCTCTACTTCCTCCACTAGGCGCCATGTGTCGGCCTCTGTAACTCCCTCGACGTCTGTTATAGACCAGTCAGTAGAGTTGTATATAACACAGGACTTCTCCCTAATCCAATCCCCGTATTTTCTCAACAGTTCTTCCAAATAGCCGTAGCTCACGGTCGACACGATATCCGCTTCCACTACGCCGAATCTCTCCACGCTCCCCCATCCCTCATCCCACACAGCGCTGTAGTGTTCAAAACGGTGGCAACACACCCTCCACACTAAATGTTGTCTGTTAGCCAGGCCGGACCACTCGGCGTAGTGCCATGGGAAGGAATAGTCCCACGAGAGGTGTATAGTGAAGAGCGTGGGGATCGCCAGACCTCTCCTCTCGCCCAGGTCTTTTAAGGCAACGCCAGCTAGTACAGTGGGCCAGTCGTTAATGTGTATGAGATCTGGCAGGCCAAATCTCTCGGCAAATGCCACGACAGCTCTCGCAAACAAAGCGGCTTTTTCCTCTGTGTACTCATAGACACCCCAGCGATCGAAGACGTGCCCAGTGGCGTAGTCAAGCCCTTTGAACATCACAATCTTCACACCGTTTTGAAATGTAATCTCGGCGCCTATGCAGTAGGGATATGCCCTCCCGTCTTGACCCAACCTATTGCCACATGCCTTGAAGTCGAGAGGATATAAGTCAAAGCCCCTATGTGGATCTAAGTGCCTCCCGTGGCTGGGCATAAGCACAGTTACGTCATAGCCTCTGCTTGCTAGACCAACTGCGTATTGTCTCACCGCCTCTCCCAGGCCTCCTACTTTAACCAGCCCTCCGTACTCAAACGTAATTATGTAAATTCGGCGTAAACGTTCAGGCGCGTACATATCAGCCTAAAAGGCGTAAGGCCTCCTCTACGCTGATCATAAAGACGTTTACTAGCCAGCGTATTAAATCCCCTCTATACTTTTCCTTAACGTCTTTCCCTAATCGTCTCAACTCTCTTATAGAACATATCCTTATACCCTGGCCGTAGAAACATCTCTCGTCGTCTAAAACAAGCCTCTCAGCCGCTTCTAGACTCCAAGACTCTCTTATTAAGACTAGTAGAGACGTCAAAGCCGCCATATAAATGTCGTGGGCTTTGTGCGCAGATCCGTAGGGGCTGAAATAGGAGTGTACCTCTCCCGCGGGGCCTGACTTAGTGGCCTGGTAGTAAAAGTGGTCGCTTGTGGAGAGCTCTCGCCATAGCCTCAACGCCTCCTCGCCCACCGCCCGCGCGTATGGATACAGCCATTTTAACAGCGTAAAGGCATTGCGCTGAAGCTCATTCCCCAGCCACGCGGATAAGTCCCGTTCATCTGCCCAGCTAATTGTCGCCCAGGGCGGCACGTCATATATATCCCTAGGCGCGTGTTTAGAGGCGGCCTCCGACACTGTGGCAAAAGACAGCCGGGGTCGTTTGGCTATTTCCCTCGGAAGCCACTTTAAAAAATCGTATATGCCGCTTTCTGGCCAGTGGTGCTCGCCAAACGTCTCGTAGTCAACGGCAATTAAAACCACGTCGCCCGGCGTTGCTTCAAGCCACGTTGCGTATTTATCAGCAGTGAGGGGCCATTGATCCCACCACCTTGCGCCAAATCTAAAACCTATGTCGTCGCTGAGCCTGTAATTCCTGACCAATACCTTGGCGTCGCACCCCCACGCCTTGTAGACGTAATTTGGCGAGCGCCACCCTAATACCCAGTCCACGCCCTCTGTGACGACAGTTGAAAAGCCTAGGGAGTATAGGTAGCACGCCACGTCGTTGTTGTAAATAAACTCCGTGTTCTCCGCCGCGCGGGCTTTGTAGCCTATAAGCTCCTCCACTGCCTTTGCCTGCATCTCCACTTGCTCTCTGAACTCCCCCTTGTCGACAAACCAGGCGAGGCTGTGGTAGTATGTCTGTGCCACAAATTCGGCGACTTCCCTCGCAACTAATTCCCTAAAGAGTTCTAAAACGTCAGGCGCCCACTTGCGGAATTGCTCCAGCGCCAGACCACTAACGCTATACGTCACCCTCAGCCCCGGCACTTCGCGAGCTACGTCGAGAATTATTCTAGTCGCCTTGCGGTAAACCCTCTCAGCCACTCTGCGAAAAATATGCTCGTTTAATTCATCATAGAAGACGTCGAGATCTCCAGGCCTGCGGGGAAATACGCGGTATAAATCCGGCCTAAGGCGCCGAGGTTGGTGGACTTCGAAGAAGAATACAACTTCCACGCCACGTTACGTCCGCCATTATAAAAAATTAACGTTTTGTTATGCTGAATTGCTCGCAGGCATATTTATTAAATATGGGATTATATAGCCCTATGGCTGGTTGGCAGGGCAGAGTCTTGCGGATTGACCTCACGAGGAAAAAAGCCGTCGTTCAACAGTTAGACGCAACGGTGGCTAGGGCCTTTATTGGGGGCAGGGGGCTCGCAATAAAGATCTTATGGGACGAGCTTCCTCCAGGCGTGGATCCCCTGTCGCCCCATAACAAACTCGTCTTCGCCACAGGTCCTCTCACAGGCCTGCCAGGGCCTAATTTCGGCAAATTGGTAGTAGCCGCGAAGAGCCCGCTCACCGGGGGTTACGGCGATGGCAATATCGGTAGCTGGACCGCAGTCAATTTAAGAAAGGCAGGTTATGATGCATTAGTTGTAGAGGGGAAGGCGGAGAAGCCCGTATACATATACATTGAAAACGATAAGGTTGAAATCCTTGATGCGAGGGATTACTGGGGCCTCAACGCCTGGGCTGTGGAGGAGAAGTTGCAAAAGGTACACGGCAGAGACGCCGCGGTTATAACCATAGGCCCCGCAGGGGAAAACCTCGTGCGCTTTGCCACTGTTATCTCGCACAAGGGACGCTCTGGCGGGAGGCCGGGGATGGGCGCCGTCATGGGCTCTAAGAACTTAAAGGCGGTTGTAGTCAAGGGCAAGGGAGAGGTACCCGTAGCGGATAAGGCGGGTTACCAGAAATTAGCTGTTGAAGCGGTGAGAGAAGGGTCTGCTAGCCCCAGCTACGGCTTCTGGATGCGGCAAGGCACCACCTCCACTGTGGAGTGGGCGCAAGAGGCCAGCGTGCTCCCCACTTATAATTTCTCCGAGGGGCAGTTTGAGGATTTTTTCAAAATTGGCGGGAATATGGTGGAGAAGTTTGAAACCGACTTGAAGTCGTGTCCTCTGTGTTTTATGGCCTGCGGACACTGGGTTCCCGCGGAGTCGGGGACTGTGGAGGTCGATTATGAAAACTTGGCAATGCTCGGCTCAAATTTGGGCATTGCCGACCTCTCAAAAGTCGGCGAATTAAATAAAATAGCTGACACAATGGGCATTGACACTATCTCCTTGGGCAACGTCCTGGGATATGTAATGGAGGCGTCGGAGAGGGGTTTTGGCGATAGGCTGGGATTCGTCGTGGAGTGGGGGGACTACGAAGCCGCTAAACAGCTGGCCTACGACATTGCGTATAGAAGAGGCGTTGGGGACTTGCTGGCCGAGGGCGTCAAGAGAATTTCGGAGCGGATAGGAGGGGAGGATTTCGCAATGCACATAAAAGGGCTTGAAGTAAGCGCGTACGACTGCCACGCAGCCCCCGCCATGGCGCTTGCCTATGCCACCTCGCCCATCGGCGCCCACCACAAAGACGCATGGGTTATATCCTGGGAGGTCAGGACAGACCGCTTTGGCTACACGAGGGAGAAGGCCAGTAAGGTAATTGAACTTCAGAGAATTAGAGGCGGGTGGTTTGAGACTTTTGTCGGCTGTAGATTCCCCTGGGTAGAAGTCGGGCTGTCCCTCGACTGGTACCCCAAGCTTTTCAAGACGGCCACCGGACTAGACGCCACGCCGGATTATTTCAACGAAGTTGGCGACAGGATATACGCCCTTATAAGAGCCTTTTGGGCCAGAGAGCTCGGCTACTGGGACAGGGAGCTGGACATGCCTCCTGCAAAGTGGTTTAAAGAACCCTTGAGTAAGGGTCCTTTGAGGGGGGCGCATCTAGATTACGACAAGTACCACGAATTGCTCAGCCACTACTACGACTTAAGGGGGTGGGACGAAAGGGGGATCCCGAGGAGGAGCACGTTAAAACGCCTCGGCTTGGAGTACGTGGCGCCCGTCTTGGAAAGGTACGTGGAATTGAGAGATTAGGAATAGATAAGGCGGTCGGTTTCGCACTGGACGTGGCGTCATCTATAATGGCTTCACCTTCGCCAGTAACCTGAGCGCAGAATTAACATTTCACATTATTTCAACCACTTGGGCGCATACCCTCTGCCGTCTGCGTTTGGTCATCAGCGACGGAGCGCCTTTCTCGCCAGATTATTCGCGGGCCAGAGTTAAGGAGACGCACGCATTTCCGCAACGTTGACATTGTGCAAAGCAATGAATTAAAGCTTGTAGAGCTCTATTAATCTCTCTAAATCCGCCAAGTCGAAACACCCCTCTTCCTTCTTATTAAAAGATTTGGCAAAAATATAAAAGGCCTCGGGCTCCGCCTCCGCCAGAGTCTTTTCTTTAAGCCTTTCCTTTTCCCCGCCGCAGTTGACATTATCTGACCACTTGGCCTCAACGTATAGCCAAGACGTCAATGTCATAGGCTTGTCCTCCTCTCTTGCCCCACTGTCTGCCCACCTTGTAACTTGGGTACATTGCCTGGACGACTTTTGCAACAACTCTTTCAAACTCAAACGACATATAATCCCCGAAGCGTCTCCACGTCTCTACAACTGCGCGCTCCCCGAGGCCTTGTTCTACAAGCGACTTGTGGGGGTATACGAATTTAAAAATGCCATATAATTATCGGAAATGTAGTAAAGCCTCTTCCGCGCCTTCGGCGGCTCTAAGACTGGCAACTCGTATGAGACTAGGTCTAAAAGCTCTAACGTGGCTAAGTACCGCGACACTGCCGCCTTGTCCAGACCAGTCTCGTTGGCGATTTCCTCCAGCTTCCTCCTGCCGTCTGCAATAGCCCGGAGTATCAACATGTAATTACTCGGCTCTCTGAGCTCTTGCCTCAAGAGGAATTCCGCCTCGTCGTAAAGAAACCCTCCTTTCGTGAAGAATTCCGCCTTTAAGTTATCAAGAAAAGGCTTATTGGGATTAAACTTTTTGAGATAGAGGGGAACGCCTCCAACAACTGCGTATAACATCAACACCTCCTCAAAGGGGCGTGGGTAGAAGTGTTTAATGCTGTGAAGAGGCATCTCCCCCACTTCCCACGACCCCGTCCTCCTGCCGTATAATGGCGACTTGTAGCTCAGAATTTCGCCTTCCATTACGGCCACGCTAGAGCCGCAGAGTACTAAAAAGACTTCTGTTTTTGATAACAACTCATCCCTTAGAAGCAACGGCTGGATCTACGTCTAACAAATAGGGAAATTCGTCAAAGATCACCACAACCCTCCCCTTCAAATAAGGCGCTAACGCTTTAAATAAGGGCTCCCAGTCTGTAAAACTAATTTCTCTGAGGTAATCAATTCCGAGGCCGTCGGCAAAAGCCGCGGCTAGCCTAGATAAATTATCAGCTAAACCTCTCGCAGTAGAAATAAACGGCCTTTTTACCCTCGGCGAATTTTTTAAAGCTCCGTCTCGCCTATCCGCCGCCTGCCGTATATGACGACTAGTTGCGCCCCCGGCTTTTTATACAGCTCTTCCAGCCAGGCGAGCTCCCGTTCGCGATTTATAAATTGTTGATTCACAATTATAATAATTCAGAGTCAATTAAATTCATTCGCGTTAACGTTTAAAAAGGGAGCTCTCCGAGTCGCCTCGTGATAGTATCCATTACGCCGGAACTCGCCATAGATGTGGTAAAGAACTTTGCGGGCGGCTTAGGCGTGTTAGAGGGGGACAAATTCTACGCCGCGGCGCGCTTAGGCGTGCCGTATACGGTGATTACTCTGTTCTACCCAGACGGCTACGTGTCATACCGCGAGGAAAATGGAGAGCTGGTACCGGCGGCCGAGGGGAATACACTTGACAACTTAACAAAAATCGGAACCTCAGAGCTGGCCGCGAGAGGGGAGAGAGTTGTGGTATCTTACTACGTGTACAGAGCTGGCACGGCAACTGCTGTATTTGTCAAGGTGGAGTCCCCCGAGTGGGCCGTCAAGGCGACTAGAAGGCTTTATCAAGAGGACACCGAGGCGGAGCGTTTTTACAAATACGTAATTTTAGCTAAAGCGGCTGTGGACTACGTGGAGAAGTTCGTGGGGTGGGAAAAGGTTAAATTTTTCGACTTACAAGAGGCGTACACCGTATTGGCCTTGTTTCTCAAAAGACATGAAAATGCCAGAGTTGTAATACACACCCCCGCCCCCTGGGGACACCCCACATTCCACAAGAGGTTTTTCAAAGACGAATTTGGCTTTGACTTAGCAATGGAGCCCGTCGTTTTAACAGAGCTAGGCCTCGCTATGGCGTCTAGGGGGATTGTCGTTTCTAAGAAAATGGTGAAACTAGCGTGCAACACCTTCCCCCACCACTGCCATAAAATTACGCCTGTGACTAACGCCGTTGAAATACCACGGTGGGCCCACCCCAAGCTTGAGGGCGTAAAAAGCGCTGACGACTTAAAGAAGGCGAGGCTTCAAGTGAGGGAAGAGGCCTTGGCGGCTTTGGGAATAGAGGCTAGGGGGAAGGTAGTTATATCGTGGGCGAGGAGAATTACCCGCTACAAGAGGCCGCATTTCGCGCTTCAGTTAATAGAAGACGTGAACAGAGATGCCGTGTTTATCCTCGGAGGGCGGGCGCACCCCGCCGATCACTACGGCGTGGAGGTGATGGGGAAATTTAAAAACGCGGCGGAGAATATGGAAAACGTTTACTACTTCCCCCACCTCGACGTGGAGACGATGAAAAAAATCATATGGGCTACTGACATATGGCTGTTCACCCCCTTTAGCGGCTGGGAGGCAAGCGGCACTTCTTTCATGAAAGCTGGAATTAACGGCGTGCCGTCAGTGGCTTCTAGAGACGGCGCAGTTGTAGAGGCGGTTGTAGACGGGCAAAACGGCTGGCTATTCGGCGAGGACAGAGATAGACTACTGCCCTTAGACAGCGCGGAAATCGACGAGAGAGAGTACAGGGAGTTTAGGCGTAAGGTAGAAGAGGCCTTAGACGCCTATGCCAGCGGGCGGTATTGGGATGTGGCGTTTAACGCTTATCTGACCTTTAGAGAGAAGTTCGCGATGGAGAGGCTTTTCAAGGAATACGGCTATTTATAGGGGGTTTGGATATATACGTGGAGGTAGTTATTATCAGAGTTGGCGAGCTGACAGTAAAGAGAGGCCTCACTAGGGCGGAGATGGAGAGGCTATTGTTACGTGCGGCTAGAGAGGCGGCTGAGGAGTGCGGAGGGGCGAGGTTTGAAAAAGAGCCGGGGAGGATATACGCCTATGGCGATGTTAACTGTCTCAAAAAAGCACTATCAAAAGTCTTTGGAGTTAAGTCTGTGAGCCCAGCTCGGGTCATTACCTATCAAAAAATTACGGATATCGCCTTAGAGGCCGCCGATTTGTGGAGCGGGATAGTTGCCGGTAAGAGGTTCGCAGTTAGAGTGCACAGAGTGGGGGAGCACGCCTTTACGTCTAGAGAGGTGGCGGCGGAGGTAGGCGCTGTGTTAGTCGCCGCAGGCGGTAGGGTTGATCTTGAGGATCCAGAACTGGAGTTTTATATTGAGATAAGGGGGAATAGGGCGTATTTCTACACAGAGGTTATTGAAGGCCCCGGGGGTCTCCCCCTCGGATCGGAGGGGAAGGTCCTCGCCTTAGTTTCGGCCGGTATTGACTCACCGGTGGCGGCGTGGATGTTAATGAGGAGGGGGGCACATGTCGACGTCCTCTATTGCAACTTAGGCGGCACAATCACACTGCGACACGCCTTAGAGGTTATTAAACGGCTTCTCGCGTGGTCGTACGGCTATAACGCCCGGGTGATAATAGCTGACTGCGGCCCCGTGGCCAGGGCCATGAGGAGGGGGGTTAGGGAGGAGCTGTGGAATATAGCCTTTAAGCGGGCTTTATATCGCATAGGCGTTGAAATCGCGAAAAGATTAGGCGCCATTGCCCTGGCCACTGGCGAGTCCCTTGGGCAAGTCTCATCGCAGACTTTACAAGCATTAGCTGCTGTAGAGGCCGGGATAGACATGCCGATTCTCAGACCGTTAATAGGCATGGACAAAGACGAAATTGTAAAACACGCTCAGAAAATCGGGACTTATGAGCTCTCTGCAAAACTCCCGGAGTACTGCGCAGTTTTCAGCCGGAGGCCTAGAAAATGGGCATTGAGAGAGGAGGTAGAGGCAATTGACTTGGCGCTATACGACGCAATTACTGAAGTAGTTAATAACGCGAAAATTGTGAGGAAGAGAGAGCTTGATGAATTCATAAAGGCGCTCACCCCGCCCCACGACATTGAGATAGACTCGGCGCCTGAAGGCGCTGTTATTGTAGACCTTAGAGACGAGGAGTCGTATAAAAAATGGCACCTCCCAGGAGCGGTTAGGGCAGGAGTGGACGACGTGTTAGCCCTTGTGGATAAATTGGGCAGGGACAAGACATACGTCTTCTACTGCTACAGCGGAGGGCTGAGCCTAGACGTGGCAGAAAGCCTGCGCAAATTGGGAATAAAGGCCTACTCGTTGCGAAGGACGAGAAATGCCGTGCCTCCCTCAAGCCAAGGCGAGCGCGGGAATTAAAGTCTCATTTTAACTCCGGGGGTGTCCCCGCCAAGCAACCGGCGGTGCAGATCCGCCCCACTCCGGAGTCCTAAGTACGCGGAGTGAAAAATGCGATCTCAGGCTGTGGCGTACGTCGTCACAGAGTCGGCAAAGGGACACTACATCACATGTATTACTCCGTCCCAATTTTAAAATCTCACTCCTCCTGCTCCCCTTCTCCTGTTGTCTATATAGCTATGCGCTATTTTTATCCGCTCTCTGTATAGGGGTATCTGCCTCAAAAACGAGGTAAAACCGCCGTGCTGAAAGCGCTGACGAGGAGGGCAAAGGCGGACAGTGTAGAACTCTACTCCGGCTACCTAGACGCCTTGCGCCGGTTGAAGTCGCTGAGAGGCGCAGTAGACCGGCGGAGAAAGGGCAAACTGACAAATACAGAGGATTAAACCAGCCGACGCCAGTACCCCCAGGGCGTTGTGATACATAAAAATGAGGTGTAACTTCTTGACGTGAGGATATATTACGACCGCGGCATATATATCGAAGGGCGTAGGGTAAGGTTTGTGGTAGATCCCACAGGGCCTCTCACAGGCCCTGTGGATTTTGTACTTATTACGCACGGACACAGCGATCACGTTTCAAAACACGCGTACAGACACACTGTAGTCGCCACGAGAGAGACCTTCAGCGCCATGTCCGTTAGATTTGGCAACCCTCCGCCGCGGCGTGTAACTGTCGCGCCTGGAAACGTCTTAGAGATTGGGGGAGTCCAAATAGCGGTGCTAGAGGCAGGGCACATCCTAGGGAGCGTTATGTACCTCGCCGAGGTTGACGGAGTACAAATACTAGTCACGGGGGATTTCAACACCGCAGGATCTATACTCACAGACGCCGCAGAGCCAATAGAGAGGCCTGACGTGTTGGTAATGGAGGCAACATACGGCGATCCCTCTTACGTCTTTCCCAACAGAGCTGAGGTATACGAAGAGTTTTTAGACGTAGTGGAGAGGGGCATCAGCGAGGGGGGAGTGGCTATTTCCGCCTATCCCCTCGGCAAGGCACAGGAGATCGCCAAGTTACTTGGCAATAAGGCCGGCGCCCACGCCTCCGTAGCTAAGTACAACAAAGCCCTCGGCATTCCCACGGGCAACGGCGATGAGGTCATAGTTGTGCCTAACCTCAAGGCCGCTCCGCCGAATTACTTCAAGATAGACGTAAGCGGTTGGTACGCAGACGAACGCCTTAGGAAAAACGCAATATCCAGGGGAGTCTACGGCATACCGCTGAGCGACCACAGCGATTTCCCCAGTCTTGTGGAATTCGCCACCGCGGCCTCGCCCAGACTTGTGTACACCGTATACGGTTTCTCCGAGAGGCTCGCCAGATATCTTAGGAAAATCGGCCTTAAGGCGTATACAATACCCGGCTCAGTGGGTCTAACCAGATATTTATAACGCACAAAGTATATATAGGATTCACATGAACTATCATAATGTATATACCGTGTCTTATGTGTACTCAACACCCCGACTCCACAGTTAAAATCACGGCGGGAGAGGAAGTAGACGAGGCAGTAGTCGCGTTTTTGGCCTATGGATGCGACGAGGTCATGGTGGACTACGAAGGGAAGGCAACTCCCTATTCACAACCTAGAGACGTGGCCTCTAAGGCGCTGGCGCTGGGGCTTCCCCTGGGCGAGCGGTTTTTCATAACGCCAAGAGTGCCCAACCCCCGCCTTGAGGATTTTGAACGCAGCATGCTGTCGCTTGAGGCGGCAGTTTTGGCCAACAGCTACTCACAGAGGGCGGCTGGGGTCCAGGCAGTTAAGTGGGTTGTACTGCCAATGACTGAAGATGTGGAGACTATGGCCTTTGTATATAAGGCGCTGGACATGAAGGCCAGAGACTTGGCCGAGCTAAACGCAGTAAAACGCGACTCATCCATAGAGCTGATACCGCTTGTAGAAGACGCCATGCGCCAGATAAAAATAGAGAGTTTCATAAAAGCCTTATTCCGAACGGCGGCGCAGAGCGGCCGCATTTTAGAACACATGAGAATATTCCTGGGGATATCCGACTCAGCGGTGCGCCACGGGCATATGGCCTCCGCGCTGGCCATGGTAAAAGCGCTTGGCCAAATCTCCGAGATAAACAGAGATGGGGAGTTTAAGATATCTCCCATTGTCGGCATGGGATCGCCCCCATTTAGAGGCGGCCTCAACAATCCCCATTTGGCAGTTCCCGAGGCGGCGCAATACGCCGGCTATAAGACTGCCACTATTCAATCAGCCGTTAGATACGACGTGTCTTACGCCGAGTATCAAAAGGTAAGAGAGGCCATATTAAGCGTCTATACGCCCCGTCGTTTACACGTCGAAGAGGCGTGGATTACAAAAGCCTCAGAGCTCTACCGCGAAGCCATAAGGCCTTATATAGGCAAAATAGCCGAATTAGCCAACGCCATCCCTTCCACTAGAGATCGCGTCTCTTGGAGGGAGTACGGGAGAGTTATAGAGGGAGTGGAGTGGCGCGTCCCCAGGGCTATTGTGTACACAGCAACTTGGTATTTCGCGGGCGTGCCGCCAACACTGCTCGACGCACGGTTTATAGCATGGGCATATAAAAACGACTTGTTAGATGACGTGTTGAGAGCGCTGCCCGCAACCGTAGAAGAGTGGAAATTTGAATCGAGGTTTTACAGCAGAGAGAGGGCTGAAAAAACCCTAGGAGGGGAGATAGTTAAGGACATAGACAACGCCTTTGACATACTTGGCATAAAGCCAGAGCCTGATCGCACGTACATCACATTGTTAAATTCGGCAGATACACAACCACACGCAATTGCTCTGGGCAGGATAAGGGGTTTTTTGGGCTAAATTTAAATTCTCGAGGTGATAGTTCTGTCATGATGAAAATCATGCCCGAGAGCTAGATGCTCGATCCTAGGGTAGCTGAATTTAACCAGCCACTTAAATAAAAGCGCTGATCCAAAGATAAAGTTTATATACCATATTAAGAAGTTGCTTCATGGCGGCGACCAGAAGAGATTGGCTAAAGGCGATTGCGTCTTTCGCCGCTGGTGCCGTAGTAGGCGCAGGCGCCACATACGCGGCGCTACAGAGCATAAAAACTGCCGTGGAGAGGACAACGACGCCATCTCCCACAGTGGCGGAGGCCCAGAAAACTGCCGCCGGGCTCCCCGTAATGAAAGTGCATTTTATATACGTAGGTCCTATCGGCGATTACGGCTGGACCCACGCCCACGACCAAGGCAGAAGATACTTAGAAAGTGCCCTCTGCCCAGATCCTCAGAAGTGGTGTATTGTGAAGACTTCATACACTGAAAGCGTGCCTGAGGAACAAGCCTACACGTACATAAAGAAGGCGATATCAGACGGGGCTCACATGGTCTTTACGACTTCATACGGTTTTATGGACGGGACTAAACAAGCCGCTGCCGAAAATCCAGACCGCTTCTTTGCCCACTGCTCCGGCTATTTCAAAGACCAGGAAGAGTGGGCTAGGCTCAAGAACTTCGCCGAGTATTTCATCGACTTATACGAGGCGTATTATCTAAACGGAATCGTCGCCGGGAAGATGACTAAGACTAATAAACTGGGATACGTAGCCGCGTTCGCAAAGTTGCCTGAGATTATCCGCCACATGAACGCCTTTTTAATAGGCGCTAGAGAGGTAAACCCCAATGCGACAATGGACGTAATCCAGCTAGGATCGTGGTATTCGCCAGACAACGCCAAAAAAGCTGCTATTACGCTTGTTGAAACCAGCGGCGCCGACGTCTTGGCCTTTACAGAGGACTCCCCAACTGTGTTGCAAGTGGCTGAGGATTACCAAAAGCGGGGGAGGAGGGTGTGGTCCTTTTCGCATTACAGCGATATGTCTCAATACGGCCCCACCGCGCATCTCACCGGTCAAATAGTCAACTGGGGCCCCTTATACGTGGAAATGGTAATACGGGCCTACCTGGCTTGGATATCTGGCGAGCTGGCGCTGTGGTCTGAGTGGCCTCCTGAGAGGCCTAGGGACTACTGGTGGAGTATGAAAAACGCCTATTCTAATTACGACTACAAGAAAAACCCCGCCGACATTATACTCCCGCTTAATCAGGCGGTGCCAGAGGAAGTTAGAGTATATGTGGAGAAGAGGCGTAGGGAGATAATTGAGGGCGTGTGGGACCCCTTCACAGGGCCCGTGAGGGACATGAAGGGAAATGTCAAAGTGCCCGACAGGGCGAGGCTGAGCAAAGACGATCTATACAACATGGATTGGTACGTCGAGGGCTACGGGCAACTCCCGGCGTGAAATGGAGTTTTTCCTCAGGGCCGTTGGGATAAAGAAGTTTTTTCCCGGCGTAACTGCCCTAAACGGAGTTGATTTTGACGTTAAAATAGGCGAGATCCACGGCTTGTTAGGAGAGAACGGGGCGGGGAAGTCAACGCTTATTTCTATTCTCTACGGCGTTTATAAGCCAGACGCTGGGGAGATATACATAAGGGGCCGTAAGACTTCTATAAACTCGCCTAGTCACGCGGCGAGGCTGGGCATTTCTTTAATTTCACAACACTTCGCCTTAATAGACACCTTAACTGTAAGGGAGAATTTAAAACTCGCCGGGATCGATGTGTCTAAGGCAGTGGAAATGGGCAAGTCTCTAGGGGTTGATCTCCCCCTGGAGAAATACGTCTATGAACTGACTGTGGGCGAGAGACAAAGAATAGAAATAGTGAAGGCGCTCGCCCGAAACAGCGAGTTAATACTTATGGACGAGCCCACCTCTCTACTAAGTCCCAGTGAAGTTAAGGCATTGTTAAATATTATAAGGAATTTGGCAAAAATGGGGAAGGCTGTTGTCTTCGTCACGCATAAAATAAAAGAGGCAATTGAAATAGCAGATAGAATCACTGTGTTGAGGAGAGGCGAGAAAGTGGGGACGTACGAAAAGCCCTTTGAAGAGGGGGAGTTGTTAACAGCAATGTTCCAAGGCGTTGTACAACGCCGCGTTTATAAGTCTTACAACCCCGGCGACATTATATGCCGAGCAGAGGGCTTGCGAGGAATTAAGGTAACTGATGTAAATATAGAGCTTAGGAGGGGCGAGGTGGTGGCCGTCCTCGGCGTCGCGGGCAACGGACAGGAGGAGCTGATGGAATTGCTGTCTGGTTTTAAAAAACCCCAGGGGGGCCGGATTATTATAAACGGCGAGGACGTGACAGGCAAGCCCTATACTTATTTCTTGAAAAAAGGCGTGGCCTATCTCCCAGAAGACCGCGGACGCGCCTTGGCAAAAGACCTCTCTGTCATTGATAATTTTAGAATTAGGTGTTCAGACAAGTGCCTAGAGGTGTTAGAAGAGGCCAGGAAGGAGTTAGATATCGACTTCCCCAGCCCAGGGGCGAAGGCCGCTTCTCTCTCTGGAGGCAATCAGCAGAAACTCCTCCTAGCCCGGGAGGTGTTGTACAGAAAGCCTTATATCCTGATAGCCTCTTACCCCACGCGGGGACTCGATGTGGAGACCGCGGAGAAATTCTACGCCATTGTGAGAGAGACTGTGTCTGGCGGCGTGATTTTAAGCGTTGAGGACGTGGAAGAGGCCGTGGAGAAGGCGGATAAAATATACACTATATCACAGGGGAGGATAACCGGGGTCTTCACCCCGCCGTTTGACATCAGCGAAATAGCAGACGCAATGACCCAATGAGGCTAGTACAGAGGCGAGAAGCCTACCCACTGTCTTATCTACTCGCCGCCTTTGGCTCTCTCGCCACAGTTTTAATAATTGTGCTCGCCTTTACTGGCGACGCGGAGAGAGCGGCTAAGGCTTTGACGTCAGTAGATCTCCAGTATTTAACGAGGGTGTTTCTCGTCGTAGCCATTATTAGCCTATCGGGCGTTTTGTCCTACCGCTCAGGCCTTTGGAATATAGGCCAAGAGGGTCAGGCCATTATGGGCGCCCTCGCCGCCGTGGCCTCTGACAACGTATTAGAGGCTTTAGCGCTGGCCGTCATTACATCTACAGCCTGGGCTTTAACGCCGGCGTTGTTGAGAGCCGCCGCCGAGATAAACGAGGCTGTGACCACATTTCTATTCTCAATGGCGGCTGTATACGTTGCCCGATACTTTGTCGAGGGGCCTTTGCGCGACCCCGCCAAAAAAGGCTTTGTCGTAACAATTGAGGCGCCGTCTTTGAGCTTAATTATCGCCGCCGTTTTATACGCCGCGTTGCTCATAACTATAATCGCGCTGTATAAAACCCGAGCTGGGCTCACTTTAAGGCTTCTGGCATCAGGCGAAGAAATCGTCCGCTACGCCGGCAAATCGCCTAAGGCATATATCATCGGCGCGCTTCTTTTAAGCGGCGCCTTGGCGGGAGTTGGGGGCGCAGTGGAGATAATGACCAGGGAGGCAGGGAGGTACATGACTCTTCAACAAGTCAGCACGGGATTCGGCCTCTACGGCATATCGGCGGCGTGGCTCGGGGCCCTCCACCCGCTGGGCGCCGCGGCGGCCTCGCTTTATATCGCATGGCTTTACCAAGTCGCCGTTAACCTAAAAGTAATGGGGTTGCCAGCCCTCGTGGCAAACGCCCTGGTAGGCACGGCGATGGCGTGGGGCTTGGCCGGATACGTGATGTATAAATATAGGGTAGTATGGCGGTAGAGCTTCCAATAATCCTCGAGGCTTTAAAAGGCGCAACGCCAATACTGCTCGCCACGCTGGGGGCGATTATTGGCCAGAGGGCGGGGGTTTTAAACCTAGGCCTCGAGGGGGTGGTTTACTTGTCAGCGGCTGTGGCAGCCGCAACAGGGCCGCCGTGGGGCTATATTTTGGCAATAGCAGTAGGCGTGATCTACAATCTCTTGTATTACGTATTAGCCAACGACTTGGCTTTAAACCAAGTGCTATTGGGATTCGCCTTTACCATGATCGCCTACGGCATAGGCTCCCAAGCGGCGAAAGAAATTGTGGGACGCCCAATAGAAAAGCCGCTTGTACAAGGATATGAGGCATACTTCATAGCCGGACTAGTCGCTCTAGCAGTATATTTTCTGTTCAGAACGAGGACAGGCATAGTAATTAAGGCAAGCGGCGACGACCCAGCCTCTCTAGATCTCATGGGCGTAGACGTTTATAGAATACGCAAACTCGCCGGCGTGCTGGAGGGCGCGCTGGCCTCCTCTGCTGGGGCATATCTAGTGTTAATATATTACGGCAACTGGTCGGAGCCGCTTGTGATGGGCTGGGGGACTCTTGCAGTTATAACCGCAATGATATCACTGTGGAACCCCCTAATCGCTATAATAGCCTCCCTCGCGCCCTCGTTGTTCATAACGCTGTCATACACTCTACAAAGATATACCCAGATCTCCCCCCACCTCCTCAATACAATTCCCTACTTAGCCTCGGCGATAATACTGATTGCCGTACAGATGTTGATGAGAAAAACAAGGCTCAAAGCCCTGGCGCCTAAATGGCTTGCAAAAGCCTATGTGCGCGAAGAGAGGATGTGATGCTATCTCCAGAGAGAGTTTAAGCCATTATACAAGAGGGACAAAAGCCCCGGCCGGGATTCGAACCCGGGACCTCCCGCTTACGAGGCTTACGCGGGGCTTTGCCCCTGGGCGCTCCGACCGGGCTGAGCTACCGGGGCTCGCCCTATATTTTCCGTCGTGTTTTTAAGTTTTCTCTCCTAAAAGCGTCCACGCGATCTACTCTTTAAAGTGTTCTTTAGAGGGGAATTGGCCCGTCTTCACCTCATTTACATACTGCTTAACTGCGCTTCGTATCACATCGGCGACGTTGGCATATCTCTTGGCGAAAGAGGGAGGCCTCTCCGTAAGGCCTATTATATCGTGTAGAACCAGTATCTGCCCGTCGCAGTGGGGCCCCGCGCCGATGCATATAGTGGGTATGTCTACGGCCTCTGTAATTTCTTTTGCCACAGACGCGGGGACGAATTCTATCACAAGGGAGAAGGCCCCGGCGTCTCTTAACGCCTTTGCGTCGTCTAGTAGCTTACGCCTCTGTTCCTCCGTCCGGCCCACCATTTTAAAGCCGCCTAGGGCTAAGACGCGCTGTGGGTTAAGGCCAATGTGGCCCATTACCGGTATCCCCGCTTTTACGAGCTTTTCTACAATACGGGCGTATTCAGCGCCTCCCTCCAGCTTAACTGCGTCTGCCCCGGCTTTAATTAATTTAGACGCGTTCCTCAGCGCGTCTCTGGGCCCGGTCTCGTAACTCATAAACGGCATGTCTGCGACTACTAACGCCCTTGGCCGCGCGCGGGCTACTGCCTGGGTATGTCTTATCATATCCGCGAGAGTTACGCCGAGTGTATTGGGCAAGCCCAACACCACCATTCCCAACGAGTCGCCCACTAGTATTCCGTCTACGCCGGCCTCGTCTACTATTTTAGCTGTTGGGTAGTCGTAAGCTGTGACCCACACATACGGCCCTTTTCCCTTTACAAAATCCGTAACCCGCCTCCTGGCGGACACATTGTATTAAAACTAATTACTTTATATTTCTCGTGTTGCGCGTCATCGGCCTTGGCGCTGTGGGATCTCTCTTCACGTATTTTTTAAACCGAGCTGGGGTAGTCCCAGAGGTCGTCCAGAGGAGGCGGTGCGGGGAGTTTTTATTCTGCGTTGAGGGAGACTGCGAGAAGCTGAAATTCAGAGAGGGCGGCGCCGCGGACGACGTGGGCTACACAATAGTGGCTGTTAAGGCGTATGACTCCCGCTCAGTTGTGCCTCACCTCAAGGGGGTGGCTGTTGTGGCGCAAAACGGCATTGGCGGGTATGAGGAGATAAAAGAGGCGTATCCCAACAGCGTACCTGCCGTGGTGACGTACGGAGTATATCGAGAGGGGTGTAGGGCAGAGTTGAGGGGAGTTGGGGAGATATATCTGCCAAGCGCTGTTTCAACGCTGGCAGAGCTCTTGGAGAGGAGCGGAGGCAGGGTCCGATTAGTTGAAGACATAGAGCCGTACCGCTGGTTGAAACTGGCAGTCAACGCGGCTATTAACGCCATAACTGCTCTGCTACAAGCCCCTAACGGCGTAATTATCTCCTCTCCTTACGCTCAAACACTCGCCTTAGAAGTTGCGCAAGAGGTTTTAAATGTGGCCACGGCGTTAGGCGTTAAAATGCCGAGGAATCCTGTTGAGGAGGTTCTCCGCGTCGCCTCGGCCACTGCAAAGAACCTCTCCTCTACGGCGCGCGACGTGGCGGCATGTGCAAAAACTGAGATTGATTACATCAACGGGGCAGTGGTTAAGTACGGAGAGGCCCTCGGCGTAGCGACGCCTGTGAATAAAGCTCTTTTCAACCTTATTAAAGCCAGAGAGTCTCTGTGCAACAGTGGCTAAACGGCTCTTTATCCCCCACCACATCTCGGGGTTTTGGCTTCCTGTGTATACAGACGACCCTGTAACCACGGGATCTGTTGGGGCGGGGGTGCTCGTCGGAGGGGCCGTTGCCGTATATGAGGGAGTGGGCGTGAGGTACAACGACGCGTTGTTAGAACGCGACGGGGGCGTGAAAATCGCCTCGCCCTTTCCATTGGGTTACGGCTATGCGGCATCTGCAGTCGTGGCCATAGCCAAGGCCATTGGGGAGGCGGGGCTGGCCCCGCGGGCCTTTGTCAAAGCCCACGTGGAGGAGGTGTCGCGCAGAACAGGGCTTGGCGACGTCCTCGCCATATATACAGGGGGGTGTTTAGTGGCGAGAGTTAAGGCGGGAGCGCCCGGAATAGGCGAGGCGTATTCCATGCCGTGTCCTAAAGTGGGAGTTGTGACCGCGGATTTGGCGCAGATAAGCACCGGCCACATGCTCACATCCCGCCACAGCGTAATCGCCAGCGCAGGTGCCGAGGCAGTCGCCGAGTTTTTAAAAAACCCCTCCTTTGAGGCCTTCCTCAAAATAGCTTTAAATTTCTCAAAGCGCGTGGGATTTTTAGACGCGCGTATGGAGACGCTTGGCAAGCTCCCGGGAGTCTTGGGGCTATTTGCAAAAAAAGGCGTCTTAGTGGTGTTTGTAGAAAGAGACTGGATTTTAGACGTGGCTCACGCCGTGGAGGCCCTTGGGAAAGTCCACGTAGAAACGCTGAGAGAATTACGGGTGGAGCCGCTCCTCCCCTAGGCGCTTCTGCACATGCCGGCGGACGCAGACGGCGTGTTTGCCAGCCCCTCAGCGCCGCCCTATGCTACCTGGCACCTTCTTCCGGTAATGCGGGAACGGCTTAGGCGGCGCATCAAGACTCTCGTATGTTTTTAGCCAGCTCCTCAATTCTCTTCGATATGTGCAATAAGGCTGATGCCAAGACTCTCTTATTGTCATAGTTTTTCAAAACGTTTTCTAACTCCTCTCTGGAGGCGTTTTTCATACGCCTCACCGCGTCAACAAGCCTCGGCATCGCCCTAGTTATGTTATCAACAATAGTAATGCTGGCGGCCTGGGCTGTGCGGCTCAAGGGGTTTAAATCAATAGCTATTACCGTCTTCCCCAGCCTGCGTAACGCCTGAGTTCTATCGCCGTCTTCCAGCGGGACTAGCACTACGTCTGCCTTATAAATCCCCTCGCAACTGACTCTCCTCCTCTCGCTGAAAAGCTCAGGTATTGTGCAACTGGCGTCGTCGCCTACGCCTAAGACCGACTTGGCGCCGTGTCTCTTCAACACCTCGGCTATTTTATCCTCTCTCTCGCGGCTACGGTAGAATAAATTAACCTCTATTAAGGCGGGAACGGCCTCTGAGAGCTCCACCACCTCCCTGGGCGTTAGCGCCGCCACATTGCCGTTAACGCTAATAACTGGATGTTTTGCTAGGAGTAACGCGGCGGCCGCGGCCGTAATAGCCTCAAGGGCGAATTGTTGCGTCTCCTCTCCCAAAAGGTAGTCAAAACACTCGCCCCTGCCCTGGGCGATAAGCCCCTGAGGCACTACATAGCCCTCTCTAAAGCCTTCTACAAGCCTCTCCCTCTCTAAAAGGCTTCTATATCTAGGGTGGTTAGGCGGAATCACATAACCCGTATGTTAACTTTATATATAAACATAAGGGGGCAGCGTTGTGTACGTCTCCGAAACTCTCGTGGAGGCCGTCAGGCTTGTGTCTAACAGGCACGTAAACCCACTCGGCACTTTATACGGGGGGTACATGCTACAGTGGCTAGCTGACGTGGGCACCGTCGCCGCTATGAATTTCGCAGAGGGGGACGTGGTATTGGGGTTTTTGGACAAGACGCATTTCATCTCCCCTGTGAGGCTCGGCTACTTGCTCATGTTTAGAGGCTGGGTCGTGGGAGTGAGGAGATCCAGCCTCAGCGTATTAGTTGAGTCATATGTAAAAAGAGGCGATGAGTTGAACTTAGCCACCGCCGGGAGGATGATATTTGTCAAAATAAACCAAGAGGGGAGGCCGACGCCCGTGGGCAAATCCCTCAATTGCGACTCCGGCTGGGAGGAGCTTTGCAGATATTTCGACGAGTGGAGGGCCAAGGCCGACGCCGTTTTAAAAGCCGAGGGGCCTGCTGTAAACGCCGATTGGCACTCAGTTAGCCGTTTTCTAGCCATGCCTGAGGATTCCTTAGACGGAGTGTTGTTATATGGAGGCAAGCTTCTGTTTAAACTCGACGAGTTGACATTTGTAGAGGCCTTCAGCTATTACCCCACTGTTTACGTGACTGCAAGCGTCAATAGCATTGTCTTCAGAAGGCCTATTTATGTCGGCGACATAGTTGAGGTCAAAACGGGCGTGACGCACGTGGGTTCTACAAGTATAGAAATTGGGTTTGTGGTAGAGGCCTTCGGGTCCAGAGGCAGGAGGAGAGTGGCCGATGGTTTCTTTACATTTGTAAATATGGCGGGCGGAAAGCCCAGCGAAATAAAGGCGCCGCCGAGGGGGGATGAAATCTCTCAGCGGAGGAAGGAGGAAAGCGTGAAGGAGGCCAGAATGTTAAAAATGCTTAAGCCGCAAAGAGACAAGGCCCCGTGGCTTCTCCAGCTGTTCTAGAGATTTTGCACTAAGTGTTGTAAAAGCTCAGCCGGGTCGTCTTTTAAAGCCGAGGTGTAGTAAAGCCTTTTAGCGCCTAGCGCAATTGCCACGTCGTCTCCCTCGACCAGATACCCGAGCTCTTCGGCTAAATCCCGCTTGTTCCCAATGAGTATTTTATTATGAGGAGGATACCTGGAGACCCACTGCTCTATGTCAAATAACGAGTAGAGAGTGAAGGGGTCCGCTGCGCTGTACATGTAGACTATTAAATCCAGCTTAGTGCCAAACGTCTTAATTGCCTCATAATATCTCCTGGCGACTTCAACCGCATATTGACCAGGCGTATCCACTATATACAATTCAACGCCCCTATACTGCAGTTCATACACGCCAGGCTTTCTCGTGACTCTAGGAGCTCTGGCCAGCCCCAGTAATCTGTAGATATACGTCGTTTTTCCAACGCCGCCAACTCCCAAGAATACAATAGTCTTCAACTCGCGCTTACGAAAAATCAGTGAGGCAGATCTCCGAGTCTTTGTACAAGACCCTGCCGCCCCGCCCGCACTCCTCGCCCCTACCCAGCCCCATTGCCTCTGACAAGAGATCTGCAAATATTCCCAACGCCCCTGAGAAGTTGACTCTATACACTCTGTCGGCTAATTCACGCGCCTTTTTGACGTCAACAGCTCTGTGGCAAATTACAGCGAAGGAAAACTTGCCATATTTATCCGCTGGCAATTCGTCGAGGCGGCCTGCCTCAAAGCTGACAAATACGGAGGCGGCCATGGCCTCTCCAACGCGCTCTAGCTCAACTGGGAGGATTGATATCCTCTCCTCCTCAAGCGCCAAAATTTCCCAATGCTCGTCTTGTATTACCAAGTCGGCCCCAGTGGCGGCGGATATCTCAGTGGAGAACCCACACGGCAACCAGCCAGCTACAAGAGCCAGGGCTCCCCTTCCGAATTTACTCGCCGCCCGTATTCTGTAAGGCTGGAATAACGCCGTTGCCGCAAATACTGCCTCAAAATTAGGCTTAATGGCCTCTCCTATTAAATAGGGGATAATGATGTCGTCAAAAACAGAGCCTAAAAGCTTGCTTGATATAGAGGGCGGTATTTTACTTGTCCTTTTATACCTATCGCCCCTCTTTACGAAATATCCCATCTCCGCAAGTAAGTGGAAAAGCCTCCCCAGCGTGTCGTCTGACTTCACCTCTCCCTGTTTAAGTAACAAGCGGATAAAACGGCTACCGGCAATTCCAGCGTCTAATGCGGTGGACACAACAATTTATCGGTCTTGTTTTTTAATATATGATTTAAAATCCCGTAGTTAAATAGGCCACGTCATAATAACTTGTGCATCTTTTCAGCCGCCGCGGCGGCGAGTTGCAGATGAGGCTAGGAGAGCGGGAGGTGGCTATTGTTAATATTCCGTTAATGAAAGAGCTTGAGAAAAGGCTTTCTAGCGGCGAGTCTGTTTTATTAACGGGCTTACACGGAGTTGGGAAGTCGGTGCTGGCGTTAACAATAGCGTATTCCGCATTAGAAAAAGGCGGCGCTGTGATAGACTTGGCCTCTGATACTTCTAATTTCGCCGAGTATTTAAGAATAGCCAAAAGAGCAAAGTGGGCATTTGCCGTTTTTGACGCAGTGCCGTTGCAATTCTACGCAGAGCCCGAGATTTGGTCTGAATATGCAACGCTGTGGAGGGATAATTGCAATAGAATTTTAGCAAGAGCTGAATACGTGAGAAAAAACGGTTATCCAGTAGTTATCGTCTTGCCCTTTGACTTGGCGGAGAGGTGTAAGAAGGAGTTGCGGCTTTACGATAATATAGTAGTAACGGCAGAGGAGTCAATAGCCGGCGAGATTTTTGCGAAAAACAGTGACGTCTACTGCGGCGAGGACTACGTTAAAGAGATCTCGTCCCGCATTTCACAACTAGGTGAGGGAATGTACTACATCGCATATAGCGCAACCAAATCTCTTGAGTTCTGCGATGAGCACCCTGCAAACTTAGTTGAAAAGGCTAAGATGGCTTACGTGGAGAAGCTAACAGCATTGGCCAAGGCCGTATACGCCCCTAGTTGCAGTAAGGCAAAGGCTTTTATCCAAACGCTACACAGCAGAGGGCTCCCGCCCCCTTTGGCAAGCCTGGCGATTTATTATGAAACTGTTGAAGTTAAAGTAAGAACATTAGAAAAACTTATATCTCTTATTAATAAGTTACCAGATCCCCACAAGGAATACGTAAAGATACTTGCACTGCAAACTGCGGAGGATCTAAAAAAATTAATGAAACCCCATTGGCATTTACGGGCGTTGTCTAGAGAGCTAGGACCTCTTTACAACGAGGCCTTAACAAAGGCGTCGGAGGAAGTCGCCGTACAATGCGGATATAAACCTAGCGAGGTGAGCCTCAGAAATTTAGTAAAGGCATATGTAATTGCGCATGAGGCCAACAACGATTTAGCTAAGGCCCTAGCCGCCATTGCCAGAGGCGGAAACCCCTGTTTGGGGAAAATTAAGCCCTTGTGCGTGCACGGCGCCTTGCCCGATGTAATTATTAAAGCGATATTAACTCCGGAGAGACTCAGCGTGGAGCTACCTCCATCGCTCAAAAGCGGCCTTGAATACTACGCCGGATTTCGGGCTGAGGAAGTCGGGGAAAGGGGGTGGATAGAGGTCTTGAACTATTTGTATGAGGCATCGGAAGGGGGAAGGACTGATTTAAGGGTATTTAAAGACTATATAGATGCCGCCTTGCGGTTGGGCAGCCCCATTACAAAAAAACTGGCGTTGGCAACTGTGCAAAACTCCTATATAGTCCCGGGGGAGTTATTAGCCCAGGCGTTGGTAACTGCCGTTGAATTGGGCGAGGACTACGGCGCTTTATTAGACAAGTACATAGAGGCTGTGGGAGATGCCTCGCTGATATATGAAAAATGCGGCGCGAGATGTGCTAATATCGTAGTAGAAGTCGGAGTTGCCTCCGCCACAAAGCTAGCTAGAAAAACCCCGTGCCTGGCTTTGAGGCAACTGGAGATAGCCCTTGCCGGCGCCGGCTATTCTGATGTAATCCAGAAATATAGTCCGCACAAAGCATGCCTCTAACTATAAAAACAAATTGTAATTAAACCACGTGGAGAGATATGTGAGGAAATATGGAGACGCCGTTTTTATCAATGAGCTGTTGAAAAACTCCGAGCAACACATTTCCACAATGCAACAGTTCAACGCATCTGTCTATGAGACATTAACAAAAGTTGTAGACTCAGCAGAGGGATATCTCAAGGGCGAGGGCAGAAGGCTGGCTGAAGTAGTCGAAAGGCTCTCGACAAGAGTTCCCGAGATGGAAGAACTGGGCTTAAGGGAAATAAGAGAGAGGCTGGAGACTCTCCTACGAGAGTCGGAAATTGTCATTGAAAAGCTACGGGCCAGGTTAGAAGACGTAAAGGAGGGCCGCGCCGCTCACCTCACGTTAGACGAGTTGTTTGACTCTGTAAAAGAATTAAATGATTTATGGGACACGGCAATGAGGCTAGTAAATTTCTATAAACGGCTATATTCCGACTTATCGCCGTTATTCCTTATTACCGCATAAACTACACAATACTTAAAAAATTAAGTTACACTTAGCCACATGGAAAAGTTCAGGACTATCGTGGGCGAGAAAAAAGAGGAACCTAAAAGAGAAGTCGCGGAAGCCGTTCAAGAGGCAAGAACAGCAGAGGGGGCTTCGCTACAAGAAATAACTGCAGTTGTCGCAAAAGAGGCAACAGACGTAGGCCAGTTTATGCGCTATGTGGCATCAACTATCGCGAAACTGCCTCCAGAGGAGAGGACGTTTGTCAGGTTTTTAATCGCCCCCAAGGCCACGCCGCTTGTAATAAATGACAGGATGATCGACGTCATTTTTAAAAACATAGACTTATTAGAAGAGCCGCATATAGAGGCCCTGAGCAAGTCCATGTCCCCCGAGGATTTAGTAAAACTCGCCGAGCGTTTTAACAGCAAACTGGCCTCATTAGTGGCTATATTTGCAGAGAAGTGTCGCCCAGCTGCACAGCCGTGATAAATGATAAGAACAGGGACTGTTGCCTTCACGAGTTGTAAAGGCGGCGCTGGCAAGACCACGCTCGCCGTCAATGTATCGGCGGCTCTCCCACTTAATGTACTACTTATAGATCTAGGAGGAGGGGCGTCTAGGTTTTTTCCTGCGCCGTTAATAAACATTGAAAATATTACCCCAACTATAGAGGCTTATAGAGACGCAAGAGTGAAAAACTTGTTTGTAATACCTATAGCAATTGACCCGGCCTCGGTATGGAGAATAGAAAACTGGGAAGAGATCTTTCAAAACCTCACAGATGCCGTCAGGAAGAACATAGTGAAAAATTCAATAGATGTAGTGGTACTTGACATGTATCAACTCTCAAGGATAACGCCCATTGAAACATTCGGCCTAGACAAGGCCGATTTAATAGTCTTAGTGGTAGAGGGATATGAAGATTGTACAAAGCCTATAACTATTATAAAAAAGTTTTTCGACGGAAAGTTAATAATTGCTCTAAATAAACACGAAAGGGGAATAGAATACCCCGGCGCCGTTGTGAAAATACCGTTTTCAGCCACTCTAGACTATTATAATAGACGGGGGCAATTTTATACAAAGCCGGTGACAAAACTGGCAGAATATTTGCTACAAGAGTTGAAAAGAGTTACCCGCTCCAGGTGGATAGAATAGGACACCACGGCATTTACACCGTATAGTATAAATAGAGGAAACAAGTACTACTCGTGGATATTAAAAAACTGGTCGCCTCTGTAGCCTCCGTCTTGACAAACGCAGATATACATACAATATATTCTATGGTTATAATCGCCAAGGAGGAGATGAGAATTAAAACGGACATTCCCATCACTACTGTTGAGGAGGCCGTGAGGCAATTAGTAGAGGAGGGCTATCTAGTGGAGTACGAAGAAACCTCGCTTGATTTATCTAAAAAAGAGAAGAAGTATATAGCAACAGAGAAAATAAGACAGCTGGCCGAGCAACTTCCCCCGAAAATATTACAATTAACAAAAATGAAATACATAACTCCGTCATTTTACTATTTATTAAACTATACCCAAAGAAAGTAACACCACAAAATATAAATAACTCTCCTCACTTTATTGTTGTGAACTATACTGTTTTATTGCTCCTAACTCCCTTATCCCTCTGGGTATTTACCGTACCAGTGCCGCCTAACTCCACAGTTATTGTAAAACCATCTCTACCACCGCTATGTAACGCGACAGAGCCTTTGGCGCTCCAAGGCCCCGCCACTGTCAATATTGTGTGTAGCAACCCCACGTTGGCGCAAATTAAAATCGCAGGGTGGATTTACGTTGAGCCTCCTCCGCCGACTCCCCCCAAGCCAATACCCGCCCCGAGGCGCCTGTCATCGCCGTAGCCACAGGCATAGCCGCGGCGGCTGGGCTGAGCCACATCTTCAGCAACAGGAGGGAGTTGTTAGCAGCGCCTATTGTGCCAATAATCGCGAGAATAAAAAAGGCCACAGCAGACGACCCCATAAGACGCGAGATTTTAAAGGTAGTAGAACAAATGGGGGTCGCCACTCTTTCCCAAATAGTAAAGACGACGAGAAAAAGCTGGGGAGCGGTGCAGTGGCACGTATATGTGCTTGAAAGAGAAGGAAGATTAAAAAGCGTGAAAATAGGCCTATTCATTTATTACTTCACAAATCCCAAGGCCGCGGCAGAAGTAATACTATCCTCAGTAGATCCCAATAACTTAAGCCCAGAAGATAGAGAAAAACTAGACCTAATGGCAAGTTTTGCCTCATAGGTAACGCCTAAAACACAATCACAGTACGGCCTATTATTATTCCGAGGGCTGCACTTGTGAAAACGGCGGATTTTCCAAGGCGCGATTAAGTCTTAAAACAGAGTTGAAGGATAATTGAGTGGAGCCCCGGCCGGGATCGATTCGGCGGCAAAGCCGCCTTTGAACCCGGGACCTACGGGTCTGCAGCCCGCCGCTCTGCCGGACTGAGCTACCGGGGCTTCGCTTTATATTTACCGTCGTGTTTTTAAGTCTTTCTATCTACTGCCTTTTTAAAGAAGGCGGTTTTCTTAATAACCGTATTTAGTGTATCGCGTTCACATTGCCCTCATTCTGCTATATTGTTCACCTCAATGCGGCTCGCCCCTAATAAGGAGTTCTCCCCGTGATTTACGGGATCTGTTGAATTAATCTCTCGGCATAGGCGATGGCGTCTAGCAGGCCTTTAGTCTCCACCTCGCCTTCTTTTCTCACGCCTGGGCCTTTTATAATATAGACTAACCGCCTGGCTTTAGGAAACCACAGGAAATACAACTCGACGTTTTTCACCCGGCCGTTTACCCATTCCATATAGCCGTTTGTCTCGCCTGCGCTTTCCACGGCGTCTAGCCTTTTTGCAATTTCTACATGAAATGACCCGATAAAGTGGAGCAGATTCACAGAGGGGGTGGAAAAAGTTATTTTATTTTGCTACATCTAGTTTCTCTCGCTTCTTTCAACAGGCTTTTCTCCTCGGGCGCGCCGAATTTACACACGTCAATATACGGCGCCAGTATTAGGCACATGCTTGTTATGAAATTCTTCAGCCTTGTCCACATATGTAAAATATATATGTTTTTTTAAATGGCTTTTTAATAGTGCGGATTTTGCCTATTAATAATAGCGGCTTGCGCGGCGGAGAGCCGGGCGAGGGGCACTCTAAACGGCGAGGCGCTCACGTAATCAACTTTGTTGTGGAAGAAGTAAATAGACTTGGGATCTCCGCCGTGTTCGCCGCACACTCCTACCTCTATGGAGGGATTTACTTCTTTTGCCGTTTTGGCGGCATATTCAACGAGCTTTCCAACGCCTTTAATGTCAATTGTCTCAAAGGGATCCGCGTCGAGTATTTTAAGATCTAAGTATTGAGGTATGAACTTATTCTCGGCGTCGTCGCGGCTGAAGCTAAACACAGCTTGGGTCAAGTCGTTTGTGCCAAAACTTATGAAATCCACGTGTTTTGCTATCTCGTCAATTGTGAGACAGGCGCGGACAGTTTCGATCATCGTCCCAATCTTTACGTCGAGTTTTACGCCAGTGCTCGCCTCTACGTCCTTCAAAGCAGGTATAATGGCCTTTTCTTTAACGTAAATAATTTCCCTCACGTCTGATACCTGCGGTATCATTATCTCAACAACTGGGTTAAAGCCCTCCTTTTTTAGCTCGGCCGCGGCCTCCAGTATGGCCTTGTTTAAATAGTAGTAAAAGTCGGGGTGCGTCACGCCGACTCTAACCCCTCTGTGTCCCAACATGGGATTTGCCTCTTGCAGAGCCTTTACGCGCCGGTACAACTTCTCAAGCTCTGAGGCGTCGTCGCCCCGCATCTTCCTCTGGTATATCTGTTCCAATATCTCCTCTGGCTTTGGCAAAAACTCGTGCAACGGCGGGTCAATTAGCCTAACTACAACCGGCAGCCCGTCCATAATTTTAAATACCTCTTTAAAATCGTTCTTTAACATTTTGTAAAGAGCTTCTAAATGGGGCCTCCTCTCCTCAGGAGACTCCGCGAGGATTATCCTCCTTAGTAATTCCAATCGCTCTGGCTTTCTGAACATCCGCTCAATTCTCAACAGGCCTATGCCCTGCGCCCCGAACTTCCTTGCAATAGCCGCGTCTTCTGGCAAATCTGCGTTAGCCCTCACTCCAAGGCGCCTAATTTCATCCGCCCAACGTAAGAGCTCTTCAAGCTCTGGAATGAGCTCCGCCTCTATTGTAGGAACTACGCCGATATATACATTGCCCGTATGCCCGTCAATTGTAATCCAATCCCCTTCGCGTATGACGTGAGTACCCACCTTTAAGTATTTCTCCTCCTCGTGTATCTCAATAGACTCGGCGCCAACTACTGCGGGCTTCCCAATAGCCCTTGCCACAACTGCGGCGTGGCTAGTCATCCCGCCTCTGCTAGTCAAAACGCCCACAGCTGCGTAAAAGCCATGTACGTCGTCAGGCTTTGTCTCCACCCGCGCTAATATAACGCGTTTGCCCTGGGCGGCCCACCTAACTGCGTCATCCGGGTGGAATACCACTTGTCCAGACACCGCCCCCGGACTCGCCGGCAGGCCTTGCGCCACAGGAGTCGCCTTAGCCTTTGGATCAATGCGCGGGTATAGCAATTGCAATACGTGATCTGGGCTCACCATGAGCAAGGCCTCCTCCTTTGTGATAATGCCCTCCTTGGCCATGTCAACTGCGGTTTTCACTCTGGCAAGGGCGGTCATCTTCGCGTTTCTCGTCTGTAAGAAGTAGAGCTTCCCCCTCTCCACAGTGAACTCGACGTCTTGCACGTCCTTATTCACTTTCTCCAACAGCTTAACCCCCTGGTAGAGCTCCTCGTAGAGGTGGGGGAACCTTTTTCTAAACTCCTCGATATCCATCGGCGTCCTGATGCCGGCCACTACGTCCTCTCCCTGGGCCACTGGGAGGAACTCGCCGTACAGCTTGTTCTCCCCAGTCGCCACGTCTCTGCTGAAAACCACCCCAGTGCCGGAGTCCCAGCCCGCGTTGCCGAACACCATAGTCACCACGTTGACAGCCGTGCAGTCAGCTATGTCAGGAGTAATCTTCTCAATAATGCGGTAGAAAATTGCACGCGGAGACATCCACGACCTAAACACGGCCTTTATCGCGAGCTTCAGTTGCTCCCACGGATCTTGCGGAAATCCGCCTCTGGCCCTTACTATAATTTCCTTAAAACGCTCCACTGCCTCTTTAAGACCCTCCAGCTGAACGTCCGGGTCGTCTTTTACGCCGTATTTCCTCTTAATCTCCTCCCACGCAGTTGAGAAGAGCTTTTCGTCTATTGACAAGACTATTTTGCCGAACATCTGTAGAAAACGCCGGTAAGCATCATAAGCAAACCACTCGTTGCCTGTCTGTTTCGCGAGGCCTTTTACAGTCTCGTCATTTAAGCCGAGGTTTAAAACCGTATCCATCATGCCGGGCATAGACACAGCCGCGCCGCTCCTCACGGAGACTAATAACGGGTTTTCCGGGTCTCCAAACCTCTTCCCTGTCTCTTTCTCCAGTTCTCTCATATAGCTAACTACTTGGGACCAAATCTCCCCAGGCAAGTCAAGGCTGTCTATAATTGCGTGGAGCTTTTTAATTACCTCGTCTCTCACCTCCGGCGGGGGGTTTTTTAATAGGATTCCCTCCAGCTCTGAGATTTCCCGCCTCCTCGGCTCGTAGAATTTCTTACATGCCTCTGTTGTGATTATAAATCCAGGGGGGATTCTAAGCCCTAACTGCGTCATTTGTATGAGGCTGGCGCCCTTTCCGCCGAACAGCTTTTTATTCCTATAATCGGCCTCTTTAAAGCTATAAACATATTTCTCCATGTAATTGAAAAATCCTTCTATATTTAAATATTTCTCATTAAAAAATAATAATTGAAATATCTATGTAATTATATGCTAAAATTTATTTATATATATGAATTAATTATCATTATCTATAATTATGATTTTCTCCCCCAATAGCCGTTTTCATCCATGTAAATAAACCCCTCTCTTGATAATTTTGAAAGCACAGCCCGCACAGTTGTCATTGTAAGCAAGACATTTTCCCAACCTCTCTCGCCCCCCGTCTCTTTTAAGACTTTAATAGTTATTGAGGTGATGTCCCCCGGCATAGCCGCCTCCACGGCCTTCACGGCCCGCTCCACTGCGGCTTTATTCGCCTCTACCAATTCCTTAATTCTCCTCTTGCTACCCGCAACGGGGCCGTGGCCAATTACCAACGTCTCGGGATCTAACTCTATAATTTTGTCTAGGGAAGAGAGGAACATGTCCACATCCATTAAGTAGGGAACTCCGTATTTTTCCAAGACCTTCTCTCCGAATAGAGCGTCGCCTGCGTATAACACGCCCTCAGTGTAATAGCCCACGTGGCCAAAGGTGTGGCCGGGCAATGCCACGACTTCAAACGGGCCGATTTTTTCGCCCGGCTTCACTACTCCGCTTAACTGTATATCAGAGCCCTTGTATACAGCGCCCTCTACGTAGACTCCGTGCGTGAAAAAGAGCCGCGCCCTGACGCTGGCCACGAATAACTCCTCTCCCCATGGGGCGTACACCTCTGCGCCGTTTGGCGTTGCAGTTAAGTGATCGGCGTGGAAATGAGTCAGCAACACGACGGGACTCCGCCCGGCTATTGACAGAATTTCCCCAGCTCTATCCTCGGGCTGGCCTGGATCCACCACGTAATTCCCCACTATTAAAGTATTGGGCGAGCCCCTCAATAACCTAACCCCATTTTTAATTTCCATAAACGTAAGGTACTTAAGATTTATTTAACTACTTGGTAATGACATTTTCAATAGTGGCCACAGACGGCGTGGACGTCGGGGTGGCGGTGTCCTCTAAATTTGTTGCTGTCGGCGCCTTTGTCCCACACGCAGAGGCGGCAGTTGGCGCCGTCGCCACTCAGTGTTATGCAAATCCCAAACTCGGCAAGGTTATAATCTCAATGATCAAACAAGGCCTGGCGGCGAGGGAGGCGGTGGAGAGAGCCCTGTCTCAAGACGTGGAGAAAGAGCTTAGACAAATTGGCGCCGTGGATATTAGGGGCAACGCATACGGCTTCACTGGCAGAGAGTGCCCGGAATACGCCGGACATGTGACTGGCCACGGCTACGTCGCACTGGGCAATATTCTGGCAGGGCCGCAAGTAGTTGAGTCCATGGCCAGGGCATTTGAGAGCCAAAGGGGAGAGCTAGTGGATAAACTTCTAGCGGCATTAGAGGCAGGGGATAGGGCCGGAGGGGATAGAAGGGGTAAGCAGTCTGCGGCTATAATCGTCTTAAGGCCTGGAGGCGGCTACTTGGGCCTGACGGATGTATACGTCGACATTAGAGTTGACGACCACCCAGATCCCGTGGCAGAATTGCGGCGGATTTTTAAAATCTGGGAGCTGACGCTGTTGCAACGAGAGGATCCCTTAGACGTAGTCCTTAAAAAAGACGTCGCTGGCGAGGTGCAGGAGGCATTGAGGCGGCTGGGCTTTTACAAGAGAGAGCCCACGGGCGTGTAGGATGAGGAGACTGAGAGGGCTTTTAGAAATTGGGCTGGGTATGAAAATTTTGAGAACAAAATTAGAAACGACGACAAAATCTGGGGCTCTCTCTACCGCTACCTCTTAGAAATCTCTAGGAGATAAGTCCACCGGCAACTCGCTTGAAAACCGCAACCCCCATTTAAACATCTCCAACTTAACAGCGTGAATTTTAACGCCAGCCTTATGAGCCCGGAGGAGGCTCTCGGCAAATTTCCGGTCCATCTCCCAGTGGGGCGACATCGACTCCGCCCTCTTCCTCAACACTAGGAAGATTACGTGAGCCTCGTAACCCTCGGCCACGGCCCTGGCCAGTTCCTCCATGTGGCGGGCCCCCCGTGAGGTTGGGGCGTCAGGGAAAAGCGCCCTGCCGCCTACTTCTAAAGTCACGCCCTTGATCTCTACAAGCGCCCGCCTCCCCTCCGGCGACTTCAGTAATAGGTCAAAACGGCCTCTGCCAAAAGCAGGCTCTCTCTTCTCAAGCGAATAGCCCCTCAACAAATAGCCGTTTTCTATAAGCCACACAGCTATTTTATTGTGCAACGACGAGTCAACTAAGACCAATTCGTCGTCTAGCTCCACGGCGGCGAGGTAATACTCGGTCCTCCCCCTGACGGTTCTCCTAGCCCATATCTTAGCCCCGGGGAACAACAACTCCCTCAGCCGCCCTGGATCGTGAATGTGTACATACGACTCCCTCCCCCCTATCAGCGCCACGCCGGCAAATCTATTAAGTCGCTTTAAAAACACCCCCTCCACATCAGGCGTCGGAAGTTGTAAGATCTCTCCTCCGGGAATTCCCACGGCCTTTAAACTATCACAGATAAAAATCTCTAGGGCGACTATTTCCACCGAACGGCTGTTTAGGTTTTCCCAGTTAGGAGTTTTGGCCTCTAGCGTTATTTCCTCTTTTGTGCGCCGCGGCGAATATAATAGTACAGGAGTCTTAGCTCAACGGCTGGGCGGCTAACGCAAGCAGGAGGTTGCGGTAATACGCAGTAGATGGGCGTAGGGGATTCGCGGCTCGCGAGAAGTAAATGTACATAAATCTGTGTGAATTCAAATGCATGGCGTTTTTCCGAATTTCCCTTCCCTTACCTGGTATGGAGCTGGGACACGTCAATGTATATGTGGTTAAGTGTAGCGATGGTTACGGCTTGATAGATGCGGGGCTCGCCACTTACGATGCGGCTCTGTCTCTGCTGAGAGGGCTTAAGTCACTCGGCATAAAGCCTAGCGAGATAACTAAGGTATTCATAACTCACTACCACGCCGACCACATAACTTTGGCGCAGTTTATCGCAGAAGTGGCGTCTCCAGATTTTTACATAGGGGAGGGCGAGGTCAGCGAAGTTGCGACTTCTTTTGAAGACTTGGCGAGACTATACGCAGAGGAGTACAGGAGACACGGCGCGCCGGCGGAGGTGGCAGAGGCCTTCTTAAAGATCCACCCCATGTCGAGGTATAGAAAGGCCTTTGAAGACGTATGGAAACTCCCCTGGAAGAGGGTTAAAGACGGCGAGTTATTAGACTGCGGCTTAAAGGCCCTCTCTACCCCAGGCCACACGCCAGGACACACCGTATACATATACAGAGACGGGGTGTTCACAGGCGACCACATATTGCCGAAAATAACGCCCAATATATCGTGGTACCCCAAGAAGGGCTTCAACCCCCTCAAGGCGTATTTAAACAGCTTGAGAAAAGTCTATATAAAAGCCAAAGGGTACCCTGCACACGGGGATGAAATAAGCGACATAACCACGCGGATTGACGAGTTAGTAAAACACCACGAGAAAAGACTCGGCGAGATTTTAGCCGTGTTGAAAGAGCCCTTAACTACATATCAAGTGGCGCAGAGAATTAAGTGGGACGCGGGGAGTTTTGAAAACTTTGACGTCTACAACAAGATCTTCGCAATCGGAGAGGCGTACAGCCACTTGCTCTACCTAGAAGAAATGGGGGCGGTAAAGAGAGTTGAAAAAGACGTTGTATACTGGACCCGCCCTTAGCCGCCAAACGGAGGAATTATCTGCACCACATCCCCCTCCGCCAACGCCGTTTTAAGCCCCTGGAGGAAATAAATAGAACGTCCATTTACCCAAATGTCGTGCATTGGAATAATCTCCTCCCCCCTCAGTAATTTCTGCCGGAGGCCTGGGTAGCGCTTTTCAAGCTCCTCCATTACGTCCCCCACAGTGGCGCCTTCTTTAAGATCTAGTACTAGAGTAATCACGTCATAAGTATCTAGTCCGAAATATTTAGGCCCGAAGATTTTAACCAACACCCTCATGCGCCCAGTGAAAAAACGAGCTTTATTAAGTAATAACGCGTAAAACTATGCGAGGCCCTCCTAAATCTTACTCCCTTACTACTTAGCCTAACGTCATTGAGATAGGGAAAAGCCACACTCAGCGTGAGGCAAGACGGGGAGAGGGCCCTGGTGCTGGCGGCTCTAACGGGCGACGGGTCGATAAAGGAGAAGGGGGTGTCGCCCATCTTTACGCAAGGCATTTATTCCCCCTGGCAAAACTCAGGGGAGTGGGAGTTGCTGAAGTGGTATGCCGAAGTGAAGGGAAAGCAAGCCGGCGGCTGTTCCAAAAATTACGCGTTATAAGGCGGTGAAGAGGTGGTGCGGGGGGTGGGATTTGAACCCACGCAGGCCTACGCCACAGGGACCTAAACCCTGCCCCTTTGACCTGGCTCGGGCACCCCCGCCTGCTTTAAAATGCAGATGAGGTTTTAAGTTTTTCGCGTTATGGGCAGATTTTAGTGGATGAGGCCGTTCCCACCAGCGGCAGTAGTGGGTCCCGGCGCGGCCGCCTCGACATGCCCGGGGCGGGGGCGATTCATGGGTCCGCACATCTCCTTTTTGAATTACCTCTTAGGCCCTTAGCTGTTGGCGCTCCTTGTTTACAAGCGGCGCAAAGGACGCTAGGGCATCGCAAAACTCCCTCCGCTTAACTTGCTTCTCTACTGCGATTTAGGATTCTCTGCAGTCTCGGCCCTATCCGCAGGCGCAACCGCCGCCAGTACTTCCGACGATTATTTTATTCTCGGCCATGAGCTTCGCCCAGCAGTCTGGGCATACTAACGCAGGGCCCCTGTCCTTTATATTGGCCTCTAACAGCGGGGTGTCCTCCCGTCCGCATATTGCGCATTTATATCCCGTCATGTTCAACGCATGTGTGTGGAAAAATAAGTTTTTCTGCCTAAATCCCTAGGGCTAGGCCGTCTCCGCGGATGTCCGCAACCGCGGCGATGTAGTTATTTCTTTTACGCAACGCCGCGGCCACTCCCATTCTGCTGGGGTATTTGACAATAGTGACGCCTAAGCCTGCCTCCCACCCCTCCTCAGCCTGGACCTCCCACCCCCCAGTCCATATAAAACGCGGCGCCAAGATCGCCTCTCGCGGGCTCATGCCGTACCAAATTACGTTTTGTATCAGCTGTGCGTATATTGCCGGCCTGTAGTGGCCGGCGCTTGCCCCGAGAGCCCAAGCCTCTCCCTCTTTTACCATAACCACCGCAGAAAGGGTATGGGACGGCCGCTTCCTCGGCGCCGGTCTGTTTAAGCCTGTAGTGAAGTCGCTGGCTCTGTTGTTAAATGTTATGCCCCACTTTAAATCTGTAAAGCCAGACCCGAAGGGGTAGTAGAGGGATTGTATGGCTGAAACTGTCAGCTCTTTGTCGCCAGCGGCGAGGTACGTAGTGCCGGGCGTCGGCTCAGGCTTGTCTGCCTCGCCTAACTGAACGCCTCCGGAGAGAATGTCATAAACGGGAACTTCTCCGTCGTGTAAATACGCGTCTCTAGCCCAATGCGCCTTTCTCAACGCGGCGACTGTGTTTTTAATCCTGGCATAGCTGAAGGGGCTTTTAACTGGTTGAGAGAGCTTAACGGTTAGCAACACGACAAATCCAAGCGAGGGCGGCGGCGCCTCGTATATAACCCATCCGTCGTAATTTATAAACACCGGCGGCTTGACCTCAGGTCTGTATTTTAAAAAGTCGTCTAGCTCGAAATATCCGTACTGCTCTAAATCTCTGGCAATTTCGTCGTAAAATAAAAGGGGATTATCCCTTAACACGCCCCACAGTTTTAATAAAGGCTCGATTTTATAAGGCGCGCCGGGCTCTAGGGGCAGGGCGAGGTACAGCCTGCCGCCTGGATCTGAGGCGAGCAAATCCCTATGTCTCTCTATGGCCGCAGCCAACGAGGGGTGCACTGTCGCCTTGCGCATAAAATCCAGCGCCGTCCCAATGACCTCGCCCCAGGGCAGGGCGCCGTATCTCTTGTGAAACTCCACTAGCCCAGCTATATAGCCAGGCACTACGGCTGATTGTATCCCCCTACGCGGGGGGCGGTCGGGGATTTTGCGAGGCGCCCACCCCAACCCCAAAACAGATTCCGCCCTGTCCCCCTTGTGTACAACTGCGAGGAAATCCCCTCCGACTCCCCCAAGGTGAGGCAGAGTGTATGTCAACACGGCCGATGCGGCCACCACGGCGTCCGCCGCGTTTCCGCCTTTTTTATAAACCTCATATCCAGCCCTCGATGCCAGAAAGCTCTCAGTGGCTATGGCGAACTCCGTTCCTATGTACATAAACCTTTTATATGGGAGAGTATTTGTACTTAGCCCCCGGTTCCCCGCCCGCCAGACGAACCCGCGGTACCGGGTTAGGGAATGAAGGCGGAGCCGGTAGGGCCGACCGCATACCCCCAGGGCTTATTAGCCTCTTCAGACCTATCGCGCCGCCTGGCTCTAGTCGCATTGGGAATTAAAAAAGCGGGGCTTAACAAGGCTCTATTGTAGACGGAGGCTTAGAAGTTACGGCGTAGGTCACCATGGTAACCTCTGGTATTTCCGACGTAATTCTAGAGGATATTTTCTCAAGGATTTCAAAGGGTATTCTTGACCAGTCCGCCGTCATTGCGTCTTCGCTTTCCACAATTCTTACCGTCACGATGTACCCCATAGCTCTTCTATCGCCCTTTACCCCAACCCACTTATCCTCCCCCACCGTGGCGAAGGCTTGCCAGACTTTTCTGAAAAGACCGGCTTTCCTCAACTCCTCTTCCACTATTTTAGTGGCTTTCCTCACAATGGCTAGTTTTTCTCTAGTAAAGGGGCCAATAATCCTTACCGCAAGGCCCGGGCCGGGAAAGGGATGTCTATATACCACGTCCTCCGGAAGGCCTAGGGCTTTGGCAATCCGCCTCACTTCGTCTTTATAAAACTCTCGAAGCGGTTCTATAAGCTCTAATTGAAACCACGGCGGTAGCCCCCCCACGTTGTGGTGGCTTTTTATTTTGTCGGCGCCCTTTACCGCCCCGCTTTCCACCACATCTGGGTATAACGTGCCCTGCGCTAGGTATTTGACGTTGGGCATCTGCTTTACCGCGTCGGAAAACACCTCGGCGAAAGTTTCCCCAATGATGCGCCTTTTTTCCTCGCAGTCAGCCACTCCCTCTAGTCTTTTGAGAAAGCGCTCTTTCGCGTCTATATACACCACGTCTATTCCAATAGATTTAAGTAAAGAGGCTGCCTCTTCGGGCTCCCCCTCTCTGAATAGCCCGTGGTCAATAAAAACAGCCTTTACCCTTTGGCCCACGGCTTTGTACAACAACACGGCAGTTACCGTGCTGTCTACTCCCCCGCTCACTCCAACTATGACGTCGCCGCCCTTTACCCTACTCCTTATCTCTTCTACTATACGCGTAATTTGATCCTCGGGCCGCCAGACGTCGGATATCCTAGCTATTTTTCTCAAGAAGTTCTCGAACATTACCCTCCCCTTACTGGTGTGGTGAACCTCCGGGTGGAACTGCACGCCGTATATTAACCCCTTTCTCATTGCGGCAATATAGCCGTTTTCACTTATTGCCAATACGTGGAATCCAGGCGGCGGCTCCTCAACAAAGTCGCTGTGGCTCATCCACACCGCCTCTTCTGGCTTCCAGCCGTCAAACAACGGGTCGTTGACTAGAATTTTTACAATTGTCTTCCCGTACTCCCCCTTGCCGCGCTCCACTTTTCCTCCTAGTTTCTTTGCGATCATTTGGTGACCATAACATATCCCCAACACTGGTTTAGACAAGGCGAAAATCCCCTCGTCAATATCCGGCGCTCCAGGCTCGTAGACAGAGCTAGGCCCGCCAGAGAGGATAACAGCCTTTACCTCTTCTTTACTCGCCTTGATTACCGCCTCCTCAGGGCTGGCTATTTCGGCGTAGACGCCAACCTCTCTAATTCTCCTGGCGATCAGGTGAGCGTATTGCCCGCCGAAGTTGACAACGAGGACCTTCTCCACCCGCGATTTAAACAAGTGGATTAAAAACTTATTCCACCGACAAGACGTCCAGCTCTAATACTTCTAAGTGAGTATTTAAAATTTCAGAGACGCTGGGGGTTGTACGCCCTCCATCGCCGTGAATAAATTCCTTCACATAAAGCCCCCCTTGGCATCTCACGTATAGCTCAAAGACGCGCGGCGAAATCTGTCTCCACGCCAGCTCGTAGACCATCCTTACTCTTTTCTTCCTAGGGCTTATGCGCTTTATCCGACGCGGCGTATATTGAATAATCGTCTTTCCGGAAAGCTCGCCGATTTTATTCAACTCCTCAACAGTTAACGGCCTCTCAGAAAGGACGAGCGCGCGGTAGAGTTTTATGTCTGTCTTCGCCTTTTCTTTAAGTCTACGCACTTCCTCTCTGTTTGTAAAGCCAATTGGAGTAAATATTATATCGCCATCTCTAAACGGCGGAATAGCCCCGTCGTATTTAATAGGCTGTTTAACCTCAACAACGAGCGGCCTCCCTGTGCCGAGCATTCTGGCGTCGCTGTCCTCTCTGCCCGAGACGTGGATAACATGTTCCTTTCCGCCGAACACTTCGCGGATGTAAACAAGCTTATCCCACAGCGTTGACTTAACATCGCCGAATTTTTTTGCCTGGGAAACCCGACGGCTTAGCTTTAGGTAAACCCCCTCTATTAACAGTGGGTTTCTCTCAACTGACGCCTTACCGGTAATGAGATCTACTCTTACCACAATATTAGGCCTCAGCTTATCTACTCGCTTTCCAGTAAGGTGTTTTAATAACTCCTTACCAATACGCCTATTTATCTCGTGTTTTACCGACTCCCCGCTGGTTATGAGAAAACGCTTTACCACTTCCGACTCCCTTTCCACAACATCCTTCGGCACTGTGGTGCCGACTTCAAAAGTCCTGAACTCCACTCCTTCTAACAGCGGGAGAACGTCTTTTGCGTACTTCTCTACGTCTTTTAGCAAGCCTCCACAGATGTAACAAGCCGCCTCGTCGACGTTAATGCCAAGGCTGGTCAGAAATCTGCTTGTCGGCTTGTGAATTTTCGCCAGGGCAAGCAAATCGTTTAACACATCCCTCCCCTTTCTGTACTCATCTACTAGCTTCATATGAAGAAGCGTCTTAATGGCCCGCCCCCTTTCGAAATTCTCAAGCCCGTAACCCATTTGCGCAAAGAGCCTGCCTAGACAAGAGTCGCACAGCGGGTATGTTCTAATTATCTCAAGGGCCCTGTCTAGTAATTCCACGGGCACCCCCATTTTCCTGTTATAAAACTATTTGCCGGCTCTCCAGGAGCCTGTCAGTAGTGATGTTTACAACTACAATTTGGTGGTGAGGAGGCAGCCAGCCGATATTCAAGCCGCAGTCGAGTTTTACATCGAATTGTTCAATTTGAATTACATATGTATACGGCGGCTTAGGCAGACATTTACCCCCCTGAGCCGGGCCGATGACAAGCCCTGTGGTTAAATCCCTCGGCCCCTTTCTCGTTATTACGCCAGTCTGCCCTCCCTGGGTAAAGGCCTTTTTCAAAAAGCCAATTGCGGAGTCCTCGTCTGGGAAAAGCCTCTTTACTCTACTGCCGACTATTTTTACCGTTTTGTCGAGATCTTTGAGGTAAAACACCGCCTCTGCGTCTTTCCTAACGCCGTTTGACACTAACAATGCCGCTACTAGTATTTTTCCGTGTATATGTGGCAGTTCATTAAATTTCCCATAAGAGGTTATTATCAAGAACCGCCTCACTTCGCCATCCTAAGCCTAAGTTGTCTCCTAAGGGTCTTTGACATCTTCCTCAGATTTTCATAAACCGTTAGCATTTCTTTAACGTCTTTGGGCGCAACTCCTGCTCCAAGCGCTATTCGGCGTATTCTCGAGGCGTTTAAAATCTCCGGGTTTTTCAACTCTTCAAGAGTCATTGAGCTTAATATAGCGCGCCACTTCTTAAGATTCCTCTGGGAAAGCTCTATCTGCTCTTCTGAAATCTTTGCGGCCAAGTTGCCGGGGAGTAGTTGAAACACTTTGCTCAAAGGCCCGAGTTTTAACAGACTGTCTATTTGTTTCTTAAAGGTGAGTAGATCAAGTCTGCCGGATTCTATTTCTTCAAGTACCTCTTCCTCCTCGAAAACCGCCTTGATTTTCTCAAGTAGTGTGTCTAAATCGCCCATCCCCAGAACTCTGGCGACGAATTTCCTAGGGGAGAATTGTTCAAATTCGTCGACGTCTTCCCCCACGCCGATGAATTTAACTTTAGCACCTGTCTTCGCCACTGCTGCCAGCGCGCCGCCGCCTCTGGCTGTGCTGTCCATTTTCGTGATAATCACTGAGTGAATAGGCAAGTACTTCATAAAGGCCTCTGCTTGTGCCGCGGCCATTTTGCCCACTGTGGCGTCAATGACTAGCACTACCTCGTCCGGACTCACAGCGTCGTAAATAGCCCTCACTTCTTTCAACAAAGCCTCTTCATTCCTATGGCGCCCTGCGGTGTCCACAATTATCACGTCCATGTTCTTGAAGTTCTGCACGCCGCGCTTGGCGATCTCCACGGCGTCTTTTCCGTCTCTCTCGCCGTAGAACGGTACGCCGATTTTTTCGGCTAGTTGTCTCAATTGATCAAAGGCGGCAGGCCTTATAGTGTCAGTCTCTACTAATCCCACCTTATACCCCCTCTTAGCCAAGTACTTGGCTAATTTCGCAGCGGTTGTTGTCTTACCGCTGCCCTCGACCCCCAGTAATAGAACTATATACGGTTTTTTCGTGGGTTTAAACTCCGCCGGTTGCTCGCCGCCTAATAGCTTTACTAACTCCTCGTAGAGGACGTATATCAGATACTCCCTGGGGGGGATCCCGGCAGGCGGCTTCTCCTCTTTAATTCTCTTCACCGCGTTTTCAGTAAAGGATTTTACTAAATCGAGAGGGACGTCGGCTTTTAGAAGAGTTCTTTGAATTTCTCGAGACAGCTCTTGTAAAGTAGCCTCATCAATATAATCAACGCCTCTGATTTTTTCGAGGAGTTTACCGAATATCTCAGTAAGAGCTTTCACAAACTACGCCACGTCTAGGTTTTAAAATTTCTATGTAGCTGGAGGCGCTTGAGGTTGCTGGCTTAGAGAGGCGTACCAAGCGTCGATTTGTTTCATGAAGTTCTCTAGTCTGTCTAATATGTAGATGCCGTAGTGGGGATATATCTCAAAAACTAGCTTTTGCGGCCTAACAGCAGTCCACCTCATTTTACGTATAAACATCACGCGGAATACAAAGCCGCGGTATTCCATAAGCTCAAGCTTTATGACGCCGCTGGCTAAATACTCCTCCACGCCGAATCTGCTAATTTTATTCTCGCCAGTAGGGATCTCAGACGTCATTAAAGTGGTAATGTCTTTCATTTTCCTCAGCTGAAATACCAACTCCCTCATGTACTCCCTTACCCACAACACGTCTGTATGCGACGTAATTATAAGGGGGGCGATTGGGTCTATTACTAGCCTTTTTATGCCGAATTTTTTGACGTATTCCATTATTATTTTCGCTATCTCTCTGGGATCCGCCGTGACTTTTTCCTCTTTTGCATACGTTCTAAAGTGGGTTCTGAGGTCTAGAAAGACTAGCTTGTTTTGGCTTTCAAGTGCGTCTAGATCCCACCCCAGGGACTCCCTCACCCCTCTTTTTACGTCTTCTGAGGGCTCGTCAATTGTAATATAAAGCCCAGGCTCGTCGTAGAGCTCAGCCCCCGTCTTTAAAAACTGGAGGCTGAATATAGTCTTGCCTTGCCCAGCCTCGCCGGCGACCAAGTATATCTCGCCTTTCCTAAACCCGCCCTGTAGTAATTGATCAATATACCAAATCCCAGTAGGCGCCCTGTTGTCATATACGGGGTAATAGTCCTGATACTCATAAGCATACTGCTCTTGATATGCCATACGGCATTGGCGGTGAGCATAAATATATTTGTTTTGTTCACATATCTATACTTCATAGAGGCGGTGTGGTTATCTCAATTGCGTTGCTCTACTAGGTGCCACTCGCCCCGAAATTCAAAAATAAGCTTGTGGGCTACCCCGCGCCAAATATTAATTACTTGGCCATAAAAACTTTTGTCAACAGATGATAAAAATAAGGCGGAGTCAAAGGAGTTATCTCTAAGCGGCGGACGCCAGAGATCTGCGACTATCAATTCCCCCAGATCGCCTTTTTTCTCCCTAGCGCGTTTCAACATATCAATTGATATGTCGAGGCAGACGACATACCCGTCTAGCACCTCAAAGGCTATTCCCGTGCCGCAACCGACATCGACGACTCGCTCCCCCGTTTGTGAGGCTATTCGCCAGTATTTTAACCTCTGCTCCTCGCCGTAAAGCTCTTCATAGACTGGGGCCAAGTTCTTGTAAAGCTCAATTACGTAACGGACCTCCATAGTAATAAAAGTGACGCCGACGACGAGGCTGCAGCTAATATGCCTATTGTCAAATAATTGCCGACATCTGTAAAGTAGCCGTATAACACTCCGCCCATCATTAGCCCCAATCCCCACATAGCGTTGACAAAGCCCAGCGATGAGGCGGCGCCCAGCTTAGCGGCCTCGGCCTTTGCAACCACGTCGGCATAAGAGGTAACTACCGCGTAGAGGATAGCTCCGAGAAAGAGATAAAGCCCGCCGCTTATATAAGACACAGCTAATAGAGTTGTAAATAAAGGCGCGATGAAGAGCGTCTTATGGCTTCTGTCGTAGAGATATCCCAGCGCTAAAGACGCCGGTATTTCAGTAATCATAGCGATTAAGTATAACAACGAGGCAAGCCACGGCACTTGAGAGAGTCTATACATGGACAGCGATATGTGAATTATGGAAATGCCGAGGAGAAATTGCGACATTCCGAATACCACGGCTTTTCTGTCCATTAGGAATTTATAGCCCTTTCCTGCGGGCTTTACGCCGCTTGTTTTATACGCAACGTAGAGCACTGCCAATGCCGTAGCGCCTGGAAGTAAAGCCGCTAAAAACACGTCGCGAGGCTGATAATTTAAAAACAGCATTAAAGTGGCCATAGACACCCCCAGAATAGCGCCTATTTGGTCTAATGCTGCGTGGATGCCGAAGGCCCTGCCCCTAGCCCCCTTGCCCCCTGCCGCGGAGATAATGGCGTCGCGGGCGGGCGTGCGCAGGGCCTTGCTAAACCTCTCCAGAAATACTAAGCCTGCAACCTGCCACACATCTCTGGCAAACACTAGGCCTGCCACCGCGGCGATTTGGAGGCCGTAGCCGAGGAAGGTCTCCAGCCAGTAGCCCCCCCTTTTGTCTGCGAGCGGGCCTGTGATGAAGCGGGCGGCGTAGCCCAAGGCGTCGCCGAGGCCGAAGACAAACCCTACAAAAGCCGCAGAGGCGCCCAGCGCGTATAAGTATTGTGGGGCAACGGCGCGCATGCTTTCATACAGCCAGTCGGCAAAGAGAGAGACGAGCCCCAGTAATATTATAAGCCTTATGTTCATGGCACGTCGTTATTTAGGCGTGGCGTTACCCCCCAGCACTTCCTTCGAGAATAGAATTGGTAAAAGCGTGATAATAAACATAGAGGTTGCTATATCAATGTTTATCACATATGCCTCCTTGGCAGGAACTGAGAAGTATATGGGGCCTGCCGGCGTGTTGTAATATACATAAGTGTTGAAATTTGTCAGTACAGTCCCCGCCACAGTGGGGGCTATGGCTGAGCCGAAATTGCGGAATACTGTGTTTAAACCGGTCGCGGCGCCTAGCCGTTGTCTGGGCACTGAGAAAGTGAGGAGGTTGATGAGAGAGACGTTTAGTAGAGTCAAGCCTATAAAGCCCAGCGTTACGTAGGAGATCAGAGTCCACACGCCGCTGTACAAATGGGCTGCAGCGAGCTGATAGCCAATTACAGCAAATACAACGCCTATTGTAGCTATCTTCTTCGCCCCAAGTCTCCACATCAATCTCCCCGAAATAGGGGCGACTATTATTTGCACCACGGCAGGCGGTAGCATGTACAAGCCAGTCTGTAAAACTGTAAGTCCGTAGCCGTAAGGCGGCGGCATTTGGAATAAATATGAGAGATTTTGCGAATTCATTTGAAAAGCATATGCCACTATTAAAATTGCGATTGTGGCGGCTATTACATTGCGGTTGAAAATATCTCTTGGTATAAAGGGATTGTCAGTCGTTAGTTCGTGAATTAGGAACACAGCCGCAGACACTGCCGAGAGGGCTAGCAACGAGGTGATTCTCGGCGAGAGCCAGCCCCAGTCTGGGCCCTTGGATATGGCCAGTAAAAACGATGCGGCCATAGTGGCGAAAAGGCCAATTCCGACAAAGTCTATACTCCTTGGCGTCCTGTACCTACTCTCTCTTATGTAAATCATTATTAAGAAGGTCAGCAAGACGGCTATTGGCGTGGCCGTGTGATAAGTGGCTCTCCACCCGTAGTTCTGGGCTATATAAGCGCCGACTGGCAACGCGATAATAATACCTACGCCGAACATAGCGCTTACTACCCCCTGAGCTGTGGGGACCATGTGGGGCGGGAACTCCTCACGGATGAGGGAAAAGGCCAGTGGGAACATCGCCATGCCAAGGCCTTGGATCGCGCGCGACAGGAGCAACGTTTCAAAATTGGGAGCATAGCCTGTGAGAGTTACCGCAATTGCATACGCCAACATTACGAGGGACAGCACCCTTTTCTTCCCGTATATATCGCCCAGGTTTCCAAATATGGCGGCGCTTATAGTCCCAGAGATTAAGTATATAGTCAAAATCCAAGAGGCGTCTGCGGGGGTTACGTTAAACTCTGCTTGGATTTTGGGGAGACTCGGCATGAGCATGGCCTCTGTGTACATCACGAGAAGAGCCACAGAGCCTAAAAGCGGCGTTGCTCTCCAAGCGTATTTAATATCGTAGCTATCCACGGCGTTTTCTACGTAATGCAATGACTATACCCGTTATGATTAACAACGCCGTTAAGACAAGCGGAATAACTATAAACATATCTACGCCGCTTCTCACTTCAATGGGGATATTTATGTACTGAACTCCTGGCATGAAGACGCCGGTCTGGTTCCACGTCGCTACCAGCGTTATAGTGTACACTCCGGGCACAGTTTTATCAGATACATCAAGCAAAAACGCCGTGCTGACGCTCGCGCCCGGCGCGAGATCTCCCAACACTCTGACGCTGGCGGTCGCCACATCTGCAATATTAGAGGCGTGTAGTTCAAATACTTGCGAGGGAGTAAAGGATACTCTTAAATTCTTGGCCTCGTCTGGGCCTAGATTAGTTATGTTAATCACCAACACCGCAGTGGAGCCTGGGGCGACGTTATACACTTTATGCGTTATTTTAAAAACGTCTTTTTTAGCCACATCCAGCGGCCCATTTGCTAAATAAACGCCGCCGTTCCAACTAGCCGTTGCAACGACGTTGTAACGGCCGGGCGGAAGTTTTGAAGTATTGACATAATACGTCAACGTCACTGGCGACCCAGGGGCAAGTAGTCCAGCACGTAGCTCTGCCTCCCAATAGTGGAGTTTAACAAGACAATTGTGACGTTTCGCGCCACTACAGGCCCTGTGTTGAGGACTTGCAAAGCCACTTGCGCCATTGGAGTACCCTCCAGCTCTCTTGGAGGCGTTACAATTACATTTTGAATTACCACGTTAGGCGCTCCGACGTTGACATAAAAGGTATAGTTCACCCCGTTGACTGAGACAGTCAGAGGGTATTTCCCAGGGGGCGTCTCCTCGGGCACTTGTAAGACCACATAGGCCGCATAAGGCTGACCCTGCGGCAAATAGGGCAAGCGGTAGCCCGTTGGCGATAAAAGAGACATAGGCGTTGATAAGAGTATGTCTAAATCCTTGGCGTTAAAGGGAGATGTAACTACTAAATTCCCCGATACTACGGCGCCTGGATACGCCACTGGCGGGTTAAACGTAACGACGACATTAAACTCGGGCTTTAACACTTCGTAGTAAAATGTATACATAGCGCCAGCGACTGTGATATTAATAGGGTAGATGCCGGGCCTAACCTCCTTAGGTATTTCGAAAACTACGTTTATAGTAGCGGGGGATTGGGGGGCGAGTAGCGGTAACAATATTGAGGGGCTCGTCAAAGCCTTAAATGGAGCTCGGATCTCCACCCCCACGTTAGACATGGTGTAATTTGTCGCGATAATAAAAGTCGACTGCACCACAGAACCTGGATAGCCCTGAGGCGGGTTAAAAACGGCGTTTACTGTTACGCCAGGACTCGGAATAAACAATTCGGCGTATTTGACTGTACAAATAGAATAATGACAAATCTCCACCGGTATCTTTATTCCTCCATACTTTGTAATTATAAGCTGAACTGGTAATTGTATTTGTGTGAGCAGTGGTATTGTGAAAACGCTATTGCCCAAAATCCTCACACCATCGCCATTTAACACGCGGATAGTGACGTTTTGAAGAGGAGCCGCACTCCCTTGATAAATTACAATAGATATTAACGTGGGAGAGCCTATTACCACAGGTTGCGTCGGCGACGCCATTATGTTCACATCAACGCCGCTTATAACCGGCAGTTGTATAGATTTTACAAAGGTAACAGAGCCGGCGTATCCCGACAAGCTACTAAACGACACGCTCAACGTGGCGTTGTAAAATCCCGGCTTCAGCCAGCCGGGCAACATAAAACTTAGAAAACACGTAGAATTAGATCTCGGAGGAATTACTGCGTCGCATGAAAGCGACGAGTTGAGATATTGCAGAACAGCAGACCCGTTAATAGACACGCGGGCTTTTAAATAATCAGCTGTGGGGTTGATTAAAAACACTGGCAATTGCACGGGCTGACCGGGAAGGTAGGCCGTTATCCTCGGCACAACTAGAGCGGAGAAGTCAAAAGGCAATACCTCAATATCGATGCTGGACTCAGCAGCGCGCATTAAGGTATACGCAGTCACTTTAATAGTGTAATAACCGGGACGGGCGTCAAGAGGGACTTGAACAACAGCGACGACAGTAGCCGGCACGCCGCCAGATATCTGTTGTATTTGAACAGTAGACCCTGTCAACACTTTAAACGGCGAGTTTATATCGACATATACATTTGACATAGACTGCGCAGATATAATAGTAATATAGAGCTGAACTATAGAGCCCGGGTAAACATACGGCGGCGAGTAGGACAAGGCCACATTAAACTGTTGTTGCGCAGTAGGGGCAAGAGCTTGGGCGCTTAAAAACGCCGCTAGAGTTATAGCCCACATTATTCGATATATCGATTGCATTGGGGGGAGAAACTAAGCCATTATTTATACTTTTAGCCAAAACTGACACTGCGCCTATCCCCCGCTCTTTAAGAGAAAAAGGCGCCGGGGGTGGGATTTGAACCCACGCCCCCGTATGGGGACGGGCTTAGCAGGCCCGCGCCTTGGGCCGCTCGGCCACCCCGGCTATGGCCAGCTATTAGTGTAATTTTAAATTTTTTCCCTATGAGAAGACTAAGAACGTGATGACTGCTCACAACGGATAACATGTCCGCAGTGGCCAGGGCTGATTATCTCTATAGAAAAGCGCCGGGGCCGGGATTTGAACCCGGGCCCCCTAGACGGGGACGGGATCTCCAGTCCCGCGCCTTGGGCCGCTCGGCCACCCCGGCTGTGCGTTCTTGGCCTTATATTTATAAGTTTTACCCTCCGATATACACCTCTTTCACCTTTGGATCATTTGCAACTTCGTCCGGCAGACCTTTGGCGATGACTCTGCCGCTGGCCATGGCGTATACGTAGTCAACGTATTTAAAGGCGATGTCAATTCTGTGTTCTATTACCATGAATGTAATGCCGTGTTGTTGGTTGATGTTCCTCACGATTTTAAACACTTCGTGGGCTTGATCAATGGGCACGCCGGCTATTGGCTCGTCGAGAATAATCAAGTCAGCCCCGGCCATAAGCGCTCTTGCAAGCTCTAAAAGCTTCATCTCACCGGCGGACAACAAATAGGCGGGCATATCCCACTTGTCCACAAGCCTAACGGCCTTTAAAATTTGAAAGGCTTTTTTAGCCAATTGCTCCTCCTCTCTTACCCAATTTTTAAATAGGGCCGAGATCACGCCCTCTCCCCTCTGCCCCCTGGCGACAGCTAGGAGATTTTCCAAGACTGTAAGCTTCTGGAATATTTGTGGTATTTGAAAAGTCCTTACTATGCCTGCCTCGAATATTTTGTGAGGAGGCCAGCCAGTTATATCAATAGGCTTTTCCTCTTTTTTTGCGTAGTATATTTTACCTGCCTCTGGTTTATATACGCCAGTAATTACATTTACTAGCGTAGTCTTCCCCGAGCCGTTTGGACCAATTATTAAAGTGACCTTACCCCTTTCAACTACTACGTCAACGCCGTCTAATGCTCTAAATGCGCCAAACTGTTTTACAACTCCCTGTACTGTAAGAATAGATGCCATTTGCGAAAAAAACTAGACACAAAAAAAGTTTATTATTGGAAGAATTGTTTGCCTTGGTCGAATATTGTGATTTTCCTGTCTGTGCCGTAGTAATACGCGGCGTCTACGTACTTAGGCTGTCCTCCCTCAAGCGCAACTCCCCATATGACGTAATTGGGATACGCCCTGTCCCCTGCCTCGTCTAGATAAACCTTTCCAGTAACGCGCTGGTAAGTGCCTTGGCGGCCCCACTGCTCTAACGTCGCCTTTACCTTGTCGGAGTCGTCTGTGCCCAGTTGACATGCTATTTGCATTAACATCATAGCGGCGTCATAGCCGTATGGATCGTACGCCACGGGGTCTTTGCCGTATTTAGCCTTATACCTCTGTTTAAATTCTTGGTACTTGGGATCGTTAGGGTCAGGCGCCGCTATTGTTCCGAGCATTTTTGCGGCGGCCATCTCCTTGCCCACTTGTTTTATTAACGCATCGCTATACGCTATTCCGTCCGTACCTATCCACCTCACCTTGCTCAGCACTGGGTCTGACGCGGCGGCTTGAATAGCCGCTATACCGTCGTCTTCAAAGGTAACAAAGATAATTGCCGCGTCAGATCCAGGCTGGCCTAATGCGCCCGATAGCTTTCTTATTGCCTCTGGCACAGCTGTGGGGAACGCCTTGGGATCTGGGTCATAGCCCTGTGATGCCACGATGTTTATGCCTAGTTTATTACTCTCGTTTGTTATTGCGTTTCTGAGGCCGACGCCCCACGCGTCATTTCTGTAAATAATTACAGCCCTCTTAACGCCTAGAGTCTTTAGGAGATCCGCAATGGCGGCTGCCTGGGCGAAATCCGTTGGGACAATTCTGTAGACCCAATCTCCTGGAATTGCGAGTAGAGGCGATGTTGAGGATGGGCTGAAGATTATAATCTTGTTTTGATCGGCAAAGGATTTGACGGCGCTTACTTCTCCGCTGGTCATAGGCCCAACTATTAGCCTAGCCCCCTTTGCATACAGCGTCTGCACTTTTTGTAAAGCTTGTTGCGGATTTGTACCAGTGTCTTCTACGAGTAGTTCAAATTTAATATTGGGACACATTTTATTTGCGTCCTCAACGGCGAGTTCAACTGCGTTTTTTACGCTAATACCATATGATTGTTGACCGCCTGTTAAAGGCAACGCGGCTCCTATGTAAACAGTCTTTTTAGTTGGAGTTGGGCTCGTCTGTGTGGGCGTCTGAGTGGGAGTGGCGGTCGGAGACGTGGGGGACTGTGTAGGCCTTGGAGTGGTTGGGGATTGCGTTGGCGTCTGTTGCCCCCCGCCCATTGACAACAAAGCCGCCGCTATTGCTATAATTACTACCGCTACTATTATTCCTATATATAGAGTTTTTGAGGCCATAGGGAGAGTGACTCAAATATTTAAATACTTTGACAAGCTATATAATGCTATATATATTATGTAATTATATCGTATGGTAAAGCTTATTTATAACACTTTTTCAAGGCACCATGGAGTTATTTATTAACGTAGACTATCCAACTCTTGCAAGAGCTATAATTTTCTCTAATATTTACGTACTCCTCAGCCTAGGCCTAAACCTCACGTACATAACTACTAAGATCCCCTCATTTGCGCACGGGGATTTAGCCACAATAGGGGCTTATGTGAGCTATTATACTATTGTATTTCTACTATTACCTTTTGGACTACCCGCTAGTATATATTTAACCTTCCCCCTCGTAGCTCTAGTCACAGGTCTTGTGGCTTTGGCAACTTATATAGCAGTTTTTAGACCTATGATCAGGAGAGGGGCCGGAATTACGCCACTAATGATCGCTTCATTTGGTGTACACTACGTTTTATTTGCAATAGTGGCCATTATCGCCGATTATACTCGGAACACCTACCAAATTCTTAGCAGAAATGTCCTCTTAAGCCGGTGGGAGTTTATTTGGCCGGGCACAGACTTCTTGACCTCGTCTCTAATAAATACCACTATTATAGTCATTGTAGTCACTCTGTTATTATACTTTTTATTGTACAGAACTAGATATGGAGTAATAATGAGGGCCAGCATTGACAACTTATACCTAGCTAAAGCAGTTGGGATTAATATAGAGAGAGTATTCGCAGTGGCGTGGCTATTAATAGGGGCGGTGACGGGGATAGCAGGGATCTATATGGCTATGTTCTTCCCCATGACTGAAGAGCTCGGCTGGCTTAGGCTACCTGTTATTTTCGTGGCTTCTGTCGTCGGCGGTCTCTCCAATATATACGGCGCAGTGCTTGGCGGATATGTCGTCGGCCTAAGCCTAGTCCTAGGCGCCACTTATATTTTAACGCCTTTGGGGGTGCCCACTGAGTTCCAATTAGTAATTCCGTTTGCCTTTGTGATAGCGATATTGTTATTTGCCCCTCAAGGCTTGGCGGGAATTATTTCAAGTATAGCACAGAAAGTGAGAAAATGATCCTACAGATCGATCTAAACACCCTTTTAGTGCTTTTTAGGGAGACTTCAATTATCGTGGCAATTTATGGGATATATGTACTAAGCCTAAATCTTGAAGTCGGCTACATGGGACTCCCCCAGTTCGGCAAAGTTATGTTCCTCGCCCTCGGCGCTATTGCCGTGGGTGGAATAGCGACGAAAGTCGCTTTGCTAATTTACAGCCACGTCATCTCTTCGCAACTCAATATATCTCCTCTGTCAGATCTAGATACATATTGCTCGGCTTATCAATACTCGTCAATAGGGATAATAAACAATATCTTTTCTAACTCTCCGCTTAGCGGCTTGGCCTTTTTCTTTATGTCTATAACTCTAGCCGCTATTTTAGGCGGGGTTTTCGGCATATTAATGGCAAGCCCCGCTTTGAGATTGCGTGAGGATTATTTAGGCATTTTACTATTAGTAAGCGCGGAGACTGTGAGGGTGATTAGCACTTACACGCCGCAAGTCGCCTGCGGCGTCTTTGGCGCAGTAATCCCCGATCCCTTTGCGTGGTTAAGAGAGGGGCGTCAGTGGGGCTACCTCGCGGTAACGTTAATTTTCTTGTTGTTGTCTTTTGTTATACTGGAGCGGCTTGGAAACTCGCCGTTTGGGAGAGCGCTGAGAGCCATACGCGACGCAGAAGTAGCAGCGAGGGTCTTCGGCAAGGACATCGTTAAATTTAGAGTAAGGGTCTTGGCCACAGCGTCTGCTCTAGCAGGCGTAGCTGGCGCCTTGCTTGCGTTTTATAATAACTTCGTATTAATGGGCCAGTTCGTGCCTTTAGAGACCTTTAAAGGCTGGGCCATGTTGATTATTGGAGGTACTGGTAATAACATAGGCGCTTTATTAGGCGTCGTTGTTTACTACGTTATTGACCGCGTTCTTAGTCTGTATAAAGAGGGGATACGGCAAATTATTAATGTTGACCCAATATTTTTCCAGTATATCATATTTGGTATAATAATTATTTTAGTACTTATGTTTAGGCCACAAGGTATAATTAGTGAAAGGCCTGTTAAGACTTTAAAAAGACACATTTTAGCTAAGTTACGCGCAGAGGCATAAAGATTTATAAAGCCAGTTCTTTGTGGCAACCATGGCAGTGACGATAGACCCAAAGACGTTCTACGCAAATCCGCCGCCAGGAAAGCCCTTCTATGTGAGATTTGAAGTGCCCAATGATGTGGCGGAAAAGGCGCTGGAGATCTTGTCCATCGCTAGACAAACTGGCAAGATAAAGAAGGGCACTAATGAGACCACAAAAGCCGTCGAGAGGGGGCTGGCGAAATTAGTGCTAATCGCTGAAGATGTAGATCCTCCAGAGGTGGTGGCCCACCTCCCATTGCTGTGTGAAGAAAAGAAAGTGCCCTATGTCTACGTTCCGTCTAAGGAGAAACTGGGAAAAGCCGCCGGTATAAACGTGTCCGCAGCTGCCGCCGTGGTTATAGAGCCAGGTCAAGCCGCAGGAGAACTAGAGGCCCTCGTCTCGAAGATTAATGAGGTTAGAGCTAAACACGGGCTAAACGCAATACCTGTGCCAGCAAAGAGGTAATTACTTTTGTCTTTTTCTCACCCACGCCAGTTTTCTCGGGTTTCTGCCGTATTTTACCGCGCTTACAAAACACTTTCTGCTACAAAACCTCAATACTGTCCCGTCGCTTTTCACGTACATTATGCCGTAGCCAGGCAATATGTCGGCCCCGCAGAAGGCACACTTGTGGATCTTCATCTCGCTGTTATTCTGCGTGCTTCTCTTTCGGTCTCTCTTAACATAACGATATCGCCCAGCCTAACAGGGCCTTTGACGTTTCTCGTCAACACGCGCCCCTTGTCTCGCCCCTCTAATATTTTTATCTTAACCTGAGTTACTTCGCCCGCAATTCCCGTTCTCCCCAGGATTTGTACCACTAATCCAGCCACGGCGTCTTCGTAAGGCGAGAATTTTACCTCTTCGGCCATGGCTCTGAGGTGTAGATGCCTTATTTAAAGTTTTCTAAGTATTTATAGCTTAGTGATTACTAGCATGTGGATCCCCTTAGACAGCCTAGAGAGGAGTTTGTTAAGGTACTGGGCGAAGTATCGCGCGAATTGGGACTCCCCGAAGTGCCCGAGGTGGAGAGAACGCGGCGTTATGGGTTTTTCTCGGCCAGATTTCATAAATATAAAGTCGATCACAGCCGCCTCGCCGAGGTAGTTAATTTAATTAAAAACAAGCGTTTTGAATTTTTATCAAGTTTGTCAGTGGACGGGCTTTATCTCAACGCCGATCTCAACGTCAGCAAAGTGGCAGAGCTGGTCTTTGAAGCCGTTGTTAAGATGGGGAGAAAATACGGATTTACTGAGGAGTGCGTCACTGGCTCGTATCTGGTGGAGCACACCTCGGCAAATCCAGTACACCCCTTACATATCGGCCACGGCAGGAACGCCATACTTGGCGACTCGCTAGCGCGGTTGTTAAAATTCTGTGGAAATAAAGTGGAGACCCACTTCTACGTAGACGATTGTGGGGTTCAAGTCATGTACGCGGCCATGGGATACAACGCCGTAAAAGACGAGGTGAAAAAGCGGATAGAGAAGTCGAAGCCCGATGTTGTCATCGGCCATGTTTACTCCGCCACTAACGCAGTGGCTGAGATAGGCAGACTTAAGAAAGAACTAGAGAAGGCACAAGACGATGAGAGGAAAAGAGAGATTTTGAGAGAGATTGATGAGTGGGTCGCCGTTTTAAAAAGGCTGATGGACAGCGAGGGGGATATTATCTCTAAGATCGCAGAGGAGCTGGGACGGAGGGATCTCCTCAACGAGGCAGTGGAATTAAATAGGCGTTATGAATCCGGCGATCCAGAGGCCAAGGGAGTAGTGCGGGAGGTCGTAGATCTCGTCTTAAAAGGACAGAGAGAGACTCTGGCAAGACTGGGCGTGGAGATCGACAAGTGGGATTACGAGAGCGAGCTCACTGTGTGGTCAAGCGAGGCGATGCGGATAGTTTCTGAGCTCCAGAAGAGGTGGCCTCAGTACATTGAGATTAAGGGCGGCGCAGTTGTTTTTCGCGCTGATAAATTTGTCCAAGATTATAACCTCTGGGACGTATTAGATCTGCCCAGATTTATCCCGCCAGTGACATTAACTAGATCGGACGGCACAACGCTATATGTAACTAGAGACGTGGCATATGCGCTGTGGCAAGCCCGCCAGGGATTTGACAAGGTTATTCGCGTGATATCAACAGAGCAAACCCACGAACAAGCACATGTGCGCATTATTCTCTACGCTCTGGGCTATGTAGATGAGGCCAAGAAAATTGTGCATTATGCCTACGAGATGGTAAACCTTCCCGGCATGAAAATGTCTGCGCGCAGAGGCCAGTACATATCACTTGACGAAATACTTGACGAAGCCGCTGAGAGATCCGCCAGCCTCGTTAAGGAGAAAAACCCAGAGGTGAGCGGAGTAATTGCGGAAAGAGTCGGCGTTGGGTCTGTTAGATATGCCTTTCTTACCACAAGCCCGCGCAAGCCAATTGAATTCAAATGGGACGTCGTGCTAAACCTAAGACAGAATTCAGGCACATTTCTCCAATATACATACGTAAGGGCGTATTCCATACTTGAGAAAGCCGGAGAGATTGGCAATGTGCCCGTGCCCGAAAACATGCTAGCGGAAGAGCGGGAGCTCGTATTGAAAATAGCAGAGTGGCCCAGCGTGGTTAAAGAGGCGGCTAAGTCCCTCAGACCCGATTACGTGGCTGAGTATTTAGACGGCTTGGCGTTAGTTTTTAACAGCTATTACGAGAAGGCCCCTGTTTTAAAGGCCGAAGAGTCTGTGAGGGGGTTTAGAATTGCGATTGTAAATGCGGTAAAGACAGTGTTGGAGGCCGGTTTCTATATTTTAGGCATTCCGACCTTAACAAAAATGTGAACAGCCAGTTACTGGGGAAAATAGGCGAGTATATCGCTCAGGAGTTTTTAAAAATGAGGGGGTATTTGGTATGGAGGCCTGACGATTTCATCAAGTTGCTAGAGGTTGCGGTTGTTTATAGCGTAGTGAACGGCAAATGCGATGGAGAGCCTAAAGAGCCGCTCGTAATTGCCATACCAACGCCAGTTGGACACATAGCAATTACCTACTGGAGGGGCGGCTGTCTGCCTGGAGGCGGCCGAGCCGCCACTCCTCTGGAGTCAAGTATATACGCGCCGTGTGTGAAAAAATGTATTGAAGAGACGTTCGGCTCTCTGCTTGACCCTTTAAAAAGCTTTGCAACTGAGCTTTTGGCATATAGAGAGGCGTTAAAGACAATAGATCTCTTTGCCTATAAAGACGGCGTCTTCTACGCAGTGGAGGTCAAGACAAACAGCGGGAAGTTGAGGGATAGCCAAGTGGAAAAAGCTGTTATTTTAAAGAAGTGGCTTAAACCGTTAGTGGTCCGCGTCTATTTGCAAAATCCTCTTGTTGAGATAAAGCAACAATAACCTGGGCAGTTTTTTCGAGACATACCACCACGTCGCGCGCCAAGAACTCCCGAGTGGCCGCTGACAAGACGTTGTATATGTCATCGCGAGATAGCGCATATGCAGAGGCCATGAATTTTGCGAGTACATATTCACCGCTTGCCCTCACGAGGTCTTCCATTTTTCTCCAACCCTCTAACCAATTGTCGGCCTGTAGTAATTCTAGGCAGAGTTGCGACAGTAATTTGTAGTCTTCTCTTTCTAGTGCCTGTTTGATTTTATGTCTCGGCAACTCCTTCATCAATTAAGATGTTCTCCTCCTTGAAGCCCATCTCTATTAAGAGCTTTTTTATTTTCTGTCTGTGATCGCCCTGTATCTCAATCCAGCTGTCTCTAATTGTGCCCCCTGCTGCCAGCCTCTTTTTCAATTCCCTTGCCATATCCTTAATGCCGAGTTGTTTTGCGTCTTCAGAATTCCCAAAGTCTACAATAGTGACGTAATGTCCCCTTCTATTCTCCAGCCTAATTCTCACTAACGCCTTCTCTTTAGTTATTGTCTGCATTAGTGTTTCTTCCTCAGAAGCGCCTAACAACTGGTCAATGATGTCCTCCGCGTCTTGCCCTGGGAGTTTTATCTCCATTCCAATGCCTACTTCACATGAATATTTAAAGATTTTCCTTAACCACCGGGTTTAATACGACCTGTATGTTCTGAATCTCAGAGGCAGGCGCGTTTATGAAAACGGCGATATATTTTGCCCTAAAGGCGCGATCTACGCACTCCACGGTGTTTTCCCGGTCGGTGAGTTGCAACTCCACAGGCCTAATAACTATGTAAGGAGCCGTCTGGAGATTAATGGGTTTTGAGTAGCTCTTATACACGCAGTTGAATAATCTACGGCGCCTTGTTATGATATACCCAGCGCCGAATTCCCCCGCTGTGTCTATAAACGCCACGTACGCCTCCCACGGAGGGACTAGCCCCTCTACCCTCACCCCCTCGACTGTGTATTTCCTGCCAGGAGTTATCGCAATGTCCAGCTCTTTTTTAACCACCCAAGGCAGATTTACGGCTTGGACTTCGTATTTATCATCGTGGGTTCTCCTGGCCCCGTATTTTTTCACCAGTTCAGCAGGGGAGGGGGCGAAATCCACAATTGTTAAAATTCCTAACCTTATTACCTTTATGGTAAAGCTGACGAACCCCCCGAAGAGTCCCAAGGAGTTGGGATTTGACGAATTCCCGTCTATTGGCATAATTGGCGGTAGCGGTTTGTATGATCCGGGCATTTTTGAAAACGCGGTGGAGGTACAGATCCACACGCCATACGGCTTGCCTTCTGATAACGTAATAGTTGGCCGCGTCGCGGGGCGCGTAGTGGCCTTCCTCCCAAGACACGGACGGGGGCATAAATACCCGCCGCATAAAATCCCCTACCGTGCCAACATTTACTCGCTTTATATGCTAGGCGTTAGGTCTATTGTGGCGGTAAGCGCCGTGGGCTCCCTAAGGCCGGACTACGCCCCGGGAGACTTCGTCGTGCCCGATCAATTTGTAGATATGACGAAAGGGAGGGAGTATACATTTTACGACGGGCCTAGGACTTGTCACATACAAATTGGACTGGAGCCGTTTACCCAGGAGATTAGGCAGATATTAATTGAAACTGCGAAAAAGTATAACAGAACTCACGACGGCGGATGCTATGTCTGTATAGAAGGGCCGAGGTTTAGCACAAAGGCCGAATCTAGAATCTGGCGCGAGGTGTTCGGCTGCGATATAATAGGCATGACTTTAGTGCCCGAAATAAATTTAGCCAGAGAGCTCGGGATGTGTTACGGCTTAATCGCCCTCGTAACAGATTACGATATCTGGGTCCCGCACCAGCCTGTCACCGCCGAGGCTGTTGAGAAAATGATGACGGAGAAATTAGGAATTATTAAAAAGGTCATCGCAGAGGCCGTGCCCAAGCTACCCGCCGAGTTGCCTAAGTGTAGCGAGACGTTAAAATATGCGTGTGTCTAAAATTTATATATCTTGGTATTAAAGTGGGTCATGTCGACGAAATACGTTGAAGCGGGAGAGTTGAAAGAGGGCTCCTACGTAGTCATTGACGGAGAGCCTTGCAGAGTTGTGGAAATCGAAAAGTCTAAAACTGGTAAGCATGGAAGCGCCAAAGCCCGTATTGTAGCCGTCGGAGTTTTTGACGGGGGGAAAAGGACGTTGAGCCTGCCCGTAGACGCCCAAGTCGAAGTGCCAATTATTGAGAAATTCACGGCGCAAGTACTCTCCGTTTCAGGAGATGTAATTCAGCTAATGGACATGCGCGACTATAAAACTATAGAAGTGCCGATGAAATACGTCGAAGAAGAGGCAAAGGGACGGCTCGCGCCTGGCGCGGAAGTTGAGGTGTGGCAAATCCTCGACCGCTATAAAATTATTAGAGTTAAATAGCGGTTCGGCGTATTTTTCGCCGTACTCCGCCAATGCGGTCTTTGCCATTTCGCACATGCCGTAATACAGTTCAATCCGCCTTACTAATTTGCCCTCCTCGCCCGGCAGGATTGGCCATCTGAAGCATCTGCGGTACCAGTCCTTTAACGCCGCCATTAC
>FWWM01001738.1_pt1 | contig 64239 bp, 45 predicted proteins | sample 2228351 | NCBI WGS metagenome assembly FWWM01 (sample SAMEA103939774, study PRJEB20133) | metagenome
CTCTCCCCTAGGGGAGGAGCGGGGGAGTGGTGACGTACATGCTCCATAATGGTTCCCGTTCGCATCAATTCCGCCCCCCTCCTAACCTCCCCCCGCTGGGGGGAGGAATTGAAGGTGATTCCCTCGCTGGGGGGAGGAGTTGTGGGTAAGATTGCCGGCATCCCGTCACCCCCTTAGCGTGGCATCTGGGTGCAGAGGCGCGGCACGCCGTATCCCTGCACCGGTAAGTATGCCGATCCACAGTCCACTCACCACTATCGCCATTGCTACCTGCACGATACGGCGCGCTTGCCCAATCATCGCCGCATCAGGAATACAGCTCCCATCACCCAGGGCGTAGTGATCGCGTTTGGTGAGGACGGTATCCAGCGCACCGGCCATAGCAGCCATCGGCCAGCCGGCATTCGGCGAAGCAGTGTGCCGGGCGTCACGCAGGGCGGTCTGCCAGGCGTGCCACCCCCGTCCGTTGATCAGGTGGGTAGCCAGCGCAAGTAGCAGTGCGGTCAGGCGGGCCGGTACCAGGTTGAAGGCATCGTCGCAGCGGGCAGCAATTTTGCCCAGATACTCGTAGCGCTCTGTGCGATACCCCCACATCGCATCGGCGGTGTTGGTCAGGCGGTAGATAGCCAGGGCGGGCAGACCACCCACCAGAAAGGCCAACAGAGGAGCGATGATGCTGTCACTCAGATTTTCGGCCAGCGACTCGATGGCTGCACCGGCCACTTCAGCCGCACTAAGGTCGGCGGTTGGCCGACTGACGAGGTGCCAGCCAAGCAGATGACGCGCTTCTGCAAGATTGCCCGTTCGCAACGCCTGTTCCACCCCGGCAACTGCTCGATCAAGTCCCCGGTAGGCCAGAAGCAGGGAAACGCATGCCCCCTGCACCAGCAGATGACGCGGCAGGCGGGAAGCCACTCTCCCCACCAGCCACCAGCCCCCGTATAGCCACCCACCACCCCAGGCCAGGCGGGCCAACGGTGTCGCTGGTGCTAATCGTTCCCCCCATTTCAACCAATGCCCCATCAGGCTCACCGGATGAAGCTGGTTGGGCGGATCACCCAACGCGAAGTCGAGCACCAGGGCCAGGAGGGCAATCGCGCAACGCCGACGTAGCTCTTCACCAATCATCATGCCAGTCCTCTGCCGGTGCAATCAGGTGACGCAGGGTCTCATCAGCAAACACACGCGCCGGCGTTCCCACGGCTGCCACGCTACCCGCATCCAAAACTATCACCAAATCGGCCCAGCGGCGGGCAAGCGCCAGATCGTGCGTCGCCAGTACGACCGTCTTGCCCTGCGCAGCCAGTCGATCAAATACCTGTACGATCTGTCGGCGTGCCCAGCGATCTAATCCTGATGTTGCCTCATCAACCAGCAGATACTGTGGTCGCATGGCCAATACGCCGGCAAGTGCCACTCGTGCTTTCTGCCCCCCACTCAACGCATGGGTGGGTCGGTCGAGCAGATCGCTCACATCACACAACGCAGCCGCTTCGTGGACGGCGCGCCGGGCTTCGGCAGGGCTAAGACCAAGATTGAGTGGCCCAAAACTGATGTCTTGCCAGACACTGGCACTGAAGAGTTGTTCATCAGGTGATTGCATGACCAGGCCAACATGCCGGCGCAGGTGCCGCAATCCCGAACGTGAGTAGCTGATCGGCGTGTCGCCCAGGCGAATCTGCCCTTCTTGGGGGCGCAAGATGCCGGCGGCCAGCAAGAGCAGCGTACTTTTGCCGGCGCCGTTGCGCCCCAGGACAGCAATCCGCCGACCGGGGTCAATCGAGAGCGATACCCGGTGAAGTGCCGGTGTCGGGTTACCGGTGAAGCGGTACGATACCGCTGCAAACGTCAGCGCTGCTGTCATGACCACCACCTTGCCAGAAAGAGGCTAACGAAGATCAGGATACCGATCAGCCAGAGGGTTTGTTCAGTCCGGTACGATAGTGGTAGTACGCGCACATCGCCATCGAAGCCACGCCCGATCAGAGCTTGTTCGAGCGCCTGACTCCGCTGGTAGGCGATGACAAACAAGCGACTGCCGATCAGCGCTGAACTGCGCAGTGTTGACTGCCACGAGGTATAGCCAAGGCGTGCAGTTTGCGCAGTGACCATCTGTTCAAGAGTGTCGAGGAGCACAAAAATCGCCCGATAACTCAGCATCATAACTTCAACCAGGAGTGCTGGCACGCGCAACCGATGCATCAGCTCGATCAGATCGACGAGCGGTGTCGTTAAGACCAGAAAGTTGAGAGCGGCGGTACACCCCAGTGCCCGACTAAACACCTGGAGCGCGAGAGGGAGCGCTGCGTGATGAAAGCCTATCCACAACGGCCCCAACCGGAGTGCCGCTTCTGATGCTTCAAAACCGACGCTCACCGCGATACCGACAACCGAGAGAACGAGAAAGACGCTCTCGGTTGTCAGTACAGCAATCACGACGTGCAAAGGTATTCGCGCATAGCCGGCCATGATCCCAACCATCCAGACCGTGGCAATCCAACCGACCAGTGGGCGATCCAGCAGCAAGCAAAGCAGGATCGTTGCCAGAGCGATCCCGCTCTTCTGAGCCGGATCAACATTGCGTAGCCGGTTGCTAAACGCATAGCGATCAATCACCCGTAGCATGTCACCGATCCGGGCGTCGCCGGCGGCCATGGTGCCAGCCGAAGAAAAAGCCGATGAAGCCTGCTCCTAACCCGGCCTGCAACGCAAACAAGAGGCTTTCGGTTTCGCTACCCGGTGGCTCGAACAGCGGAGCAAACCATGGTTCGTAGTCGGGATTGATTTCGACAATCGCCACTTCGGCAGCGGCGTCGGCGCCACCAAACTCCGTATCGCGGATCAGCAAGATCGGTGTGATTGCAAGACCGATGACAATCAGCGAGAGCACGATCATCACCGGCCACGACAACGGTTTGGGCGTCATCATGAACGTACCCCTTTCATTGCAAGGGCTTGCAGTTCGGATGCAGCCGTCGTTTGCAGCGCATTCATAATCAACACCGTGAGAATACCTTCGCTTATCGCCAGCGGAATCTGGGTAATGGCAAAGATGGTGCCGAATTTGATGAACGAAGCAACGATCCCACCCACCGGATCGGGGTGCGCCAGCGCCAGTTGCAGCGAGGTCACGACGTAGGTTGAGAGATTTGCCAGCGCTGCCGCCAGGAATACCGTCAACCAGAATGGAAGGCGTCCGCTCAGGCCACGCCAGATCAGCCAGGCGACCCATGGCCCGACAACGGCCATGCTGAACGCATTGGCACCGAGCGTGGTCAGACCGCCGTGGGCGATTAATAGCGCCTGGAACAGTAAAACAATTGAACCGAGCACACTCATCACCCACGGCCCGAACAGGATGGCTCCCAGGCCGGTACCGGTGGGGTGGCTGCTTGATCCGGTGACACTGGGTAACTTCAGTGCGCTAAGCACAAAGGTGAACGCAGCCGCAAAACCGAGCAGTAAGCGCAATTCGGGCTTGTCGTTCACGATAGCGCGCAGGCGGCGAAAGCCAATGATCCAGAATGGGATGACGACGGCGAACCAGAAGAGCGCCCACAGAGGCGGTAAGAACCCCTCCATAATGTGCATCGCGTAAGCTGGTCGAGCCTCGAATACGATCAGGATGGCTGCGCCGAGACTGATGAGAAGCCAACGGTGTTTCATAGCAGTGCTCCTTGCTTCAGACCTTCTCAGACACACCGGCTTCAGCGAAGGTGGCCATTTCGTCGAGAATCTTGCAGGCCGCCTGACAGATCGACATCGCCAGCACAGCACCGGTACCCTCACCGAGCCGCATGTTGAGGTCGAGCAAGGGTTGGAGATCGAGGTGCGAAAAGACCGCCGCATGTCCACGCTCAACCGAACGGTGACCGGCGATCATGTAGGCAGTGGCTGCCGGTGCCAGCGTTGCCGCGATCAACGCTGCCGCGCCGGCGATGAAGCCGTCGATGACCACCGGCACCCGCCGGGCCGCCGCCCCTAGAATCACGCCGGCCAGGCCGCCGATCTCGAGGCCACCCACCTTCGCCAGCACATCAAGCCCGTCGTCTGGATTGGGCTGGTGGCGATGCAACGCCTGTTCGATAACAGCTATCTTTCGCGCCAGCCCACTGTCATCAATGCCGGTGCCGCGTCCGGTGACCTCACTCGCCGGGCGGCGGGTGATGGCAGCAACCACCGCACTGGCAGCGGTGGTGTTGGCGATGCCCATCTCGCCGGTCGCCAGCAGATCAACGCCGCTATCGATAGCCTGGTTCGCGCAGGCAATCCCAACGGCAATGGCTTGCCGGGCGGTTTCGTGGCTCATCGCCGGTTCCTGGCTGAAATCGGCAGTGCCATACGCCAGCTTGCGACTGACCAGGTCGGGATGTGGAGGCAGATCGGTCGCTACGCCAATATCAACGACGATTACCCGTGCTCCGACATGGTGGGCCAGGACGTTGATCGCCGCCCCACCGCGCAGAAAGTTCAAGACCATCTGGGGCGTGACCTCAGCCGGAAATGCGCTCACACCCTGGCGGGCTACGCCGTGATCGGCAGCCATCACGATGACTGCCGGATTGGTCAGGCGTGGCCGTTCACGACCGGTAATACCCGCGATACGGATTGATAGCTCTTCCAATCGCCCCAGCGATCCTGCCGGTTTGGTGAGCATGTCTTGCCGACGGCGTGCAGCCGTCGCTGCCCGATCATCGAGGGGGCCGATCTGGTTGATGGTGCTTTGTACCAGGTCCATCTTCCTCTCCTTCCTCTACGCTCTGTACCCTACCCTTCGCGATCAATGTCGCGAGGAGCTGAAAACCCTTCACGTAACTCCTCCCCCTGTGCCAGAACCTCGGCGATAGCGGCCTGCGCTTCAGGTGAAGGATGGCGCCACATGCCCCGCCCGATGGCCTCGTTGAGCCGCTCGGCGATTGCCTGGAGCGCCCACGGATTTACTTCGTGTAACCACTGCTGAATCTCAGGGTCGCGGATGTAATGGGTCGTCACCTGCTCGTACATCCAATCTGCCAGCACCTGGGCTGTGGCGTCATAGCCGAAGAGATAATCGACCGTTGCCGCCAGCTCCAGGCCGCCTTTGTACCCGTGCCGGCGCATACTGGCCAGCCACTTTGGATTGATGACCCGCGCCCGGAAGACGCGGCGCGCCTCTTCGCGCAGATCGCGCGTGCGCGGGCGAGCCGGATCGCTACTGTCGCCAAAGTAGCGGGCCGGATTACGCCCACTGAGCGCACGGATGGCCGCGATCATGCCACCGTGGAACTGAAAATAGTCATCGCTATCGAAAATGTCGTGTTCGCGCGTGTCCTGATTTTTGGTCGCAACCTGGACGGTGCTGAGTGCAGCAGCAAAGGCCGTTTCAGCCGGTACTCCCTGTTCGGTTGCCGTGTACGCATATCCGCCCCATCGCAGATACACCCTGGCCAAATCGGCGTCATTCGTCCAGTTTTGCCCGTCAATTAAGGGCAACATACCTGCGCCATAGCTACCCGGTGGACTACCAAAGATGCGATAGCGAGCCTCGCGTTGGGCCGTTTCCTGATCGGTACCGCCATTGACCAGCGCCTGTGCGGTCAGGTAGGCATGCTTGCGGGGAAAATTCAGTTCGAGCGGTTCATCGAGGTCGATGACCGTTTGGATCGCCTGATCGAGCAGCTCGATCAGATGCGGGAAGGCATCACGGAAGAAACCGCTAATCCGGCAGACAACATCAATACGTGGCCGGCCCAATTCCGTCAGTGGAATGACTTCAAAACCGATTACCCGACGATTTTCGCGTTGCCAGCGCGGACGCACTCCCAGCAGCGCCATAACCTGCGCCACGTCGTCACCGGCAGTGCGGATCAGGCTGGTACCCCAGATACTGATACCGACGCTTTCCGGCAGCGTACCGTATTCCCGCTGATAACGGCGCAGCAGGTCATTCGCCAGTCCCAGCCCGGTCTCCCAGGCTGCCATTGCCGGTACGCTTCGCGGATCGAGACTGTAGAAGTTGCGTCCCGTGGGCAAGACGTGCGCCATACCGCGTGTCGGAGCGCCGCTCGGCCCTGGTGGAACGAAGCGCCCGGCCAGTGCCGCCAGCAGATGATCGATCTCATCAATTGCACTCTGCCGCAGGCGGGGGATAATCCAATCGCAGGCGTATTGCAGTGCTGTCGCAACCGCAGTGGTATCACGACACGCCGGCAGCACCTGTTCGATTACTGACGTGATCATCGCCGCTTGCCAGTGCTCTGCCTGAAGCCGCCGCAGCAGATCGCGACAGAGCGTTTCGATATGGGCAATCACATCGGCATTCGTCAAAAAGTGATCGTCACCATTGCGCCGTTGTCCCGGTGTGTTCTGGAGTGCATACCAATCGACACCGAGTGCGGTGGCGACAGACGCCGGCAGTGCCGGTGCGTGCAGGTTGGGTAATCGCAAGAGGTGGTAAACCAGATCAACAAGCTGATCACCCTCCGGCAGCGTGCCGAGAATGTGCAGACCGTCGCGAATCTGTGCTCCGGTCAGTTCACACAAATACCCTTCAATATCCTCAAGCAGATGCGCTACCTCGCGCCCCTCCAACTCGGCCAGCACGGTAGGCGTACCATCTTCCAGCACGCTGCCGTCCCATTCATGACGGTGATCGCCGTGGTCGGCCTGGAGAATGTAGCGCAAGTCGTCGGCCAGTTGGCTGCGTTGCAACACATCCCAGATTTGGCGTTGCAACAGCGGGAGCTTCGTTGGATCAAGCCGTTCCATGCGGTAATACTCATCGACCAGGTGCGCCAGTTCGGCCAGGTCACCATACGCGCCGGCACTCGTCATCGGTGGCGTGAGATGGTCGATGATTACCGCATGCGCTCGCCGTTTGGCCTGTGTCCCCTCGCCGGGATCGTTGATGATAAACGGATAGATCAGAGGCATATCGCCCAGGAAGGGATCGGGGAAGCAGGTGGCACTCAAGCCAACCCCCTTACCGGGCAGCCATTCGAGCGTACCGTGTTTGCCGAGATGGATGATGGCATCGGCCTGCCACACATCACGCAACCAGCGGTAGAGCGCGTAGTAGTTGTGAGGCGGTGGTAAATCGGGGCGATGGTAAATGGCGTTTGGATCCATATCGTATCCACGTGGTGGTTGCAGGGCGACAAAGCAGTTGCCAAACTCCAACCCCGCCAGCGCCAGCTCCCCGCGATGAACATACGCACGACCCGGTGGCGGTCCCCATTGGCGCGTCATCGCCTCTTGTAACGACAATGGTAATTCGGCAAACCAGCGTTGATAGGTCGTGCTGGGAATGCGATACGCCTGTGCCAACTGCTCAGTCGTCAGCCAGGTCTCGTCGTATGAGCAGCGAGCAATCAAATCGGCAATTAGACGGTCACCATGCTCCGGCAGGCCAGCAACGGAATAGCCGGCATCTTGCAACGCAGCAAACAGACGCATCAGCGAGGCAGGTGCATCAAGACCAACTGCATTTCCAATCCGCTGCGCTTTGGCACTGCTGTTAGTCAAGATGATAGCGATCCGCTTCTGTGCATTCGGTTTGTGCCGAAGTTGACTCAATCGCCAGACCAGTCCGGCCAGTCGTTCAATTCGTTCAGGGTCAGGCAGCGACCGCGCAGCCGCTTCACCTTCTTGCGCCTTAAACGCTATCGGTACGCTGATGATTCGTCCATCAAGCTCCGGCAGGGCGACATTCATCGCGGTATCGAGCGGCCCCAGACCACGCCCGTCCCGTTGCCAGGCTTCCCGGCTGCTACTGCTGAGGAGGGCCTGTATCACCGGCACGTCGAGACGGGTAAAGGGATGCGGATCATCATCGCCAAGCGCAAAACTCAGGGTAGAGATGATCACATCCACCGTCCCCGCCTGTTCGATCAAAGCCAGCCCAATCGGGATACCTTCCGCATTGATCGCTTTCAGAGATTGGGTATAGACAGCGCGCACCCGCAGGCCACGGGACTGCAACCCATTGATCAGCGCGTCCACGAATCCGGTATTCCCGCTCAGCAAATGTGCCCGGTAGAAGAGCAGACCGACGACCGGCCCATCGTTGGCGGGTGATACAGGGTTCGCCGTTTGTCTGACTCTGCCCCGGCGCGATGGTTGGGGTGGGGTGTATATACCGTGGAGTGGTAGTTCAACAGGCGGATCGTAGCCCCAACCACTCACCAGCAGGTGATCGCTCAGACATTGCAAACCATTGGCGAGATTCACGGCGCCGCCCGCCTGAAAATAGGCACTTACCAGCATGGCCAGAGGCACACCAACCGTCGAGCGAGCCATGAGATCGGGATCAAGCTGCTCAACTGCCGGCAGACAGAGTAGGAACCCATCGGTGGTTGCCGCCCACTGCTGCAAGCGCTCCAAACCATATGTAAACGAAGCTGCACTATGGAGCCGCACCAACACAATGGCTGCCGCCGGCAAATGCTGTTCAAGCAAGCGGTCAATCGCTGCCGGCTCGGTCAGGCGGCCAATATGCGCCATGCGTACCGGTGCAAACCCATCGGGAAGCAACGTCAACGCCTGCTCAAGCGCCAGCAGATCGGTATCTGCCTGACTCAACACGAGAATGCCATTACCGGCCACCGTCGGAATCCGTTCGGTGGCAACCATCGGCGCAGTAACACCGTCCCAACTAAAACCATTAAAGACGTGAGGGATCAATGCCGGTGGCAGGGCTGCTGATTGGCCGGTATTCAGCAGTTCTTCAATGAAATCATACAGGATCGGGATCAATGCCGGATCGTTGAGCGAGTGAAACCAATACGGACGGCCATCAAACAGCAAGAGGGCAACATTCGCCAGCGGGCATGGCCCCAGACACCCGCCTTGACTGAGATGCACCCGATTACGCAGGCGTCGTCGCTCCCATTCTTCGTGGTAGAGATCGGTCAATACCGGAGCAAACCCGCGTTCGGTGTGACCACAACAACATCCGGTTGCACAGACAATCAACATCCCGCGTCGTGCGCCGGCATTTACCATCCGCCCATCAAGGCGCTGCACCATATTGCGCTTGAGTTGTTCAGCCATCGTTCTGCTCGCTCAATACTCAATACCCGGTTGCGCCCGAATCCCCTGATCACGGAACGGATGCTTCACCTCCCGCATTTCAGTCACCAGGTCAGCGTATTCAATCAGCTCGGCGGGTGCGTAACGACCAGTAATGATCAGGTGCAGCATCGGCGGTTTATTTGCGCGCAGCCATGCCACCACCTCAGTGGCAGGTACCCAGCCGTAGTGCATCACATACGTAAACTCATCGAGGAGAAAGACATCGTAATTGCCACTGATAATCTGCGTTTTAGCGACCTCCCAACCGTGTACTGCTCGTGCCTGCGTCTCATCAAGATCGCGACTCGTCCAGGTAAACCCATCGCCGAGCGGGGTCAGGGTAATTCCCATCCGTTCAAGCGCGCGTAATTCACCGAATTTCGCCTGCTCGTGCTTGATAAACTGCACACCACCGACACGCATATTGCGCCCCCAGGCGCGCAACAAGACACCGAGCGCGGCAGTAGTTTTTCCTTTACCATTGCCGGTATTAACAATCACCAGGCCCTTCGGTGTATGACTGGCGCGCACTGCTTTACGACGGGCTTCAGCTTCTGGCGACGAACCCGGCCCAACCGGTGTGGTTGTCTCATCAGACACGGCAGTCTCCTTCTGTTGACATATAAACAAAAACCCCGACCTTCTCGGGTCGGGGTAATGAAACGACAACACTGCAAGTACAAAGCATGCAGGTCTCGTTCATCCTCCTTGGCTCGAGAAGGGCTGAACGAACAACACATCGCGGCAGGCGTCCTGACTTCCGGCCTGAAACAGCCGGTTACAGTTGCGGCACAGTGCTGGACTTTCACCAGCTTCCACCTTTACGCCCTGGCATCCGGGCCAACGGGTCACCGCGACGATCTACGAACTTGGCAGAGTGCAACAGTGGTCTGATTATAGCACAGGTTGAGGCGGGAATGTGTGTTGCATTGGAGGTTTTGTTACCAACAACATCTCTGCATATTGGTTGCCCACACCAACGCAGAACCTTAGTAGGGTATGCAACATCCCACATCACTCGTTAGCCATACAACCAGGGCATGTTCATACTCGTGCAGAAGTGTCACTACGGTTTGTAGTTTGAACTACCACATGCCGCTTCCAACATCATGGCATATCACAACCGATTTGCATTCATAGAACGTATTACGACCTGTTCTCCTATCCGGAGAACCTTCATACACAAATGTAAAAGGGACGATACCCTGATCGTCCCTGCGCTCAATCAGGTTAGGGTATTGAAGTCACCTATCGTTGCTTCGCATTCAGGGTAAAGTGCATATTTACGGTGCAACTACGCGAATTGTTCCTTTCATGCCAGCCGTATAATGCCCTTCGATGCCACACACAAACTGGTAAACACCAGGCTCACTTGGGGCGGTAAAGGCAACACTCATCTGCTGACCGGGTTCTACCTCTTGTTCCCAATAAATATTCTCTTCATCTTCATCTCCAAAACTTTCGCCAACTGTGGTTCCCAGCTTCATGATAACAAATTCATGGTGGACAGCGCCATTATTGGTTAAATTGAGCGTAATTTGTTGGCCTGCCGGGATATCAATCTCATTTGGCTCATATTGATAATCAACCATCGTTACATCAATATTGGTTGAATAACTGTTCCTGCGTCAACAGGCTGTCATGGGGATGATGGATGCAATGATAACTAATAGGAGCAGACCGATTTTCTTCATAAGGCATCTCCTTTCTGGGATTGTGAAAGAGGGAATACTTGACTAACCTTCAATGTCACTGTTGATTACAAGATATTGAAGGGTGGATCAAGTAAATGTTTGATTAAACGAATATCTGTTCGTTATGAATAATATAACCGCATGATTGTCTTGTCAAGGTTGGTCTTTTTTTTGTTATAAGCATTTATTAGCAATGAGCTGTTTACTAAACCTTAAACTTACATGCAGTAATGCAGAAGTGAAATGTAGCTTCACAACAATGTAAAGTTGCTGAAGATATTTTTCCTTCGTTTAACTCAAAATTGCCAGACTTGCACATATCGCGAATGTTGCATATTCGATAGGAGCCATCGATATATTCGATGGATGACGTGCAACTGTTGCCTGCGGTCTACCGGTTCACGAATGTGATAAGGTTATCCACTATAGCCTGACTTTCGGGGTATTACTTTCGAGGTATTAAATGTCGTGGTTGGTGATCTTAAAGGTGGTAAGATGTCGATAGAATCAGCACCGCTCTCTAATCCCATTGTGATAGCAAGTGCTAAGGTGTAGCGGAGGTTGAGAGGTGTGATACTGCGGCCAGGGTGTAACCAGGTGGAAGGTTGCTAAAACTTATTTCATAAAAGCTGTGCTGTCGTGCTCTCAGACGGTCGCCCAGGCGCATGAATGCTTGCCAATCGCCAACGCTATTATATCCTGCTCCCAGGCTGCCGGTGTGGCAGCGAGGATGGCTAACGACTATCTTCGGTGCCATCACGCGCTGGATTAGTTGCCTTACCCGCTCGTCATGCACGCAAGGCAATCCCATCCAGCGCGTGATTGCTGCATGGAAGCGCGAAATAGTTTCTCCTCCCTACCACAACATTAGCCACCGGCCATCGCTCCAACGACCAGAAATGGTTCAGCACCGCTGATAACTTCATCAGGCAGCGGTATATCGGGCGATAGGTGTGAGAGATCTTGACCACACGCGAAAAAGCGGATGAAAGGTCGCCGTTGTTTCGTTACGTGATCGCGAATAGTACCACGTAGCGCTGGATACGTGCGTTCCAGCGCATCCAATAGCGAACGCTGGGTTACTGGCCCGGTAACCTCAATCTGTATTTCGCGGTCAATACGGGCCAGATTGCTCAGATGGTAAGGCAGTATGATGCGGATCATGGGATAACCTGCACTTCGACCGAGAGAACCGGCGGTAAATGGCTTGCCAGTGGTGTCCAGTGCTCACCGTCGTCGGCAGATGCGTAGATTTGTCCGCCGGTTGTACCGAAATAGACTCCGCACGGATCTAATGTGTCAACTGTCAGTGCCTGCCGGAGCACATTGACGTAGCAGTGGCTTTGCGGTAGACCTGTGCTTAGTGCCTGCCAGTGATACCGTTCACCATCGCGGTGACCCCGATAGACACGAAGTGCACCTTCAGGGGGAAAGTGTTCTGAGTCGCTTTTAATAGGGACGACAAAGACGGTGTCCGGCTCGTGGGCATGCACTGCAATAGGAAAACCAAAGTCACTGGGAAGATCGTTGCTAATTTCATACCACCACTCACCGGCATTATCGCTACGCATGACATCCCAGTGTTTTTGCATGAATATGACATCAGGACGTGAAGGATGTAACGCCAGACTGTGAACACAATGCCCCACTTCTGCGGTAGCATCCGGCAATTCGCCTGGCGAGGCCAATCCACGGTTAATCGCTTGCCAGGTCTGTCCGCCATCATCACTACGGAACGCGCCGGCAGCCGAGATGGCAACAAAGATACGATCAGGATTGTGTGGATCGAGCAGAATAGTGTGCAGACAAAGACCTCCAGCACCCGGTTGCCAGAGATGGCCCTTTACTGAACGTAAGCCGGCTAATTCCTGCCAGCTCTGGCCGCCATCAGTTGATCGAAAGAGCGCTGCATCCTCTACACCTGCGTAGACGGTGTCCGGATCGGTGAGCGATGGTTCTAAACGCCAGACACGCTGGAATTGCCAGGGATGCTGACTGCCATCATACCATTGATGAGTGCCCGGAACACCTTCGTAGCGAAACTCGTTGTTCATCGGATGCCAGGTCTGACCTCCATCATCAGAGCGTTGGATAAGTTGTCCGAACCAGCCGTTTGATTGGGAAGCGTATATGCGGTTATGATCAACCGGTGAGCCTTTGAGATGAAATACTTCCCATCCGGCAAAATACGGGCCGTTGATTTGCCATTGGCTGCGTTTTTCATCCGTGGTCAAGATGAAGGCTCCTTTGCGGGTACCGACCAGCAGGCGTACTGTGCTCATTGTTTTTCCTGTCTTTCGTTCTTCCTGTACCGGGTAACTCCGGCATTCGTAGCGAACCCTCTCGCGTGCAGATGTTCCGAAAATAACCCAATCCCGCTCAACACCGGTGCGGCGCGCATAGGTGACACGTTCACCTCAAACACCCTTTCGATGGTGGCGCTGCCGTTCTGTGCCAGACCGTGCGCCGATTGCAGTGATTCTCCTGTTCACCGTCCCTTACCGGATTGGGTTACCAGTCACTTTGCGATGATATGTCTGGACAAACCTGATTACGTTCTCGCCGTGATAACTGCTGCCCGTGTATCAGTGTTGTTCACCGTACTGCCTTTTTGATCAACGCGCTGATCTGTGCTTCAACGGCTGGGGTTAGCTCCTTTAACGCAAACGCTACCGGCCACATGTCATCTTCGTCAAGGTGCGCGGTATCAGTGAAGCCAAGGGTCGCATAGCGGGTTTTGAATTTGTTGGCACTTTGGAAGAAGCAGATGACACTGCCGCCTCTGGCATACGCCGGCATACCGTACCAGGTTTTCGGTGTCAGCTCTGGGGCAACTGTTTTGATGATGGCATGAATGCGCCCGGCTATCGTGCGATCCGGCTCAGGCATTTCGGCAATTCTGGTCAGAACATCACGCTCGCCGTCCGCCTTCCCTTTTTTGGCCTGCCGTTCAGTGCGTAGCTCGCGGGCACGCTCTTGCATTGCCGCCCGCTCTTCGGCGGTGAAGCCTTCGTTTGGTTCTGATGCCATAGTCTCTCTGTTTATTGTACAATAGAATAAATGTTCTAATCGATAATATCACGGCAGGCATATCTTGTCAAGGTGTGATATGTTGTCGTGAGGAGAATCTGCACAAATTCCTCGTTATCTGGCGTCATCTCACATCGTGGGCGATCCGGTGCATCACGGCCTGGCACCAGATATGCGGTGATCCGCGACGATCTATGGGGTGCGCCGGCACAACGCAGGTGGCGCGGGGTGCGCCGATGCACGTGATGATGCCGTCAGGCGTGGCACCATCCGCACCTGGCGGTGTTCTTCAGGCGGGATGCGGTGAGAACGGGGATGGCGAAAGGTGACGGATTGGATCGATTGTTGGGTATTGAATTGTATTAGGTTTGATAATAAACTCTGCACTGCCCGTCACACCATCTGGTGCGACGGGCATTCTGTTCAATCGTGGCGCTCAATCGCTCCGCCACCCGGCTCTACCGGGGGCGTTGCTCATTTCAAAAACAGGTGGTACGCCGGATTATCACTCTGCTCCTGATACGGGTATCCCAGGCGAGCCAGTGAGGCGTAGAAACGGTCGAGATCGGCATCGGGCACCTGAATACCGGCCAGTACCCGCCCATGGGCGCTGCCATGGTTGCGGTAGTGGAAGAGGCTGATGTTCCACGAGGCATCGAGCGACTCGAGAAATTGCAAGAGCGCTCCCGGTCGCTCCGGGAACTCGAAGGTGAAGAGCCGTTCGTCGGTTGCTTCGGGTGCTCGTCCACCAACCATGTGGCGTAGATGAATGATTGCCAGCTCGTCGTTGGTCAGGTCAAGCACCGTATAACCGGCGTTGCGCATACGTTCGGCCAGCTCGTGGCGCTGATTGGCATTGGTCAGTTGTACACCCACAAAGACATTGGCTTCGGGGCGCGGTGCATAGCGGTAGTTGAATTCGGTGATATTGTGTGGTCCGATCACGCGACAAAATTGCTTGAATGAGCCGGGTCGTTCAGGGATGGTCACAGCAAACAACGCCTCACGCCGTTCGCCAATTTCGGCCCGTTCGGCAACGTGGCGCAGACGGTCAAAGTTCATGTTAGCGCCACACGTTAAGGCTACTGCCGGTAGATCGGCCCCGTGTTCGGCGATATAGCGCTTTAACCCGGCGACGGCCAGCGCGCCGGCTGGCTCCATAATGGCCCGGGTGTCCTCAAAGACATCTTTGATCGCCGCACAGACCTCGTCGGTTGTCACCCGCACAAAATCATCGACGTAGCGCTGAACAATCGCAAAGGTGTGTTCGCCAACCCGCCGAACTGCCACGCCATCAACAAAGATTCCGACCTGATCAAGGGTGACCCGATAGCCGGCCCGGACGCTCTGGTACATCGCATCAGAGTCATCTGGCTCGACGGCAATGATCTCAATATTGGGATTGATGCTCTTCAAGAAGATCGCGATGCCGGCAATCAGACCGCCGCCACCTACCGGCACGAAGACACGGTATCGCTCGGCGCGCATCTGTTGGGAAATCTCCAGCCCAATCGTACCCTGACCGGCAATCACCAGCGGATCGTCGTAGGGATGGATGAAGGTTAAGCCCAATTCTTGCTGTAAGCGGTAGGCGTGCGCTTCAGCGTCACTATAGCTGTCGCCGTACAGGACAACTTCTGCATTCCGACGCCGACAGGCTGCCACCTTGATCTCTGGGGTGGTTGCCGGCATGACAATCAGCGTGCGCACGCCGAGCTGCTGGCCAGAAAAGGCGACTCCCTGGGCGTGATTGCCGGCAGAGGCTGTGATGACGCCGCGTTCTTTCTCGGCAGGACTGAGATGAGCCATGCGGTTATAGGCACCACGGAGCTTAAAAGAGAAGATGGGCAACAGATCCTCACGTTTGAAAAAGATCTGTGCTCCCAGGCGGGCGCTGAGAAGAGGCGCATGTTGCAATGGGGTCTCTTTGACAACATCATAGACCCGACTGGTCAGGATGCGTTGAACGTAGGTAAAATCAGGGTTGGGCATCGTTGGTCAGCTCCTGTACACCGCAGACGCGATTGCGCCCCTGTTGTTTGGCCAGGTAGAGCGCGCGATCAGCGTCGGCAATCAGTGAAGATGGATCGGGATAGACGGTTGGATGAAATGATGCAACACCGATGCTGATGGTCGGATTGATCTGCCGACCATCAATCATGATCGGCGTGGTTGCCAGAACTGTTCGTAGCCGTTCCGTAGCTTTCAAAGCCTGTTCATAGGTGGTTTCTGGTAAGATAAGACCAAATTCTTCTCCCCCGTAGCGGGCCAGAACATCAACATCTCGCAATTGTTGGCGACAGCGTCGGGCAATTTCACGGAGTACATAATCGCCGGCGATATGACCAAAGGTATCGTTGATCTGTTTGAAGTGATCAACGTCGATCATCGCGATACTGACCGGTGTGTGGTAGCGTCGGTTACGTTCCATTTCCTGGTGCAGTACCTGAAGGAAGTGGCGCCGGTTTGCTAACCCGGTGAGATTATCGGTGATTGCCTGTGATTGGATCTGAGCAAAGCGAAATGCGTTGTGCAACGCCACGGCTACAGTTGCTGCCAGCAGTTCAAGCGCGTTCAAATCGGCCATGGTGTAAGCATCGTGGTGGTTGCTCCACACCAGGAGAGCACCGATGATCCGATCACCAACAATCAGCGGGGCTGCCAGTAACGAGCCGTCGGCGAGTTCACCTTCAATTTCTGGCAGCAGTTGGACAGCCGGTTCTGGGAGAGCCTGTGCACCGGATAGTCGTAGTGACACGCCAAAACGCAAGACGTAGCCGGCAAGTCCGCAGTGTAGTGGTACCTGTTGCGGTGCCTGTCGTCCGGTGGGGGTCACGATATGAACATATTCAACCATCCGGTTTTCGGTCGGGATCGCAATTACGAAACGTTGATGGCTGACCAACCGTGTTGTGGCGCGATAGATTACCTGGTACAGTTGCTCAAGATCAAGGGTAGCACCGATCTCGATACTGGCCTGGTACAACGCAAAGCGCTCGTCGGCGTTGCGAATGGCGCGCTGATACAAACGGGCATTCTGGAGAGCGATAGCCGTCTGGCGAGCGATTGCCTGGAGTAACTCGCGATCACTTTCGCTAAATGGTTCATTGCGCAAACGATACATCGCCAGGATGCCAAGCGGTGTTTTGCCGTAAATGATAGGGGTTGCCAGTAACGAACGTACACCGACCTGTACCAGTTCCGGTAGTGCCGCCGGATGGTCTGCATAATCGGCGATCAGAATTGAGCTTCCCTGATGGACAATCTGCCACATGAGGCCACGGCGTTGCCCGATCACCGGTACGATCAGATCAACCGGTAAATTGACCAGATGCCCCGGCAACAGACGGTCGGTATCCGGGTCGTAGATGGGAAGTGCGCCAGCGTCAGCGTTGAGCAGATCCATCGCGAAGCGCACAACGTTCTCCAGAACGTGATTGATCTCTAATTTGTCTGAAAGGGCGAGCGCAATTGCCCCGAGCCGGGGATCGGATGATTGCACTGCGCTTGTCTGTTGCAATGAGATGAGCAGACCGTATGACTCGCCGCTCTCGCTCTTCAGAAGGTGTCGGTGTATCTGGTACGTGCGCCCGTTGAGCAGGACGGTATCCTCGCCTGCTCCGTTGATCAGATCAGGTAGCAATGGTGAGATATGAGGGATTAATGATTGAGCTGTATCACTTACTGCCAGAACCTGTCCACTACCTGTGACCAGAATGTATTGTTCAGAAGAGGTGTCATGGTTCATAGAACATACCTGTTGGAGCAGGGTAGCTCCAAATAGAGGCATGTAGATCAGGGGTTGAGGTGTTCTGATGCTGCGCCTGCCGGTCTACTGCCTGCTGTGCTTCCTCTCAACTCGACCTGTTCACTAACAACACCCGAAACCGGTGATCGCAGTCCTGGCGTGTCGTTGAACATCTATCAGGCCAGAATCTCAGCCGCTGCGCTAACCACCTGTTCAATATGCGCTGCCTCGATGCCGTAATGGGTCACAGCCCGGATGCTGGTGTTGCTCATACTACCCATCAGAATGCCACGCTTACGTAGGGCGGCCAGGAATGCCTCGACGCTCAGACGAGGATGGACAAAGGTGAAGCGCACGATGTTGGTTTGTACTTTGCTCAGATCGATCTGGATACCCGGCAATTCAGCCAGACCGGCGGCCAGCAGGCGGGCATTAGTGTGATCCTCAGCCAGGCGATCAACCATCTCGGTCAAGGCCACAATACCGGCTGCGGCAATCACCCCCGCTTGACGCATGCCACCACCGAGCATTTTGCGCACCCGACGTACTCGTGCAATCACATCGGCAGGGCCGGCGACCAGCGAACCAACCGGGGCAGATAGCCCTTTCGAGAGGCAAAACATGACCGTATCGACGTGCCTGGTGAGGTCGGTCACCGGTACACCCAGGGCAACGGCGGCATTGAAGATGCGTGCACCATCAAGGTGCACCGGCAAGCTGTGATCATTGGCGATCCGCCGCACCTGAGCAAGATAATCAGGGGTTAGCACAACCCCACCGCGGCGGTTGTGCGTGTTTTCCAGACAAATAACCCCCGGAGGCGCAAAGTGGGCATCGTCGATGGTCGTTGCTGCCTCGGCCAGTTCTGCCAGATCGATGCAGCCGTTGGGATCGGTTGACAGCGGATGGTAGATCAGTCCACCCAACGCACTCGCCCCACCAGCTTCGTAGTGGTAAATGTGGCTCTCGTTGCCGAGAATCACCCGTTGACCACGCTGACAATGGGCGAGCATGGCAGCCAGGTTCCCCATTGTGCCGCTGACGACCAGTACCGCGGCTTCTTTGCCAACTCGTTCGGCGGCCAGTCGTTCCAGCTCGTTGACTGTGGGGTCTTCACCATAGACATCATCACCGAGTGCCGCTGCACTCATAGCAGCACGCATTGCCGGACTGGGTAAAGTTACTGTATCACTGCGCAGATCGATCCGATCAGGCAGCGGATCAGCGAGAGGCAGAGCATAGCCTTGCATAGCCAGAATCCTCCGGTGTACGGGCAATCAAAAATGTTGCTGCCCAATTATAGCACGTGCTTCTGCGATGATGGTTGTATGACTGCTTTTGCTGAGAGATGTGTACTCTATGCAACAATGCTATCCCAATTGCGTCACTATTTCTCTGTACTGCCAACGCTCGTTAACCGCATTGCAATGCCTTTTTGCTCAATTGATATGAAACGCAAAGATTTTGCACAATCATTGTCTATATTCCATGTTGTTGACTCTCATGCTACAATTTATTTGAAGATTCGTAGTTTTGATTCTGCACTACGCTATTCCAGATCAAGAACAGCCACGTTTCAACCTGCCGGTCGATAGGAATTCTTTGTGAACGTAGTTCCAGGTTTGGACTACGTTGTAAGACAACCAGGAGGCAGTCGTGCTAGAGCTATCTCAGCACAAGGCTCAATTGCGTGACTATTTCAACGGTTTGGGCTTTGAACGCTGGTCGGCTATTTACGGGAATGCCCCTCTTTCACTGGTGAGGCAGAGCATTCGTGACGGTCATAACCGCATGCTGGCGATTGCCGATTCGTGGCTTGAGGATCAACCACCACCAACCACTGCTCTCGATGTTGGCTGTGGCGTTGGTCTGTTTAGTCTGATGCTGGCCCGCCGTGGCTATCGGGTTCGGGCCGCTGATATTGCACCGCAAATGGTCGCTGCAACGGCGCAGGCAGTTGCTGAGGCTGGGCTGTCTGATCGAGTTGAGTGCGTCGAGGCCGATATTGAATCGTTGCGTGAGCCGGCCCAGCTTGTCGCCTGTTTCGATGTCTTGATCCACTATCCTCAGCCGGCTTTTGGTCAGCTCTGCACCCATCTGGCAAAGCTTACCGAACATACTCTGCTGCTCACATACGCTCCCTACAGCACGCTGCTGGCTGCGCTCCACCGGATCGGCGGCTGGTTCCCGCATAGTCAACGACGCACCGAGATTCAGATGATCCGCGATCACGAGGTGGCTGCAATTCTGAGCCAGTCTGGTTTACAGGTACGACGGGTGCAACCAATCCGGAGCCGGTTTTATCACGTTACGTTGATTGAGGCCGTGCGGTTAGTTTCATAAGATTGTAGTTCAGAAACGTAACTACAGGAGTACACTATGCGACGATTGCTGGCATTGCTGGCCCTTGGTGCAGCCGCATTTGCCCTGCACAAGTGGTACAACCGTGAGGTGCTGCTGGAAGGTGAAGGCTTTGTTCGCTTGCAGAGCGAACACGAACATTTCCACTTCCACGTCGATCTGCCACCTGGGATGGAAATTCAACCTGGCGATACGCTCGAAATTATGCATCTCCCGCCGACCGAAGATGGTCGTACCAGCGGCGAGATCTGCTATCGCAGCCCGATCCGGCTCTACAAGGCCAGTGCCCTCCGCCGTTTTCTGACCAAGAAGAGCAGTCTGGTCGAGATCAACGAGCTGGTTGAGCATCCGTAGTGTTGGTAATCGGGCCTTTGGCCCGTGATTCGTCAGGAATTGCCAGATCGCAAAGGAGCGCCGAAATGTTCTGGATTAATCCACTGATGATGGAAATGCCCGGTGAGTTTAGCCGCACGACTCGCCATGCGCTGAAGGAAGCAATCCTCTCACCTCGCTTCTACACGACCGATTTTAAGGCTATCGACAGACTGGAAATCGACCGCAACGGGCTGCGTGATGAGTTCGATTGGATCCGCGACGAGTTTGCCTACGACTACAACCGCACCCACTTCCGCCGCACCGATGAATTTTTGCAGAATTTCGATGATATGCCCGAACGCGATTCCTTTATCGATTTTCTTGAGCGTTCGTGTACTGCGGAGTTCAGCGGTTGTTTGCTCTATGCCGAGATGGTCAAGCATCTGCACGATCCGACGCTGCGGGCCATTTTCAAGTATATGAGCCGTGATGAGGGGCGGCACGCCGGCTTCCTCAACCGCACAATGGCCGATCTAAATGTGGCGCTTGATCTGACGGTGTTGCAGAAGCGTAAGAAGTATACCTACTTCCAACCGAAGTTTATCTTCTACTCCGTCTATCTGTCCGAGAAGATTGGCTATTCGCGCTACATTACTATCTATCGTCACCTCGAACGGAATCCGCAGTACTGCATCCATCCGATCTTCAAGTGGTTTGAGCAGTGGTGCAACGATGAATACCGCCACGGTGAATTCTTTGCCCTGCTGATGCGCTCGCAACCTGAGATGCTCGAGGGCGTCAACCGGCGCTGGATCCGGTTCTTCTTGCTCGCTGTGTACGCGACGATGTATCTCAACGATGCGCGCCGATCCAATTTCTACGCTGCGCTTGGTCTCGACTGGCGTGACTACGACCAGACGGTGATCCGGCTGTGCAACGATATTGCAACCCAGGTCTATCCCGAGACGATGAATCTCGATGATCCACGCTTCTTCGCCTACATGGATAAGCTGGTTGAGTATGACCGGGCATTGCGAGCGCTGGAGGGCCGGAAGGATCCGATTGCACTGGCCCATTCGACTCGCCTGAAAGCGGCAATTGCGCTGCGCTTGCTGGCTATCTATCGGTTGCCCACCCGTAAGACGACGGAGGCGATTCGCTGGAAGGGTTTGCCCGGCTTCCCCAATTATCCCGGTCCTAACCGTCCGCAGCGTGTGGTAGCAGCCGATTAGGGTCGTCCGTTCGCGAGTATACATTGCTGTCGGTATTGGCGGCAGGAACACTTCCTGCCGTCTGGCTCAGATTTTGTCGCAATCCCGGTTTCACCTGGTACGAGAAATGAGGAATTGCGCATGCATGTTGTGGTGTTAACCATCGACGGTAATCATCGTCCGGCGCTGTTGGTGGCTGCCGAGCGGCTGCGCCGCGATCATAAGGTTGATCTGAGCCTGGCTATCTACGATGCGGCAACGTTGAGTAATGCCGCAGGATGGGCAAAGCTCGACCGCGATCTGGCACGGGCCGATCTGGTGTTCGGGGCGCGCCTGTTCAGCGAAGATCTGGTGCGGCCACTGGTCGAGCGATTGTCCCATTTTGAACGACCAACGCTGATTATTACCTCAAATCCGGCGCTGATCCGCTGTACCCGGATCGGTGGTTTTTCGTTACGCCGCGAAAGCGAGAACGAACCGGGGCCACTTCGTCGTTGGGTGCAGAAGCTCCGACCGCAGGGTGGTGCAGGCGAGGCTCGACGTCAACTGGCGATTTTGCGCAATTTAAGTAAGGTGTTGAAAGTTATCCCCGGCACGTCCCGCGATTTGTACACCTACATTACCAGTCATCAATACTGGCTGAATGCTTCGCCAGAGAATCTCTACCGCCTGCTTTGTGTGCTCATCAGTCGTTATGGCCCATCGCCGCGCCCAAAATTGCCACAGCTTGACCCACTAACCTATCCCGATACGGCGATCTATCATCCCGACGCGCCCAATCTTTTTACATCATTGAACGATTACTACCGGTGGCGTGGCAAACGAGTACCGTCTGCGGGTAAGGTCGGTATTCTTACCCTGCGGACGGTAGTGTTGAGTGGGAATACCCCGCACATTGATGCATTGGCCCGCGCTATTGAATCTCGCGGGCTGGAAGCCCGTGTCGCCTATGCTGCCGGGCTTGATTTGCGCCCGCTGCTCGATAAGGAGCTGGCCGATGTCGATCTGCTGGTCAATGCAACCGGGTTTGCGCTGGTTGGTGGCCCAGCCGAGAGCCAGCCTCAGCAGGCCGCCGAGGCATTAACGCGCTTCGACCGTCCATACCTCAGCCTGGTGCCGCTGGCGTTTCAACGGATCGACGACTGGCGCGCCGATGATAACGGTCTGGTGCCGGTGCAGCAGGCGTTGAGTGTTGCTATTCCCGAACTGGAAGGTGCTGCTGAGCCGCTGATCTTTGGTGGGCCGGCAGCAGATGGTCAGCGCTTTGCGCCGGCTCAGGCGGAAATTGAGCAGATCGCCGACCGGATTGCGCGCCGGGTGGCCCTACGTCGGATGCCGAACGCGCAGAAGCGGCTGGCGGTGGTGATCTATAACTTTCCCCCGGCTCTGGGCACAGTTGGTACTGCTGCGTATCTCGATGTCTTTGCCAGTCTGTTTCGTCTGTTACAGGCGCTGGCTGCCGACGGCTATCAGGTTGAGGTGCCGGAAAGCGTTGATGCGTTACGCCAGCTCCTGTTGGCCGATGGACCGGCCCACGGCGCCGATGCGCACATTGCCGATTGGCTCAGCGCAGATGAGTATCGCCGGCTCTTCCCGGCGTATACCGACATCGAGCCGTACTGGGGACCGGCACCGGGTGATCTGCTGCGCGACAATCGTGGGATTCGGATTCTTGGTCGTCAGTTTGGGAATGTCTTCGTTGGGGTGCAGCCCAGTTTTGGCTACGAGCGCGACCCAATGCGGTTGTTGCTGGCGAAAGACGCTGCCCCCAATCATGCCTTTGCCGCGTTCTACACCTGGCTGACCCACAAATTCCGCGCCGATGCTGTCATTCATCTTGGCACACACGGCGCAATGGAGTTTATGCCGGGCAAGCAGGTTGGGTTGAGTGCCCGCTGCTGGCCGCTGCGCCTGATCGGGCCGTTGCCCAATTTCTACGTCTACAGTGTGAACAATCCGAGCGAGGCGGCGATTGCAAAGCGGCGCGGCGCGGCCACACTGGTGAGCTATCTGGTACCACCGGTGCAACAGGCAGGGCTGTACAAAGGGCTGCGGACGCTGCGCGATGCAATTGATCAGTTTGAACGCCATCCCGATCCTGCCCTGGTGAGCGATGTGCGCGAGCGGGCAGCGCAATTAGGCATTCCAATGGCGGCCAGTGGTGATGATTACGCTGATGTTGCCGGTCTGGCTCACGAGCTACTGCGGATCGAGCAGCGCATGATCCCTCTCGGCCTGCACGTCCTCGGCCAACCCCCGGCACCGGCTGAGCTGGCCGACTTTCTCCTGCTCTACGCCAGTTTACAACCAGATGGTGGTTTGCCCGCTTTGATTGCCCGTGGGATGGGAATTGATTACGCTGATTTATGCACGCGCCTACATAGCGATCTGGCGGCCCAAAGCCAGCTTCGGTTGATCGAAGAGCGAGGAAGGGCGGCGATGCTGGCCTATGCCGAAGCCCCTGATGCCGAGACTGGCGCGCGTGCGGCATCCACTGCACTTGCCGATCTGGTGCCGGCAACCGCACTTCGCCCCCTCTGGCCGAAACTGGCTGAATTGCGTACCGGTCTGTTGACCAATCACGAGCTACGGAATCTGTTGCACGGTCTGCGTGGTGGCTTTATCCCTCCCTCCCCGAGCAATGATGCAGTCCGCAATCCGGCAGTGCTGCCGACCGGACGGAATCTGTTTGCACTCGATCCCTACCGGGTGCCTACGCCGGCCTCAATGCAGCGTGGTGAAGCGCTGGCCACTGAACTGATCGAGCGCTTGCGTCGTGAGCAGGGCCAGTTTCCTTCCAGCATCGCGATTGTGTTGTGGGGTACCGACAATCTCAAGAGCGATTGTGAAGCTGTCGCGCAGGTGCTGGCGCTGATCGGCGCCCGTCCGGTCATCGATGAACTGGGCAATGTGTCCGATGTCGCGCTGCGCCCACTCGCCGAGCTAGGCCGCCCCCGGATCGACGTGGTGGTGACGGTGAGCGGTATCTTCCGCGATCTGCTCAGCCATCAGATGCGCCTGATTGATCGGGCGGCGTATCTGGCGGCAACTGCCGATGAGCCGCCAGAGTGGAATTTTGTGCGGGCGCATGCGCTCGCCCAGGTGGCCGAGACTGGCGTCTCGTTAGCCGAAGCGGCCATTCGCGTCTTCGCCAATGCGCCTGGAAGCTACGGAGCGAATGTCAACTTCCTGGTCGAAAGTGGCACCTGGGAGAATGACGACCAGCTCAGCGACGCCTTTCTATCACGCAAGAGCTTTGTTCGTACTGCTGATGGGCAATGGCGGGAAGCCCGTAGCCTGCTTGAAGGAGCGCTGCGTCACGTTCAGGCCACATTCCAAAACATCGACAGCTTTGAGGTGGGTCTCACGGATATTGACAACTACTACGAAAACCTGGGCGGGATGGCAAAGAGCGTGGCCCGGTTGCGTGGCGAACCGCCGCCGGTACTGGTTGCCGATGCGATCAGCTCACCCGGCGCCAGTCGCGTGGCATCGATTGAAACGATGTTGCGCCTCGAAACGCGGGCGAAATTGCTCAATCCGAAGTGGCACGAAGCCATGCTTGCCCACGGCTTTGCCGGTGTACGCGAGATAGAGGCGCGTGTTGGTCATACCTATGGCTGGAGTGCAACAGCGAATGCAGTAGAAGATTGGGTATACGACGAAATTGCAGCCACCTACGCACTCGACGACGCGATGCGTGAACGGATGGCCGCCCTCAATCCAACTGCGACCGCCGGGGTTGTTCGGCGTCTGCTCGAAGCGGCCGGACGTGGCTTCTGGGCTGCCGATGAAGCAACCCTCAACCGCCTGCAGGAAATCTATCAGGACCTCGAAGATCGACTGGAAGGCATTACCGAAGAGAGGAGTGTAGGATGAGCTGGTTTAAGATGATCCGCCTTGGCATGCTGCACGTCGCGGTGGCGATTAGCCTGGTGCCGATTACCGGTGTTCTCAATCGAATCATGATCCACGAACTCGGTTTGATGGCCAGTATCGTTGCTGCATTGATCATTCTCCCCCACCTCTTCTCACCAATACAGGTCTTTATCGGTCAGTTCTCTGACCGCCATCCGTTCTGGGGCTATCGTCGCACTCCGTATATCGCATTAGGCTTACTGCTCTGCATTGGTGGTGCTGCTCTCACACCCTTCGCTGCATTTGCGATGGATGCCAGTTTCTGGCCGGGGCTGGCACTGGCACTCCTCGTGTTCGGCATCTGGGGAGTGGGCTTCAATACTGCGGTTGTTTCGTATCTCTCGTTAGCCAGTGATATGTCGCCTTCACACCTGCGCTCGCGCACCATTGCCGTCATGTGGTTTATGATGATTACGGCAGTCATTGGGACGGCGATTGGTACTGGTCGCGCACTGGAACCCTATTCGCCGGAGCGGCTGATCGAGGTCTTTGCCATCTGTGCTGGTGTGGCATTGACGATTGGCGCACTTGGTTTAATCGGCCTTGAGCCGCGCAACGCAATCCCGCTGAGCCACGAAGAGCGCTATTCGGCTGCCGAGTCGGTGCGGACGGTTGTCCGTGATCCACTTGCTCGCCGGTTCTTTGTCTATCTGATGTTTATGCTGGCCGCTATCCTGGGCCAGGATGTCCTGCTTGAACCTTATGGCGCCCAGGCGTTTGGGATGGATGTGCGATCAACAACCCAATTGACCGCCGTTTGGGGTGGGGCGACCCTCCTTGCCCTGTTGTTGCACGGCATTGTGTTCAGCCGCTGGCTCAGCAACAAGCGTGGCGCGATGATCGGCGGCTCGGTTGCGGCGGTTGGTCTGACCTTGATCGCACTCAGCGGCATCTTGCATATCGAGCCGTTGTTTGTCCCGGCGATTGCGCTGCTCGGTTTTGGTACCGGCATTGCAACAGCAACCAATCTGGCGCTAATGCTCGATATGACAACACCGCAACAGGTTGGTCTCTTCATTGGTGCCTGGGGTGTTGCCGATGCTGCTGCCCGTGGTTTGGGCAACTTGCTGGCCGGCGTGATCCGCGATCTCGCCGCTTTGGTGGTCGGCCCTACCGGTGCGTATGCAACGGTCTTTTTGATTGAGGCGCTTATCCTTTGCACAGCACTGGTGATGCTGCGGGCAATTGATGTGAGCGCCTTCCGTAGCCAGCGCCGCGAGTTGGGACAGTTGGTTGCCGCAATGGGCGATGCATAGAAAAGTATAGAAATACGCAGATTTTGAAACTATTTGCAGTATAATGATACGGCCCGTATCAACGCGAAGGGGCGTCGGGGCGGGCAGGCGGGTCTTTTGTCGCCATTCGCCTGTCTGGATACAATGGTTCACCATTCGGTGTCTTGCCGTGAGCATTTTGCAAAGCAAAGGATCAGGAGTATGAATCTGTTCCTTGCCGGTCTCGATCATACGACTGCGCCGGTTGAGATTCGCGAACAACTTGCCTTTAGCCAGACTGATTTGCCTTCAGCCCTGATGCAATTGACCAGTTCAGAAACCGGCACGCCACCGCTCTTTGCCGAGGCCGTGATTCTTTCGACCTGCAATCGAGTTGAATTGTACGGTGTGCCTAACCCTGGAACGACAGCCCAACACGTTGTCGATTTTCTGGCAACCTTTCACCAGCGCCCAGCCGCGAGCTTTGTCCACACGCTCTATTTCTACCAGGGTGAAGCCGTTGCCCGTCATTTGTGTGCGACTGCCGCCGGGTTACGTTCGCTGGTGCTGGGAGAGGCCCAGATTCAGGGTCAGGTGCGCAATGCCTACGAAGCGGCGCAACGGATCGGCAGTGTCGGTTCGATCTTGCACCGTCTGTTTCAGATTGCCCTGGTCGCCGGGAAACGGGTGCGCCACGAAACGACTATCGGGAAAGGGGCGGCGAGTGTTTCGCAGGCCGGTGTTGAGCTTGCCCGTCGTCGGCTCGGTGATCTACGGGGCCGTGAGGTGTTGTTGATCGGCGGCGGTGAGGTGAGCGAGCTTGCCGCCCAGAATCTGATCGCCAACGGTGCTGATCGATTGACGATTGTCAATCGCACGTCGGCGCGTGCTGCCGCCCTGGCCGAACGCTACGGTGCTGAGATGCTTGATTTCGGTGCTCTACCCCAGGCGTTGGCCCGCGCCGACATTGTCATTAGCTCGACCGCAGCACCGGTACCGATTATTTACCGCCATCACGTGGCCGAGGCGATTGCCCATAAACAGCGGGCTCGCGCCTGTGGTGAGTGCGATCCGCCGACGATGTTGTTGATCGATCTGGCCGTGCCCCGCGACATTGCGGCTGATGTCGCCCAGATTCCCGGTGTACACCTCTTCACGGTTGATGATCTGCGTGAGGTTGTGAGTCATACGATTGAGTTGCGGAGCGCAGTCCTGGAGATTGCCCAACAGATTGTTGAAGAGCAGGTGCAGGAGTTTCTGTCCTGGATGCGTACCCAGGAGGCCCTGCCGGTACTGACAATGTTGCGCCAGCGGGCTGAGGAGGTACGGAATGAGGAACTGGCCCGTGCCTTGCGTCGCTTGCACGATCTCTCACCCGAACAGCGGGCAGTCATTGAAGGGCTGTCGCGGAGTATCGTGAACAAGCTGTTGCACCCGCCTACCCGTTGCCTGCGCGAAGCCGCCGCGCATGGTCAGGGCAAACGCTATGCTTCCATTCTGGCCGAACTCTTTAATCTGGAGCATTGAGAGGAGTTATGGCACGTTTATTGCTTGGTACTCGTGGTTCGGCACTTGCCCGTGTTCAGTCCGTGTGGGTTGCCGACGCGCTCCGCACGGCCTTTCCCTCATTAGAGGTTGAGCTGCGGATTATTTCGACCACCGGTGATCGGGTGCTCGATGTGGCCTTGTCGGCGGTCGGTGATAAAGGTCTGTTCGTGAAAGAACTTGAGCATGCCTTGCTGGCCAGTGAGGTTGATCTGTGCGTACATAGCGCAAAAGATATGCCGACGGCGACCCCGGATGGTCTGGTGTTGGCGGCGTTTCCGGTGCGCGTTGATCCGCGTGATGTGCTGGTTGTCCGTCAGGCCGGTTTGGGCACCGATCTCGCTACGTTGCCTGCCGGTGCACGGGTGGGCACGTCAAGCCTGCGGCGAACCAGTCAGGTGCGCCATCATCGGCCCGATCTGCAATTGACTGACGTTCGGGGCAATGTTGATACGCGCCTGCGTAAACTGGCCTCCGGTCAGTACGATGCGCTCATTCTGGCTGCGGCCGGGTTGCGGCGGCTGGGTTTGTGGGATGGCACCCCCGGCGCACAGATCGGCGAAGCGGTTGTGTATCCGCTTGAGCCATCGGTGATGCTGCCGGCGGTGGCGCAGGGTATTCTGGCTATCGAGACCCGCGCCGATGATGAGGCAACGCGCACGCTGGTAGAGTCACTTGACGATCCGGCAGCCAGAGCAGCGGCACTCGCTGAACGTGCGCTGTTGCGCCGTCTGGAAGGTGGCTGTCAGATTCCGGTGGCAGCTCACGCGGTTATGACCGATACCGGTATGCATCTGCGCGGGATGGTTGGTACTCTCGATGGCAGTACGCTGGTGTTTGCCGAGCAGACCGGTGACCCGGCACAGGCCGAAGCGTTGGGAGTGGCGGTTGCCGAAGAATTGCTGGCTCGCGGCGGTGACGCGATTCTCACCGCTATCCGTCATCAGTTGGAGGCACGACGATGAGTGGACTGGTTGGTCGTCGAATCGCCATCACGCGCCCGGCCGGACGTGGCGATACGCTGGCTGCACGCTTGCAGGCGCTTGGTGCGATTCCACTTCTGACGCCACTGATTGCCTATATGCCGCCTCCCGATCCGGCACCATTGCAGCAGGCGCTCAATCGTCTGGCTACTGGTGCGTATCACTAGCTGGTCGTGACCAGCCGGCAGACGGTGCAGGTGTTAGCTGACACCACAATTCCTGAATCGACCGCCATTGCAGCGGTTGGCAAAGCGACTGCCAGCGATTGTCGGCGGGCCTGGGGGCGCGAACCTACAGTTGTTCCTGATACCGAGATCGGCAGTGCCTTGCCGGCGATCATGGGGCAGCTTGCCGGGAAGCGTGTCTTGTTGCCCTGCGCGGATATTGCTCCGCCAACTCTCACTGAAGCGCTTCGCGCTGCCGGTGCCGACGTTGATCGGGTTACCGCCTATTGCACCGTGGCCGGCCCTGGCCTTGCCGATTTGCAACGTATGATCGATGACGGTGCGATTGACGCTATCGTGCTCGCCAGTGGTTCGGCAGTTCGCCAGTTGCAGCAGCTTCACGTACCGACCGGCTTGCCGCCACTGGTCTGCATTGGCCCCAGCACGGCTGCCGTTTGCGCTGATCTAGGGCTCCCCATTGCGGGTATTGCCGAACGTCCAAACGACGATGCGCTGATTGCTGTGCTTGAACAGGTTTTTACACCGTATTGTGAAGTGAAGGAGTAAGGCTGTGGATGTGCTCTCACGTCATACACCGGCTACGAATGGCACAACGACACAGGTACCAACGCCGGTTCACCGTCCGCGCCGGTTGCGGATCAGTCCGGCCATGCGCGATCTGGTGCGCGAAACTCGCCTGACACCGGCCCAGTTGATTGCCCCGATCTTTGTCCGTCACGGCCATAACCTGCGCAATCCGATTGCCTCGATGCCCGGTCAGTACCAGATGTCACCCGACCAGGCTGCCCGCGAAGCACGCGAGCTGGCGGCGCTCGGGATTCGGGCCGTGCTCCTGTTTGGGATTCCGGCCCACAAGGATCCGTGTGGTAGCGAGAATGCCGACCCGGCGGGGATTGTACCCCAGGCCATCCAGGCCATCAAAGCTGAAGTGCCGGGAATGGTGGTTATTAGCGATATGTGCTTCTGCGAGTACACCGATCACGGTCACTGTGGTGTGCTCAACACACCGACCCGCGATGATTTTCAACCGCAGTTGGGTGAAGGGTACCTGCTTAATGATCCAACCCTGGCGCTGCTGGCCGAAGCATCGATAGTGCATGCCCGTGCCGGAGCCGATATTATTGCCCCTTCTGGCATGATCGATGGCATGGTGGCGGCGATTCGCTCGGCGCTGGACGCTGCGGGGCTGAGCCATACCGCGATCATGAGCTATGCCGCAAAGTATGCCAGCGGTTTTTATGGCCCCTTCCGCGATGCTGCCGAAAGTCCGCCTCAGTTCGGTGATCGGAGCCAGTACCAGATGGATCCGGCCAATGCGCGTGAAGCACTGCGTGAAGTCGATCTCGATGTGGCGGAGGGAGCAGATATCTTGATGGTCAAACCGGCACTCGCCTACCTCGACATTATCCGGCAGGTGCGCGACCGCCATACATTGCCGCTGGCAGCGTATCAGGTGAGCGGCGAGTACAGTATGGTGAAGGCCGCAGCATTACAGGGCTGGCTCGACGAGCAGCGGATTGCGTTGGAGATGCTGACCGCTATTCGACGTGCCGGCGCTGACATGATTATCACCTATTGGGCCAGAGAAGCCGCCGAATGGCTTGGATGACTGGTGCTGAGCGAGGTCTTCAATCCGCGCTCAGCAGCGTCAACGCGGGGGAAGGGATTGCACCACCGAGGTACCAAGGATACAGAGATGAGATGATGAAAACCCTCTGTGTTCTCCGTGACTCGGTGGTGAACCAGCCCGACAGGAATGCACCACCGAGGCACAGCAGACACAGAGATAACAAAAAAACCTCTGTGCCCTCTGTGTCTTTGTGGTAACCCAACCCGCCATTGTAAAGATTGAGAGGAGTGCAATGCGAGATCGTTTTCTGCGCGCCTGTCGTCGTCAGCCGGTTGATCGCACACCGATCTGGTTAATGCGCCAGGCTGGACGTTACATGCCGGAATACCGGGCCATCCGCGAGCGCTATGGCTTTTTGCAGATGGTTAAAACCCCAGAAGTTGCCGCCGAAGTGACCCTCCAGCCTGTGCAGGCATTTGGAGTTGATGCGGCAATCATCTTTGCCGATATTTTGCCCCCACTCGAAGGGCTAGGGTTACAGCTCACGTATGAAAAAGGAGAGGGACCGGTCATCCACAACCCGATCCGTAGCCCACATGATGTCAGTGCATTACGTTCGTGCGATCCGCGCGAGACGGTTGCCTATACCCTGGCGGCGCTACAACTTGTCAAACGGGAGTTGAACGGTTTACCGCTCATCGGGTTCAGCGGTGCGCCATTTACGCTCGCCAGTTATGCCATTGAAGGTGGTGGATCGCGCGAATATCGGCTTACCAAGCGCTTTATGTACGAGCAACCGGCAGCGTGGCACGATCTGATGGAACGTCTCAGCCGGTTAGTTGCCGACTATCTAATCGCTCAGATCGAAGCCGGTGCCGACGCGGTCCAGATTTTTGATAGCTGGGCCGGTGCTCTCTCGCCTGCCGACTACCGGGCGTATGTGCTACGCCATACCCAGGCGCTCGTGCAAACAATCCGCGCCCGTTTAGGCGACGTAACACCACCAATTATTTATTTTGGTACCGATATGGCCGGTCTGGCCGGCGAAGTGCGCCAGATCGGAGCCGATGTGCTCGGTGTTGATTGGCGGATTGATCTTGATGTGGCCTGGGCGCAGTACGGGTTCAATCATGCGGTTCAGGGCAATCTCGATCCGATGACCCTCTTTGCACCGCCGTCGATCATTGCCGCTCGTGCCCGTGACATTCTGGAACGGGCCGGTGGGCGTCCGGGACACATCTTTAATCTCGGTCACGGCATTCTCACCGAAACACCGGTTGATCACGTGCGCTATCTGGTCGAGTTTGTCCAATCGTATCCGCTCCCAGCTACCGCTCCCGTCCTTCAGGAGGTTGTGTAATGAGTGTTGTAACCGAACGCTACAGCCGTTCGCAGGCCGATTATGCTGCTGCTCGGGAAGTGATTCCCGGTGGTGTAAATTCGCCGGTGCGGGCTTTTCGAGGGGTTGGCGGAATACCTATCTTCTTTGAGCGTGGGCAGGGCGCTTATGTGTGGGATGTCGATGGCAATCGTTACATCGACTACGTGCTCTCGTGGGGGCCGCTTCTGCTCGGTCACGCCCATCCTGCGGTGGTCGAGGCGATTACCCTTCAGGCACAACGGGGTACCAGCTTCGGCGCGCCAACCGAGCTGGAGACCGAACTTGCCCGGCTGGTGATCGAACTGGTGCCTTCGATTGAACAGATTCGCTTTGTCAACAGCGGTACCGAGGCAACGATGAGCGCATTGCGTCTGGCTCGTGCCGCTACCGGTCGCCGCCTGATTGTCAAGTTCAACGGTTGCTACCACGGCCATGCCGATATGCTGCTGGTGCAGGCGGGCAGTGGGGTGGCGACCCTTGGCCTGCCTGATAGTCCCGGCGTCCCGCCATCGGTGGCTGCCGAGACCATCACCATCGAGTACAACGACCTCGATGCGGCGGCAGCGTTGTTTGCCAACCGTGGTGCCGAGATTGCGGCAGTGATTGTTGAACCTATTGCCGCCAATATGGGCTTCGTGCTGCCTAAACCTGGCTTCCTGAGTGGGTTGCGTGAACTGACCCAGACCCACGGCGCGATCTTCATTCTCGACGAAGTGATGACCGGTTTCCGGGTGGCGGCGGGTGGTGCGCAGGCGCTGTGGGGTCTTGATCCCGATCTGACCTGCCTGGGGAAGGTCATCGGCGGCGGTTTACCGGTAGGTGCCTATGCCGGCAAACGGCAGTTGATGCAACTGGTTGCGCCTGCCGGGCCGATGTATCAGGCCGGTACCCTGAGTGGTAACCCTCTGGCGATGACCGCCGGTCTGACGACCCTTCGTACCGCTTTCGGCGGGGATGCCGGTGCCTTCCAGCAGGCAGTCACCCGCACTGCCCGGCTTGCCGATGGCCTGCGCATGCTTGGCGAACGCTATCGCATTCCGGTGCAGGTTGGTAATGTCGGCACTATGTTCGGCTGCTACTTTTTGCGTCAAGAGGGGAGCCAGATCACCAGCTATGCCGAAGCAAAAGCCTACGCCGATTCCCAGCGCTACGCCCGTTTCTTCTGGGCGATGGCCGATCAGGGCATCTATCTGGCCCCGTCACAGTTTGAGGCCGGTTTCCTCAGCACTGCGCACTCCGATGCCGACATCGATGAAACCCTGGCGGCGGCAGAAGTGGCGTTTGCTGGACTGGTATCGTCGGCGGAATGAGGAGATTACATATGACAATCACCGATACCCGTACCATCGTACACGATCTGATGCGGAGTGGCCAGCAGCGGTTATGCGCCGCCTTTGAAGAGATCGATCAGCACGCTCAGTTTGTCGCCGAGAGTTGGGAGCGTCCGGGTGGTGGTGGCGGCACCGCACGGGTGATGACTGAAGGGGCTGTCTTCGAGCGGGCCGGTGTCAATGTCTCGGCGGTCTATGGTGCCGAAGTACCACCCAGTATCTGGCAACACCGCCCCTCAACCCGTGGTCAGCCCTACTTCGCAACCGGCATCTCGATGGTGCTGCACCCGCGCAACCCCTACGTACCGGCGTTTCACGCCAATTTTCGCTACTTTGAAGCCGGCGATGACTGGTGGTTTGGCGGGGGGATGGATCTCACCCCCAGCTACGGTTTCGCTGAAGATGCCCGCCATTTTCACGTAACATTACGCGACTATTGTGCCCGTCACCCAATTGCCGACTATCGTGAAATGAAGGCGACCTGCGATAACTACTTCTTCCTCAAGCATCGCAACGAAATGCGAGGGATTGGTGGCATCTTTTTCGATGATCTGCATCCCGCCGGCGACGATGGCTTCGAGCGCGCCTTCGCCTTCGTGAATGATGGCATTACCACCATCCTCGACGCCTACCTGCCCATCGTGCGTCGTCGTATGCACACCCCATACGGTGAACGCGAACGCATGTGGCAACTCTACCGTCGTGGACGCTACGTCGAATTCAATCTGATTTACGACCGTGGCACCCTCTTTGGGCTGCAAACCGGGGGCAACATCGAAGCGATTTTAATGTCATTACCACCGCTGGCGCGCTGGCAATTCAAATACCAGCCCGAACCCGGTTCACCGGAAGCAGCGATGGCCGAATTTCTCAAGCCACGTGACTGGGCGGAGGAGTAGCTGCGTGTCCATACCGCGCTGCATATCTGACAGCATCCTGTTCGATTGCACAGACCGCTCCTGATGTGTCGGCACATATCCTCATCATTGCAGCAAGGGCGACCGGTTGGTCGCCCTTGGATGGACTTCAGCCAAATCACGAAGCGGGCAATCCGCTCTCACCCTCAACCGGCCAACTGCTCAAGCTGATCAACCAACCCGGCAAATGTATCCATCGCCGCCTGTATCGGTTCCGGTGATGTCATGTCAACACCGGCGTCACGCAGCAAATCAATCGACGAGCGTGATGAGCCACTCCGCAGGAAGCGCAGGTAGCGTTCAATGGCCGGCTGACCCTCATTGATAATCTGGCGACTCAATGCCAGCGCTGCCGAGATGCCGGTTGCGTATTGGTAGACATAAAAGTTGTAATAGAAATGAGGGATGCGCATCCACTCATACGCCAGCTCATCATCGACCTGCAACTCAGGGCCATGGTAGCGAATGACCAGATCGCGATAATACTGGCTCAGGGCATCAGCAGTGAGCGGCTGACCGCGTTCGGCCCGTTCGTGCATCCACAACTCGAAGGCGGCAAACATGGTCTGGCGGAAGATGGTGCCCCGAATCTCCTCAATCTGCTGCGCCAGCAGGCGTCGGCGCAGTGCTTCATCAGCACCATTGGTGAGCATGTAGTGGGTCAACAGTGCCTCATTGAGAGTTGAAGCCACTTCGGCGACAAAAATCGTGTAATTCCCGTAGACAAACGGTTGATGGGTGCGGGTGAAGTAGGAGTGGAGCGAATGGCCCAATTCGTGTGCCAGCGTAAAGACATCGCGCAGCCGATCCTGGTAGTTCAGCAAAATGTAGGGCGGTGTGCCATACGAACCACCGCTGTAAGCACCGCTGCGCTTGCCAACATTCTCGTAGACATCGATCCAGCGGCGACTGAACATCTGCTCAAGCGCAGCGCTATACTCTTCGCCGAGAGGCCGGAAGGCAGACCGCATCAAATCGCACGCCTCGTGGTACGGGATCGTCAACTCGACATCGGGTACGGGTTGGACATACAAATCGTAGAAATGCAGCTCATCCAGGCCCAGCAAGCGACGCCGTACCGACAGATAACGATGGAAGCGCGGTAAATTGGCCTCCACAGTCGCAATCAGGTTGTGGTACACCTCGACCGGAATCTCATTCGGCGCCAGGGCTGCTTCCAGGGCCGAGGAGTAGTGACGCAGGCGGGCTTCAATCACGTGCGAACGGATCGCAGAACCCAGCGTGGTCGCAAGCGTATTACGAAACGGCAGGAATGCGCTGTAGTACCCTTTGAATGCATCACGACGCACTCGGCGATCCTGGCTTTCGAGCAACCGGCCATAGCGGGCATGTGACAACTGCACCGGTTGACCGTTCTCATCCTCAATCGTCGGAAATTGCAGGTCTGAGTCGGTCAACATCGAAAACGTCCGGTATGGTGTACGGGCCAGATCGCTGAACTCGGCCATCACCTGCTCAACCTCAGCCGAGCGTATATGGGCGCGTTGCCGGTTCAACTTCTCTAACTCGTAGCGATAGACGTGCAAATCGGGAGTGGCATCTACCCACGCCTCAATGGTCTCTGCCGGGATCGTCAACAGTTCAGGCTCGATAAAGGCCAGCGCAGCCTGTATCCGGGCGGCAAAACTACTGGCGCGTTCAGCCAATCCCTGACCAACCGGGTTTGTACTGTCGCTATCCTTCAGATGCGTGGCATATATATAGAGTGCGTATAAGCGACGCCCCACCTCATCGCGCAGTGTCAGCGCGGTCAGCAATTGAGCCGGACCTTGAGCCAGGGTGCCTTGCAGCGCAGCCAGCTCCTGCGCTCGCGCCTCAACGGCACTCAATTCCTGCTCCCAGGCCGCTACATCGGGAAAGATCTGGCTCAAATCCCAGGTGTACTCTTCCGGTACCTCGGCACGGGTTGGAACTTTGCTGGTAGTTGTGGTCATAATACCTTCCTTTCTTTTCCTTCATCTGTTCATTATAAGCTGATTGAGCAATATTTGGTGTAGGGAGGAATAATGGCGATTTTCAGATGATGCAAAGTACATGTCTCATCGTCGTGTTGGTGTGAACAGGAATGGAGGGTTTCAAATCAGAGTTTCCCCTGAGAGATTCGAAACATCTTTCCCGCTGGATAGGCGAAAGCAGTGCCTTGCAGCTATGTTGTACGTCCGCGCAGCAATCGTGCGCAGGGATGCTCTTGCCGCATGGTTTGGCGTGTGGAAGCGATGCTGGCGAACCCACTGCTCGACGCCAGGATAGTGAGCGATGCTTAGAAGACGCGAACCATTATCACACTGTGACGTGCGGGAACCATGGGGCGACACCTGTGTCGCCCCATGTCCGTTTACTTGATGTGCGTTGTTGAAATGAGTTTTAGCGCACTATTTGTGGAATAAAGACGCGGTGCTGTGTCGTCCCAATCACTACGCGAGTTTGCAGCCATGGACGATAGGCAACGAAATTGCTGACTTTATCACCGCTACCGTTATTGAATTCACCATCACTACTGGAAGAGTCTAATGGCCCTGTCACATTTCCCCACCAGTTTCTTGTTGCTGTAATCCAGTGATTTGGTGTGTCATTGTAGATGCCAAACGATGCGTTTTCTGTAATGTTACAGTTTTCAATTAACGGATTAGCCAGGTTTCCGGAACTGCGTAATCCGTATGTGTTTCTGGTCAACGTACAGAAACGTAAAATAGGTGAGGCATTATCAACCCAAATAGCAGCATTATTGCTATACGGGCTTCCACCATATCGCACAATAATGTAGGCTAACACACCCCTGCTATTGTTGCGAAAGGTGATACTACCCCATTGACCATGGCCTGGCGATGTTGTGGAACTTATCGTGGAACCTCCCACCAGAGAATCGTAAATTGACGTAATGTAAACGGGTTGACTTTCCGTACCATTCACATTAAGAATGCCATCAACCAAAACATCAGTGGTCGTGTCTCGTGGCTTCACAACAATGCCTGGCCCCCACGTTAAGGTCACCCCTGTGGCAACCGTCACGTCTCCTTGCAGAACATAAGGCGCTTCTGTTTCGTCCCACGTGGTGTTCGCCGAAATGCCACCACTTTTGACACAAATGCCATTAGTATGGTTGCCGGTCAAGTTGGTGACGGTCATGTTCATCAGCGTGATGTCCGTTTGTGGGTGAGTGGTCAAGGCACATCCGCTGCTATACTTAAACGTGCCGGCATCAATGGTCACTTCAGCACCAATATCCTGTTCGAGCATGCTCGCCATCGACCAGCCCTGTCCTCCGTAGCGTAGTTCAATATGGCGTAGTTGCCCACGACCGGTGCTACGAAACAAGATGCGTCCCCAATCGCCTGCTGCGGGTGGATTAGTGGTGTTATCAGTTGCACCACCAATTGTATCGTCGCGCACAGAGGTGAGGGTAATCGGTTGGCTTGCTGTACCGTTAGCATTGAGCGTGCCATCAATCACAACATCAGTGGTCGTGTCGCGTGGCTTCATAACAATGCCTGGCCCCCACGTTAAGGTCACCCCTGTGGCAACCGTCACGTCTCCCTCCAGGACATAAGGCGCTTCTGTTTCGTCCCACGTAGTATTTGCTGAAATACCTCCACTTTTGATGCAGATACCATTAAATTCATTACCTGAGAAATGGGCTGGACTCATGTTCATGAGAGTTATATCTCCCTGTGGGGGCATAGCTAATGGGCACCGCTGGCTATTTACGAAGAAACTATTATTAATGATGATGTCAGCATCTACTTCTTTCCAAAGCATTGCATTATCGCTTGTTCCGCCGCCGTATCGTACTTCAACATAGGTTAATGTGCCGCTACTTCCATTATGAAATCGTAACTGCCCCCAACTGCCTGGTGATGGAGGTGTCGTTGTATTGTCAGTTGCACCACCAATAGTGTCATCGTAAGTTGATGTTATATAGATGCGTTGATCGGCAGTACCTTGCGCCTGCAGAGAACCATAAATTAAAAGGTTAGAACCAAGAAAGCGATCAGCAAATTTGATCGTAACGCCGGCACCAATCGTCAGATTTTTGCTGAACGCAACTCTTACATCATTGGTAATGATATAGACGGCCTCTGTTTCGTCCCATGTTGTATCAGTGGTGATGTCACCTCCATTGATGCAAATACCGTTGTAGACATTGCCTGTGAAATGGCTGACATCCATATCTTCCAGGCTAAAATCGTTCTGTGGATGCGTTGACAGAGCACACTGATACCCATGCTTGAAAAAACTGTTTTGGATGCTAACGGTGGCATTCACATCTAATTGCAACATTGCTGTAGAGTATCCACCGCCATAACGCACTTCCATATTACGGAGCGTACCATTGCTACCAGATTGAAATTGCAGGTGTTGCCAGTTCCCTGGTTGGGGTATAACAGTCTCGTTGTCCGTATCTCCACCTAATGTATCATCGCGAATAGATGTAAAATATACAGGATTATCTTCAGTGCCATTTACAATAAGTTCCCCCTGAATAACTAATCGTGCGCCAATGTTAAACTTGATGATTGTACCGGCCTCGATAGTTAATGTTGTTCCTAGTGGGATTGTAAGACTGCTCTGAATAACATAAACATTCTGATTTGTCCAGGTTTCATTACTACTTATAGAGCCGTTTTTGCAGATAATTCCTGGATTACTGCAATTGACAGCTGCTTGTACTGGCTTGGGAAAGAAAATGATCATTGCAATAGCAGCGATCATGGTGATAATAAGAGGTGTCTGTCGCAGAGTGTAATGCATGGTTGTGAACCTCATCTGTAGCATCACGTGGCGGTACCCGATAATTAAAGTTGTTTGATGTTCTTTGTTGTTGTAAGCGCTTGTGCTATTCTATATAATTGTCATTACCAAAATATTACCGTGGAATCTACTTGATCTTCCGTCACTATTTACTCTAGCTCATCAGCACCGAAAAAAGTTATTGTATTGTCTCTGTGTTTCCAATTCGCACTAAACTAAGTAACATGTTCATGATGTTTTGATACTAACGTTTTTATTTTGTTTATTAATTGCAAAAAATTACAAGGTTGTAGTGTATTTGTAAGTATTTTAGATGATTTTTTGACGCATCGAAAATAGTAGCTCATTACCTGCAATCACCTTTCGGCACGGTGGTGTCATCTGAACGATACCCATCGTCTAGCAAAGGTAAGGATGGTATGACAGCATGCAAGCACCTGTAGGACTGCCACATCGCCGGCCAGGGCTTCAAACCCGTTGGATCAGGGGGCATCAGCATGCACAGGAACCGTCTTCACGCTAGCAGGCCAGCTCTGCTGGCCTGCCACGACGTGATGCAGGATTTCAACCCGCCGATCTTCACCAACCTGGCGGGTCAGGCGAGAAGCGATTCATCCAGGAAATGACTCTGAACGATGCCCATCGTTGCGCGAGAGTTGGTATTACAGGCTATGTTGCAACCTCAGTATGTGCAATACCCTGAACCCTCTACCCCCGCACCTCCGCTTGCATCCCCGCAGGTATGTCACGTGTGACGGTCGCTTTAGGCCGACCCGGCAAGGTGAGCGCCAGAGCGGCTGCCGGTAAGCCGAGTAAGGTAACGCCGATCATCACGGTTTCCAGCCCAATTACATCGGCAATGATGCCGCTAAGCCAGGTGCCGATGGCGCCGCTGGCAAAGGTGAAGCCGAGGATGAGACCTGATGCCAGTCCCTGCCGTACCGGTAAAATGCGTTGGGCATGTAAAACCAGGATGCTGTGCTGGCCGCCGACGAGCATGCCTGCCAGGCCGCATCCGATAAAGATTGCCCACAAGGGGGTAGCCATGAAGCAGGCCAGGCCGGCAGGAACACTGAGGATGAGTGGCCAGACGGTCGCAGCCCGCATGCCGAAACGGTCGGCCATCCAACCGTTAATCACATTGCCAATTGCGCCACTCGCCATGAAGGTGCCGGCCAGCGCACCATAGATCGCCGGTTCCCACCCGCGATCACTGAATAATTTGGGCAGGAATGACTGATAGACGGTTTGGATTGATGATCGTACGACTACCAGCACAATGAAGGCAATCAACAGTACGACAGCCAGCTTTGTCCAGAGGTAGGTGTTGGGGGTAGGAGCAGCGCGGTTCAGACGGCGACTGCGTGCAGTTTGCTGCGCCAGAAGTAACACGCCCGCCGGGATGGCGGCTGCGAGCGCAATTGGCACAATGCCGGGTGTCCCGGCCATAGTCAACACAATACCGGCCAGGATCGGGCCAACCGCCAGACCGATCTGCCCACCGAAGAAGAAGATCGATGTTGCGCTGGCCGGTTTGTCGGGCACGGCAGCCGCGGCGCTGGCGGTGCCAATCGGGTGAAAGAGACCACTGCCGAGCGCGGCCAGGAGAAAACACGGCAGCAGGATTGTCCAGTTGGGGGCAAGGGCAACTCCCGTGTAACAGATTGCCATCCAGATCACGCCAATTGCTGCGAGCTGAAGGGTGCGTCCGGGTAGTCGGTCGGCGATCCAGCCAAAGAGTGGTTGTGATAGCGCCCCAAGGAGCGTGTAGATCGTTAGCGCTAAACCAATCTGCTGATTGCTCAAACCGAGCGGTACCGCCAGTACTGCCAGCAGAACTGCTCCCAGGCTGTTCAGCAGATCGACCATAAAATGACCACCGACGACGGCTGTAAAGACGCGATTACGCAACATGATGGCAATCCCTTTCTCAACGAGATGTGCGATTAAAGACGATGTTGCCCCCGACCATCGTTAGTTCGGCATGCAACGTATGAAGGTGGGTTGCCGACATCTGGAAGGGATCGCCATTGAGCACTGCCAGATCGGCAAACATGCCGGGAATGAGCCGGCCCCGTCGGTCGGCATCGGCACCGGCAATTGTCGGGCCAATACAGTATGCCTCTAACGCTTCCGTCAGGGTTAATTGCTGTTCAGGATACCACCCTCCATCCGGCGTGCCATCGGTCGTTTGGCGGGTTACGGCAGCATGAATACCGGCCCATGGGTCCATTGTCTCGACCGGTGCATCGGAGCCAAACGCCAGCGTTGCACCGGCAGTGCGCAGGCTGCGCCAGGCATAGCTGGTTGCGCAACGCTTCCCCCACAGCCGCTCGGCCATCACCATATCAGCAGTACAGTGAATGGGTTGCATCGAAGCGATAACGTTCAGCTCAGCGAAGCGTGGAATATCGTGAGGATCGAGAATCTGACAATGCTCGATCCGGTTGGGCAGTGCTAGAGGCGCAGCCGTGGCACGGGCAGCGGCAATCGCATCGAGCACACTCCGGTTCGCGGCGTCACCAATCGCATGCACGACAACGCTGATCCCATGAGCGTTGGCCCGCGTGACAATCTCTTGCAACTCGGCGGGAGGGATGACGGCGATGCCGGTATGATCTCGTCCTTCATACGGCAGCAGCATGTGCGCACTTTCAGAACCGAGCGATCCATCAGCGAAGAGTTTCAGGCCGCCGATCCGCAGCCAGTCATCGCCCAAACCACTGCGTAAACCGAGGGCAATGGCGTGATCGAGATGGGCGCCGGCGAGATGGGCCAGAACTCTGATGGTCAGATCGCCGGTATGGTAAAGGGTCTGCAGATCAATCAGGGTGTCGGGGCCATCCGTCGGGTTGGTGGCCGGTGGCACATGGAGAGCGGTTAAACCGTAGCTGAGCGCTTCATCAATCGCCAGCCGTAGCGCGGCAATCCGCTCGGCCCGTGTAGGTGGCGGTACCACTGCCCGTACCAGTTCCATAGCAGTTTCGAGCAAGATACCGGTCGGCTCGCCTTGATCATCGCGTTGAATCTGACCTCCAGCCGGATCGGGGGTTGCCGCCGTGATGCCGGCCAGTTCCAGCGCCCGACTGTTAACCCAGAGCGAATGGCCGTCTTTCCGCGAGAGCATCGCCGGGCGATCCGGGCAGACCCGGTCGAGATCGGTACGTGTTGGCCAGTGTCCTCCCCACAGAGTATGATCCCATCCGTTACCGCGCAACCAGGCTCCGGCAGGAAGGCGCTGCGCAGCAGTTGCAATGTGATCAAGGGCGGCTGCATAATCGGCACATCCGGTCAAGCGTACCTGTTGACGGGCCAGTCCGTGGAGCACAATGTGTACGTGAGCGTCGGTTAGTCCTGGAACAACCGCCCTCCCTTGCAGATCAATCAACTCGGCCTGGCTGCCGGCTGCCGCACGTACCGGACCTTCGTTACCCACGGCGATAATGCGCTCGCCACGAATGGCCAGTGCCCGCACCACCGGTTGTTTCGGATCGAGGGTGTAAATGGGACCGTTGTAGATCATGATCGTCTTCATTGCAAGCCTCCTGCACTGAGGGTGTTGCGTCGTATCCTACGCACCTCTCCCTGTTCTGTCAAATCTGAGTAGTCAAATATTTACACAGTCTAAAAGATCCTTAACTTCTGAACCTTCAACTAACTCGCACACTGCAATCGTGGTATGATATGTCAGTATTTTGCAAATATCGTTAACAGGCTGTGTTCGGAGAGGAGGCCAGCCGTGACTAATCCGCGCACGAATTATGCTCTGGCAGGAGCAGCGCTCTTCAACCCGATGGCAGCGATGTACTGGCTTGATGTGATGCGCGGTCAACGTCCTGGAGTGGGACTCCTGCTGGTCAGCACAACAGGTGCTGTATGTGCGGGATTGGCGGCTGAACCACGTCGGAATCCATGGCGGGCGCTCGCGAGTGGTCTGGCAGCCGCAGCCGGCGCAGCGTTGGCCGGTTGGGTGCTGCGGCGCTACGTGGATTGGGTTTCTGAAGCAGCGGAGGTTGATGCGTCTGCGCCGAATGCCCACGATCTGCTCTTACCGGCAGCGGCAGTGTGTGCCGGCACGGTTGGTCTCTCTGCCCTGGTTGGACGCGAGCCTGGACGTTATATTGAATACAGCGGTAAACATGGTGATTACCGCTGGATTTCAGCCATCCCCCATCCGGCACAGCGCTGGCTGGCCTGGAGTGGGTATTTGCTGCATCAGTTTGCGATCTGGGGGTGTATCTACGCTGCTCAACACCGACGCTTACCCTACACCGCTGCCATGAAGCGGCTCAACTGGATTGCGCTGGCCGTCAATGCTGGTGGCGTGGCACTACACTATCTTCAGTCGCATTACACCTACGATGGACTGGCGCGTGACGTGCCTGAAGGGAGTGCGCTTGGCTCTGTTGCGTTCATCTTGATGTTAACCCTGGCGCTTGAGTCGCCCCGGCGCGGTCTCTTTTTTGGCAGTCGGCGGGTCTTGCCACCACCTGAGTTAGTCCGCTTTGCCCGGCGCTTTCACGGTTATATCTTCTCGTGGGCATCGACGTACAATTTCTGGTATCATCCCATCGATCCCAAGCCGCTGCATTACACCGGTCTTTTTCATACCCTCCTGCTCTTTGTGCAATCGGCACTGATCTACACAAAAGCGCATCGCGACCCGCGTTGGACACTGGCGCTGGAGTTGATGGTGTTGCCGCATGCGGTGGTTTCAACACTCTACAAGCGAAGCGGGCTGGGCGCAATGTTTACCTTTAGCCTGCTCGCGATGTTCGTCATCAATCAGATGCATGGTCTGGGACTCTCGCAACGGGCGCGCTGGACAATCGGTGCAGCGTATGCAACAACTGCATTGACCTATTACGGTGTGCGTCGCGAGTGGCATCGCTTACCTGATATTCTGCGCATACCGATTCTTGAATATGGAGTGCTGGGCATTTTAGTCTTGCTGTCGCTACTCATGCGGGCAGTGCGTCGGTCCGAAGAGCAGTGGCGTGCCAACAAGACATAATAACCAGATAACGAGGAAAGGTGAGGTGATAGGCGTAATATCAAATCTGATATAACAAAAGGTGAACCGTGATCCAGGATGTATCCTTTCACCACCCCTCGTTTGCCGCATCCTGCGAGATGACTATCACCAGGTGCGGATGGCACCATTGTTGACGGTATCGCCGCGTGCATCCACTCACCTTGTGTCTATCCGGGTCTGCCGGTAATCTCCACGGATCGGCGCGGATGGGATGTATCATCATGGTTCTCCACATATCCGGTGCCGGGTAGTGATGTACCTGACTGTGCAAGATGTGATATAACGCCTTTAGCCATTCCCCCTCTGCATTTCCCACAATGTCGCGTGGTATCAGGGTGTAGAGCATCAGCTTCGCCCTTTATCGGGTGTGTTTATGCCGATGATGGTCGGTAGGGCGCACGGCCGTGCGCCCCTCCTGCTGTGGTTTCAGGGGTGGACAGAGTAGATAAGAGTGTGTGGACTTCCTGATGCGATAGACGTTGTGTTGACTCAAATTTTCTGTCCGCTCCTGACATCGATTGATCTGCGAGAAAGGCAGGCGGACGTGATGCAGAGCACGTCCGTTGCTACTTCCCCGCTCCTTGCTCCTGGTGGGAGAAGAGCAAGGGTGGAGGGTGAGGTGAGGGCGTGGGGGGTTGAGGACGCTCTAAATATCCTCACCACCACCCCTATCACTTTGCATTACCCATAACTCGGATACTGCATCGCCCGCGTGTGGGAGAGCGCTGGCGAGTCGGCGGGTGCAGAGCCAGCGGGTTAAAACCAATTCGTGGAAGCCCCTCCGGGGCTGGCCTGCCGGCGGGGAGCAGGTGCCAGGCACACGTATGGCTAGCCCCAGTGGGGCTGCCACGTCGTGAGAGAGGGTGTCAGCCCACACGACCGCAGGGCAGGGCTGGCTTGCCGGCGGGGAGCAGGACGCTGCGGAGCGCATGACCGCCTGGTGTGCGTGACGAACGATGCACCACCGTGTCCAGCACGATGTGCTATGCGGTGTCATACCGGCTCCTGGGTGACATGTAGGTAATGCATAGCTGTGCAGGAAAGGGGCGACTAGCAACCTCATTGGGTTGTCCTGATGCGGTAGAAGTTGTGTTAGCGCACGTATGCAGCCTGCCTCTGAACGTGTACGGTAGAGGGGAAACCAGAAGTCTGGGTCAGGGTGTCCCGATATGGCAGAAGTTACACTGTTCCATATGCTCTATTCTCCCTTAAAGGAGTAAAGTGAGCAGGCGGATTATCCTATTGCTCCAACCTTATTACTTTGTCATCCAGGAAACTTTTGCCCCACAATGACGTTATGGTAGTATAGATACAACATCGAACTATTGTGCATACGGTCAATCATGCATCGTTTTGCGCCCTGGCTGCTTATCTTGAGTTTCGTCGTTATCGCCCATCCGGTACACGCCCAGCCGACCGGTGGATGGAGCGTGGCTGCGTTTCTCGCCCGGCAGCCTGGCCCTTTGAAAGAACTTGAAATTGATGGGAAACCTGCGGCACAGATTATCGAAGAGCAGAGCATCTACTTCGGCGTCAGTCCATTCCTCACCCTGGCCCTGCTCGAAGCAACAGCGGGTCTGCTCAGTGATCCTGCTCCTCCACCAACAGCTTTGAGCCACCCCTTTGGCCTGCATGGCCCCACCGGTTTCGCCGAACAGATCACGTGGGCTAACCGGGAATTACGGGCCGGATTGGGGCCGTATCAGCAACCGCCAACCATTCGATTACAAGATGGCTTGACACTCACCATTTCACTTGATGAGCCGGCTGAGTGGATTGCCCTGAAGCGGTTTCTGGCTCAGGGCCGTGATTCGGTGTCGTGGCTGGCAGCAGTGAAAGCAACCGCAGCGGCACTTCGCACCTATTTCGACGGTCAGCTCGCGCCACCGGCTGTGGTGACAACCGATGTTACCGGTTGGTTACGGGCACCATGGCCGATGGGGACGCGGGTCAACCATCTTGCCTACTTCGATCATCTTTACCCAATGGTCGATACCGGGGGCGATGGCAACAATGAAATGGTTGACTATCTTGGCCGGCGAAACGTGCAATACAATAGCCACGATGGTCATGATTACGTTTTCCCGGATGCACCGTTCTCCACTCCGATCCTTGCTGCTGCAAGCGGCACGGCGTATGCGTTTCGTGAGTCACGGGGTCTGGGAGTTGTTATTGTTCACCCCAACGGCTACGAGACTGTCTACTGGCATTTGAGTGCCTTTGCGCCTATCTTCAACGAGGGCAATGGGGTGCGCGTTGTAACCGGTCAGCAGATTGGTGTGAGCGGTGCCAGTGGAGTGAGCGGTACCCCGCATCTTCACTTTGAAGTCCGACGTTGGGAAGGGGGTATTCGCAAACAGGTTGATCCGTATGGCTGGTTCGGCCCCGGCCCCGATCCCTGTCCGACCTACGCCGGTTGTGCAGCCAGTACCTGGCTCTGGCATCCTGATCTGATCGGTACCTACGACTTCACACCACCTGATTACACACCACCGGTGTCTGACACCACGCCACCGATTGGCACTATGCGTGTCGCACCGCCCGACCATCTGCTTTTCGCAGTCACGTTTGACGGTCATTCACTCCAGAGTGTTGGGCAAGGGTTGCCACACATCAAAGGCACACCGCGATTTGCCAATGGTCGCTTTGGGCAGTCAGTGAGCGTTAACGATGTCGCAATCGCATTTCCGACAACCGGCAATCTCAATCTCGACCAGGGGACGATTAGTTTATGGGTCGAGATACCGGCCACGTTCCCCGGCAATAGCCTCAACCGCCACTATCTGTTTGCGACGAGTGCCGAACCGGAAGGGGCGCCTGTCTATACCGGAACCCTGGCCCTGCGCCGGGATCGGCTTGGGGCCGATGGTCGTGCGCAGTGGACGTTCTGGACGGTGGGGGACGCCACCAGCGGCGAAGACCTGCTGAGCGTACCGGATACGTTGAGTGCCGGCTGGCACCACTTCGCAGTGATCTGGGATGCTGCGAATGGATACAAAGCCCTCTACATCGATGGTGTTTTGGTTGCCGAGCGAAACAACACTGTCTTACCGTACCTGCCCGGTGCGCTGCTGTATATTGGACGCTTTAGCGCTGGTAGTCCCGCTGCCGGCGTAGCAATTGACGACCTGGCGATCTTTGCCAATCCCTTATCCCCAGCCGAAATTGCTGCTCTTGCCACTGCACCAGCCCTGTCCCCCGATCCGGTCGTTGTCAATGAACCCACCATCCGCATTGACACCAATGCTATGGACGACAACGGCGGCATTGTTGCGGTCGCGCTAAGCATCAATGGCGAGCAGAGCAATCCGTTACCGTATTACGATAGCTACCGCTGGAGCTTACCGTCAATTGAAGGCGATCATGTGGTAGAGGTTTCCTACGTTGATCGAGCTGGAAATACGACTGTTGTATCACAGACAGTAACGCTCAATCTGCCACCACGCGTCGGCATACAGACTGAGTGGCTCGAAACGGACACAGTACGATTGCGCTTCGATTCCCACGATCAAGATACGCCCCTGGAGGTACAACTGAGTACCACCCCCGACTTCACCACGGCAGCCTGGCTACCGCTGGTACCGGAAATTCGCTGGCGATGGGATGCTGGCGAAACGCGCCAGCTCTTCGTCCGTGTGCGCGATGCAACAGGACTGGTTAGTGAGCCGATGGTTGTCCCCCTGTGGCATCAGGTCTTTGTGCCGTTGATGCAGCGGTGAGTATCTTGCTTGCCATATTGTCAATGATGGTTGCATCGTTTCAGTATGTACTGACATCGGAAAAACCTCGCTTTGATTTGAACACCGTGTAAAACATACACATCATCAATCCTTAATTCCAACATTATCTTGACTTAATGAAAAATTTTTATATTAGCAGATGCATGTATCAGCCTTTCATGAGTATCGGGGACGATAGCCATGTATCTGCGTAAGTTGACCGTGTTCGTCATTGTGATGCTGTGTTTCTGTGTGCCGCTACCACTATTAAGCCTGGCGACATCGCTACCACTATCAAGCCTGCCAGCACCGCTTCATCCAACCTTTACCCTGATTGCCACATATTCAACCGGCCTTGGTGCATCCTCTGCTGAAACCGTTGCTATCAGTGGTAATCGAATGTATGTAACCAATAGTGCTAATAACTCTCTCGATATTGTCGATCTCAGTGATACCAACAATCTGACTCGTACAAATCGCATTGATCTCTCAACCTACGGTGCAGGTCCAAATAGTGTTGCAGTACGGGGCAATCTGGTTGCTGTAGCAGTTGAAGCTAATCCCAAAACCAACCCTGGATCGGTCGTCTTTTTCGATGACCAGGGTCAATTTATTAATCAGCTTCAGGTAGGTGCTTTGCCCGATATGCTGACGTTCACTCCTGACGGTTCACGCCTGCTGGTTGCGAACGAAGGTGAACCAAGTAACGACTACACAATTGATCCGTATGGAACGATCAGTGTTATTCCGGTTAGTGGCAATATTGCAACGCTAACCAATACGAATGTTATTAGTATTGGCTTCGCCGATTTCGAGATCGGTGGTTCAAGGCGTAGTCAGTTTGATCCCAATACGCGCATCTTTGGTCCAACCGCAGGCGATCCGGATGCTGTGCAAAAGAATCTGGAGCCGGAGTATATCACGGTAACTGCTGACAGCCAGGTGGCCTATGTTACACTTCAGGAGAATAACGCGATTGCAAAGATTAATCTCCAAACCTTAAGTGTTGAGTGGGTTCGTTCCCTCGGTCTAAAGGATCATAATCTGGCAGGCAATGGATTGGATGCCAGTGATAGGGATAGTGGCATCAACATCGCTAACTGGCCGATCTACGGTATGTACCAACCCGACGCAATTTCCACCTACACAGTGGGTAGTCAGGTGTATCTGGTTACCGCCAATGAGGGTGATGCACGCGATTACGATGCTTTCAGCGAAGAGGTGCGAGTAGGGAGTAATGCGTATCAACTCGACCCTGCCGATTTCCCAAATGCAACCGCGCTGAAGGCGAATACTGCGCTAGGGCGTCTGACCGTAAGTAATGCGAGCGGTGATCTCGATAATGATGGCAAGTTTGACCAGATTCATGTCTTTGGCACTCGTTCCTTCTCAATCTGGGATGGAGAAGGCGGATTAGTCTTCGATAGCGGCGACCAGATTGAGCAGATCGTAGCAGTAACATATCCTGAATTTTTCAATAGTGACAACGATGCGGATACCTCCGATAGCCGGAGCGATAACAAAGGCCCAGAACCAGAAGGTTTAACGCTCGGAGTTCTCGGTGGTCGTACCTATGCATTTGTGGGACTGGAACGACAAGGCGGCGTGATGATTTTCGACGTGAGCACTCCTGCCAGTCCGACCTTCGTCCAGTATCTCAATAATCGCACATTCGGCGGTACAACGGTCGGGCCAGATAGCGGACCGGAAATCGTTCTCTTCGTGCCAGCCAACCAGAGTCCAACCGGACGGGCGTTGATTGTCGTGTCCAATGAAATCACCGGGACGGTCAGCATATACGAGGCAAGCTGGCGAATCTTTATGCCAATCATTCAGAATTCGTAAGTAAACACTGTATCAAATCTTGACTGACCCTGTGCATTATTCAGGTTGTCAGACCAGTGTTGAAGCGCTGCCAGGCGTGTCACCAGCGACTCGCTGATGGGTTGTTGCAAACGCACTGACAGGTTTGGTGCAGTCATGCTCAGGTGTAGCACCAGGTGATAAGTAGCGAGCGTGTCGTATGTGCGCTGCGTCCAGCGGTGATCTGCGACGCGCTCCTACCCCAACCCGCCGTCACCAGTGCTATGCATTACCCACAACTGGTGTCAACCACGTGCGCATCAGCCGGTATGATCGCCATAGGTGCTGTTGTGGGCGACTGGGCCGGTGACAGTGCGCAGCTCCAGCCGTGCTATCATGTGCTGGATGGATTGCCGTAGCCGCTCGTCATGCGCGTGTCGCGCAGTTTGGAGTGCGGCAGCCATGCTGCCGCGCCAGCCGCGCTCACGATCCGGCGCGTGGCATACCGTTACCCATCCTGGTCACGAGGGTGCTAAATGTGCTCGGGCCGATCATCGAGTCGGTCAGGCATGCGTGCGATCCCTGTGCGTAAACGGTTACGTTGCGAGAGATTCGTGCCTGTACACCAACGGCCACGGCCAGCACCTGACGGCGGTGGCGAGGATGCTTGCACGCAGGCTGGAAGCCTGCACCACGGGGAGCCGCCACGGGGAGTGCGTGCAGCCCGGCCTAACGCAGCGTGACATGTGTGTAATGCATAGCCCAGTAGAGGCGGGCTGGGGTGGGGGTGTTTCGCCTCACCCATCTGAAAACAGCAAAAGTATCACCCTGGCCCTGACCTTGAGCGATACACACTGTGCGCAAACGATGGTCTACCCTGGAAGCGCGAGCCTCCGGCTCGCTCATCACCCTGCACGATCCGCAGTGCTTTCACCAGCGGAATGTTCCCCCTGGGAGCGCGAGCCTCCAGTTCGCTCACCACCCGGTCTGCGCCGATGACTCCCGCCCCCAGCGGGGGCGGGCTGGGGTGGGGGTGAAAGCGGCGTATCACTCCCACTGGGAGCGCGAGCCTCAGGCTCGCTCATCACCCTGCCTGTACAATATCATTTATCTGACAGATTGGCTATTGGTTGGCAGCACGACTTCCACACGTCAAGACGCAGTGAGGGTACTGTCTGCCGAAGACGGATGTGGATGCATATCAGGCTCACTTCGCCATTCCACAGGCCGCCAGCAACCGTTCAGGTTGACCGCGGTAATCGTCCCAGCGCAGATCACCGCGCACGATACCCCCCAACACCTGCCAGAGACCGGCATTGACCGGCGTCTGTAACCCGTGGGCGGTGGCGGCTGCGGCCACCGCGCCGTACAAGAACTCCCCTTCGGAACGGCTACGTCCCGCGCGCAGATCACGGAGCAGCGACGGATCTTTACCGCCCCGGCCACCGGCTACCCGCTGGCGCAAAATCGGATCGAGGATGATCGGTGGTAGCCAGCGAATGCCGAAGGCCAGCAGTGCCGCCGGATAGCGGGGTAAATTGACCGGTCGTATCCCCATGCGTTGCATCACGGCCAGCGCCTCACGCACGGCGGTCCGTTCCAGTGCCACCAGCCGGCGGTCGGCGTAGACCTGCGCAACCGACCAATCGAGAATCGCAGCAGTCGCATTTCCTAGCATATTCAACAGCGCTTTCGACCATTTCATAGCGCGGTAGTCGTGATAACGCTGGACAGTAAAGCCTGCATTGCTCAGCGCCGTTTCGGCCAGTGTGAGATTACTTGTTCCGCCTACCGGCGCTAACCCAATTCCACCCGCTTTCGTCACAGTGATCGTCGTGGGGCCGGTAGCGTCAACCGAGGTTGTAATTGCGCCGGCAATAATCCGATCCGCGCCAAAAGCCTGGGCCAGCGCTTCTTCGTTGCCCAGCCCATTTTGCAGCGTCAGGATGGATCCAGGATTGAGGTCGCGTAAGGTGGCAATCGCCCCGTTCGTATCGTAGCCTTTGACACACAAGATTGCCAGCGCCGGTTGTTGAAACGCTGCTGGTAAATCGGCTACTGCACCGGCAACCGTCAAACCGGTTAGTGAACATGCCCCGATACCACTCACCTGTAACGGTGTGGCTTGCAACGCCGCTGCGCCGTTTGGGCGGGTCAAAAGCGCGACCGGCTGCCCGTTGCTGGCCTGGGCCAGCCGTGAAAGGAGCAACAACCCGATTGCCCCCCCACCGACAATGACGATGGTCATTGATTCCTCCTCTATACACACTCGCCTTCAGTATAGCGGAAAATCTGGTTGCTACGACATTGAGCAGGAGGGTATTGTGACGTGTCTTCGTGGTGCAACTTGTGGTAGCATGGTAGTGCAGGATCCGCGATAGATCAGGAAACAAAAGGTATGGCAACACCACCACAAGTTGGCGAGATGGCTCCCGACTTTACCCTTCCGAACGAAGCCGGCGAACCGGTCTCACTCAGCCAGTTTCGCGGCAAGCGGGTTATTCTCTACTTCTACCCCAAAGACGATACTCCCGGTTGTACATCACAAGCCTGCGGTTTCCGCGACTCATACCCGGTCATTGAAGAAAAGAACGCCGTCGTGATCGGGATCAGTCCTGATGGCACCAAATCCCACGCCAAATTCAAAACGAAACACAACTTGCCTTTCATCCTGTTAGCCGATGAGCAGCACAGTGTTGCCGAGGCGTATGGGGTGTGGGGCGAGAAGTCGATGATGGGCAAGAAATATATGGGCATCATTCGCTCCCACTTCGTCATCGATGAAGAGGGTCGCATTGTGCAGGCTGAAATTAAAGTGAGTCCCGCCGATAGTGTCAAACGCGCTCTTGCAGCGCTGGGCTTATAGTCGCCGCGTGCCATGGCGAGAGCGATTTACGCCGCTGTATGACCCACTCCCTGATTAGGGAGCGTCACATTGAGTGCGGAAGCGTTGTTTCCGCACTCAATACACGCGACACGTGATACCTGGGATAAAGCAGAGAAACCGTTGTGTAGCGTGGTTAGTGCGGCGATCCGGTCTGCGTCTTTAGACAGCGATCATTGATCAACCGACCCGGCTATCTCGATACCGTAGCGTTCTTCATCACCGCCCCGCAATCGCTTCCACAGTGTCAGGCGGGTACATCGTCTGCATGACCAGACTTGTCTAATACCAAATCCGCTCTGTCGAGTCTGATCTGGGCACGTTCCCTCTTATCTGCACCTACATCATGTTGCGCAACAATACATCTTGTGGGGAACGGGCAGTCGCTATCGTTTTCATATCAATACCCAGTGCCGTAATCGTTTGCGCCATCGCCGGTGAAATACCGGTGATCACTGCCTCACACCCGATCAGCCGGAGCGCCTGCACCGTCTGCATCAGACTCTGAGCAGCCATGGTGTCAAAGGCCGGCACACCCGCCACATCAATCACGATCAGCTTCACGCGGCGTTCGCTAACCACACTGAGTAACCGTTTTAACAGCGTATCAGCTCGCTGATGATCGATCTGACCAACAATCGGTGCCAGCAACACCTGATCGGCAATCTCGACCGTTGGGGTTTCCAGCGATTGCACCACGTTCCGTAACATATGTTCCGTGCGCTGTAATTGGGCTGTTTGTTGCTCTAACTCCTGAGCATGTACTTCGACCTGTTGAGCGTGCAGCCTGGCCCGGACTGCTTCAGCAGTCGCCTGCTGGGCAAGACCTTCCAACCGTTGTAGGAGATAGCGAAATGGGATGAGGGTCAGCATGTTGGTGGCCAGATACAGTCCAATCGAACCGGCCCAGTCTTCGATGGTATCTTGAACGGCCAGTGTCTCTGGGGTTACAAAAGACGCATTGCCCGTCACATAGATGGCTGCTGTGATCATCATGACGATCAGCGAAAGAATGAGCGCGACGATACTTCCCAACCGATCAAAATAGATCAATGCCAGCACATTAATACCGAGCCAGAGAATGCGTCCACTCCCCACCAGTCCAAACGTTACCAGCAGAAAGGTCGCAATCGCTCCCAGTACAATCAGGAGCAGCAGAGCGCGTATCTTTGCCTGTAAGCGTCGTACCAAAGAAATGACGACAATGGACAGATAAGTAAGGAAGTATATTCCAATATACGGTAACGCTCGTTCACCTGCCGCACTGTAATCTGCCCACGAACCAACGATGAGCGCAATACCCCCCAGAACGACTAGTGCCCATAACAGGTTACTGAGAATCTGCTCTCGCCATTGCTGAACTATTGTATGAGCATTGTTGGGAGTTTGTACGTTCGTCATGACATATCTCCAGGCATCGTAAACAGGCAAAACTGTAATCTGCAATCAGTCTGCGTGTAGATGCGTACATGGCGGATCAACAAAAAACATTTGTGCAATTGTAACACCGCTATCAGTGTACTGACAAATATGGTAAAAAATCGATCTACCGCTCTGTTCAATCTGGCGCGATGCCTATCAGGACGCCGTTGCATAACTGGAGTGCCAGTCGGCCATCTTGTTCAACGACAGGCATTGCTAAATGTTTATGAGGCTGGTATTCAACCGCATCGGTAATCTGTACACGTTGACCATCAGCCACAATGAAGGTAAACGGTATGCCCCATTCAGCAATTGCCCGCACAAAGGCGTAGGCCCGTTGTACCGACCATTCCGCAGTCAACACAAAGTCCTGTGTCCGGGGTGAAGGAAAGTAACTGCCACCCGCTGCCTGGGGTGACGGTCGCCACTCTGCACTGGTGATCTGGCTGAGTGCGGTCGGTAACATTGTGGCGGCGCATTGTCCGGCGAGTGTTTCCAGCGTATGTAGACGCTCGCCGGGCGGTAGATCAAACCATTCCTGGCAGACAATCGGGCCGTGATCAAAGTCCGCATCCATCAGGTGCAGGGTCATTGCCGTGCGCGTCCAGCCCAATCGCAACGCCCAGAAGAGTGGTTCCGGGCCACGGAGTTCTGGTAATGGCGATGGGTGCAGGTTGAGCCAGCCGTAGCGTGGTATCTCAAGCAATGCTGCCGGGATGCGCCAGGGCCAGCAGGCAACAATCGCGAGGTCTACCTTCTGCCGACGCAACTGCTCACCGATCTCGGCAATAGCATCTCGCCGAACGGCATAGCGCGGAATCCCGGCTGCATCGGCAATGGTAGCCGCTGTTGCCGGTGCGAGTAGCGTAGGGTTGCGTGCAGGTGCAGCCGCCGGTAACTGGGTCAACGCCGGCATACCCGCCGGTGCCGGATGCACCAGCCCGATCACCTCAACCGGCAACCTCAGCAGACCCTGCAAGACTGGTAGTGCCATCGGGCCTGGAATGGCAAAGAGAACGATGCGCATGGTTATACTTTGCTTTCGGGTATAATACTCATGGTATTACCGTTTGTACACACGAAAGAAAGAGCTATGGCGCGAATGGTGCATTGTGTCAAATTCGGTCGCGAACTTCCCGGTCTGGATCGGCCACCCTTCCCTGGCCCGCTTGGGCAGCGCATCTACGAACAGGTGTCGGCCCAGGCCTGGCGACTGTGGCCACAACAGGCAACGCTGATTATCAATCATTATGGCCTGAGTTTAGGCGATCCGAATGCGCAGCAAATCCTGATGAAAGCCATGGAAGAGTTCTTTTTCGGCGAAAATGCTCCTATGCCTGAAGGGTGGACACCACCAACCGCTGCTCCGGCGAAGGGAGGGCCGCGTCGCAAATAGGACTGATGTGGGAGTTATTAGCGTGTGTGCCACTCCCGCTCTGCCCTACAGGCTAACGGTAGACGGCACCAGCTCGATTGCCGGAACGATGGTGAAGCGCAGGCAGGCATGTGCGGCGCGCAGTGCTGACTCGACGGTCGCCGGATCAGAACCACGAGCAAAGATGAAGCCGAGATAGCTGTCACCCTCTGGTAGGGGTGTCAGCGGGTAATTGAGCGGTGCCGTAATTTCGACTGCCTCAATACCGGGAATTGCACATGCCTCAGCCACTCCATCAACGGCGCGTAGGATACCGGCTTGTGGGATCGGTATCATCATCACCCCACCCGCCTGTCCCTCGCGACTGAGGGTGTCCACAGGTAGACCGGCAGCCTGGCGCAAAATCAATTCCTCTAAAGAGGCATCAGTGCCGAAACGTAATGTTCGCGAGCATAAACCGCCGATGCTGCGGTTAGCTAACTCGATCATCCACGGCCCGCACTCGTTGATCCGCAGCTCGGCATGCAACGGCCCACGCTCTAACCCCACAGCCCTGGCCGCTGCTGCGGTTACTGCACAAATTGCCGCTTGCGTTGCTTCCGGTAGGCGTGATGGTGTGACGTAGATCGTCTCTTCAAAAAACGGCCCATCGAGCGGGTCAGGCTTGTCGAAAAGCGCCAGTACCTGTACCTGGCCGTGATCGATCAATCCCTCCAGCGCAACCTCAAATCCCGGCACAAAGTCTTCAATCAAGAACTCATGCACCCCTGCCCCTTCAATCCGGTCGAGCAAGGCGGCGAGGCGGCGGATTGCCGCGAGGCACTGGGCCGGGTTATCGGCCCGGATAACGCCGCGACTGCCGTTGAGGCGCAGGGGCTTGACAACACAGGGAAACGTGACCGACTGCACCAGCGTCGGTAGATCGTCGGCGGTGGTGCAGAGGCGAAACGCCGGTGACGGTACTCCGGCACGGGCGAAGAGCTGACGCATCAGATGTTTGTCACGAGCAGCAGCGGCGGCTTCTGGCCGATTGAAGGGCAGCCCAATATCGGCACAGGCCAGCGCCGCCAGTTCAACCCCACTGTCGTCAACCGGTAGGATAGCGCTCAACGGTTGGTTAGCGTGCAAATTGCGGATGGCCTGCAATGCTGCTGCCTGATCACTAAAATCAATCAATAAGCGCCCCGGCAATGGCCGACTCAAGGCGGGTGGGGTGTCTTCAGCAACCGTTATCTGGACACCGATCCGCCCGGCTGCATCCAGAAAGGCCGGCAGCCGGTACGATGATGGTGTGGTGAGCAACAACAGATGTGGACGCATACCGATCTCGGTCATAGCTGTCGCATTCCCGTACACAGGCTACAAATATTTTGCCATCAACTGGCTGTCTGTCGGTTCAGCACAACAGTACCACGGTTCGCTCAGCCTTGGCACCGGTGCAGCATCTGGCACGGTCGCCGGGCGCGGGCCAGGGCCAATAATCCGATCACACAGGTCGAGCAGTCGCAGATAGAAGCTGCTGCGCGACTCGCCACACTGCTCGCTGCACTGGGCAAGCGCCATCACCTCGCGTTGTAACGTGTCCATCGCCGGGTCGGGATGCCGCCAGGGGTACACCAGCGCCTCCGGATCGAACGGCTCAACCAGCGCCTGTACATCGGGCAGCTCAAGCAACCGCGATCCTTCAGGTATGAGCAGCCGTAAGCCGTACTGAACCGGAGCAACACTCTCGATCAGGCCCAATTCAGCGATACCAAGCAAAAAGTCGCGATACACCTGGCGTGTTGTCCACGGTGTAAAGGCCACGAATGTTGCATTCAGGGCAATATCGTGTTCCCGTAGAAGCTGAACCGCACGCACCACATCGGCCCGGCTGTGACGTTTGGCAAAGCGGGTCAGGATGGTGTCATCGAGCGCTTCAACGGCGCTCACGACCATGATACAGCCGGTTGCGCGTAGTTCCGGCAACAGATGAGCATACCGAATGATGTGCTCGATCTTGATCGTGACATCGTAGGTCAGGTCGGGAAACTCGGCGTGCATAGCGCGCACAATCGGTAAGACGTGGCCGGGGCCATTCAGAAAATCCGGGTCGCCAAAGGTGATATGGCGCGCTCCGGCAGCGACCTGTGCCCGGATGTCGGCCAGCACGGTTGAGCGCGGTACCACGCGAAAATGCCCGTTGTAAACCGGGACAACCGGGCAGTGACGGCAGAGGTGTTTGCAGCCACGAGTTGTTTCGGTATACCCGGCCAGATGGGTCTTGCCACCGCTGATCAACGTTGCATAGCGGTCGAGAGGCGGTAAGCCGTTCCGGTCAGGCGGGATGAGATCGAGCCGATTGAGGAGAATGGTGTCGGCAACTGACGGGCGTTTGCCGGCGGCTATGTGCTGCCAGATCGCCGTGAGCTGTTCCTCAACTTCGCCACCCAGGCAACAATCGGCCCCAGCCTGATGCAGGATTGCGGCATTGAGCGGAGCGTACAGTCCGTAGCAGACAATATATGCGTTTGGTGCTGCTGCCCGCAGGTGTGGCAACATATCCAACGCCAGCCGGGTGGCCGTGTGCATCGGTACCGAGATTCCGATTAGTGCGGCATTGGCGGCCATTTCTGCCGTCAACGGTGTGACACTGGTGTCAACACAAACCACATCTGCCCCTGCCCGGCGTAGCCACGCGGCGGGTGATGCCAGGCTGAGCGGTTGGTGGCCAAGTTCATAGGTTGAGATAAGTAAGACGTTCATGATGATATTGTACTCCAAACTGAGATGTTGACGAACAGCGGGCCATCAGGATGTTACATCAAATCTGGTGTAATATCAGACACACGAGAACGTATTTCATAAAAGCTGTGCTGTCGTACTTCCAGACGGTCGCACAGGCGCATGAACGCTTGCCCATCGTCAACGCCGGTATATCCTGCTCCCAGGCTGCCGGTATTGCAGCAGGGAGGGCTAATGAGCTTCTTCGGCGCCATCACGCGCTGGATTGGTTGCCTTGCCCGCTCATCATGTGCGTGTCGCGACGTTTGGAAATCATCGCTCCAGGCAACCCATTCGCCGTAATACGCTTATCAGGCACGTGTCGCGACGTTTGGAGTGCGGCAGCCATGCTGCCGCGTCAGCCGTGCTCACGATCCGAAGCGTGTCACGCCGTTGACCATGCTGGTCACGAGGATGCTGTATGTGCTCGCCACAATCATTGAGTCGATCTGTAATGAATCTAGTCAATGTTTTTTGCAATAGATGCTATCCAAATCATCACTCTTTCCGTCCCATAGCAGTGGCACCGGCGATTGACGAGTGCGGGCCACCTGCTCTCTCCACGGGGAGCGGTATCGACGCCGTGGCGCGAATACCGAATCGTATCCGCGACAATGGTTCACAGTATCCATCAAGATATGATGAACCCAGGTTGCCACCTGTGTTGTGATCAGGCCACAGAGGCTGACTTCCAGGATGAACAGCACGACGTTGTGCGCAACATTGTGCGGCGTACCTGGATTGAACGATGTGGGACGCATCCGGTTCCCATCGACGCGCTCTGTCACGACTCATGGTAGCAATCCGGCTTATACCCATCCTCTGTGGTGGCAAAGGTAGCAACCTGGGTTATGATTATGAGTAGGAGAGGGCCGGGGTTGAGGGCTTCCAGATGCTCGTGCACCTGCAACGTTCCCTCAGCAGTTCGTCGGCAGCACGTCAGCACGGAAAACGACACATCGGATCACTGCTGCTGTTGCTGCTGAGCAGCCAGTTCGGCCTGGACACTGGCGGTCGTGATCTGCGGCAGAACTTCGGCTTCATCAATATGTACCGCGGCGGGGAGCACCTTCACTCCTACTTCCAGTTGACTGCTGGCCTGCCCGCGATAGATACCGCGAGTGGGTGGTACATCGGCATAGTCGCGACCAACGGCCACGCGAATATGCCGCTCCGCAGCAATGAGATCGTTTGTCGGATCAAATCCAATCCAACCCAATTCCGGCAAGAAGGCTTCTACCCAGGCGTGGGTGGCGTCTTCTTCCGAACGATCATGATCTTCGGTGCGATGAAACAGGTAGCCACTGACATAACGACAGGGAATGCCGACCCGCCGTACCAGGGCAATCATAATATGCGCAAAGTCCTGGCACACACCACGCCGCGCCAGCAATGCTTCATCGATTGGCGAGTCGACGCGGGTTGTCTGCGGCGCGTAGGCGAAGGTTTGGGCCATCTGATGGGTTAGCTCGCGCAACAGACTCAGAGGATCGGTGCGCCGCTCTACCCCAAGTTCACGGGCCAGATCAAGCAAGGCGGGAGTCATTTGAATAAAATGACTGGGCATTAAGAAATCCCACCACTCCCCTCGCTCGGCCAGTAGATCGAGCATCTGCCAGGTAGTGTTATCGAGTTTATCAGGTAATGGCGGGATAGGGAACATCTGGACGACCGCTTCGGCAATCACTAACAACTGACGGTGTGCTGCGGCAACGTCAAAATGGTAGACCTCATTGCCAAGCCAGTCGCGGTAGTGGTTGATACGGGCAAAAGGAGCGGTGGTTAAATGAAACTCTACGAGTCGCTGGTACCCTTCATCGCGCGGGCACATGCGGACTTCAGTCTGACTTTCGGTCACCGGCGCGCTGTAGCGAAAGCGCGTCTTATGCAGGATCGAGTAGTACATATACCGACGCTCGCAAAGCGCTTATATCCAGGCCCTACTGCGGTAGTGCCTGATCAATCGGATAGCTGATGTAGGCCTGGTAAATCGCATCATGGATTGCGCTACATTGTTGCCGAATCTGGCTGAGAAAGAGCAGCAGGTTATCGGCGATAATTTCGTCAACCTGACCATAATCGAGTTGGGCACGGAGACGCCCGGCCAATCGTTCGGCTCGTGCCGCGTGACGGGTACCGGCAAGCTGACCGATTTGTTCCAGGCTCATCTGTACCTGATCGGCGGCAAATCTGATCGAACGCGGACTTTCGGCATTGAGCAAGAGAAATTCGGCGACACGCGCCGGCTGCACATCGGCAGTATACACCTTGCAATAGGCTTCAAACGCCGTACAACACTTCAGCAGTGCAACCCAATCAATTGCATCAATGGTGCTCTCATTGCCGCTTAAATAGGGCCGGAAGAAGACTTCGAGCAGCAGCGTTGTTGCCCAAATCCGTTCGAGATAACGCCCCACCTGAATAAAACGCCAGCCCTCACCGTGGTTCATGGTAGCATCGGTAATGCCCTGAATTAAGTGCAGCCGCTCTTTGATCATCTGATAGAATTCGACCGGTTCGTCTTGCCAGATTTGCTCGATACTGATCGCCTGTACATTCAGGTAGAGCTGATTGATATGCTCCCACATCTCTGAACTGATCTGTTCGCGTACCTGGCGCGCATTTTCGCGTGCCCGTGCCATACAGGCTCTGATCGAGGCCGGATTCGTCGCATCAGTAGTTAAGAGACGAGTAATGCTTTGCAGATCGTTCAGACTATCGCCTGGCAGTTCAACATGCAAGGCGGCTAACAGACGCTGCCATCGTGGTACGAGGGCTTGCGGTGTCTGATCGAGAATCTGGGTCAGTCCAACCCCAATCAGGCGAGCGGTATGCTCGGTTCGTTCGAGGTAGCGACTCATCCAGAAAAGGTTATCGGCAACGCGCGAGAGCATACATTTCCTGCATCCGTATCATTGCTTTCCTGTCCTGCATTCCGCTGACCGGCCCTGATCCCTCGTCAGTACAGCACCCAGGTGTCTTTGCTACCGCCGCCCTGCGACGAATTGACCACCAGCGAGCCGCGTCGCAATGCCACCCGAGTCAATCCTCCCGGTACAATTGTCGTTCGCTCACCATCAAACAGCACAAATGGCCGTAAATCAACGTGGCGTGGTTCGATAACGCCATCAATAAAGCACGGCGCCTGCGAGAGCTGCAATGTCGGTTGCGCGATATAATTTCGTGGCTGTGCACGAATGCGCTCGGCAAACTGGGCCTGCTCTTCACGGGTGCTGTGCGGCCCGATCAGCATATCATAACCGCCCGACTCGCCCACTGCCTTAACCACAAGATCACCAAGGTGTTCAAGCACATACGCGCACTCATCAGGTCGGTCGCACAGATAGGTTGTTACGTTCGGTAAGATTGGCTCTTCGCCAAGGTAATAGCGAATAATGTCCGGCACATACGCATAAATAGCTTTATCATCGGCAACGCCAGTCCCAATCGCATTAGCCAGGACCACAGTCCCTGCCCGGTAAGCGTTGAACAACCCAGGGACACCAAGAACAGAGTCAGGCCGGAAGATCATTGGATCGAGAAAATCATCATCGATTCGGCGGTAGATTACATCGACCCGTTGCAGTCCTTTGGTTGTGCGCATGTAGACGATGTTGTTATGCACCAGCAGATCACGCCCTTCCACCAGCTCAATCCCCATCTGTCGAGCCAGAAAGGTGTGTTCAAAATATGCCGAATTAAACACGCCGGGCGTCAAGAGCACGATAGTCGGTTCGGGGCGATGAGCCGGTGCCAGTGCGCGCAAAGTGGCGAGCAGTGCCTGGCCGTAGTGGTCAATCGGGCGAACGCCATACGCACCGAACAGACGGGGTAGCGCTCGCTTCATCACCGCGCGATTCGTGAGCATGTAGCTTACCCCACTGGGTACGCGCAGATTGTCTTCCAAAACGACAAATTGACCATCAGGCAAACGCACCAGGTCAGTCCCGACAATCGCAGTATAGACGCCGCGGGGAACCGTCAGACCACGCATTTCGCGCCGATAGTGGCGGCAACTGTAGACCAGATGGCGGGGAATGATCCCATCGCGCAAAATGTTTTCGTTGTGATATACGTCGTGTAAGAAGAGATTTAACGCCACAATCCGCTGATGCAGACCGCGTTCGATGTGTTGCCACTCGTCGGCGGCGATGATCCGTGGCAACAGATCGTAGGGAAAGACCCGTTCAACCCCTGCATCATTACCATACACGGTAAAGGTGATACCCTGATTGAGGAAGGTCAGGTCGGCGTACCGCTGCCGTTGTTGCAATTCAGCGGGACTAATGCTGCACAACAGACGTGCCAGCTCACTGTAGGCCGGGCGTATATCCCCCTCGGCGGTGAACATCTCGTCGTAGGCCTGGGAGAGGGTGTAGCGTTCAAATAGTGATGTACCGGTAACAGACTTTTGTTGCTCAGGCATATGCGTCGCATCCACCTGCGGTATTCATCATGCACCGCGTTCTTATGAATGATCACCTGTGCCCGGCCAGCCGTGGGCGACGCTGCCCGCTCGTCTTCTCTTGCCAGCAAACGTGTTGCGCACAATGGTAATACTTATGTCGATCTTCGTCAAATGGGGAGATCAGGGTGAGAGGATTTTGTGCTCTGGTCAGGAAAACAGCCTGCCAACAGCAAGAATAGTCACATCTGCAACAAAAGCGCAGTGCAAGAGATTGCACTGCGCTTCCGAACTGTAAACTATGTACTGATCAGTCACCCATCACTTCGTGCAGAGCCGGGGTGCGCTGGCGCTTACGCAAATCCTCTGGCTTCACACGGTGCACGTTCCACACCAGCCCAACCTTCTCTAGTGCCCGAATGATATAGGCCGAGATGTCAACCTGCCACCATTGCAGACCGTGGAAGGCCGAGCGGGGGAAGGCGTGATGATTGTTGTGCCAGCCTTCACCGAAGGCGAGCAGCCCAACGATGAAGTTGTTGCGGCTGGCATCGCGTGTGTTGTAGTCGCGGCGACCGAAGGTATGACAAATCGAATTGACGCTCCAGGTAATGTGGTGGGTCAGGAAGATACGTACCAGACCACCCCAGATTAAACCGCTCCAACCGGCGATCAGGGTTGGAATAATAATGCCGAGGGCTGCCCACACGTACCACGTCTTGGTTACCCAGACCACTGTCGGATCCTTGGTGAGCCATTTGCCATACATTTCGATATTGTTCTTGTGGGTGAAGAGCCAGCCGACATGCGAATGCCAGAGACCCTCAAGCGGGCTATGCGGATCATCTTCGTCGTCAGAGTGGGCATGGTGTTGAATATGGGTGGAAGCCCACGATGTGGGATCACCTTCCAGGGCCATACATCCCATAATCAAAAAGAGGGCCTTGAGTGGGCGGCTGGTTTCAAAACTCTTGTGGGTGAGCATGCGGTGGAAGCCGATGGTAATGCCCAGACCAGAAATCACGTACAGCACCAGCATTAACGTCACGTCGAGCCAGTCCACGTATTGCTGCCAGAGCATGACCATCGCATAGATAGTGCCCAAAAACGGTAAGACGACAATCAGCAGAACCACAAACTTTTCAAGTGGCGACTTCTCCAACTTTGGTTCGGTTGCCGGAACGGTGCGTGCCATATGATGCTCTCCTCAAGCGCTGACAAAATATGTTCTTCCTATCACAAGAATAGGGTGATACGGCCGCAGCGAGAAGTAGCGGGTGGCTAATCTTTAGTCATCGGCTGCCCTAACCGGGGATGACTTTAGTCACGATCTGAGTCAATACGGTGCCGATTCTGGGATGGCATGTTCATTCATAAGTCCGATTTGCAATCTTTACGAACCTGTGGTATACTCCCAGCGTGTTGAGCGGGTTGGCCCCATCGTCTAGCGGCCCAGGACGCCACCCTCTCAAGGTGGAGATCGCGGGTTCGAATCCCGCTGGGGTCACCAGGGCCCGTCGTCTAGCGGTTAGGATGCCACCCTGTCAAGGTGGAGGTCGCGGGTTCGAATCCCGTCGGGCCCGCCAACAAGGCGGAAGCAGAGACAGCC
>FWWM01001739.1_pt1 | contig 64219 bp, 52 predicted proteins | sample 2228351 | NCBI WGS metagenome assembly FWWM01 (sample SAMEA103939774, study PRJEB20133) | metagenome
ACGCGGAGCGTCCCCACTACCCCACCCCTCCGTTTAGCGAAGTAGCACAGGCGTCCTGCCCAAGGAGCACACAGGCGGGGATGGCTAAGCGACGAATGCCAAAGGAATCGGACGCTCGCCCTCGAACTCTCCAGCAAACTCCATAAGGAGGTGAAGCGTAAGTGATGGAAGCCATTGTTGCACTTATTACGCTCACGGCGTTGGAGATTGTGCTGGGCATCGACAATATCGTGTTCATCTCGATTCTTTCGGATAAGTTGCCGCCGGAGCAGAGGGTGAAGGCGCGTTTCGTCGGATTGGGTCTGGCGCTTCTGATGCGGGTGCTGTTTCTGCTTTCTCTCACATGGATGATGAGGCTGGAGCATCCCCTGTTCACGATTGCGGGCGAAGGCTTCTCTGGGCGCGACCTCATTTTGATTGCGGGCGGGCTGTTCCTGATGGGCAAGGCGACCTACGAGATCCATCACAAGCTCGAAATGGCTTCGAAACCTGCCGTGCCCATTGCCTGCCTCTCCCTCTGGTCAGCCATTATCCAGATTGTGCTGGTCGATATTGTCTTTTCGGTCGATTCGGTCATCACGGCGGTGGGCATGGCACGCGAGTTATGGGTGATGATTACGGCGGTGTTGCTGGCGATACTGTTCATGCTGGCGTTTGTGGGTCCGGTGAGCCGCCTAATTGATGCGCATCCGTCACTGAAGGTGCTGGCGCTCGCGTTCCTTCTGCTGATTGGGTTCAACCTGCTGGGTGAGGGGTTCGGCTATGAGATTCCCAAGGGCTACACCTATTTTGCGATGGCGTTCGCGCTGGGCGTGGAGGTGCTGAATATTCGCCTTGGTACTCGTAAGGTAGAATCGAAAAGGTGAGACCGATGGCAACACTTGGAGCGCGATATATCGTTGATGAGCAGGGCAATCGCGTGGCAGTTGTGCTGGACATCGAAGTATATCGGCAGATTCTTGAGGAGTTAGAGGAGCTGGAGGCGATACGCGCCTATGATGAGGCAAAAGCCTCCGGCGAGACGCCTATCCCTTTGGAGGATGCACTGCGAAATGGTTGTTGAAGTGCGGGCAGACGCGAGGGTCTGCCTTACAGTGGCTTGGGCGTCTCGCCCAAGCAGAACACGGGCGGGACGCCCGTGCTACATTTTTAGTCTCGCCCAAGCAGAACACGGGCGGGACGCCCGTGCTACATTTTTAGACTATGCAAGAGATAATTGCGAAGAAGCGGGATGGTGGGGTGCTGACACGCGAGGAGATTGAGCGCGTGGTGATGGGGTATGTGCGCGGGGAAGTGCCCGACTATCAGGTGTCTGCGTGGTTGATGGCGTGCTTTCTGCGCGGGCTGGACGAGGGCGAAACGCTCGCGCTCACGGAAATCATGGCGCGGTCGGGCGAGCAGTTAGACCTTTCCAGCGTACCGCCCCCCACCTTGGATAAGCACTCCACGGGTGGCGTGGGCGACAAAACGAGCCTTGTGGTCGTGCCGTTGCTGGCGTCGGCGGGTGTCTCTATCGCCAAGATGTCGGGGCGCGGGCTGGGTTTCACAGGCGGCACCGTAGATAAACTGGAATCGATCCCCGGCTACCGCACCGCGCTTAGCGCCCAGCAAATCATCGAGCAGGTACGGCGCATCGGCTGTTGCCTTGCGGGTCAATCGGAGCAGTTAGTGCCTGCCGATAAACTGCTCTACGCCTTGCGCGACGCGACCGCCACCGTCGAAAGCATCCCGCTGATTGCCTCCAGCATCATGAGCAAGAAGTTGGCGGGTGGCGCTCAGCATATTCTGCTCGATGTGAAGGTGGGCGCGGGCGCGTTTATGACCACGCTCGACGAGGCGCGTGCGCTGGCGCGGACTCTTATGGCGATAGGCATGGGGGCAGGGCGTGTGGTCGCTGTGTTGCTGACCGATATGAGCCAGCCGCTGGGCTATACGGTAGGCAACGCGCTGGAGGTGCGCGAAGCCATCGAAACGCTCACCCCAAGCGGGCGCGCCCATCCGCGCTTCCGCGAGCTGTGCCTGCGCCTCGCAGGGCTGGGACTGCACATGGGCGGGCTGGAACCCAACGAGCAGGCGGGCTACCAGCGTGCCCAGCAACTGCTTGATAGCGGCGCCGCGTTGGACAAATTCCGCCAGATGGTGGAAGCGCAAGGCGGTGACCCGCGCGTGGTGGACGACCCCTCCCGATTGCCCACCGCGCCGATTGTTCATGAACTAACCGCTCCCGCTGAGGGCTTTATCCAGACCATCCATCCGCGCGTGGTTGCCCTTGCTGCCGTTCGGCTGGGCGCTGGACGGCAGAAAAAGGAGGACTCCATCGACCACGCCGTGGGCATCGAGGTGCTCAAATCGGTAGGGGATTTCGTCCAGCGGGGCGAGCCGATTCTGCGGGTTCACGCCCGCACCGAGTCCAGCCTGCAAGCCGTCCTGCCCAGCCTCCAGCAAGCGGTGGTCATCTGCGAGGAGGCGGTGCCGCCTGTGCCAATTGTGTTGGAGCAGTTGGACACTCTCCCGCGCCGAGCAGGTGGGCGGTGAACAGATATTGGTGCGCCCAGCCCGTTATCTCGCCAAAAGTGTTATGGAACCACTCGGTCACCTCGCGATAGGTGCGCTCGGTTAAGCTGCTGGTGCGCAGGTGGGGCAGGAGCCACTGGCGCACCGCTTGCCACAGGTGGGTATCGACGGGAACCGCGAGCGGGTTGTCCAGCCCGAACAGCAGGACACAATCGGCGATTTTGGCGCCCACGCCGGGCAGATGACATAGTTCCCGTTTGGCTTGCTCATAGGGCAACTGGCGCAGGCTGTTCAGCCAGCCCTCCCCGCGCTCCAGCAAGGCACGCGCGGTAGTAATCAGCGTGCGGGCACGATAGCCGAAGCCCAACGCCCGCAGTTCCGCCTCCGACAGCGTTGCCAGCACCGACGCTTTGGGAAAGGCACGCCAAAGGCGACCATTCCACTCCGCGATCGGCTCGCCATAGCGCTCGCACAACCGCTCGATCATCCCTGTGATGCGCGGAATGTTATTCGCGGGCGTGCACAGGAACGAGAAGAGGCACTCTTCCGCATCCAGCCAGCGCATGAGGCGCAGACCCGGCAGTGTGGCAATCCATTCTGCCCAGAGCGGATGCAGGCGTATGAGCCGCGCCTGAATCACCTTCAGGTCGACCTCCAGCCGAAATAGGTGCAGGAAGGTGGGCAATGGATTGTGCCTATCGGGCGCGAGCAGTCGCCAACGCACGCCCGTTGGCTGTACGAGGAGCATGCGCGCCCCTGCGAACCCCAGCCACATCGTCTCCTCGACAGGTTGCCAGCGGAACACCTGCCCGCTCGTCACGCAGAGCGGTAAGCTCAGCTCGGAGAGGGGCACAGAAACCCTCTGCTCCACCATCATATCGCACACAGCGCAGTAGGAGCACCCCTTGCGGTCGCCCTGCAAAGGCTGGGACAAGCCCTGCCCCTATCGCATGGGCATCAACTTAATCTCGAACAGTTTGGGCCAGAGCTTGCCCGTGACGAACAGTCGCTTCTCTTTGGGGTCGTAGGCGATGCCGTTCAGCACTTCGGCGTTCTGTGCCTCGCGCTCGCTCAGCAGTCCCGACAGGTCGATCCAGCCAACCACCTCGCCCGTGGTGGGCGAGATGCGGGCAATCATGTCGGTCTGCCACACATTAGCGTAGATTTCGCCCTCCACATACTCCAGCTCGTTCAGATTGCGCACGGGCACGCCCTCCGCCTTGACCCGCAGCCGCTTAACCACCGCAAAGGTATCGGGGTCGCGAAAGGTAAGCGTGTCAGAGCCGTCGCTCATAATCAGGTGCTTGCCGTCATGGGTCAGCCCCCAGCCCTCGCCCGGGTAGCGGAACTCGGTGATGGAGCGGAACGAATCGCGCTCATACACAAAGCAGATGCCGTTGCGCCATGTGAGCTGGTAGATTTTGTCTTGCCAGAGGGTAATGCCTTCACCAAACAGTTCGGGTGCGAGCTTCCTGATTTGCAGGACGCGCCCTGTGCGCAGCTCCACCTTGCGCAACGACGATTGACCTTCCAGCCCCGTGCCCTCATAGAGGAAGCCGTTATGATAGACCAGCCCTTGCGTGAACGCCTTGGGGTCGTGCGGATAGCTGTTGACGATGCGATAGGTGTAGAATGGGATGGGCTTGTTCTGGGTGGGTGACTCGGTGGTGTTGTTCGAGGGTGCGGGACGGGACGCGCCAACCGCGGTGGAGGAAGGCGCCCGACAGCCCGTTAGTAGCCCCGCCCATCCCATCAGCACCAGACACCACATCGCGCCTCGCATCGCCTCTATCATACCCGTCCTCAGCCGTTGATTTCCCCCCTGCGCGTCGCGGGTGAACGGCGCAGGCGCAGATAGAGCAAACCGCCACTGCTCATCAGGAGCAGTTGCACGACCGTGCCCGGCTCTGGCGTGTTGCCACCACCCCAGTTGCTACCCGCACCCCAGCGGTCGATGCGCACCCGCAGGAACACCGGCGCGTGGTCAGACGCATTCGGGCTGTCGCTCGGATCGAACCCGTCAGGCAACAGCCCTTCGGGGAAGCGTCGGGTGTTGAACAGGATGGCTTCCAGCACGGTGATTCGGTCGCGTCCCCGTTCGGTCTCGGAGGTCAGCAGGTAATCGAAGCGGTTGCGTAGGTCGGAGTTGCGCGTGGTCACCTTGTGGGTGCGTTTGCCGTCCAGCGCGTCGGTGGGGAGGTGGTCGCGCAGGCGTGCCGATTTGACCGTGCTGATGGGCGCGTAGGTGCGTCCATCGGGCAGAGTCGCGCCGATATCGAACAGCGAGTTTAGGTCGGGGTCTTCGTTCTCATTCAGGTCGCCGCCCAGCACATAGGCGGAGCGGCGGTGGCGGATGCGCCACTGGCGCACCGCGTCGCGCGTACGCTCGGCGTTCGTCTGGCGCTTGACCGCGTCGTTGGTGTAGCCGCCCGCTTTAAAATGTGCCCCAAATATGCCCAGCCCGTTCGTGCCGGGCACATCGATCCAGCCCATCGTCAGCCCACGATTGGGCGAGCCGATATTCACATCCGAGATCTCCAAAAAGCGATAACGGCTGATAATCGCGGAGCTAATCCAGCCGTCGCTGTTGCGGTTGACATACACATAGAAGTTCACGCCCGGCTGGGGGTTCGAGCCGTAATAGGTGAGGCTTGTCTGCACGAAGTTGACCAGCGCCGTCTCTTGTACCGACGGATTCCAGCCTGAGCTGTTCCCACCCACTTCGTGCAGAATCCAGATGTCGGGCTTAAGGTAGTTGGCGATTTTAGCGACATAGGGCTGTTGCCCGCTGTTGGGGTCGTTCGCGCCGATGGCACGCCCGATGTTCCAGCTCATGATGCGCAGTTCGGTCGCGCTCGCGCTCAGCGTCAGCCCGCAGAGCACGAGCCAGCTCCAACGCCTTACCTTGCTCACAGCCATATTATAGCCTATCTGTTGTGGGGGCAGGGTATAGTGGTTCGATGCGCCAGACGAAGGGCGATTGGGTGTTCCCTGCCCCGTCCGAGAGGAAAAAATTTCACTGTTTTCGTTTCACGGGGTTGATTTTACCTGCTCATCCACTGAATTTTCGAACACCCTCGCCACCCCTTGACTTTGTTGTCATCGATGGGGTATAGTAAAGTCGCCATCGGGCAAATAGGCGTGCACCTTGACAATCGGGCAATTTTGAACTCAATTGGGTGCCGACCTCCCTGTGAGGGGGGTTGGTTAGTAGCCTACCTGTGAGGGATTGAAACCTGGCAGCATGGAGGTGAGGCTATTTTACCCGCTCGGTTAGTAGCCTACCTGTGAGGGATTGAAAGAAGCCAAACTGGCATGGGTGCGCGCACTTCTGCAAGCGCAGGGTTTAAGACCCGCTTAGGTTGAGCACCTACTTGCTCGCGATTGCCCGTCGGAGCTGGGGTGGCAGATGTTCAGGGAGCAGAAGGATGGCATCAGGGGGCGCCAGCACGATTGCCGATTCGAGAGCGTTCTCTAACTCGCGCACATTGCCCGGCCAGGGATAGGCTTGAAGGACACGCATCACCTCCGGGCTAACCTCGCGAATGGCGCGGTTGTTCTCCTGCGCGTACTTCTGAATGAAATGCTGGACCAGCAGGGGTATATCTTCGGGGCGTTCGCGCAGGGGAGGTAGGTGAATATGCACCACCTGCAGGCGATAGAAGAGGTCGGCACGAAATGTGCCTGCCTGCACCGCTTGCTCCAAGTCGCGATTGGTGGCAGCGACCAGTCGCACATCGACGGGAACAGGCTTGTTGCTACCCAGCCGTTCGATCTCGCGCTCCTGCAGAACACGCAATAACTTGACCTGAATCAGCGGGGGGATGTCGCCAATTTCATCCAGAAAGAGCGTGCCGCCGTTCGCCGCTTCGAACTTGCCGATGCGGTCGGTCTCGGCGCCCGTATAGGCGCCTTTCATGGCACCGAACAGCTCCACCTCCAACAGGGTCTCTGGAATGGCGGCGCAGGAGACGGCGATAAAAGGACCGCTCGAGCGACTGCTCTTCTCGTGCAACATGCGGGCAATCAGCTCTTTCCCCGTGCCGCTTTCGCCCGTGATGAGCACGGTGGTGCGCGTATCAGCGACGCGCTCCACAATTTGCAGTACCTCACGAATCGCGGGACTGTTGCCGATGAAGGTGATTTCTTTGCGGGCTGTGCCGCGCCGGCGGGCGCCGGGCGCCGTTAATGCCCGCTCGCGGTCGCGCAATGCGTGGCGAATCACCTTGCGCAGGACCTCCATATCGAGCGGCTTGGTCAAAAAGTCGACCGCGCCCAGTCGCATGGCTTCCACCGCGGCGGGAATAGTGCCGTAGGCGGTCATCATCACCACAATCAGGTCGGGATAGCTCTGACGCACACGGCGCAGAAGGTCCAGCCCGTTAATGTCGGGCATTACCACATCGGAAAGCAACACATCGCAGTGCGTCTCCTCCAGCAATTTCAACGCCTGGTGTCCGCTTGATGCGGTCAGTGTATGGTAGCCGTCTTTTTTAAGCGCGATCGATAGCACGCGGCGGATATTCTCTTCATCGTCCACAATCAGCACGGTTGCATTCATGGCATTCACCTCTTTTTGGGGCGAGTAGCGGGAAGGGGTGGCGTGTCGACGCCCTCACTGCTTGCCCGAATACTCGCTGATAGGTGCGATGACAGAAGTCTCATCGCATTTTTCTATTTTCGGTATCCACACTGTAAAGATGGAGCCTCCTTCTGCAGGGCATTCGACGCGCACTTCGCCTTGATGCGCCTGCACAATCTTTTGGACGATACTTAACCCCAGTCCGGTTCCCCGTGTGCGCGTGGTGTAGAAGGGTGAGAAGATTTTTTCACGGATTTCGGGTGGAATACCTTCGCCTGTGTCCTGCACCTGAAGATAGACCTTGTTCTCGGCTTCGCCTGCCCGCACGATGAGCCGTCCGCCACGAGGCATCGCCTGGATCGCGTTCTGAATCAAGTTGCGCAGAACCTGCTCGATGCGGGCGGGGTCGAGCAGGGTGCGAGGGTCGCCTACCACCTTTAGTTGAGCGGTGATGCCCGCCTCTTTGAAATAGGGCGAGAGCGCTTGCATGAGGCGCTCCAACATTGGGCGCAGGGCGACCAGTTGCCGATTCGGCACGAGCGGGCGGGCAAACTCCAGGAACTCATCGGCGATTTCGTTCAGCCGAGCCACCTCCTGCCGAATGATGTCCACATAGGCATAGACCTGTTCGGGCAGATCCGCCTCTTGCATAAGGAGGTCGGCGGCGCCTTTGAGCGCGGTGAGCGGATTGCGAATCTCGTGGGCAATCGTGGCGGTCATCTGCCCGATTTCTGCAAGGCGTTCCATCTGGCTCAAGCGCGTCTCAAGGCGGTGATACTCCGTGATGTCTTCGAACACCACCACCGCGCCACCCGCCCCCTCTGCGCCTTTCATTATCAGCGGTGTGATGGTGAAGTTGAGAATCTGGACAGCGTCGTGCGCGGAAGGCGTTTTGAGCAACGGCACTCGGTAGAGCGTGCGGGCGCCGCCGCCTTGCAACACCTCATCGAACGCGCCCTGCAACGCTTGGAGTGACGACTCGGCAATACGATTGCTCAGCCATCGGCACAATTCGAGGTAATGCTTACCAATCGCTTCACGGGCGCGAATGCCTGTGATGGCATACGCGGCGCGATTCCATGTGGTGATGTACCCTGTCGCGCTCAAGGTGAACATGCCCGCGCCCAGACTGCGTAGAATGTTGCTGCGGAATGCGGCGAGGCTCTGAATCTCGCGATAGCGCTGTTCCATCTCGCGATAGAGGCGGGCGTTCTCGATGGCGATACCTGCCTGCGTGGTGAACACACTCAGCAAATCCACCTGTTCGGGGCTGAAGATACCACTGCGATCGGCGTTATCTGCGAGAATGACCCCGATGCAACTGCCATGCACGACGATGGGTAGCACGCAGTAGCGGTTCGCGCCGATGGTTCGCCCGAAGCCCCGCATCGGTTGCAGCTCGTTGTGGGCGTCCTGCACCACGAGGGGTATCTTCTTTTTGGCAACGATGCCTATCACGCCTTGCCCTCGACGGAAGCCCCGCGCGGGAAACATCTCGCGGGTGTAGCCACGCAACAGATACGGCTGGTAGGTACGCGACGATTCACTCTGCAGGAAGAGCGCGTAGCGCGAGAAGCCGACCACGCTCTCAATCTGTCGCCCAACCAGTTCCAGCAGGGTTTCGATGTCCAGCACCGCGCTGACCACCTGCGAAAGGTTCACCAGCGTAGTAAGCTCCTGCACGCGCCGATTCAGGTCGGCATAGAGGCGGGCGTTTTCGATGGCGAGGGCAATCTGGTTGGCAAAGATGGAGAAAGCGTGCAGGTCCTCGCTGGTGAAGGGAGGTGCAGGCTGCATGCGTCGCAGGGTGAGCACGCCAAACACCTCGCCTTTGCGATTGCGCAAAGGCACACAGAGCGAGCCGCTGATTTCGGGGCGCGGCACCACCTCGCTCAGCTCCGGGTGCTGGGTCGGGTCGGTGATAATCAGTGGCTTGCCTGTGAGCGCGACCCTGCCTGCGATGCCCTCGCCCAGCGGAATGCGCACATGCTGGACCAGCTCGGCGGGCAGTCCGTAACTCGCCGCAATCGCCAGAGTCTTGTCATCGCCTTGGATCAGCATCAGGGTGCACGCTTGCGCCCCCATCACATGCGCGGCGCGCTCCGTGACAATCTGCAAGAAGCGCTCCAACTCATACTGGGAGGAGGCGAGAGCGGTCTCGTACAGCGTGGCGACGGTGAGCAGGCGGCGCTCCGACTGACGGCGCAACTCGTCGATTTCGCGGTGGAGCTGTTCCTCGCGGCTGAGCAGTTGCATCAGCGCGACCAGCGCGTTCCAAAGTGGGTCATCTGCCATGTCTTGCGGGATGCGCAGCGCGTAGTAGGTGTCCGAAATGGGCAGTGGTTCGATGCGCCAGACGAAGGGCGATTGGGTGTTCCCTGCCCCGTCCGACTCGTCTGACCTGCCTGACCTGTCCAACTCGTCCGACGAGTCAGGTAAGACAGGCAGTTCTGGTGGAGTGGGCAGGAGCGGCGCCTGAATTAGCACGAGTGGGGTCGCCCCTGGGCGCCGCTGGAGGATGCCGTTCCAGACGCCCATCCCATCCGCGATGAAGCGCACCAAGTTCGCCAGGCTCTCTGTGCCTGTGCTGCTGGCGGCGCTCCGCGTCAGCTCGGTAAGCCACTCCAGCCGCGACATGACCCGCCAGCATGATACCGCATCGGCAATCCCTCGTGGTGTGGCTTGGGCGTCCCGCCCAAGTAAGCTGATGGGCAAGATGCCCGTGCTACAGTGGCTTGGGCGTCCCGCCCAAGTAAGCCGATGGGCAAGATGCCCGTGCTACAGTGGCTTGGGCATCCTGCCCATCAAGTAGGCCTGGGCGTCCCGCCCGTGAGATGCATCAAAGGATGGGCGTGAGACAGGGCTTGCCAGCCGCTCTGGCACCGACTTAGTGGAACACAAGGCGTGAAAATGGAGTAATATCGAGCAAGGAGGCAAACCGATGGCGGAGGCACAATCGCTGGAAGGAGCGATGTCCGAAGCGCAGGAGCGCACCCGCGCTGGGCTGGTCGCCCTGGGCTGTGTACTACTGTTGAGCCTGATAGGAGACTGGTTGTTCTACTCAGCGGGCGTCGGGCTGAATCTGCCGTTGTGGAGCGCGGGCGTGGCACTCGGCTGGCTGGTCGTAGCACGAACAGCGCACTTGCCCCTCTCACGAACCCAATGGTGGCTGGTGGGCGCCGCATGGCTGTTCACGCTGATGGTCGCCTGGCGCGATTCCATCACGCTGAATGTACTAACAGTCCTGACTGCCCTGCTGTTGATTGGGCTGTCAGCCTATCCTTGGGCGCAAGGCGTGACGCGGGGTAGTGTGCTGGAGTATTGCCTGCTGATGCCGCTCTATCAGCTCGCCTTGTTGATGGGGGGATTGCCCACGCTGGTGCTGGGCGATGTGCGCTGGAGGTCGCTGGGTGGGCTGCGCTCGATGCAGGCGTTGCGCCTTGCACTGACGGGGCTACTGCTGGCGTTTCCGTTCCTCCTATTGTTCTTCGTGCTGTTCGCTTCCGCTGATGCCGTGTACCTGCAGATAGTCCGCAACCTGTTCCAGATCGATCTCGATGCTATCGTGCAACATTTCCTGCTGATTGTGCTGTTTGGCTGGCTGGCAGGCTCGCTCCTGCGCATGCTGTTGTGGCGGGAGGAGTTCACGCTGACCGATGACCTGCAGACGCCGCGCGTCGGGGCGGTTGAGATGGGCATCGCGCTGGGGCTGATTAACTTGTTGTTCCTGAGCTTTGTGGTGGTGCAGATTCGGTATCTGTTCGGGGGCGCGTCGCTGGTGCAGGTGACGCCGAATCTGACCTACTCGGAGTATGCGCGGCAAGGCTTCGGGCAGCTGGTGGTTGCCTCGCTCTTCGTGCTGCCGATGTTGCTCCTGTTCGACTGGCTGATCGCGCGGAATCGGGTGGCGCGACGCACATTTCAGGGGCTGGCAGCGCTGTTGCTGGTACTGCTTAGCATCGTGATGGCGTCCGCATGGCATCGGCTGATGCTCTATCAGCAGGCGTATGGCTTGACCGAGTTGCGCGTTTACGCTGCCGCCTCGATGGTCTGGCTGGGTCTGACCTTGCTTTGGTTCCTGCTCACGGTGCTACCCGGTCGGCGCGAGCGGTTTAGCTTCGGCGCGACGATGCTCGCCGCCATCGTGGTGGTGGGTCTGCACCTGATTAATCCTGACGCGCTGATTGCACGGGTGAACCTCACTCGCGCGCTGGAGGGCAAACCGCTCGATGTGAACTATGTGACCTCGCTCAGTGCCGATTCACTGCCTGCCATTCGGGAACTTCTGCCGCGCCTGCCCGCGTCGCATCGGCAGGCGATAATCGAGCGACTGCGCCAGCATCCCCTTGCCCAGTCAACGAGCGACTGGCGCGACTGGAACTGGAGCCGCACAAACGCCAAACGCCACCTGACATCCCTACTACACGACCGGCGTGGACATTGATGCCCGCAGCCACTGGGCGCGGTCGGTGGCGGCGTAGCTCGGCTCGGGTGGGGGATAGACCTTCAGCCTGAACAGCAGTTCATCCGCGAAGTCGCGTCGTGCAGAATCGCCTGCAAGCATCGCGCGCATGCGGTAGACCGCCAGCGTGCGCAGGGTAGTGCCCAGCGAGAGCGTGGAGGCGTGGCGCAGGGTCGCGTTCAGCTCCTCCCATTCGGTGTCCAGTTCATCGGCTACGAGGCGGGTGCGTGCTTCCAGTTCCGCTTCGATGAGCGTACGCAGGGTGCCGCGCAGTCGTGCCAGCAGTTCGGGCAGTGGGTCGCGCCTGCCCAACAGCGAGATTTGCACATAGCCTTCGAAGGCGAGGCTCCCCTCGCCATACAGCCCGCGCGTGTGGCAGCCTAACGCCTGCAACGCCTCCAGCCAGCGCGTGATTTGACGCGCACGCTGTAGCCCCATCAGGTGCATCAGCAGTCCCAGCCGTATGCCCGACCCAAGATTGATGGGCGAAGCGGTCAGATAGCCCAGCCGTTGGGAGTAGCCCCAACGCACGGACAGCGCATCCAGCCGTTGTTCCCAGAGGCGCAGTTCGTCCACCATCCGATCGGGTTGCCAGCCCGCGTGCGTTACCTGCAGGCGCAAATGGTCTTCCTCGTTCAGCAGGGCGACCGTTCCGCCATCCGCGCTAAGCAGAACCCAGCGGTGAGGCAGAGGCGCCAGGAGCGCAGGGCTTATGACCCGTGCGCCCACGAGCTGTGCCCGCTCGTCCATGCTCAACCGCGCCAGCTCCAGAACGCCCCCTGCCCCCAGCCCCATCGACTCCAGACCAGCCCGCAACTGCAAAATCACCTGCTGAAGCTGAGCCTCGCTCGCCACATGGGGAAAGGGCAGATGAACCAGATTCCGCGCTAACCGCACCCGCTGGGACAGCACCACATCCCGATGCGGTGCCGGCACTCTTAGCCAGCTCAGTTCCATCAGCAGGAATACCTTCCGCAACACTCCCTCATCTCCTGCCCCACAGGCAGGAAAGATAGGGAGATGGGGCGTATCATTTATATAACGGTGGAGAGCAAGTGTCCAACAGGGGGTAGGACGATGAAAAAGGATGGCTTTACGCTGATTGAGCTGCTGGTGGTCATCGCGATTATCGCCATTCTGGCGGCGATTCTGTTTCCTGTGTTCGCGCAGGCGCGCGAGAAAGCGCGTCAGACCCAATGTCTTTCGAACCTGCGCCAGCTGGGGATGGCGTTCCTCATGTATCGTAGTGATTACGACGGGCGCAACCCTGGCAACGGGGATGGCAACTGCATGGGAGGTATCGTGAGCGCGGATTGGCCTTCGTGGATGCGCGGCTTCCGATGGACCTCGCAGGCGCAGTGGGTTCCTTGTATCTACATCGTGCCCGTCGGTCAGGAGCGCACTGCCCCTGTGAATCCAGAATGGATCAACATAGGCGGGGTGCGGGCAGGCGTGCTTTATGCCTACACAAAGAACGCACAAATCTATGTCTGCCCTTCCGACCGACGCCCCGAAAAGCAGCTGAGTTATTCAATGAACGCCGGGGCTGCCTTCATCCCGGAAATGGAGGTGGAGCGCCCCAGTAAGTTCGCCATGCTGATCGATGAGCAGATGACCCTCAACGACGGCGCCTATCACCCCGTCACGGCAGACTGTCCGACCATTGCACATAATAACGGCGCGACCTTCCTCTTTTTCGATGGGCATTCCAAATGGCTGCGGGCGATAAAACCACCTGTGATTTTCAACTGCCCACAAAGCGTGCCCGACCACTACTTCTGCTGGCGCATTCCTATCACTGCTCAGGAATCGTGGCGCTACGCACCCTTCTGCCAGCGGGAGTGAATCTACACAACAACTAATCGCCATTTCGTTATTTGCCATTCGTCAGAACAATGTTCGTCAAAATCTGTGGCATCACCCGCCCAGAGGATGGGATAGTCGCTATCGAGGCGGGCACGGACGCGCTGGGCTTTGTGTTCGAGCCGCGCAGTGCCCGCCACCTGTTGCACCATCCCGACTGGCAGAGGTGGGTGAGCATGCTGAAGGGCGTCCAGCGCGTGTTGGTGCTTGCCGAGCCAGCAAATCTGCCTGCCGAATGGCACCTGTTCGATGCTGTCCAGTGCAATCTACCTGAAGCGGTTGCTCCCGACGCCTTACAAGCAAGTTTGCCTCCTTTGCCTTTGTGGCTTGCAATACGGGTCAAGCCCACCGACACGCCCGAGGCAGTGCTTGCCCTCATGCACGCCTTCGCCCCGCTTGCGGAGCGGTTCATCTTGGACAGCTATCATCCCCATCTGCCCGGCGGCACAGGTGAGACGCACAGCTGGGAGCGCGCGCGGGTTATTTGTGCCGAGGCGCCGCGTCCCGTGCTGTTGGCAGGCGGATTGACCCCTGAAAATGTGGCGGACGCCGTTCGACAGGTTCAGCCCGATGGCGTCGATGTCAGCAGCGGGGTAGAGGCGTCGCCGGGCATCAAGGATGCGGACAAGGTGAGGCAGTTCATTCAGGCAGCGCGAAACCGTGTTTGATATTCCTTGCCATCTGGAGATATTATAGGGCTTAATGGAACCTCTGTGCCACCCACTTCGTTCCCTCATCTGGAGGGAGAACCATGCGACATTCCAGGCTAATTATTGGGATTCTGGTGATTGTGCTGGCGAGCGTTATCGCCATCCTGGTCGCCCAGATGAAGGACATGCGCTCGCCCGCGGTCAAAAAAGCGGCGGCGACCATCGCGGCGGAGAAGAAGAAGGCAATCCAGAAGGGAACCTACAACTGCTGTCTGAAGCACCCGTGCGACCAATGCATGATTAACATGGGCGCGTGCCCCTGCGGGGATAACGCAGAGGCGGGCAAGCCGGTGTGCCACGAATGCAAAGGCGGATGGGCTGCCGGCGACGGTGGCATTCCCGATCTGAAGCCCGAAGACATTAAAGCGATGCCGCGCGGTAAATAGCTTCTGCCTCCTGCCCAACCACCCGTCAGCAAGGAGAACGGGGGTTCGTCTCAATACGGATGAACCCCCTCTCCCGCTGGCGATGCCCCTCCCGTAGACCGAACAGGAAGGGTATCTCTGGCGTCAAAAGATTCTCCCTATGAATGGAAGGCGAACCATTTGCGGGTTTCTGCTCTGGGTGCTGGGTGTTTGCCCCGTTGTTTTTGCACAGCCGTCATCGCTGACACTTCAAGACGCCCTGCGTCGCACCTTGCAGTATAATGGCGAGATTCAGTCGGCATTAGCCGAGCGACGCGCGGCGGAGGCGCGCCTGACCGCCACTCGCGCCAGCCTATTCCCCAGCTTCGAGTGGAACAGCAGCTCCACGCGCACCCGCTTAGAGCAGGGTGGTGCTGTGTCCGAGGTCACCGCACGCCAGGAAGCCATCACTCTCGACTGGCTCCTTTTCGATGCGGGTCGGCGCGAATATCGCATTCGTCAGGCGTCGCGTTCGCATGAATCGGCGCGTCAGTCCGCTCGTGCCACCATCCGCTCGTTGCTGTTCGAGACGGCGCGTGCTTATTATGAGGTTCTGCGCCGTCAGGAGTTGTTGCGCGTGGCAGACGAATCGGTTCAGCGGGCGCAGACCCTGCTCGATGTTGCCCGCACGCAGGCGGAGGTGGGCGCCGCGCCCGCCAAAGATGTTCTGCAGGCAGAAGCGGACCTCGCCAACGCGCGCGTGCAACAGATTCAGGCGCGGAACGCCCTGCGCCTGGCAGAGACCGACCTCAAACGGCTCATCGGCTGGGACTCCGCTCAGCCCTTGCCACCCCTTCAGCGCGTCGAATCGCCCCCTGCCTCTGAGCAGATCCCTGCCCTCGCGGACCTCTGGGTGCGCGCACGCCAACAGCGACCCGAACTGCGCAGTGCCCAACTGAGCGTGCAGATTGCCCAGCTCGGCGTCGATATCGCACGCGCCAACACCATCAGTCGTATGGAGATCAGCCTCAACGGTTTCCACGAGCTTAGCCCCGATCGGCGCACGCAGGGGCAACTACGCTTCCTGATCAGCGCTCCAATTTTCGATGGGGGACTGGTGCGAGCGAACCTGCGCGAGGCAGAAGCGGAGTATCAGAGCGCACGCTTCCGCCTGCAACAGCTGGAGCGTGACCTCTATGCCGAAGTGGAGAGCGCACTGCTGACCCGCGCCGAGACCGTCGAACGGCTCAGCGCAGCGCAAACCGCGCTCACCGCCGCCCAGCGCAACTACGAAGCGGCACGCGACGCCCTGCGCGAAGGCGCAGGTACCATTGTGGAAGTGTTGACCGCGCAACTCGCGCTGGTGACCGCTGAGACGAACCTGGTGCAAGCCATCTATGATGCCTATGTCGCCGAGCTGCGCCTGAAACTTGCGGTGGGCGACCCCCTGCCCGAGGAACCCCAATAAAAGCGTGTGAGCAGGTCCGATAGGGTTCTGAAGAGGGTATACTTCCTTGCCGATAACCTGAAGGTAAGGAGGAGACCGATGCTGCAACTGTTCACTTCGGAGAGTGTGACGGAAGGGCATCCCGACAAGCTGGCAGACCAGATCAGCGACGCGGTACTGGATGAGTGCCTGGCGCAGGATGCCCAATCGCGCGTGGCGGTGGAAACCTTGCTCACACGCGGACTGGCGGTCGTGGCGGGCGAAATCACCACGCACGCCTATGTCGAAATCCCCGATGTGGTGCGCCGAGTGATTAATGAGGTGGGCTACACGAAAAGCGAGTACGGCTTCGAGGGCGATACCTGTGGCGTGATGGTCGCGATTCAGGAGCAGTCGCCCAACATCGGGCAAGGCGTCGATATCGGGGGCGCCGGCGATCAGGGCATGATGTTCGGCTTCGCCTGCACCGAGACCACTGAACTGATGCCCCTGCCCATCACCATCGCCCACGCGCTCACCCGCCAACTCACAGAGGTGCGCCGCGCCCATCCCGAGCTGGGCTTCCGACCCGATGGCAAATCGCAGGTCACCGTCGTCTATGAGAAGGGCGTGCCCAAAGCCATCGAAACGGTGGTCATCTCCGCCCAGCACGACCCCGACATCCCCTATGCTGAAGTGCGCGAGCGCGTGATCGAGCATGTGATTAAACCCGTGCTGAACCGCTTTGCCGAGCGGGTCGACATCAATGTCAAAAACTATTTTGTGAACCCGACGGGCGTTTTCGTGATTGGCGGTCCGCAGGCGGATACGGGCGTGACGGGGCGCAAGATTATCGTGGACACCTACGGTGGCTACTGCCGACACGGCGGCGGCGCCTTCTCGGGCAAAGACCCCACCAAGGTCGACCGCTCCGCGACCTACATGGCGCGCTATCTCGCCAAGAATATCGTGGCAGCGGGACTCTGCGAGAAGCTGGAACTACAGATTTCCTATGCGATTGGTGTGGCTCAGCCCGTGTCACTGATGATCGAAACCTTCGGCACCCATCGCGTCGACCCCGAAAAGATTGCCCGACGCATTCAGGAGGCGTTCGATCTCAGCCCGCGCGGGATTATCCGCTTCCTCGATTTGCAGAAGCCGCAATATCTGCCGACCGCCAAGAACGGGCACTTCGGCAATCCCGCCTTTCGGTGGGAACAGCGCGATTCGGTGCAGGTGTTTGCCGACCTGCTGTGAGATGAATGCGTGATCCAGCTGAGATTGGGCGCGAGCTGTTCTATCAGCGACGCTATGGGGACGCGCTGCCGTTTTTGGAACGCGCCCTGCGTGCGAACCCGCATGATGGGCATTTGCATCTGTGCCTCGCGATTGCCCTGGCGTCGCAAGGTGATACGGCTCGCGCCGAGCGTCACTTTCTGGACGCGCTCAAATACAATCCGACCGACGCCTATGCCTTCTATAACTGGGGTGCGTTTCTGCATCAGCAAGGGCGCTATGCGGAGGCGATTCGGGCGTACGAGCATGCGGCGCAGTTAGACCCAACGCTGGTCGCTGCGCGCACAGCGGCGGACGGCTTGCGTCGTGCGATGGGTCAGCCTGTCTCTGCACCCTCCCTGCCACCAGCAGGGATGCCACCCACCTCCTCGCCTCCATCCGTTCATGTGGCGGTCCCACCACCTGCGACGCGCGACGGCACAGGTTGGGTGGTAATCGGTCTGCTGTTGGCGGTGCTGGGCAGTTTGTGCCCGCCCTGCTTGGCGCCGCTGGCGTTCCTGTGCGGCGTGGTGGCGATCCTGCGTGGCTCGGTAATGGAGGGCATGGTGGTGATTGTGCTCGCCCTACTGTTCGGTGTAGGCGGGATACTGCTACTCACCAAGTCGGGCATACCCACCCCATAGTTGGAGGGAGCAAGCCAGATGAAGCGGGGCACACTGATTACTGTATCTTACAGATGATTTTCTTAATGGAAATTGAAAATGCGCCATGCGGTGGTCTTTGATGCAAAGATATAAGTATTGTAACTCCATCCGAGTTTCTAATGAGAGTTCTTGCTGATGAGGAGTAGTGTTTATGCTATTTCGGGCGGACAAACTCTTTCTGAATATTGCTCAGATTGCCACGCCGGCGCGGTTGGGAGCGCACAGGGGCGCAGAGATGGCACAACTGCAATTCATTCCCGACCCTGCGCTCGCCGTGCAGGCAGGCAAAATCGTTTGGGTGGGCGCACGCACCGACTGGCAAGGGCAAGCCGTTGAGACCATCGAACTGGGCGGACGCGCCGTCGTGCCCGGCTTGATTGATCCCCACACCCACGCTGTGTGGGCAGGCGACCGACTGGACGATTTCGAAGCGCGGGTTCTGGGTGTGTCCTATGAGGAGATTCTGGCGCGGGGTGGAGGCATCTACCACACCATTCACCACACCGCACAGGCAAGTGTCGAGCAGCTGATTGCCCTCGCGTGTTCCCGCGTTCAGCAGTTGGTGCGCTCCGGCGCGACCACCATCGAAATCAAATCAGGCTACGGGTTGACCCCCGAAGCGGAGCTGAGAATGCTGGACGCTATTGCTCAGCTCCCCATTGTGCTTGCCCAATATGGCATGGTGGCGCCCGACCTCATTCCAACTTTGCTGATTCATGTGCCCCCACGCGAGGGGCGTTCCGCATATCTGCAGGCGGTGTGCAGTGAACTCATTCCCGAAGTGGTACAGCGCGGGCTGGCGCGGGCGGTCGATATCTTCATCGAGCGCGAGGCGTTCACCGTGCAGGAGGCGGAACAGGTGATGCGCACCGCGCAGGCGTATGGGTTGGATATCAAGGCGCACGCCGATCAGTTCCACGCGCTGGGCGGGGTGGAGCTGGCGGTACGGCTGGGCGCACGCTCCGTTGACCATTTAGAGGCGTCGGGCGAGGCACAAATACGCGCGCTGGCGCAGAGCGCGACCGTCGCGGTGGTTCTGCCGGGCGTGAGTTTGCATCTGGGCGTGCCCCCTGCCCCCGCGCGTGCGCTGATTGAGGCGGGCGCCGCGGTCGCGCTCGGCACCGATTTGAACCCCGGCTCCAGTCCGCTCTTTTCGATGCAACTCGCGCTTGCGTTGGCGGTGCGCTTGTATCACCTGACGCCCGCCGAGGCGCTCGTTGCGGGCACGGTGAACGCCGCCGCCGCGCTGGGATTGAGCGACCGGGGGGCACTCGTGCCGGGTGCGCGTGCCGACTTTCTCGTGCTTGCCAGCTCCGACTGGCGCGACCTGCCCTACATGCTCGGCGGGCACGCCATCGAAGCGGTCTATATCGCGGGCGAGCGTTCCGCTTAGAGCAGGCGCACCTCCACTGTGAAGCGCCAGATTATAGACCTATTCCGCTTCGGAGTCAGGCTTGTGTACCCGTCGCTGGAGCTGCTGGAGTTGGCGCTCCAGTTGCTCTGCGCGTTGGCGTTCGGCTTCGGCTATCCGTTCCGCCTGTTCCGCCCGCTGGCGTTCGGCTTCGGCGCGTTGGCGTTCGGCTTCTGCCCGCTGGCGTTCCTGATCGAGCAGTTGCTGTGCCTCCTCCACAGGGTGAGGCACCAGCTCGCCTTCAGGTGTATAGAAGCGCAGCCACACCCCGCCGATGCGCTGGAATCGCCCTTCCCAGATACCCAGCCACAAGCCCAGCACCTCACTCCAGAGCCAGCCGCGCTCGTTCGGCTCGATAGGCACATAGTCGCCGCCCTCCAGACGCCAGCCCATCAGCAGGCGACGCTTGCGGTCAAAGCAATAATATTCGCGCGTCTCGAACACCTTCGCATAGAGCTCCTTTTTGATATGCAAATCCTCGCGCATCGTGCGGGGCGAAAGCAGTTCGATAATCAAATCGGGCAGCTTGCCTTCCTCCCATACCAGCCACGCCTCGCGCTCTTTGGAGCCATCGACGCCCTCGACAAGGAAAAAGTCGGGACCGCGCACAGGCGGCGGCACCTCGTCGGAATAGTAGATGAACATGTTGCCGCCGACATAGAAGTCGTCCCGATGACGCCACCAGTGCTGGACCAGGTCAATCAACAGGTTCATCTCCGAGCGGTGCCACGCGCTTTCCAAGTTCTCGTTATCCTCCGTGATTATCTCCACATCCTTGGGCGGCGCAGGATACACTTTGGTCATTCAAGTTCACCTATGTTATTTTACCCCGATTCCTCTCGGCACCCCCCTCGATAGGGTATAGTGTAGGGTGGCTCTCGTTGGGGAGAGCCATAAGAAACCGAGGAGGTGACGCAGATGGACTTTATGCCGATTCGACGGATTGACCATGTGCGCTTCTTCGTGAGCAACGCGAAGCAAGCGAGCTACTTCTATCGCACCATGTTCGGGTTCGATCTGGTGGCGTACGCTGGACTGGAGACGGGCGTCCGACACGAGGCGTCCTATGTGCTTCAGCAGAACGAGATTCGCTTCGTTATCACCGCTCCCTACAAGGGCGACCACCCGAAAGCCGACTGGCTGGTCAAGCATGGCGACGGCGTGTGTGATGTGGCTTTCGAGGTGGATGATGTTGCCCGCGCCTACAGCGAGGCGGTGCGACGCGGGGCACGCGGCTGTCAGGAACCCACCGTGATTAAGGACGACGACGGCGAGGTGCATCTTGCCTCTATCCACACCTACGGCGATGTGATTCACACCTTCATCAATCGCGACCGCTACCGCGGCGTCTTTATGCCCGGCTTCAAGGAGATGGATGAGCCGGGTGAGCCAATCGGGGTGAAGGAGATCGACCATATCGTCGGCAATGTGGAGCTGGGCAAGATGAACTACTGGGTCGACTTCTATCGCGAGGTGATGGGCTTCGAACTGCTGGTGCACTTCTCTGACCAAGATATCAGCACCGAGTACTCCGCGCTGATGTCGAAGGTGGTGCAGGACGGGCGCGGTAAAATCAAACTCCCCATCAACGAGCCTGCCGAGGGGCGCCGCAAGTCCCAAATTGAAGAGTATCTTGAATACAACGCGGGTCCCGGCGTCCAGCATATCGCCCTGCTGACCGACAACATCATCGAAACGATGCGCCACCTGCGCGCGCGAGGAATGAAGTTCATCTATGTGCCCCAAACCTACTATGAGGACCTGCCAGCGCGCGTGGGCATGATTGAGGAGGACTTGCGTGCGCTGGCGGAGCTGGGCATCCTGGTCGACCGCGATGAGGAGGGCTACCTCCTGCAAACCTTCACGAAGACGGTGCAGGATCGCCCGACGCTCTTCTTCGAGATTATCCAGCGCAAGGGCTCGCGTGGCTTCGGCAAGGGCAACTTCAAGGCGCTGTTCGAAGCCATCGAGCGCGAGCAGGCATTGCGAGGCAACCTGTAGGATGCCCTTACCCCCTGCCTTTAAATCCCCCTTGATCCCCCTTAGGAAGGGGGCAAGGGGGATGGACTCCTGACAGAGGTACATTGCTTGAGTTCGTGTTCTGGGCTACATCCCGAATTTCCCCACCTCTGTCCCCTGCGCCTCTCATTTTTTCGCCTCGGCGCCTCTTAGCCCTAATGCCCATTCGATACCGCCCAGCAGATGCTTCTGATAGTCGGGATTGAGCCAGACATCGACGCGATGCCCCAGCGCGGTGTAGAACACGCGCCCCTTGCCATAGTCGCGACACCACGCCAGCAGATAGTCACCCGGTTTGCCTGCGTTCGGAGTGCCGTCGTCAGGATGATGATCCAACGACAGCAAGACCTTCACCTTGTCGCGCGTGTTCTCCTTGAACAGATAAATCTCGTCAAAGATTTCCCACTCAGGGGCAAGATGGGCGACCGCAGGATGATTTTTGTCCTCCACGCGCGCTCGCACCTTCGTCTGCTGACCGTGATAGGCAAACTCACCGCCAATCATCTCGATATATTCGGGGCGATTGTGGTAGGTATCGGTCGCAGCGTGGATGCCGATGAACGCCTTGCCCCCTTTGAGCCACTCCAGAAACGCTTTCAGGTCGGGGATGCCGATGTCGCCCGTGGTGTTGAGGAAAATCACGCCGTCGAAACGGTACTCGTTAAGATATTGGGGCGTGAGCATCTTTTGCACCTCGTCCGCCGTTCGGCAGTAGCTGAGGGTGAACCGTCCGCTCTGCTTGGCAAGCTCCGCCAAAATCTTTTCGCCCGCCTCAATCGAATCGGTGTGGCGGAAGCCCGCCGTGTGCGTGACGACCAGCAGATGTTTTGCGTTTCGCGCCTTTGCCTGTTCCATGTTCTCCTGCTCCTTGACGGGTTGGGCATTGAGACTGCCGAATAGCAATATGGCAGTCATCCCGCCTGTCCAGTAGATAGCCGTGCGCATAGAACGCCGATTCTCTGCGAAAGTATCGATTCCTGCAAAAGCCCCATTTTGTGGTGTAGACATCCTTGCCTATTCCCCACCCGCGTCATTCTGAGCGAAGCGAAGAATCTCCCAAAACCCCACCCCAAAAAGCAGGAACCGACGAGAAAGCGGTGTATAATAGAAGTGTCGGAGGCACAAGGCGATGAAGAAGCAAAAAGTACAGTGGACGTTGACGGTGCTGGCGATGCTATTGAGCCAGCTAAGCCTGTGGACAACGAGTTTCGCCCAAGGCAGACCCGACATCGTGTGGATGCACGGACATGGTCATCACTTTGTTCCCACCATTGCCTTTTCACCAGATGGACAATTGCTGGCATCAGGAGGTGGTGATAATACTGTTAAGATTTGGCGTGTATCGGATGGAGTATTGGTGCAAACACTTACAGGACATTCATGTAGTGTTCGATCGTTAGCCTTTTCACCTGATGGACAATTGCTGGCGTCTGGAAGTGCGGAGTTGCCCTCATATTATAGCCCTGGAGTTAAAGGAGAGATCATTATTTGGCGAGTATCAGATTGGGGATTAATTCATACTCTGAGTCGTCCTCACCCTGATTTTCTTATAAGGACTGTCGCTTTTTCACCTAATGGCGAGATATTAGCAGTAGGTGGGTCAATCTATATAGATAGGTCTGATCGGTGGGAATCTTATGGAAAAGTTCTTATTTGGCGTGTATCAGGCTGGCAATTGATCCATATGTTTCCGATACAAGACTATTTAAGTGATATTTGGACTATAACCTTTTCACCTGATGGACAGCTATTGGCAGATGCAGGCTGGAACTATAACACCAGGGTATGGCGTGTATCAGACTGGGAACTGATTCATGTACTCCCGACTACATTGTCAGTTGCTTTTTCTCCTGATGGTCAATTTATTACAGATGGCAGTAGGTTTTGGCGTGTCTCGGACTGGGAACTGATTCGCACGCTTACGCCTGGTATTGGTACCACCTTCTCACCCGATTGGCGATTATCAATAATGGCAGATCAAGGTTTTATGGAGGGAAGGGGCTGGTATGGTATCATTCGTATTTTTCGCGTATCAGATGGTGCGCTTCTGCAAACCTTTGACGAGGAGACAGGAACGCAAGTTATTGCATTGAAGTTCTCCCCAGACGGTCGTTTCTTTGCTTATACACGTATCTGGGACGGGATGGTAGTTCTGGCACGCAATCCGTTCTGGCAAGAGGGCGATGTGAACGGTGATGGTTGTGTGAATGATGCCGACCTGCTTGCTGTGCTGTTCGCTTTTGGTGGCAGTGGTGGTAATGAGGATGTGAACGGCGACGGTGTGGTGGACGATGCCGACCTGCTAATGGTGTTGTTCAACTTCGGCAGTGGGTGCTAAGCCCTCTCTATTAGCCCTCACCCCTACCCCTCTCCCTGTGGGAGAGGGGAGCAGGTGGGCGCGTGGCACTCCACCCAACTCCCCCTTCTCTCACTGGGAGAAGGAGGCTGGGGGGATGAGGGCTTCATCGTCTGTAGACATCAGCGGATAGCGCACGGGCGGGACGCCCGTGCTACAGGGACGCTCGTGCGACTTTGGCGGTTCTTATTCGTATCGGAGGGCGACGATGGGGTCTAAGTTCGCGGCGCGCCAGGCGGGATAAAGCCCGAACACCACGCCCACCGACGCCGAGAACAGGAACGCGCCTATCGCTGCCCAGAGTGGGAAGTAAAAGCGCAAACCGTCCTCACCGAACGCATCCGACTGCTTTGTGAGCCACTCGATGCCCTCGCCCAGCCCCCAGCCAAGCGCCATGCCAATCAGTCCACCGATGGTCGCCAGCGTCGCTGATTCAATCAGAAACTGCAACAGAATCTGCTCCTTGCGGGCGCCGACCGCCTTGCGTAGGCCAATCTCGCGCGTGCGCTCGGTGACGGAGACCAGCATAATGTTCATAATGCCAATCCCGCCCACCAGCAGTGCCAGCCCCGCGATTCCGCCCAGCAACACGCCGAACATCGAGATGACGCGCGAAATCGCCTGCAAGATGCTCTCCAGCGTGTCCACGCGGAAGTCGGGCTGATTGTTATGGAGACGCATCAGCGTTTCCCAGATGGCGTCCATCGCGGTGGCGGTCTGCTCGCGCGAGTGGGGCATCGCCAAGATGACGGAGAGGGTGTCGTTGCCCGCCCAGCGGCGCAGGGCAGCATTGAGTGGGAGGTAGACCGTGCTGTCTTGGTTCTCGCCGAAGGCGCGCCCGCGCTTTTTGAGCACGCCCACCACGCGCACCTGCGTGCCGTCCAGCAGGATGTCCTGTCCGATGGGGTCGCGTTTGCCGAACAGCGTCTGCGCGGTTTCGTAGCCCAGCACGGCGAGCTTCTCGCCCATCTCAATCTCGTGCGGTTCAAAGAATCGCCCGCGTTCAATCTCCAGCGCGCGGGCGGTCAGGTAGCCGTCCGCGACGCCCGACACGCTCGCACGCGCTTTTGCACCCCCATAGATAATCTCCTTATCGCCCAGCTCGCGCGCCGCCGTTACAAGGCGCAGGGTGTCCAGCGTCCGAATCGCCTCGAAGTCCTGTAGGGTCAACCCTTCCACAGTCCCGCCTCGCTCCTCACGGCGCAGGCGTTCCGACGGGTCGTAGGCGACGATAATCACATCGGAGCCGAGCTTTTCGAACTCCTCAATCACGCTGGCGCGGGCGCCTTCGATCAGTGCGACCATCACCACGACCGCCATCACGCCGATAATCACGCCCAGCATGGTGAGGAACGAGCGCAGTTTGTGCGCCCTCAGTGTGTCCAGCGCTACCCGTATCGATTCGAGCAGTCCCATCTACCGTTCACGCTCCTCCTCGCGCCCTTCACGGATTTCGAACTGGCGTCGCGCGGGTCCTGCAAAGGGCGGCTTGACTACCTGATCGCCTTCTTGCAGCCCTTCGAGGATTTCGGCGTGGCTGGCGTTGCGCAAGCCGACTTTCACGAAGACTTTCTCGCGCTTAGGTTTGCCCTGCGCATCGCGGGCGTTCGGCTTCAGCTTCAGCACATAGTAGCGGTCGCCCTCTCTACCCAGCGCTTCGATGGGCAGTATAAGCACATTCTGGCGTGTGGCGGTCAGGATACGGCAACGGGCGGTCATGCCGGGGCGCAGATTGCCCTCTCCACTACCTCCTGTCTGCGACGAGCGCGGGGAGTGGCTCGGTTCGAGATAGACCTCGACGGCAAACTTGACCACACCGAGCGTGCTGGAAAGAGGTGAGGGGTTGCCTGCAGGTTGCTGTGCGGCGGGTGCGATGCGCTTGACGACGCCCCGAAAGGTGCGCTCGGGCAGGGCATCCACCTTCACCTCTACGGGCATGCCGACGCGCACTTTGGCGACATCCAGTTCGTTCAGGTTGAGCTTCACGCGCATCTGCGACAGGTCAGCGACCTGCATGATAGGTGTGCCCTCACCGAAGCCGGTTGTGCCCGACATCACCAGTTCGCCCACTTCGCGATAGCGGCGGGTGACGATGCCGTCGATGGGGCTACGCACATCGGTCTCGGCGAGCTGGATGAGCCAGTTGCGCAGTTGGCTGGAGGCTTGCTTCTCGGTGGCTTGCGCCTGCTTCAGCTCCAGTTGGCGCATCTCAATCTCGCGCAGGCGGTTGCGTGCTGTCTCCAAATCGGCGAGCGCAGATTCGTAGGCTTTGCGCTTGATTTCGTCTTGGACTGCGTTGGCGCGGGCGCGTTCCAGCTCGGCACGCGCCGATTCGAGGTTCGCCTTCGCGGTCTCCCGTTCGATGCGCTGTTGTTCGGCTAACTGCTGTTGGCGCTGGCGTGCCGATTGGAGCTGGCTCTGGGCGAGGGTGAGCGCGGTCTGCGCTGTGTCTAACTGTTGGCGCGAGACATAGCCCTTTTCGTGCAGGGTGCGCACCCGCTCATAGTTGCGCTGAGCCTCTTGCAGGCGTGCTTCCGCGTCGCGCACCGCGTTCTCCACCTCGATGCGCTCCTGCGGGTGTTTTACCGTCTCCAGCAGTCGGAGGTTCTCCTGCGCGTTGTGATAGGCGGTTTCGGCGGCGCGGATGGCGGACTGCGTGATGACAGGTTGGGCTTCCAGCTCGCGCTTTAGTTGCTCCACGCGCAGTTGTGCCTGACGCACTTGCAATTGTGCCTCTTTTGCCTGCAGTTCGAGGGCGAGTCGGGCGCGTTTGGTGCTTGCCTTTGCCGATTCGACTTGGGCACTGCCTTGTTCGACCTGTTGCTGAACCTCGCGCGGGTCGATACGCGCCAGCAGTTGCCCCTTGCGCACACGGTCGCCCTCCTCCACATAGAGGTCCGCGAGCCGTCCCGAGACGCGCGACTTGATTTCCACGATGCGCACAGGCTCAATCGCGCCCGATTCGGTGACATCGACGGTAATTGTGCCGCGTTGAACGGTGTAGCGTCGTTCGTGTGGGTTGTCTGCCTTTGCGCCTGTAAAGCGCAACGCCCAAAAAACGCCCCCAGCCATCAAAAGGATGCCGAGGGCAATCCCACATCCGACCAGTCCCCTTCGCATCACTGTTCCTTACCCCCGCTATAGGATACCTGATCTACGACTCATCAGAGCAGACATTCGTGAGGCGATACACGGGTACATCAATGCTCTAACAGAGGATAATATTCCCGTGCCTGAAGAGCGCTTCAAGGCGATTGTTGTTGCAGTATGAGCCGATTACCTCAAATTTCTACACGCGAGTGTATTCGCGCTCTCGAGCGTGCGAGGTTTCATATTAGGCGTCAAGGGGGGAGTCAGGTTATTCTCGTACAGCGGCACAAGAGAAGCCCTAATAATCCCCCACTCAGAGCGACCAAGCTGGCAGGCTCTGGGATTGTATCCAACAAAATAATATTTATCAAAATAATAAAAGCAACAACGCTTCTCTTCCACAGCGTTGGGAGAGAGGCCAAGGGAGTGAGGGCTAACATCCACTGCCAAAGTTGAACAGTACTGTCAGCAGGTCAGCGTCGTCCACGATGCCGTCTTTGTTGATGTCCTCGTGGCGTGTGTAGCCCGTGCCGGGTGTGCCAAAAGCGAACAGCACATTCAGCAGGTCGGCGTCATCAATACAGCCGTCGCCATTTGTATCCCCTGTACGCCAAGTGTCTAACAGGAATCCTTCGGTGCGCCCTGTGCGGGCGTTTCTGCCCCAGCCAACAATGTAGCGTCCGTCAGGTGAGAGGGCTCGGGCGAACCGAAGTACTGAGCCATCGGTCAGCAGATCGGCGTAGACCTGATTGAGGTCTTCCATTCCACCTCCTTCTACCCAGCAAAAGGCATGAGAATAACCTTGAGCATCCCATGATGCTCCGACAATCCTTCGACCATCGGCGGATACGCCATACGCGACGCTATTGCGGTCGTACCCTGGGAGGGTACCGAGGTTTTCGATGCCTCGACCCTCCACCCAGCGGAAGGCACGCCCTTGACCTCCGGCATCCCGCACCTCCCCAACAACTACTCGACCATCAGCTGATACGCCCCTCGCCATACTGCTATGGTCATATTCGGGGAGCGTGCCGAGATCTTCCATTCCATGACTTTCTGTCCACCGAAAAGCACGAGACTGAAGTCGATTGTTCCGCGCCCCCCCAACGACCACCCGACCATCAGCTGATACGGCATAAGCAACGCTAATTAGATCATACCCCGGTAGCGTACCGAGGTCTTCCATTCCACCATCCTCGACCCAGCGAAAAGCCCGCCCTTGTTGATTAGCGTTTACAGAAGAACCAACGACCACCCTGCCATCTGCCGAAATGCCATAAGCCGTGCTATGCAAGCCGCCAAGCGTACCAAGATTTTGTATTCCTTGACCCTCTACCCAGCGACACGCACGCTGTTGAGTCGAGGTAAGCAAGGATTGCCCAACGACCACCCTACCATCGGCAGAAACACCTCGAGCAAAGTCTTGACCAGGATAACCCAGTGAATCCAAGTCTTCCGATCTTCCACTCATTACCCAGCGAAACGCGCGCAGAGACAAGCCCGAGCCTTCATAACGAGTTCCAACAACTACTCTGCCGTCCGCAGAAACGCCCCCTACCTCATGTACGGGTACGCCAATCCATGTCAGGGACTGGGCATTCAACGAAGCGACGATGCCCAGTCCAAGCGCCAATACCCACGACACCATGCTCCGGCGTCCTACCGCTTATGAGACCGTCTGCTTCATTGCTTGAACCTCCCGCCAAAGATTTTTCGGTTGCCTTCTGCGCGACTCTCCTGCGATTGCCTTTGCGAGGGGCACTCGTCTGCAACCGCCTGTATTATAGCACAGGCTTGAGCAAGCGGGCAAGGGGGGTGTAAGCGGTATACTTCGCACTCCAATAGTGGCTCCCTCAGGTAGTGGGAGCGCAAGAATGCCCACCACGAGAGGTACCGCCCACCCTCTTTGCCCCGCTATCCCTTGACAACCCCGATGGGGCGCAGGCGCACTACTTTTCGGGCGATGCCTGCATGGTGCACGACCTCCACCACATCGGCGACATCTTTATAGGCATAGGACGCTTCCTCACCGAGCGTGGCTCTGTTCTGTGCCCGCACGATGATGCCCTGTTCCGCCAGCTCTTTGGCAATATCGCGCTTTTTGGCTTCGCGCAGTGCGCCCTTACGGCTCATCACGCGCCCCGCGCCGTGGCAGGTGGTGCCGAAGCTCAGTTCCATCGCGCCCTGCGTGCCCACCAGCACATAGGAGTAGCGCCCCATATCGCCGGGAATGAGCACAGGTTGTCCCACCTCGCGATACGCTTCGGGAGTCTCAGGATGCCCAGGCGGGAAAGCGCGGGTTGCGCCCTTGCGATGCACGCACACTCGAACAGGCTTGCCCTCCCAGATGTGGTCTTCGATCTTCGCAATGTTATGCGCCACATCGTACACCTGATAGATGCCGAGGCTCTCGGGCGTGGAGCCGAACACCTTGGCGAACGCTTGGCGCACCCAGTGTGCAATCGCCTGCCGATTCGCGAAGGCGAAGTTCGCCGCGCAGTGCATTGCCCGCAGGTAGATCTGCCCCTCTTCGGATTTGATAGGTGCGCACGCCAATTGGCGGTCAGGCAAGGAGATGCCGTACTTGCGATGCGCTTGCTCCATAATGTCCAGATGGTCTTGGCAGGTCTGATGCCCGAAACCGCGCGAGCCGGTGTGTATCATCACCGTGACCTGCCCCTTCTGGGTGATGCCCATCGCCTCCGCCGCTTTGGGGTCGTAGATTTCGTCCACCACTTGAATTTCTAAGAAGTGGTTGCCCCCGCCGAGCGTGCCAAGTTGGTCTTTGCCGCGCTCGATGGCTTTCTCGGTAATCACATCGGGGTCGGGCATATCGAGCCTGCCCGTGGCTTCGGTGTGCAGAAGGTCATCCTCCCAGCCGTAGCCGTGTTCGATCATCCAGTGTGCGCCCTTGAGCATCACCTCGCGTAGCTCCTTGCGGCTGGTCTTGATGAGTCCCTCGCCCCCGAAGCCGGCAGGCACATCGCGGAAAATCTGGTCGACCAGCTCCTTCAGTTTCGGGCGCACTTTCGACTCGGTGAGGTCGGTTCTCAACAGACGCACGCCACAATTGGATACGATGAACCCGTTCGCGACAAAGTTATGCTCAGGATGCAGGAGGGTGAGGTCGTACACGAACGGCTCCCTGTAGTCTACTGGTTCGATGGCTTGGACGGTATCCCAGACCAGCCCATCCTCACCGACCAGCACGCTTTCAGCGAACTCGGCAAAGCTGGGGAAATCTTTCGGGATGCGTGGCTGGGTGCGCCGCTTCTCGTATACACTACGCTCTACAAAGCGTCTGTTGATGCCCAGCTGCGCTGCTATTTGTGCGATGGGAAGCCCCTCTTGCATAAGCGCCACGGCTTGTGTGTCAGCATGCTTTCGCTGGCGTATGGCTGTTTGCTTATAGCGCAGGTAAAGGATTCCTGCGTTTGCAAGGCGCCGGCGTTCGCGCTGATATTCGTAGCCAATCTGGCTCCAGAGGCGGATGAGGTTGTCGTCGTTGCCCAGGATTTGCAATCGGCAGCGCACGGAATAGTGTCCGTCGCGTCGCTTGTAGCCTCGTTCGTTGAGGCTCTGAAGCAACCGGGCGCGGATACCGAATTGCTGGAGCATCGCCTGAATATCGCGCAGGAACGCCCAGCCCGACTCGGCAAGCTGCTCGCGCTTGCTGAGGCTCAGCACGGGGGGCTGGAAAGTGGCAGGGTGGCTCGGAATGGTCGAGGGCGCGCTCAGCTCCGCGCCAAACAGGGCAGAGAGGTAAAGCCTTTGCATCCAGAGCGGCATGCGCATCAGCCAGTCGGGCACACGATAGGCTTGTTCCGCCTTGTTGCCCAACGGTGCGCCCAAACATGCCAGTAGGGCGACAAAGGTACTGCTCGACACACTGAAAGAGGTCTCCTGTGCCTCAAGCTCATAGGTTCGATAAGGCGTTCGTACCTTGTGGCGTCGGGTGCGCGCGCGCAGGGGCAAGGGGCTGAACCCGACCCGCAGAATGTCCGCACGCAGTGCGTCCAAATCGGCGGGTTTACCATAGAATACCGCGACGCCCTTGCGGTTGCCACCAACATAGCGCATCGTTCCGTCGCCTGTCAGATAGCCCAGAATTTTGATGAGATAGGGTAGCTGAGGCGCATTCGTACGCAGGGGCAACAGGTTCAGCCGCTCTAAGTGGCGTATGATTTGCCGAACGGCATTTTCCGACTTGCCCTGCCCAAGCAGATGGGCACGCACCTGCTCGACATTTAGGAGGCTCTCGTCGGGTGGTTCCTCATAGCGCACACCCTCAAAGGGATAGAGGGCGACCTGCTCACCAATCTGCAGGTTCTGCAGGCGTTTCATCCCCTCTGGTGTCCAGAATGGGTGCTCGGCGGTGGCAATTATCTCATAGCCAGCGGTGGTGCGCAGACGATAGACCCGATGCCCTGGACGAACCTGCATGAAGGCTCCGACGGGCGCTGTTGTACGAACACCGTGCGATAGCTCAAAACAGACTGCCTTCTGGCTCAGCCATTCCACAAGTTGCGAGCCGATGGCGCGCCAACAGCCATGTTCGGTCAGCACGCGCGTGTCTGGATGGAGACAGTTGATATCGTAGCCAATTCCGCCCGGTGAGATGACGCCTTCCTCCAAATCCATCGCGGCGACACCGCCCACCGGGAAGCCGTACCCCCAGTGAATGTCGGGCATGGCGATCGAATAGCCCACGATGCCCGGCAGAAACGCCACATTCGCCACCTGCTCGGGCGCCTGATCCTGCCGAATCTGCTCGATAAGCTCCTTGCTGGCGAAAATCAGCCCGTCGACGCGCATGCCGGGCTTATACTCTTTCGGGATGCGCCAGCGATACTCGTCTATCTGGATTAGCGGTCCCTTCCAGACCTCACTCATGGTTCTGCTCCCTCCCGCAGAAGGAGATTATACCTGTTGTCTATTGTGGTGATGGGCGGGACGCCCGTGAGATTCTTCGCTTCGCTCAGAATGACGAAGCACTTCGCTCAGCCTGCTTTGCCCTTGCGTTTATCCAGGAATGCCTCCGTCTCTATCGTCAAGGTGAGGGCGTCAGCATCCGTTCGCGCAGGGAGCGTTCCCGCTCCTCATCTTTCAGGCGTCCCTCTTCGGTCAGGATATAGGGGGTCAGGAAGATGACCAGCTCGGTGTTGATTCGGCTTCGTTTACGGCTTTGGAACAGCGCGCCCAGCAGGGGCAAATCCACTAAAATCGGGATTCGGCTGATCGTGAGGTACTCTTGCTCTAACACAAGCCCCCCAATCACGATGGTTTCACCGTCGCGCACGCGCACAGTTGTGTTCGCACGGCGGGTAGACAGCACGGGCAACCCTGTCTGGCGGTCAAGTTCGCTGATATTGCTCACTTCAGGCATAAGGGTGATCGTGATTTCGTCGTTTCCGCCTGTCCATGGGCGTACCCCGAGCTTCACCCCGACATCGACACCGCGCACCTCCTCTTGAATGCCCCCGAATGAGCGAATCTGAACCTTGATAAAGCGCGTTTGGCCGATGAAGATATCGGCATATTGCCCGTTGACCGCTGCCATGCGTGGGTTTGCGCGAATCTGGGCACGCCCTTCCGTGATGAGTGCCCGAAGTTTTGCTTGAAACTCGCGCGGGAGTTCCCCAACCGTCTGATAGACGATCCCCCCTGTTGCCGAGTCGGTGGTAGCGGTTTCAACCCCGCTGCGGAACAACAGGCTAAGCGCGGACTCGGCATCCTCGGTGGAGCTGAACTCCACAGCCAGCGCCTCAATCATGATTTGGGGAGGGGGAATGTCTATCTTCTGGAGGTCGCTCTGGATTTTGCGAAGCATCTGGGTAGGAGCCGTGACCACCACTGCATTCTGCGCCTCATTCACATGGAGATAACTATACAAGAAGTTAGGGAGTAGGCCGGCTGCGGTCTCTGCCTTGGTGTACTTGAGTCGGAACGACTCGGTGCCTGAGAGCCGATAGGGTGCCAAGTCGGTAGGTACTCCCTCGCTCACCATATAGACGCCGTTGAGCTGGGCGAGTGCCAATCCGTAGGCACTTATGATACCCTCCAGCGCCTTTTCAGGGGGCAGGTTTTGCAAGTGAAGTGAGGCTTTGCGCTCCTGAATCGAGTCTTCCACAGCGATGTTCATCCCTGTTTGGCGCGCTAGATCGGCTAACAGTTCCGCCAAGTTCGCCTGCTGGGCACGCACTGAAACAACTCCGTCACGATAGGTGACCTCCATTGGTCGCTCTTGCGCCAGAGGCGTCTCCTTGCTTGGGCGTTCGCGCGTCAATACCGTACGCTCGGTGCTCACGGTGATAATCACGCGCTGAAGGTCGGGGCTTTGCTGAATATCGGCACGGCTCGGCTCAAACAGTACCACACGCATCGAGACACCCACCCCTTCCTTCGCATCTTGGGGAATAGAGAGCTGAATGTAGCTGACGGGGTAGCGACTGACATCGATGAAGTTTTTGCCGACCAGCGATTTGGCGTTCGTAAACCGAATGGCAACATAGCCTCGATAGCCGTACAGAGCCGACCAATCGCGCCCCTCTGGTTCATAGTCCAACACGCCGTCTGCTGAGACGGTGATTTGAACCCCGTTCCGCAGTGGGGTCACCTCCACTTGCTTGATATGGCAATAGGCGGTCGCTTGCCCATAGGCATTGCATGCCAGAACCGCTCCCAAGCATAGTGAAACGATGGTTCTCATCGCTCAGAACCTCCTGAACGGTTTTCAACGGGGCGCACGCGCACAAGGGCAAGGAACTCGGTTGTTGTGCGCACCCGCTGACGGTTCGTGAACAGCCAGCCCACTATCGGCAACTGCCCCAACAGCGGGATGGCACGCCGTCGTGAGTCGACCTGCTCGGTACTAAACCCACCGACCAGCACGGTCTGATGATAAGGCACGCGCAGAACACTTCTGAGGAAACGCGTGCTGAGCGTGGGTAAACCTGTGCCTACCTCCAGCTCTACAACATTACTGAACTCAGTCGTCAGGCGCAGAGTGGCGGAATCGTGCCCTGCACAGAGCGGTTCCGCGCGTATCGTGATGCCGATATCCACAGGTACGACATCCTCCACGAACCCATACAGATAGGGGTCGAACCGCAGGGTCTTCAGCGTGCGCTGTTGCCCAAGAAACAGGGTTGCGGGCTGTCCCAACAGCACGCGCTGAAGCGACTGGCTCACAAAGCGCGCCTTTACCTGCTGGAGGAGGCTCTGTATTGCAATCTCTGTGGGGGGAGGCTCTTCTTGGAGGAAGAAATAGCCAAGCGTTCCCTCCTCCATGTCAAACCCGTATGCCTCTGAATCTTTACTCAGCAGGACGCGCCAAGCCTGGCGTGCGGAACGCGTATCTCCCACCTCATACAGACTCAATTCCACCTCCAGTTGGATTGGTGGGCGGTCTAAACGCGCTATATCGTGTTTGACCTTCTGGATAAACCACTCAGGTCCTGCAACCACTAAGGCGTTCTGCTCGGCGTCGACACGCACATATCTCAACAGCGAGTCGGGCAAGCAGTTGCGGACGGTCAGCGCGCTGATGTGGCGAACAGGGACTACTTGCATGGCGGTCTGCTCGTAAGTGGGCACATCGCGCAAATCGCCTTCACTGAGCCAATAGGCAGAATCCTGTTGGGTCAAGGTCAGCCCGTAGGCAACTGCGAGCGCGTTCAGCATTTCGTACAGGCTCATGTCCGCGAGCGACGCACTCACCGTACGGTTCAAACCTTCCGAAACAAAAACCGCTTCGCCCGTCGCCTCGCGAATTTGCTGGATGACCGCCTGTAAGTCAGCGTTCAGGGCATAAAGTGAAACTCGTCCCCCCTCATAAACGACTTGGAGATGGCGGGAGGCATTTTCAGGAGGGGTAGGGCGCACGAAAGGAGGAGGTATTCGGCGGTCGCTCGTCACCACAAGGATGAGGCTTGTCTGGTCGGGCGACATCTGAATGCTGATGGCAGGTGCTGGGGTCTGTGAGAGAGGTCTCGTGAATTCACTACCCCTCTCCCTAACCAAGCGCCAGGGAGTGCCTTCGGTGTACAGCACCACGCGTAGTTGGATCCCAATTCCCTCTGGCGCCTCGGGGGGCACGCTCATCTCGATATGGCTTACAGGATAGACCCCTATCTCCACGAAGTTGCCGATTTGAGTGCGTCCGTTAGAAATAAAGAACTCCAGTACCCGAGTGGGCTTGCGCCAATCCCCGCGCCCTGTATAGAGGGCTTCCAGGTTGAAAAATCGGCTGGGGCTAAGGTCGACATACATCGCCCCATCGGCGCGAATGATTACCTGCACGCCGTTGCTGAGCCGTTGGACCTCCACCTGATTGATCTGGCAATAGGCTTGACCTTGCGCCCACACCAGAAGGGGAACAGCCATCGATGCGCCAACGAGGGACGCCCTCAGCAATGCCTTCGTAGGGTTCATCCTATCGCTTCTCCTTCAGAAACCGCTCCTTAAGGGGGGTTTCCTGTTCCTCTGGAAGGTGTCCTGTTTGGCTCAGCAGGCGCGGGGTGACGAAAATCACCATTTCGGTTGTGACCTCGTTCACACTGCGCGTGCGGAACAGCTCGCCTATCAGGGGAATATCACCCAGCAAGGGGATTTTGGTGCGGGTGCTCATCCGTTCTTTCTGGGTAAGCCCACCGATGATTATCGTCTCGCCGTTGCGCACGCGCACGGTGGTGTTGGCGCGTCGGGTGGAGCGTTCGGGCAAGCCAGTCGTCGGGTCGGGTGCACTTAGCACACTGATTTCAGGTCGCACATCGACGATAATCTCACCCTCGCCCCCTGTGAGGGCAGTGATACTCAGCCGTACCCCCGCATCAATGAAGAAGGCTTGCCGAAATCCCCCGAAGAAATCGTCGTCCCCCTGACCCCCTGTAATGGAGACAGGTGTACTCAAGTAGCGCTGTTTGCCGATGAAGATGCTTGCGGTTTGTCCACTCACGGTGGCGATACGCGGGTTCGCACGCACCCGCGCCTTGCCCTGCGACACTAACGCCCGCAACTGGAGTTTGAACTCGGTGGGCAACTCTACCACCGAACGGTAGAGGATTTGCCCAAGCCCTGCATCGACCTCCACTTTGCGCTGGTCGTTGCTCCAAATCCATTTTAGCCCGAACTCGCGCGCAGTGGAATCGGTAAACTCCACCATCAGCACATCGATCATGATCTGAGCAGGCGGAATGTCGAACTGGGCAATATCCTCACGAAACTTGCGAAGCACTTCGGGCGCAGCGGAGAGCACCACCGCATTTTGTTCTGCGTTTACTTTCACATGGTCTTGCAGAAACACGGGCAACAACTGCTTGGCGTCGGGCGCCAGCACATACTGGGTGGTGATGGCATCAATCTCGCTTAGCAAGTACGAGGAGGGGCTACGCGGGATGCCCTCACTCACCATAAAGATACCGTTCACCTCCCGATAGGATAGCCCATAGACCGCCATCAGGATTTCCAGCACTTCGCTCACGCGCCGATTGACAAGGTTCAGGGTAATGGTTCGCCTTACCGTGTCATCAACGATAAGTCGTAGCCCTGTCGCTTCTGCAAACCGCATAAACAGTTCGTGGGCGTCTACATTCACTGCGTAGATGGAAACCCCATACTCAGACACGCGGATGTCGAGTTGGGAAGGGCTCTGGGCGAAAGCAGAGCCAATAGCGAACACCAGCCACAATAGCCGTCTACCGATGCGCATTCTCATCCCCATCATGGGGATTCGCAGAGTTTGAGGACATTCCTGCTGAGGAGAATAGGGAGCGTAGGGTTTCACCCCCGCTCCCACAGCACCAGAGCGTGGCAGGGGGACGAAGGGTTGGTTCGTTTCCCTTCCAGCGGGTGGGGGAACCTACGGGAGGGGGACAAATAGTACAGGAGTCCTACCTATGCTACGCCCCGTTCCCCCTGCAGGGGCAAGCGACTTTGGCTTGGAAGGACAGAAGAGGTTCCGTTTGGAATAAAAGACCCAGCCATACGGAGATTCCTCATGGGAACTTTCAGCAGGGCATGGCTGGTTGTAGGGTTTGCCTTTGTCGCGGCGGTCTATGCGTTGCTGGTGCCGCCCTTTGAGTTGCCTGATGAGCCAGACCATCTTGCCTATGTGAACTTTCTGGCACAGAGGGGCGAACTGCCCGATCAGTATGACCCGACACGCATGGTGTTGCGTGAGGGTCATCAGCCACCGCTCTATTATGCCCTGTGCACCCTCGTGGTGTCTCTGACTCAGCCCGACCGTCGGGTGGATGTGCGTCCCGTGCCCCACCGCCCACCCGACCCCTCTGCCCCTGAGCATATCCCCATCTTTCGCCATGTGGACATGCCCATCTTTCCGAGCGAAGCCGATCGCGTGGGGTTCTATCTGTTGCGCCTGCTGTCAGTGCTCATGGCGACGCTCAATGTGGCGGTTGCGGGACGGTTGTTCGAACGGCTGTTTGAGCATGAAAGAAGCCAGTTGCCCCTTATCGCGAGCCTGTTGCTCGTCGGCTTACCGCAGTTCGCATTCATCAGCGGGGGCATTACGAATGACAATTTGACGAACCTGATGGGCACGCTTCTCATTTATTATTTTATTCGCCTGCTCGAATCGCCCACCTCGATGCGCACCCATACCGCGATTGGGTTGGCGCTGGGGCTGGGACTGCTCGCCAAAAAGAGCTTGCTGGCGCTGTTTATCGGCTGGGCGCTGTTGATAGGCTGGTGCCTGTGGCGCGGGCATGGAGCGCGCCGGCAGGTTCTCAAAGGGGCGTTGCTCACGCTCACATTGATGGGTCTGCTTGCAGGTTGGTGGTTTGCGCAGAATACGCTACTCTATGGCGACCCGTTGGGCAGTGAGATGGAACTGCGTACCCTGCCCGAACTGGTGAGCGAGAAGTCGCTCTTCTCGCGCTACTTTCTGGCACGCTTCTGGCGCGTGACGCTCTTTTCGAGCGTCGGGATTTTCGGCTGGATGAATGTGCTGTTGCCCATTTGGGTTTACGCCCTCTGCACCCTTTTGCTTCTGCTGGCGTTGGTGGGGTTGGCGCGGGGCTGGCGTCAGGCGTCGGTGGGGTTGCGCTGGTGTCTGGTCTGGGTTCTGCTCAGCGTGATAGGATTGGTCTGGTACAACCTGAGCTACAGTCAGCCGCAGGGGCGATTGCTGTTCCCCGTGTTGCCCGCGGGGTTGGCATTAGTGGCGTATGGGTTAGGGCAGTGGCTGTCCCCTGCACGCAGGCGTGCCCTGCCTATCGGGCTATCTGGACTTGCCCTCCTGCTCCATCTGCTCAGCTGGTGGACAATTCATGCCTTCTACTATCCCGCTTCGCGCTATTGGCAGGTATACTCCTTGTTGTGGTGATGAGCGAGCGCGAGGAAGTGGTGGTGATGGACGCGGAGGATATGCGGCGCGCCATCACCCGGATTGCTCACGAGATTCTGGAACGCAATAAGGGCGCACGCGATTTAGTGGTGATTGGCATTCAGCGACGTGGCGTGCCCGTTGCGCGACGGCTGGCGCTCGCGCTCTCCCAAATCGAGGGCACAGGCATTCCGTGCGGCAGTGTCGATATCACGCCCTTCCGCGACGACATTCGCCCACGCCCCACTATGCTCACACGCAGTCAGACTGAAGTGCCATTCGATATCAACGGCAAGCGGGTGGTGCTGGTAGACGAGGTGATTCAGACAGGGCGTACGGTACGCGCCGCGATGGACGCGATTATGCATCTGGGGCGCCCCGCCTGCATCCAGCTGGCGGTGCTGATCGACAGGGGTCATCGTGAGTTGCCTATCCGTCCCGACTATGTGGGCAAGAATCTGCCGACCAGTCGTGCCGAGTTCGTGCTGGTGGAGCTGATGGAGCTGGAGGGGCGTGACCGGGTGGTGTTGCGCAAACATCGCGAGGAGCCTGCCCGTCTGCCATAGGAGGATGCGATGCCCCATCTGCTCAGCGCGTCAGACCTGCCCCTGCCCGAAATGCTATGGCGTACCCGCGCCTGGCACGATTCGCTGACCGCTCACCCTTCGCCATACGCCACTCGCCCTTCGCCCACGCTCGCGCTGCTCTTCTATGAGCCGAGCACGCGCACGCGCGTCGCGTTCGAAAGCGCAGCCGTCGCGCTCGGTCTGCATCCGCTGGTCGTGATGGCAGAAAGCGCCAGCGTGCAGAAGGGCGAGACGCTAACGGACACCATTCGCACGCTGTGCGCACAGGGCGTGGTGGGCGTTGTGATTCGCCATCCAGAAGCGGGCGCAGGGCACGCTGCTGTGCGGGTGTCGTCCGTGCCGATTCTGAACGCGGGCGACGGCGCACACGAGCATCCAACCCAGGCGTTGCTCGACCTCTACACGCTCTGGGTGCATTTCGGCATGCCTGACCCCGCCTCACGCTGGCTAACGGGGCGCAAGGTCGCGATTGTGGGCGATGTCGCGCACAGTCGCGTGGCGCGTTCGAATCTGATCCTGCTCACGCGGGTCGGCGCGGAGGTGTGGCTCTGTGCGCCCCCAAATCTGCTTCCCCCTGCACCCCTGCCAGACGCGACCCACACCACCTGCCTGCAGGATGCCCTGCAAAACGCCGATGTAGTGATGGCACTACGCTTGCAAAGGGAGCGAATGGAGCAAGGGTTGCTCCCCAGCCTGAATGCCTATCGGCGCGACTATCAAATCACTATGCAGAGCCTTGCCTATGCCAAGCCCGACTGCATAGTGATGCACCCTGGACCTCTCAATCGCGGTGTTGAAATCAGCGACGAGGTGGCGAACAGTCCACGCTCACTTATTCTCCAGCAAGTTCGCTTTGGTCTCGCTGTGCGCTGTGCCTGCCTCGAATATGCGCTTGGGAGCGATAGGGAAGCTGTGGTAGTTGGCGAACTTCGGGATTGATGGAGCGCGTTGTTAGGCAGGTGCGCACGGTGGCGCGGATAGCAGGATTCGTCCACCCTCGGAACGAATCTCTCTATTGCTATGCCCTATCTGCCATACGCTGTGGAGCGACCCGACCGTTATCGAGTGCGGGTGGAGCAGTATGTGCATTATCGGCGCGAGGGCTATCTGAAGGTGGAGCAACTGGTGCCCTTAGAGGATGTGGCGCGTCTGCTCGAATGGGCGCATTCGCGCTGGCAGCCGTCGGGTGCGCTGAGCCAATCCGAAAAAGTCGCCCTTCACGAGATTGCCAAAGGCACGCGCGTCCACCAGCTCCATCGGATTGACCCCGTCGCGGAGTGGGGACTGCTGCACCCGCGTGTGCTGGATGTGTTGGAGGCGCTCATTGGTCCCGATGTGCTGGCTCTGCAGACGATGCTTTTTTACAACCCGCCAGGCACAGGTGGGCAGGGCTGGCATCAGGACGCCTACTACATCACGACCTATCCCGACACGCTGATTGGCGCGTGGATTGCGCTTGACCCAGCGGACGAGGAGAACGGCTGCCTGTGGGTGGTGCCCCGCTCGCACTGCGAGCCAATCTATCCACCTGCTTACACCCCTTTCGGGCAGGTTCATGCGGCGAACGCTTTTGAGGATCTGGATGCCGTCGAGAATGTGAGCCATCTGGACGATGAGGTGAACACGCTCACGCGGATTGTGCGCAAATATCCGCCGCCTATCCCCGTGCCGATGGCGCCAGGCGATGTGCTCTTTTTCGATGGGCACTTACTGCACCGCTCCTATCCGAACCGCACGCGCGACCGCTGGCGTCGCGCCTTTGTGTGCCACTATTGCAACGCGCGCTCGTGGGTGCCGTGGAACCATGGCGAGCCATTCGAGGGCGACAGCGCGAACTATCTGCACATCTTGGCGCGGGGCAGTACCCATCTACCCTATGCCAGTCCGAAGTTCGGCACGCGCGTCGACCTCCATCAACCCGATGGACCGCCCGGTGCACCGCCCCCGCGCATGATGGGCGACGCCGAAGGCAACATGGGCATGGGCTGATGCGAATCGCACTGGTACCGATGTTGATGGGGCTCCTATGCGCGACGGCTCAGCCCGTTGCGAACGGTGTGCATCGCCTCGTTGACCTGCTCGCCCTGTGGCAGACGGGTCAGACCGAGGGTCTGCTCGCGCCCACAGCGGTACGCACCGTCGCATCGGGCGGAGTGCGCAAGCGCGGTGGCTTCCTACACCCAACTCAGCAGCCCGCCCGTATCCGATTCACCATGGGTCTGCCCGCAATCAGCTCAGGTGAAAAACTGGTGCTGATGGCATGGGCGGGCGTGGACGATAACATTCCGCGCGATGACCCCGCCCATCCACACGATGGGGTCAAAGCGCGTGTGGTGCTCAACGGACAGACGCTTGGAGAGACCGATTGCGCCGATGCAGGCTGGCAACCGCTCTCCGCGGACCTCTCACCCTTCAGCGGGCAGACGGTGCGGCTGGAGTTTGTCATGGATGGCAAGGCGAACACCAACTATGACTGGGCGTATATTGCCGAGCCGCGCATCGTGCGCTTGCGTGAACGATTCGCCCGCAAAGTCGCCCATATACTGCCACCAGAGGGCGTGCTGGAACTGCACAGCAATAGAAGGATAACTTTGAGCCTAAAACCTGTATACAAAGCGGGCGATTCGGCACCTTCTGCCCAGAGGGGTGAAGGGGTTCGAACAGGTGCACCGCCCTTGCGCGTTGCCCTGCCCGCCAATCAAACGGTCTGGCTTGAATATGGCTTTCACGGTGCGCGTTCCGCAACCCTTGAGGCGGATGGTGCGAATGTGGATGCTCGTGTGTATGCATATCACCCGCGCCTGCGATTCGAAGGGGTCTACACGCGCCAGTCGCTGATGCGCCCAGGTGAGACCACTGAAGTGGTGGTCGTTTTACGCAACAGCGGGATGGGCACATGGCGCAACGATACTCTGCGCCTCGAGCTGAACGCCCTGCAGGACGCGCAGGTGCTGAACCGTCCGGATCTCCATCTGAACCTACTCGCGCCCGATGAGAGCCATGCGGTGCGCTTCCGGGTGCGTGTGGGGGCGCGCCCGAAGCTGATGGCGATTTTGCGTTCAGAGGCGGGGAGCGACGCCTTTATGTTTGTCCCTATTGTGTCCAGTTTGCCTGCAGGCGTGCCCGATAGGGGGCAAATCGCCCGCCGTTTCGGGGAGCATTTCGTGCTGCAGAACGAGCAGTTGCGCTTTATACTGGCTCCCGCGTGGGGTTCGGGGCTGAGCGGGCGACTGTTTGGCAGGCAAGGCGACACATGGGTGCAGATAGCAAGCATGCCAGCGGTGGCGGACGCGATTCTGAACGCGGAGAACGCACCGCCCAAGCCCGCGCCCTTCGCGCTGGAGAGTGCGACCATCGACGAGCCAAATCTGCGCCTCACCTTGCAGGGACGGATGGGGCTGGTCGGGCGAGCGAGCCTCGAGTTTCGGCTCATCGAGAACCGTCTGGAGTGCATCGCGCGCCTAACTGGCATCGTTAATGCCCATCTGTACCGATTCTGCTTCCCCGATTGGCGCATCGGTGAGGGATCCTTCGGTGAGCGCAAGGATGAAGCGCTGTTTCCTGGGTTGGAATATCTGCTCGATGAAGAGCGTTCATCGGGTGAGGCGAACGCTGCGCCGCCCTATCACCTGCGTTTTGCACCCCATCCCTACAAAATCACCGTGCCCTTGATGGCGGTGCGCTGGCGCAACTGGCTGATAGGCATGGAGTGGGATGTTCAGCAGGGTTGGTCGGGCGTTTTGCGTGCGCCAAACGCGCTGTTCCTCTCGCCAAACTGGCTGGTGCATGGGGCACATCACCGCTTCGCGCTCTGGGTTCCGACCATCCCGAACTGGACAGACGAGAACACACTTCAGGCACGCGAGCCGTTCCGCCTGCTCAAGGACCAAACGGTGCAGTTGCGAGCGACGCTGTTTGTGCGCCCTGATTCGCGCGACATCAGCGAGGCGATAGAGGCGTATCTCCAGCGTTATGGCGTGCCCTATCCGCCTGTATCCCAGCGCAGCGACACGGCTGCGCTGTCGCTCAGCCTGAGGGGATTGCTCAACAGCTGGGATGCGAACGCACGTGCGTGGCGACACACCAATACGGGTCCCATTTTCTATGACCCGCTGGTCGCGCTGGGGCTGTGGGTGCTGGCGCATCGATTACCGCCCGATGACCGCGAGCGTGCTCGTGCCATCCAGCAGGTGCGGGAGGCGGTGGAGGCGGTCGCGCCCGAATCGATGGGCTGGGAGCTGGCGTTCTATCTGGGCAGGCTCCCGCGCCTGCTAAAGAGCTGGGAGCAAGCGACCGAAGCGACCTTGCGCACCCAGCATGCCGACGGCAGCTGGGCATGGCAGCCTGCCAGCGAACGGCACAGAATCTTCGGCAAGGCGGGCGACACCTCCAGCGGACACACGGGCGAGCATGCGGCGCGGGTGGGACGCTACGCGCTCTGCACGCTCGATGCCGACGCCCTGCAGGGGCTGAAACGCGCCCTGCGCTTCATAGAGAAACAGCGCCGACCCGAAGGCGCCCAAACCTGGGAACTGCCCCTGCATGTGCCCGATGTGTTGGCAGTCCCCCACTGCATGAATGCCTTCCTGAACGCCTATGAGGCGACGGGCGAGGCGCACTATCTGGAGGGGGCGCGGCGCTGGGCACTGCGTGGTGTGCCCTTCATCTATCTCTGGAGCGCGCCAGATCGCTCCATTATGCTGGGCGCGAGCATCCCCGTGTTCGGCGTCACATGGCTCTCCCAACAGCCGTGGTTCGGCGTCGCCGTGCAGTGGAATGGGCTGGTCTACGCGCACGCGCTCTATCGCCTCGCCGAGCATGACCGCTCCATCGAGTGGCGACGGCTCGCCGATACCATCACTATGTGCGCTGTTCAGCAGCAGGAGTGGGTCACGGAACGCTATCCGAGCGATGAGGGCTTCTATCCTGACGCCTTCAGCATCCCACGCGGCACCGAGGAATATCACTGGGATCTGAACCCGCGCCTCATTCCGCCCTGCCTCGCCCGCAAGATGGGTTTTGCGTTGGAACCGATGACGCGCGTGGTGCGTTCCGAACGACACGCCTTCGCCATCACCGCGCCGGGCTTGAAACGGGCGATGCTGGACGCGCGAGGGCTTCAGATAGAGATTGAGCCGCCCGCTGGGCTGCCTGCCCTGTTCGTGTTCATCAGCGGTGTGAAGGATGTCCAGCAGGTGCTGTTCGATGGGCAACCCCTGCCTCAGGTGGACGATATGGATAGGCTTATCTGGCAGTTGCCCAACCTGACCAGCGGCTGGACGCGCCACGAGAAGGGGCTAATCCTGCGGCTTGCCCAGCCTGCACCCACCTGCACGATTCAGATGGTTATTGGGGAGCACTTAAGGGATTAGTCGTCCCGTCTGTTTCTGAATGCTTTTCGCTGATGATAGAGCCTCTCGGTGAAGCCACCCTCTTCCAGGAACTGCTGTTCCAGTCGCTCCATCATAAATTAGCCGCGCTGCCTGAAAGCTGCGCAACTTGCGATACCCACCATGCGACCGAATCAACCGCTCTTCATTAGACATCGTTTTCGCTCTCCCTTAAGCGAGATTCGCTATGTGCGCATACTTTCCTACCAAAAAGCAAATCTTAGAATCCCGTGAATCAGCCATGCCAGAATCAGCAAAATCAGTCCCCAGTTGAGCAGGCGGGGATGGATGCGCACGCCACGCCCCGTGCAGAGCGCAATCAGGCTGTTGACGCCCAGCCCAATCGCACCGATCAGCACCACGATGCCGAACGGGTTCGCTCGCCAGCCAAGCCGCCAGTTGCCATGAAGCCACGCACTGACGCTGGTGGTCAGCCCGCACGAGGGGCAGGGACGCCCTGTGAAAAAGTAGATACTACATGGAGGCAGACGCAGTTGCTGATGCGTGCCGTGCCCCGATGGGTCAGGTGTCAGGTACAACCCCAGCCCAATAAGCACCAGCACCGCCGCCACAATCAGCCAGTGCCCAATACGCGCCGCCCGATCCACAGGCGTGTACTGCACAATCTCCACGACCTTCATAGCAAAATATATTCAGCTATCGCTGGTTCGCGCCCAGCACCGTAGGGTTGGGGAATGGGCACGCCCAGCCGGCGCGTGAAATCGAACACCACATGCGCGTCGCTCAGCGGATGCTCATCGTCCTCATGCGCGTAGAGTTCTACATTCATCTCGCGCTCCTCATCGGTCAGCGGAATCAGATATGGCTCAATCGCTTCGGCAGGCACGCCGAACAGCTCACTCAACAGATAAACCTCACCATAGAACTCGGTGATGTCCGCTTCGACCAGCTCCGCCAGCTCTGGGGGCATCGTCGCGAGAACCTCCTCCGGATCGTTGATATAGGCATCGTGTAGCGCGCCGTCCCGAAACAGCATATAGCTCCACAATTCGCTCTCCTGCAAAGAGAAGTTCATCACGACGGTCTCCAGGTCTTGCGACAGATGGCGCAACGCCTCAAAAAAGTCCTCCGCATCCAGATCGAGTGCGTAGGGGATGATGAACCGTTGCCAGCCGTTGAGGGGCGCAAAGCGGTAAAGCCGATCCTCCGGGTCGGGTTCCCACTCATAAAGGGTTTCCTCGTTCGCTTCGAGGTCGATTTCGTAGCGTTGCAGGAACCGCTCCAGCGAATCCACCACCTCGGTATGGTCCTTTGTGCGTACAATCAGGTATTGCATGCTCAGCGCCATCGTTACTCCTCCCCCAGCTGAAGCAGAAGGCTCCAGCTGGTGCGGTTCTGGATAATGCTCGCTCGTACCTGCAGTTGCGGGACGGGCTGCCAGACCAGCGCCGTGTTGATTCCGCGTCCCGTATGCTCGGCAAGCGCGAAGAGATGATTAGTCAGCGGGATTTCGAAGCCGATAAAGAAAGCGGGCACTCCTCTGATGCCGAAGCCGAGATGCACGCGCAGGTCATAATCGAGCGGTGTCTCGCCCAGGGTCGGCACGCTGTAAGACAGCGCGAGGTAATAGCCACGCCCGTTTGGAGAGCGGTCGAACAGGTCCGTGACGCCCACCGAGATGCCCGGCGTGTAGTTCGGGATTTCGGGATAGAGGTTGAACTGAACCCCTGTAAGTTCGGCAACCCCTGTGAAACCGGAGCGCACCGCGGACAGCTCGACATAGTTGCCCACACGCCAATTGACCAGCCAGCGTTCGCGTGCACGGTCGCTGTTTAGCAGACCCAGCTCCGCTTTGAGGTAGTGCGGATACAGCAGTCGCCCCGTGGGTGTCTCGATTACCCGATCGGCATGGGCGCATGCGCACAGCATTATGCCGAGCAGTATCCAACCCCTTCGCATGCCACAAGTGTACCTGATTTTGCTCGGCTGTGTCGGTCAAGGGCAAACTTTATCACCCTCTGCAGAGATTATACCCCGTACGCATAGACACTCGTGCAACCGCCAACTGTAAGGAGGCGATTCGCCAGCCAGTCTAAGGAGTCCACAAGGCGGGGACCAGGGCGGCTGAAGTAGGCGTTGCCATCGGCAATGAAGACCGCGCCCTGCTGGACGGCGGGCAACTCGTGCCAGCCCGGTAGCGTTTCGAGGCATGGCATATCCTGCAGGGTGCGTTCCACGGTGAACCCACAGCAGGCAATCACGATGGCGGAAGGCTGCCACTCCAGCACCTCGCGCCACTCCAGCCGACGCGAGGGCATCCCTGCCCGTCCATGCCCCTCGATCCCGCCTGCCAATCCGACCAGTTCAGGTGTCCAGTGCCCGCAGGCGAAGGGTGGATCAATCCATTCCAGGAAGGAGACGCGCACGGGCGGTCTGTTCGCACAGCGTGCCCGAATCGCCTCTATCCGCTCGCGACAATCGGCAACGAGCCGTTCGCCACGCTTCCGCACGCCCGCCACCTCCGCCACCTGCAGAAAGGTCTGCAGAACCTCCTCCAGCGTGGTCGGCTCCAGATTCAGCACCATCGGGCGCGGACGCAATTCCTCCACCGCTTCCAGCACCGCATTATGCGACACGGCACAGACCGAACAGAGCGCCTGGGTGAGGATTAAATCGGGCTTGAGCGAGCGCAATAGTGCCTTGTCAATAGTGTAGAGCGTGGCGTGGGTCTGCAGGGTCTCGGAGACCATTCGGTCAATCTCGTGGCTGGGCAGGTCGGGCGGGATGAGGCTGTGCGTGATGACAGGCTTATTGAGCGCGTCGGGCGGATAGTCGCACTCGTGGCTTCGGGCGACCAGCCCATCGCCCAGCCCCAGCGCGTACACAATCTCCGTCGCGCTCGGCAACAGCGAAACGATTCGCATTTCTCGCATTGACACGGTTTATGGGCAGGATGCCCAAGCTACTTGGCACGGGCGAGACGCCCGGGCTACGCTGGATGGGCAGGATGCCCAAGCTACATCGTGGCTTGAGCCTCTGGCTCATTCGGCTTGATGGGCAGGATGCCCAAGCTACTTGGCACGGGCGAGACGCCCGGGCTACGAATGGACTATGCGCCCAGCATCTCTTCGATGATGCTGTTCATTTCACCCTGCAGGCGGCTAATCCAGTCGTCCACATCTTCCACAGCGCGAGCGAGCGAGAGCATCGTCTGCTGAGAGCCAGCATTGAACTGGATATAGAAGTAAGCAGGGTCGCTGAACAGCGGTTCGATGCGCAGGTCGCATACATAGGGCGACTGCTCGAAGGTGATGCGCAGTCCCAGCCCGCGCAAGCCCGGAAAGTATTGGCGCATGGTGATGGGCGGAAGGGGCGTGAAGGCGTCTACGGTGCGCTCGAAAGCGGAGCCGTTCGCGTCCTTGTGCCCAATCACCTGCAGGATGAGCGGGAATCGGTCATCGAGCAGGAGCACATCGCGCACACGCGCCAGCAGATCTTCCACCCGCGCGGGCGAGAAGCGCACCTCACCCTCCGCCGTGTATTGCAGTTGGGCATCGGTCAGGAAGAGCGCCTCACGGGCGGAATGGTTCACCAGCGCGAACGCGCCCTGAAACGGCACCGGCTGGGGCACAAATGTTCCTTCCAGCTCGTCCAGAATGCGCTGGCGACGCGCATCGGTCAGCGTGCCAATTGGTGCATTTAATGTAATCTGAACTTGTCTCAGCTCGATAGGGGTCATCAGACAACCTCCGCTTTGGTAATGGGTGCGGTGGCAAGCACCGGCTCTGCGAAGGCGAAGGAGCGTCGCACCTCGCTGAGCTTGACCTTGCTGGTCGGCTGGGTGGGTGGCTCATTCTCCCACAACAGCAGATAGCCGTCCGCTGTCCAAGCGACCTTGCTCTCCTCATCGAGGGCGGAACGCCTGAGCTGGCACTCGACCACCTGAAGCGGACGGTAGTTCAGATGCTGGCGTTTCAGCCCGTCCAGCGTGCCGGGCTGGATGCGGTACTCCTCGATGGGCATTTCGGGGCGGGCGCGGGCGAACAGCGCACACTCCAGCGCGTGCTCCAGCATCTCAATATTTACGCCATCCTCGCCCACCAGATACTCAATTGCGTCGGGATGCGCTTCAATCAGGTAGGCTTCGGCATGCTCTTTTTGAGCGCGCGAGGCGAGTTCGCGCTCGATCCAGAGGCTGACCGTTTCGGGCGAGGGGATGCGCCCCCGTCCGTGGCAGATGGGACACGGACGCGACAGCCCTTCGGTGACCGATTCGCCCGTGCGCTTGCGCGTTAGTTCCACCAGCCCCAGCGAGCTGATGCGCCCGATACGGAAGCGGGCACGGTCGCGCTTCAACACGCGCTGGAGTGCCTGCATCACCTGCCGATGGTCGCTCCGCCGTGCCATATCGATAAAGTCAATCACGATAATCCCGCCAATGTCGCGTAGGCGCAGTTGCCGCCCAATCTCCTCCACCGCCTCCAGATTAGTTTTTAGAATGGTGTCCGCCAGCGAGGTCTTGCCCGTGAACTTGCCCGTGTTCACATCGATGGCAGTAAACGCTTCCGTCTCGTCGAGGGTGATGTAGCCGCCCGATTTGAGCCACACTTTGCGCCTCATCAAGCGCTCCATCTCCTTCTCCACATTGAAATACTCGAAGAGGGGAGTGGGCTTATCGTAGAGCATCACGCGCGAGCGCAGACTGGGCGCAATTAGGCGCAGTACCTCATGCACTTTCTCGTACTCTTCGGGGTCGTCGATCCAGAGGCGTGCCACCTCCGCCGAGAAGATGTCGCGCAAGACGCGGTAAAGCAGGCTGGCGTCGCGGTGCACCAGCGCGGGGGCGTCCACCTCTTGCGCCTGCTGGCGGATGGTCTCCCAAAGCTCCACAAGGTACTCGATATCCTGCTTAATCTCCTTTTCGGTCTTACCTTCGGCTTCGGTGCGTAGGATAAGCCCGAAGCCGGGCGGGTGCAGTTTTTGTCCAATTTGGCGCAGGCGTTCGCGTTCCGTGCGCTCTTCAATTTTGCGCGAGACGCCTAAGTGGCTCCCTTCGGGCATCAGCACGGCGTATCTGCCGGGCAGGGCCAGGCGGGTGGTGACACGCGCGCCTTTGGTGCCCCGAGGCGCCTTGATGACCTGCACCAGAATCTCCTGCCCTATTTTGAGCAGTTCGCTGATGTTGCGCTTGCGCAGTTCGGCGCGTTTGAGCGACGCGGGTGCCTCCTCCCCTTCGGACGCCTCCGGGAGGATGTCGCCCACATACAGAAAAGCGTTGCGCTCCAGCCCGATATTCACAAAAGCGGCGTCCATGCCGGGCAGCACATTCTGCACGACGCCCTTGTAAATGTTGCCCACCACGCGCTCCTCGCGCTCGAAGCGCACCTCCATCAGCTGCCCGTTTTCCAGCACGGCGATGCGCGTCTCGCGAGGGGTCACATTCACCAAGATTTCCCGCACGATGTTCTCGGTCGCGATGGCTGTCTCCCTCCATCGGGAGAGTATACCTGACATGCCATAATAACGGGCGTGGAGATACGCAAAGCGATTGTGCCGATGGCGGGACTGGGCACGCGCCTCTATCCCGTCAGTATCGTGTTGCCAAAGGGGTTGATGCCCTTCGTGTTGCCCAACGGGTGCATCACCACTGGACTCCAGCTGATTGCGGGCACGCTGATCGAAGCGGGCATCGAGCAGATTGGTGTGGTGGTCTCACCCGAGCAGGAACCGCTCTATCGTGGCTTTCTGGGGGGCGACTTGGCGCGTTATGGCGACACCCTCCAGCGCAAGCCAGAGATACGCGCCATTTATGAGCAACTCCAGCAGCTCAACGCGCGTATTACCCTCATCCCTCAGCCTCAGCCGTATGGCTTCGGGCACGCTGTCTGGTGCGCCCGCGACTTCGCCCAGGGCGAGCCGGCGCTGGTGATGCTGGGCGACCATATCCCGCTGGCGACCAGCGCGCGCTCACCTGTCCAGCAGGCGTTGGACGCCTATGCCCAGCTCCAGACCCCACTCTACACCGTCTACCGAGTTCCGCTCCAGCGGGTGGAGCGGTATGGTATTCTGCAGGGCGAGCCAACCGCGCAGGAGCGCCTCTATCGCCTACTGCAAGTGGTGGAGAAGCCCAGTCAAGCGTTCGCCCAGCAGGCGCTACGCACGCCGGGCTTGCCCGACGGACAGTTTTTCACTCATTTCGGGGTCTACTGCTTGCCCGCCGTGTTCTGGGAGGTTCAGGCAGAGATTGCCCGTGAGTATCAGCCGAACCGCGGCGAGTGGTATCTGGTCGACGCCCAACAGCGGCTGTTGCAGAGAATGCCCGCCTATATGCTTGAGGTGGAGGGCGAGATGCTCGATTTCGGCACGCCAGAAGAGTATCGCGAGGCATTTTGCACGCTCGCCTCGGCAAACCCCCTTTCCTCCATCCGCAATGGGTGATGCGCCCCTCTCCCACAGGGTGAGAGAGGGGGCAAGGAGTAGAGACATCAGCGAATCTTTGCGCTTAAGCCCTGTGCCATCTTAATTTCGGTGCCGTGGTTCACGGTGAAGGCGACCTTGTGAGTTATGGCGTCGAACAGGGCGGACGCGCTCGGATGACCATTCCCACTGCCTTTGACCCCGCCAAAGGGCAGGTGCACCTCCGCGCCGATGCTCGGCAGGTTCACATAGCCCACGCCGAACTCGCAGTTGTCGCGCACATAGCGCCACTTGCGGTAGTCCTCCGTGATGACCGCCATCGCCAGTCCGTAGGGCGTGTCATTATACACAAAGACCGCCTCCTCCAGACTGCTGACGGGGATAATTGCCACATGGGGGCTGAACGCCTCCTCGCGCAGAACGAAGCTGTCGGAACGGTGGCGCATGCGATACACGAACGGCGCGACGAAGTGCCCATACTGGAGTTCGCCCTCCTTGAGCAGACCGCCGGGCAATAGCACTTCCGCCCCTTCCTCTATCGCCTTCTGGTTGTGGTGCAGGTACTTCTGCACGCCCTGCTCGTTAATCAGCGGTCCCATGAAGGTGTCGGGGTCCAGCCCGTTGCCGATTTTAATCATTCGAGCGGTCTCCACGAAGCGGCGGGTGAACTCCGGCTCGATCTTCTCGTGCACAATCATGCGATTGGCAGAGACACAGCGCTGTCCGCTGGTCTTGAACGCGGAGAGGATGCCAGCGTGCACCGCGATGTCCAGATTGGCATCGTCCAGCACAATCACCGCGTTCTTGCCGCCCATCTCGACCGCGCAGAACTTGTGCTGTTTGGCGCACTCCTGCTCGATGTAGCGTCCGACGGCATAGGAACCTGTGAAGACGACCACATCGACGCCCGGATGGTGCACCAGCGCGTCGCCCGCATCTTCACCGTAGCCCTGCACCACATTGATGACGCCGGGCGGGAAGCCCGCTTCGACGAACAGCTCAATCAGTCGGTGGGCGCAGATGGGGGTGTCTTCCGAGGGCTTGAACACCACCGTGTTGCCCTCCAGCAGACTGGGCAGAATGGTCCAGAGCGGGATGGCAATAGGGAAGTTCCACGGGGTAATGCATGCCACGACGCCTTTCGGCTTGCGCAGGATATAGGCGTCCTTGTCAGCGATTTCGCTTTCGACAATCTCGCCGTGGGGCATTCGTGCCATGCCCGCCACATACTGCGCCATATGGAGCGCTTCGACCACATCGGCGCGCCCCTCATTAATCGGCTTGCCACACTCGCGGGTCACCAGCTCCGCCAGCGCGTTCAGGTCACGCTTAATCAGCTGGGCTAACTGGTCGATATATTCGCCTCGCTTGACCCGGGAGGTGCGTCGCCACGAGTCGAACGCCTCGCGCGCGGCGCTGACCGCCTTGTCCACATCTTCTGGCGTGGAGCGTGGGGCGGTGCCGATTATCTCGCGTGTATCGGCAGGATTGTAGCTCTGGAAGCGGTTGCCTGACACCGATTCTTGCCACTGACCGCGAATCAGATTCATCGCCTCGACTGGTTTCATCGTTTCGACCTCCTTCCCGTTGGCTCTGCCTCGAGCCTGCTTGTAGTGTACCCGATTAATCGTCTGGGGAGTCTCGTGTATAATACTGGATAGGCATGGTAACGCGAGACCAGATCGAGCAGGCGAAGCGTCAACGCGACCTTGCATTTTTCCAAAGCGCGTTGGATGTGCGAAACAGCGTTAAGAGCCTTCTGCAGGTATTGGAGCAGTTGGGGCGACTGCCGCCTGACTTTGACCCAACTCCTATGCTGCCTTTGCTGGACCATCCCCATGCGGAAGTGCGTTTAGCAGCGGTAAAAGGGCTATCTCGTTTGGAGAATCCGAACCTGCTTCCTCTTTTCACGGAGCGCGTGCAGAAGGAAAGCAACACCCAGGTTCGCCGTGAACTGGTCTCCGCGATTGGCAGACTGCGCCTGCCAGAGGCGATACCCCTAATAGGCGACTTGCTGAGCGATCCAGACCCGAAAGTTGTGTTGCAAGCGGTGCGTGCCCTGCTCTGCTTCCGCGACCACCCGCGGGCACAAAGCCTTTTGCAACCCCTTGCTGAGCATCCAAATGAGATGGTTCGTTCCTCTGTGCGGCGTGCGTTCAGCCAGACAGGGGAAAGACGCGAGCGCAAGCCTCACCCCGCAAGCCCTGATTGGCTCAAAAACCTGATGGTGTGCGCAGATGTCTTGCAGATGCTTGCCCATGTGCCCTCCGAATCGGTGCATCTGACCTTCACTTCGCCTCCTTATTACAACGCGCGTGACTACACCCTTTACCGCAGCTATGAAGAGTACCTCGACTTCCTCGTGCGGGTTTTTCGTGAAGTTCACCGCGTCACCAAAGAGGGGCGCTTTTTCGTGCTGAACACATCGCCCGTGCTGATCCCGCGTATGAGCCGCCAGCATGCAAGCAAGCGCTACGCGATACCGTTTGACATTCACCCACGCCTAATAGAGATAGGGTTCGAGTTTGTTGACGATATTATCTGGGTCAAGCCCCCAGGCAGCGCGAAAAACCGTAATGGCGGTTTCTTCCAGCACCGCAAGCCGCTGGCATATAAAGCCAACTCGGTGGTCGAGTATGTGATGGTCTACCGTAAGGCAACGGATAAGCTCATTGATTGGAACATTCGGCAGTATGACCCTCAGACGATAGAGGCAAGCCGTGTGGTGGGCGACTATGAGCCGACCAATGTGTGGGAGATTGCCCCTGCTTCCGACCCTGTGCATCCTGCGGTCTTCCCTTTGGAGTTGGCAACGCGCGTCATTCAGCTCTATTCCTACAAAGGCGACCTTGTGTTTGATCCGTTTGCAGGGCGCGGAACCGTGGGGCAAGCAGCCCTCCTCACCGAGCGCCACTTCCTACTGTGCGAAAAGGAGCCAGCCTATTTTGAATACGCACGCGAACGGATTAGCTCGGGCAACTTGTTGTCTGATTTTACGCCTTGCTTTATGTACTATGAGGAATTTATACGACTTGCACAGGAGCATAACAAATAATGCGGATACCGAAAGTCGTTGCACGCGAGATAGTCTACAAGCTGCTCAAAGGGCTGGATTACCGTCCAGAGGTTGTACAGCTCATCGACACCGAGTTCCTGAGCTATGCGATAGAGTTCTTCCGAAGAGTAGCCGAAGCCAAACTCAATAATCAGACAATTAACTTGGACTGGTATCGCGAGGTTATGCTTAACAGCAACCTACCTAAGGACCAGATTGCACTGAATGCGGGGCTGAACATTAAAACGATAGAGAATACCTATCACAGTACCCGACGGGAGATTGTTATTGAGGCGTCGCTCAGCCACTATGAGAGATTGAAGCAAATTATTGACGAACTCATCCAATCTGGGGAGAACATCGGCTTGGAACTCACCATCACTTTTCGGAAGGTGAGCGTTACCTTGAACATCAGCGAGAGTCTGGTGGTGATTAATGCACTTGCGGTCGCGCGAGCTGCAATTCGTGGTGGTTTGTGGAGCACTGCGGGCAAACAGGTGGAGGCTCCCCTCGTCCAGGCACTATGTGCCCTACATCGTGTACCCAAGCGTTATTTTGACCAGAGCAAGGTGCCAAATCACCTTCGCGAAGCCGACTTCTTTTTGATAGATCGTGATGGGAACTATCACCGTTGCGAGGTGAAACTGATGGGCAGGGGGAACCCGGAAAGTGCGGATGCTGCCTTCGCACGCGATTGTAGGGTCTTTATCGCCGACACGCTTTCCGAACGCAACAAGCAGCAGTTAGAGCGCGAGGGCATCCTCTGGATGGAACTAAGAGGTTCACAGGATTGGCAGCGCTTCGCTAAGATACTGGATTACCTGAATATTCCTCATCAGCCAATCCCAACAGGTAAAGAGGAGGAGTGGCTTCAGAAGGTGTTGGACACTCTTTTCCCAATAGCGCGGGATGAGGGGGCGGTTCGTGAGACACCGATAGCATATACCACCGATTCGGAACTGTTGGTGGACTTCGACTGACGAATACCCTCATTCCTTGAAATGCGTATGCCCTGATCCCTTAGCATATTGGCTTCACGGGCGAGATGCCCGTGCTACGATTTTATGGGCGGGACGCCCGTGCTACGATTTCATGGGCGAGACACATGAGCTACTCGTCATTCACCCCCCTCGCCAAATCTTGTAGCGGTGCCCATCTTGCCCCACAACAAGTAGAGAAAAGCGCGAAATAAAGCAAAAATGGGAGAAAGAAGCATAAAAAGCGCGAAAAAGTCACTCAAAACGGCTTATACCTGACTGAACTTTACTAAAGCCCAAAAAACAGGTTTTGGTGGAGCAGGAATCGAGCAGGAGGGCATTTTATTATGGGGGCAAGCGGTGAAGGGTGAATTGCCAACCTTTCACGGCTCTCATATTCGCCTCACACAGGCAGGGATGCGAAAGCGATGACTCAGCGCAGGGACGAGATGGCGGTGGAACAGCTCCGTTTCGGGGAGGGCGAGGCGCAGGTCCAGTTGCGTCGGGCGTGGCGCAATGTATTGCACGCCCTCCTACCGCAGGTCGCCATCAGCAGCCGACGCTATCTGGAGAGCGTCGAGCCAATCGATATTGAGGGCGACCGGGTGCGCCTGCGACTGGACAACACCTTCGGACGCCAGTGGATTGCCCACCGCTTGCGCCATGAGATCGAGAGCCTGCTTGCCCAGCAGCTGGGCTTTCCTGTGCATATCGAACTGGTGGGCGAGGAGGATACGCCTACCCCATCGCCATCTGTCCAGACGGTGGTGCAGACGCTGGAGCCGACGCCCACCATGCCACCTCTGCCTCCGCCCCAGTTCAATCGCGATTACACCTTCGAAACCTTCATCGTTGGCAGGAGCAATCGGTTAGCTCATGGGGCGGCGCTGGCAGTAGTGGACGCGCCGGGCAGACGCTACAATCCGCTTTTCCTCTACAGTTTGCCCGGTCTGGGCAAGACGCACCTCCTGCACGCCATCGGGCAGGCGTTCCTTGCCCGATTCCCGCAGGCGCGGGTGCTCTATATCAGCGGTGAGGAGTTTCTGCGTCGCTATGTGCAGGCGGTACGCAACGGGCAGGCAGACGAGTTCCGCGAACTGCACCGGAGCGTGCATCTGTGGTTAGTGGACGATGTGCAGTTTATTGCGGGGCGCGAGCGCACGCAAGAGGAGTTTTTCCATATCTTTAATGCGCTGTTTGCGACTTCGCGCCCGATGGTGCTGACCAGCGACAAGCCGCCGCGCGAGCTGCTGGGGCTGGAGGAGCGGCTGCGCTCGCGCTTCGAGCAGGGATTGTGTGCGGATATTGCCCCGCCCGATTTCGAGCTGCGCGTGGCGATTCTGCTGGCGAAGGCGGAGCGCGAAGGCGTCGCCCTGCCGATGGAGATTGCCGAGTTTATCGCCGATAAGGTGCAGTCGAATGTGCGCACGCTGGAGGGTGCGCTTACGCGCCTGATCGCGCACAGCGCGCTCCATCGGCAACCGTTGAGTTTGGAACTGGCTGCGGAGGTGTTGCGTGCCTTCTTTGTGGACGCGAAGCCCCAGCCTGTCACCGTTCAGCGTGTGCTGGAGGTGGTCTGCCGCGAATTTGGCATCGACCCGCAGGAATTGACGGGCAGGAGCCGCCGCGGCGATATTGTACCGATTCGCCAGATTGCAATGTATGCGGCACGCGATTTGACAGGCGAGCCGTGGGCGCGAATCGCGCAGGCGTTCGGGCGCAACGACCATACCACCGTCCTGCACGCCTATCAGCAGATTAGCCGTCGCCTGCCACGCGACCCGCAACTGCGCGCCCGCATCGAAGCCATCCGCCGCCGCCTCGACTGTTCTGAATCTTGAATGAGATGGCAAAGGCAGTTCCGTCTCGGGAACCTGATCTGGAGTGGTGATCGAAGGGATGGGGTACACTCTGGCGCGGGAGGAATGGCGCTATGAGAAAACTGCTGGGCTTCCTGCTACTGTTCGCGCTGGGCTTTTTGACAGGCGCGTATGTGCTGAAAACCTATTTCGGCGGCGGGCTAAGAGGCGACTTCTACACACCTGCTGGAATCAGCGAGACGAGCAAACGGGCGTTGCTCACCTCGCTGGATATGCCTGTGTCGCCCGGTGCGCCCCCCACCTCCTTTGAGACGATGCTACGCAACGCAGCAGAGCGTATTGCGCCCGCCGTGGTGAATGTGGACACCACCGGCGAAGTGTTCACCTGGTGGGGTGGGTCGAGGCGGGTGGGTGGTAAAGGCTCTGGCGTGATTATCAGCAAAGATGGGTTTGTGGTCACGAACAACCATGTGGTGCGTATCGGACGCGAGATTGCCCCCGAAATCACCGTGACGCTGGCGGATGGACGACGGTTCCGAGCGCGTGTGATTGGCACGGATGCTTTTAACGATATTGCTCTGCTCAAAATCGATGGTCGGGATCTGCCCGTTGCCCCGTTGGGCGATTCGGACCAGTTGCGAGTGGGTGACTGGGTGATTGCGGTGGGCAATCCGTTCGGGCTGGAGAACACGGTGACAGCAGGCATCGTGAGCGCGCTGAACCGTAATCTGGCAGGCACAGGCGATGTGCCCGGCGGCTTAATCCAGACCGACGCGGCGATTAATCAGGGCAATTCGGGCGGCGCGTTAGCCAACTCGCGCGGGCAACTCATCGGCATCAACACCGCTATCTATTCGCCAGTGGGCGCAAATGTGGGCATCGGCTTCGCTATTCCTGTTAATCGCGTACGGCAGGTGGTGCGCGAGATACTGGAGCATGGCTCCATCGGCAGCGCCTATATTGGCATCGCCTATCGCGACATCAGCGACCCCGCCCTGCGGCGATACCTGCAGGAGCAGTTTCCCGACTTGCGCTTCCCCGCTCAGGGAATGCTGATTCTGGGCGTGGAACGCGATTCGCCCGCCGATCGAGCAGGTCTGCGACCAGGCGATGTGCTCACCGCGATGAATGGACGCCCACTGACCAGCATCGAACAGTTCCAGCAGATGATACGGCGCGTGCGCCTTAAGGAGACCATTCGCTTCACCGTCTGGCGCGAGGGGCGCACGCTGACCGTGGAGGTGGTGCCCGTTGAACGGTGAGATTCAGCTTGTCCGACCTGCCCGACTTGTTTGACATGTCTGACCTGTCTGACCTATCCGACTTGAAACTACCAACCCACACCCTGCGCTGGAACCTGTATGGCGTGGGGCTGGAGAATCTGGGGCGCGAGGGCAAGCCGGAGCTTGTCCCAACGCCCGAACCCGCTCCCACGCAACTGCTCGTGCGCATGGACGCGGTCGGCATCTGCTACAGCGATGTGAAAATCGTGCGATTGGGCAATCAACACCCCAAGCTGTTCGGGCGCGACCTGCGTCGGCATCCCGCCGTGATGGGACACGAGATTGCCTGCACCGTCGTGAAGGTGGGCGAGGCACTGCACGAACACTTCCGTGTGGGCGAGCGGTATGTGGTGCAGGCGGATGTCTATCTGGGCGGGAGAAACATGGCGATTGGCTACGCGCTGGACGGCGGATTCACTCAGTATGGCTTAATCACCGAGCCTGCCCTGTTTGGCGACGAGGGCTGTTATCTGTTGCCCTGTCCGCCTCATCTCTCCTACGCGGAGTCGGCGCTGGTGGAGCCGTGGGCGTGTGTGGTGGCAAGTTATCGCCTTGCACCGCGTCCCAGCCCGCGCCCGAACGCCCGCTGGCTCATTCTCCTGCCCCATGCGCCCGATGTGCATTACCGCTGTCGCGCCCTCGAAACGCTGGAACCCGAACGCGCAGGCGGTATCGCAATCATCGCTCACGACACACGGGGCAACCCGCTGATGGAGGCGTTTGAGCGCACGGCACAACGGCTCGGCATGTCGAGCGTCTCAATCGCATGCTCGCCTGAAAGGCTTCATGCGCCTGAGACAGTGCGCGACCTCAAGGAGGGCTATACAGAGGGTGCAGGCTTTGACGATATTCTGCTCTTTGGCGAGCCGACGCCCGCCCTCATAGAGGCGTGTATGGACGCGCTCGATAATGGCGGGCATCTGAGTTTCACCTGTCATCGCCCGCTGGCGCCTGTGGCGGTCGATGTGGGACGCCTGCACTATGATCGGCTGATGGTGATGGGCACCACGAGCTGGGACATCAGCGATGCACAGGCGCACACGCGCTCCACGCAACTTCTGCCCGACGATAGCCTGCTGTTGCTGGGCGCGGGCGGACCGATGGGGCAGATGCATCTGCACTACGCGCTGAGCCAGCCCCAGCCGCCCACACGCATCGTGGTGGTCGATCGGCATGAGGAGCGCCTGCAGGTGTTGCGCTCGCTGGTGGAGGCTCTGCCAAGCCTGTCCTCAACTGAGGTGCATTTCTACAATGCGGCGGGGGTGCCCCCCGAACGCCAGCAGGAGGAGTTGTGTGCGCTCAGTCCCTACCGCTATAGCCAGATTATGTGCCTCTCCTCGTCGCCTGAGGCGGTCGCGATGACCTATCCCCTGCTGAGCGACGGGGGCGTTCTAAATTTGTTTGCGGGCATTCCGCGCGGCGTGCGGGTTCCCCTCGACCTCACCCTCTTAGCCACACGCCACCTGCGCTTGATGGGCAGTAGCGGTTCGAGCATGGCAGATATGGCGCACTGCCTTCACCTAACGGCGGAGGGGCTTCTGCCCGTACGGCGCGTGCTGAGCGCAATCGCGGGGCTGAACGCCCTACCCGAAGCGTTGCAAGCAGTCCAGCAACACCGCTATATGGGCAAAATCGTCATCTTTCCGCACCTGCCCGACCTGCCGTTGATGGGACTGCACGAGCTGGCGGAACGGTTGCCCACCGTCGCGACGCACCTCGAAGAGGGACGCTTCTGGACAAAGGCAGCGGAAGAGGCACTCTTTGCAACGAAAATCTATTGAGCATTTCGTGCCCGCTCTAACACAATCGTTGCCAGCTCCTCACCGCCTTGACATTCGCGCAGGGCGTCAGCAAGATAGTGCAGATAGGAGTGATACATCTGCTCCCACTGGCGATAGGCGAGCATGATACGGTTGCGGCTGTGCGGGGGCAGAGTGGGATAGAGGGGGCGCATCTCCGCTTTCAGCTGCTCAATCTGTTCGCGATACGGCGCGAGTTCCTGTTCCATCTCGCTTTTTAGGTGGCTGTACTGGCGATAGAGGGCATGATAGCGTCGGATAGCCACCCATGCCTCTCGCTCCACCTCAGAAAGCATTTTGCCTTCGGGCGAAACAGACGCGGTCTCACCCGACCCTGAATCGCCTTGAGCCACCTCTCCCTTATCCCCTCGGTCAGTGGAGGAGAGGCTCCGTCCGTCACCTGTCTCGCGCTTGCGCTGGAACTGCTCCCGTTCATACTGGGTGATGCGTGAGGCAATCCAGTGCCCGATGGGTTTGTAGCGCCCTTCGAGGAAGCCCTCCAGCAGGGCACAAATGAGCAGGGGCAGTATTGTCAGCGCGGTTATCAGCATTGCAATGGTCAGCCATCCGCTCGTTGTGGGAGCGGCGCGTATCATGCTGATTAGCAGAGCCGACCAGCACACGGCTGTCAGCATGAGCACGATCAGCCCGATGCCGATGCTCCATGCGGCGCGTCGGGCTTTAGACTCGTGCCAACCGAACAGATGATACAGCTCCGCCACAATCGCACTTGCGCCCCACAGTGCGCGTGTCCATAAGTAAGTCAACGCGACCCCTGCCAAGAGAGCCAGCGCGACAGGGAACAGCGCACCTACTGGCTGACCGGGCATGATTAAGCCCAGTGCCACCGCCAGCACCGTCCCTAACCCCAGCCCGACCACCAGCACCAATACCGCCCAGAGCGGTTTAGGGATGAGCGCGCCCTGATAGCTGGGCAGGTTATGTTCGTGCATCACCTCAGCAGGGGTGAGCGAGGGTGGCTCTTGAGTCGGCATGGACGGTGGAGCGGGCAGATTCTGCTCCATACTTGGTGTAAGCGGTGATGATTGGGCAGTGGAAATTGTTGAAGGGCTTGTGGGCGATTCACTGGCGCTTAGAGAAAGACCATCCTCCATTAACGGGTCGCCCCGCAGATTGATGCCCGCGTGGGCGGCTTTTTCGTAGGCGTCACGCCAAGCGGGGTAGAGCCGTTCGCGCAGGGCGTCGAGTTGGGGTTGCCAGCGTGCGCGTACCTGCTCCATACTCTGCTCGATGGCGCGGATTTGTGCGCGTAGCGCGTCGTTGCGCTGTTCGGCTTCGAGACGCTCCCTCGCGAACAGAGCCTCCTCTTCCTGACGAATCGCCCTATAGCACTGATAGGCGACGCGCACCTGCGCCTCATAAATAGATGCAAGCAAGCGCGCCTTCGCCAGATTGACCCGCTCCAACGCCTCGATAATGGGCTTCCAGCCACTCTGTTCGAAGGGCACATCGATGAAAGCAGGCTCGCGCAGCCATCCCTCATCCTCATACCATGGCGGCGCGCCACGCTGGGCTACCGCGTCGGCTTGATCCATCATTCACGACCACTCCCGCTGAATGATACCATGCGGAATTTTGTGTGGTAGGGTATCATGAAAAATACGATGAAGTGTCCCGTTTGTGTGGTGGATTTGAAGATAGCCGAGCGTGCAGGCATCGAAATCGATTATTGTCCGAACTGTCGTGGCGTCTGGCTGGATCGGGGTGAGCTGGACAAGATTATCGAGCGTTATGCCCAGCTCCCTGTTGCCGAGCCGCCCTTGCCCCCAACACGCCCCGCGCCATCTCCTTCACGCCCTTATCCTGAAGCCGTTCCTTACGAAGAGGAAGAACCTTACCCCAGCCGCCACCCCAAAAAGCGCAAACGCAACTGGCTGGAGGAGCTGTTCGATGTGTTCGACTGAACATCATCGGTCAATAACCCATTCAAGTGGGGTATAATGGTTATATCGGAGGAGTGACTGATGAATCGACGAGGATTTACCTTGATTGAGCTGCTGGTCGTCATCGCGATTATCGCCATTCTGGCGGCGATTTTGTTCCCTGTGTTCGCGCAGGCGCGCGAGAAAGCACGCCAGACGATGTGCCTGAGCAACAACAAGCAGGTCGGCATCGCGGCGATGATGTATATTCAGGACTACGACGAGATTTTTCCCTTCGCAGAGATTGCGATGGAGCCGCCGCCCGGTTTCTGTGGCGGGGGCTATTCAGGTTGTACCTCCATCGGCTTTTTGCACTGGCTCCAGCCCTACTCTAAGAACAACCTCTATTCGCGCTGTCCCAGCACGAAGCAGGTGACGGATGCAACAGCGACGGGGCGACGCCTGCTGTGCGAAGGGCGCGTGGGCTACGGCGCCGCCTATCCCTCGCCTGCCGGGTATCTCTGGGCATGTGGCTCGCCATGGCTTGTGCCCAGTAAATCGCTCGCCGCGCTGGACAAGCCCGCAACCCATGTCTATGTGATGGACGGCATCCCTTCAGGAACCCAGAGTTATCCCCTTTGGCGAGACTATGGCTACTATATGAATGTGGTCTACTCGCCCTTTCCCAGCGCGCACGGATTACCCGTAGGGGCGTCGTTCCATCAGCGTCCGCATGGGCGGCATATGAAGCTCGTGGTGGTCACCTATGCCGATGGGCACACGAAGGCAACCCCCTTCGAACAGCTCTACGGTCTGCCGGAGAAGGAGTGCGAGCGCGAGGACAACACCTACTGCTCGCGCATCGACCTGAGTCCAGCTCAGTATCCCGAACTTTGGGAGCGTTGGCAGTAAGGGCGTCTCATCCCCTCTGAACAGAGGGGATGAGAGTTATTCAGCCCAGATGGCTGGGCGTAAGGTCGGTCAGCGCGTTCCACAGGGCACAGCACATCTGCTCGCATGCCTGCACTGCCCGCGCCTGTCCCACAGGGCTGAGCTGGTTCAGCCGCGCCAGGATCTTTTCCGCCTCATGATGGTTCACCGCGTGCACTTCAAAATAGGGACGCACGCCATCAGGCAATGAATAGTGGCGGATTAAACCTTCCAGCTTCGACTGGGCAGTGGCAGGTTGCTGGGCTTCGAAGGCATAGAGCGCGCCTAAGGCGGTTGCTGGTTCTGCGAACAGCTCGCGCGCGGTCATGACCAGCTGGCGCACGGCAGGACGCTCTGCCATGCCAATCTGCACGCCCAGCGCGTCGGCAAACTGCGCCCACAGTTCGATATGCTCTTCCTCCTCGTGGGCGGTCTCCTCGTCGTTCTGCACCCGCCAGCCTGCGGGCAGCTCGCAGATAAACGCACCATACTCACGGGCGTAATCGCGCAGTGCGGGGACGGGCAGAACGCCCGCGCTCCACGCCTGATAGAATGGATGCTCCAGCAGGTTCCACCGCGCAATCACCTGATCCAGTTGCTCCTTAATCGCCATCGGTCTCCTCCTGATGAAAGGGAGTATACCCTGTAGGTCTCACTCTGCCCTTTTGAGAAGTCACAAAGTAGCACGGGCGTCTCGCCCGTGCAGAATTGGCTTGGGCATCCTGCCCATCCCCCCTGCCCCCCTTACTAAGGGGGGAATCAAAGGGGGGATTACACAGGCGTCTCGCCCGTGCAGTGCGTGGCTTGGGCATCCTGCCCATCAAGCCAACCCATCCCCCCTGAGCCACAGACAAAGGGTCTCACCCCACTCAGAAGGACAAAAAGCAACTTCCCTCAGAACCTTATCACCCCCATCTTAGCCTCAAAAACTGACTAACCAGTCGTTCGACGACATCCACCCCAAACATCCCCCACATCTTGTATCCTCTTCCCTAATAATCACCCCACCCCTCGTATCACCGCAACCCTTCTGTCGTCGATCGCCAACTTTGCACCCCTTGAGTTCAATTTGCCATCCGATCGACGCCACCTCTTGACTTTGTTGTCATCGATGGGGTATAGTAAAGTTGCCATCGGGCAAAGAGGTGTGCACCTTGACAATCGGGCTTTTTTGAACTCAATTGGATGCCGACCTCCCTGTGAGGGGGGTTGGTTAGTAGCGGACGACATCAGCGCCCAGATGCTCGCGTTAGTAGCCTACCTGTGAGGGATTGAAACCGGTGCGCAGAACCTACGCATTCAGGCAGACTGGAGTTAGTAGCCTACCTGTGAGGGATTGAAACAAGCGGCTCAAACCGAAACCGCTCCTGCCGAGACTGGTTAGTAGCCTACCTGTGAGGGATTGAAACGTCGGCTCCCCAATAGCATAAAGGGAGCCCAACTCCGTTAGTAGCCTACCTGTGAGGGATTGAAACATCGCTATGCGTGCTGTCATGCGCGCGAAAGAGATAGTTAGTAGCCTACCTGTGAGGGATTGAAACTTGTGTGTGTAGGTCAGCGTGTAATCTTGGGCACTGGTTAGTAGCCTACCTGTGAGGGATTGAAACCAGGTACAGGCGTCGTGGCGCGTTGGGCAATAGAAGGGTTAGTAGCCTACCTGTGAGGGATTGAAACGTGAGAGGATAGAGGCGCGATTCCTTGATGGCAGGGTTAGTAGCCTACCTGTGAGGGATTGAAACTACTGCACGCGGGTCTTTTGGCTGGATGATGTTAATGTTAGTAGCCTACCTGTGAGGGATTGAAACCTCTGCCTGATCGCCCTATCCCTCACGCCGTCCTGGTTAGTAGCCTACCTGTGAGGGATTGAAACAATTGGAACGGGAGCTTTGCAGAAGCAGTAGCGCGGGTTAGTAGCCTACCTGTGAGGGATTGAAACCGTGGGCGGTCAAGCCACCCTCTATCGCCCATGTGCGTTAGTAGCCTACCTGTGAGGGATTGAAACGGTATTTGCCCGGCATAGGTGAAGCTCACGCGCATGTTAGTAGCCTACCTGTGA